>Ga0114932_10000370_pt1 | contig 53527 bp, 44 predicted proteins | sample 2SBtaG_2_FD_87286 | JGI IMG/M metagenome (GOLD analysis project Ga0114932, IMG submission 87286) | Deep subsurface microbial communities from Kolumbo volcano to uncover new lineages of life (NeLLi) - 2SBTROV12_ACTIVE470 metaG | ecosystem: Environmental > Aquatic > Marine > Volcanic ...
AAAGGCGACTCTACTCAACTGGCAAAAGCAATAGCGAATACAGCGTTCCCAAATAATGCAACATCGATGAGTGCTTTTATCGCTGGTGAAAACAGTGCTGTACTTGCCTGTAGAAAGCAGTTGATTCAGGATTTTGGGCTGAACAAAAAACAACTCTATGCCATTCCTTATTGGCGACGTGGGCAAGATGAGGAAACTTATCATGAACAGCGTCACGTCATTATGGATGAGGTTTACTAAATGCCTTCATCTAATGAGTTTTACGGAAAAGTAGTTTTAGTTACAGGCGCATATCAAGGAATAGGAAAGGCTGTGGTTGAACTACTGGTTGCTCGTGAAGCGATTGTTGTTGCTGCAGATATTGCTTTTAGCTCGTCCGAACTTGTTGAGCAAACTGCCAATCTATTTCAAATACATTTAGACGTTTCTAGTCAAGAAAATGTAAATGATAGTTGGGGTAATTGAGGATAAGCTGGGCCATATTGAGTATTTAGCCAGTGTCGCTGGTATTTTGCATATGGGCTCAATCTTAGAGCAGGGCAATGCTGAATGGCAAAACACCTTTGCTGTGAATTGCCATGGGCCATTTTATCTGTGCCAAGCAGTTGCAAAAAGAATGCAACAGTGCCGCCGAGGTTCAATAGTTGCTGTTGGCAGCAATGCGGCACAAACGCCTAGGGTAAACATGGGAAGCTATTGTGCTTCAAAGGCCGCATTAACTGCATTAATTAAAAATCTAGCATTAGAACTTGCTCCATATAATGTTCGTTGCAATTTAGTCGCCCCTGGGTCGACAGACACCCAAATGCAGCAACAACTCTGGCGCGATACAAACGGCGCTGCGAAAACCATCGCAGGCGATCTAGAACAATTCAAACTAGGCATACCTCTTGGTCGCATTGCGACACCTTTTGACATTGCCAATACCATTTTATTTTTACTCAGCGATCAAGCTAAGCACATTACCATGTCCAATTTATTGGTAGATGGTGGTGCAACGCTGGGACATTAATTTCGAGGATACTATGAATAATCAGCCACTTTCTTTTACCCAATCACAAAAATTGCAATCGCAGGGCGAGCAAGTGATTGCCGGTTTTACCCAATCTATGATGAAAAAGCCAGAGCAGTTTTCACCAGGGGCCTTTCCTGTTTATTTAGCTGGGGGGGAAGGAGCAGTAGTGACAGATGTAGATGGCAATCAATATATTGACTTCATTTGTGGTCTTGCTGCAAATACTTTAGGTCACAACCACCCAGTTGTGACAAAGGCTATTTCAGACAATTTAAGCAATGGATTAATTCATTCACTCCCCACGCCTGTCGAAGTAAAAACAGCCCAAACTTTAGTCGACGTGATCCCAGGGGCTGAGATGGTTCGTTTCTTCAAAACGGGTGCAGACGCAAACTCAGCAGCTGTGAGGTTGGCTCGTCACGTTACAGGTCGCGATGAAATAATGACTGTGGGTTATAACGGTTGGCATGACCAATACATGTTTGATACCCCAGGGGTACCTTCTGCTATTGCATCTCTTACGCATAGAATGCCACTTTTCACTCCTGCTGATGAGCCTAAAATAATTGAAAAAATTGCAGACAGAAAAGACCAGCTAGCAGTCGTTTTATTATCAGTGCCTTATAATCGGGTTCTAGAAAAAGCCTTTTTGCAACAGCTCAGAGAGACCTGTTCTGAACATGGAGTTGTGCTAGTTTTTGATGAAGTTGTAACTGGGTTTAGACTTGCACCTGGCGGGGCTCAAGAATATTTCGGGGTCAATGCTGATTTAGTCACTTTATCTAAAGGGATTGCTGCAGGTATGCCACTATCAGCTGTAGCTGGTTGTTCTAAGTTAATGTCACGTATTAATGAACTTCAAGTGTCGACCACTTTTGGTGGTGAAATGCTGTCACTAGAGGTGTGTGATGCCGTTATAAAGGAATACAAACGTACAGACTTTACTTCATATATTGCTAAATTAGGCAGTATTTTAAAATCAGAAGTCAATCAGATCTCTGAGCAACTGGGAACCCCACTTCGCGTTGTAGGCTATGATGCGATCCCTATGTTTCTATTCGCTAAAAATCCAGAAGAGCATGTGAAATTTGCAATCCCATTTTTAGCACAAATGGCAAAGCGTGGCATTTTAATGCGCAGAGAGGTCAACTTCATTTCTGGTGCACATACAATGGAGCAGATTAATGACACGATTACTGCAGTGAAAGCATCGCTAATAGAAATGCAGTCAGAAGGCGTATTTGATACTAAGGAAAATACCTAATGGCATGTTCATGTTTATCGACGCAGCGTTTTGCTGCGCTTGCCAAAGCTATGAGTGAGCAGTCTTTTGGCAGTAATCAAGTAAGTGAGCTCAATAGCCTAAAAGCGGTATGTAAGAAACCGCATAACGAAAATCTGAAGACGCTGATTGATAATGTTTTTATTTATACAGCAGACTTAAACAATACAGTGATCTCAGACGGTTGGGTTTTAATTCATGGTAAGCAGATAGTTGCATTAGGAAAACAAGGAGAGCAACCGACAGATTTTGATAAGAAAGTAGATGGTGGCGGTAAGTTGATGCTGCCGGGGTTAGTTAATCCCCATTGGCATGAAAGCTTTGTTGCGCCAAACTTTGAATCGCCTGATGACTGTAACTTAGAGCCTACCGCTTATTCGAATGGCGGCAATATTGCAGCATTAGGCTCGATGTTTGGTTTTATCTCAACAGTAGGCGATAAGTTAACGCTCGAAGAAGGGTTAGCAATTGCAAGATGGAGTATGTGGACTCAGCTTCGATCTGGCACGACTGCTTTGGGCGATCTAGGTTCAGCTAATAAAGCAGACTCAATGGCATTAGCAGCCATTGATTTGGGAATGCGATTGCGAGTAAGTCGTTGGGGTTCTGATGTGATGTTAGAAGCTGATAAAGCTTCGCCAACGATTATTGCAGACACTCAATTGCAAACTGAGGATTGGCTGTCACTTATTGAAACTTGGGATAACCATAGCTCAGGTTTAATTGGTGCGATGCCTTCTGTTATGGGCGCTTTTGGTAGTTCTGACAAGCAACTGGAGGCTTTAGCGAGTATCACTCAACAATACAAAGTTCCTTATGCAACGCATTTAGCGCCTTTAAAGAATGAACGACGAGAGGTTGAACGAGTATTCGGTCTTTCACCTATTGCTCGTTTTGATGCTATGGGGTTACTGACAGATAAACTGCTCGCAGTTCATACAGCATATGCCAGTGAAAGCGAATACCAAAGGCTTATCGAAACTGGCGTTAATATCTGTCACTCACCAGCCCATTATGGGATGCTTGGAGAGTCGACAGTCAGTGAGACCGGACAAATCGGCAGATTCTTAAAAGAGGGGGTTTGGGTCTCAAGCAGTACAGATGGAGACATCTCCTTTATAGGTGGTATGTGCGAAGCAATGAGAGGTGCTCATCTAGGCCACAATGAAGCACAAAACTGTAATACAGCTTGCCCGCCAACATTAGCACTGAAAACTGCAACCTTGTTTGGTTCTAAAGCTCTGGGGTGGGAGGATAAAATAGGTTCTATTGAAGTTGGTAAACAAGCCGACTTTGTACTGATCAATAATGATGATTACCGTTATAAGCTATCAGGGCACCCACTCAGAACGTTTATCGTAACGGGCTCTAGTAAAGATGTAGACTCGGTCATGGTTGCTGGTGATTTTGTTGTTAAAGATGGTCGAAGTACTCGCTTTAATGAAGATGAACTATATCAAGATTACCAAAAAGCCGTCGAAAGTGCCCGTAAACGCATTGGGGGACCTGGATGAGTCACTCAAGATTAACGACTTGTTTTTTGTTACTGGCAAGCACTATGACAGTGCTTGCCAGTGCAACCTTAGCACCAGCGTTACCAGCAATGACTGCGACTTTTTCACATATAGATAATGCTGCATTTTGGGCGCAAATGACGCTTGCGCTACCTGGGTTAATCATTGCTGTGTGCGCACCATTAGTTGGCGCTTTAGTCGATAAATTTAATAGTCAAAAACTACTGATTAGTGGCTTAGCACTTTTTTTAGTTAGCGGGGTGTTAGGCTATATATGGCAATACTCTATTTGGCTTATTTTATTTAGTAGAGCTTTGATGGGGGTGGCCGTAGCGTTAATTATGGTTTCTGGTACCACTCTCGCAGGTAGATACTTTGAAGGTCCTCGCTTTTCTAACTATATGGGTCTTCAAGCGGCCTTTGGTGGTTTTGGTGGTGTATTATTCCTTTCTGCGGCAGGCTTTCTAGCTGAGCAGCATTGGTCATGGGTATTTGCAATTTATTCACTCTCTTTGTTGGTTTTACCTGGAGTTCTGTTATGGGTAAAAGCACCAGAGATTAAAGAGTATCAGGGTCAAGCAGCAAATCGACCTAAAGGTTGGATGAATAAAACCTTTCTACTCTGCTGTGCTTTGGCGTTAGTAGAAATAGTCGTGCTTTATGGCCTGACATTACACTTGCCATTTCATTTAGCGGCACTTGGTCATTCTGCCAGTACAATAGGGCTAGTCATTGCGGCCTTCTTGCTCGCTATGGCAAGTGTCTCAGTAAGTTATGGGAGAGTTCGAAGTCTACTTAGTGTTAAACAAACTCATGTATTTGGTTGGATTATTGTTGCTCTTGGATTCACTTTACTTAGCTTTGTTAATGGCTTAACTAATATTACAGTTTCGGGTTTGGTGATTGGCGTTGGGCTTGGATTAGTCAGACCGAATTTGGTTGTGTGGTTGTTCGAATTTGTGCCTCCTATGATGCGTGGTAAAGCCATGGGCATTATGACGACCTGTTACTTTTCAGGGCAATTTATCAGTCCTTTAGTATTTGAGCCTGCAATTTTAGCACTTGGCTTTGAAGTTTTTTGTCTTGTTTTAGCAGCCCTTATCGCGTTGATAATATGCTTAGCCATTATTGTAAACTTCAAATTGACAAAGTCATTGCCTTCACGTTTGGTTGATAATTAAACATTCAAGTTTTGAATAACTAAGTGTTCAGAGTACTGGTTGATATTCTTAGGAAAGTTGATAGAAATGCCCAATTTGATTGGGCATTTTTTATTTAGGACTTAGGCAATTTCTAATTCTAAAGCGCTTGTTTCACTGAGTTCACGATAGCGCTCTGCGACTTCAAGCGCATTAAGCATTGTTGACATTTTTGCTTCTGTTTCAAGCCATTCAGCCGTAGGATCTGAAGCTGCAACAATGCCTGCACCTGCAAATAGTCTTGCGTGATTTGTATCTAATTCACCACAACGTATAACGACGACCCATTCACCATTGCCATGCTTATCACACCAGCCAATGATCCCTGAAAAATAGTCTCTATCTTCGCCTTCTAGTTCTTTTATTAAAGGATAAGCAGATTGGGTAGGTTTGCCGCAAAGTGCGGGGGTAGGATGTAACTGATTAGCAAGTGACAGAATATGCGTATTCGGATTAATAAGTTGGCCTTCAATAATAGTTGATAAATGCCACATTGTTGCGGTACTTAATAGTGAAGGTGTACTTGGTATAGTCAGTTGCTGGCACCAAGGGTTCAATACTTGAGACATTTCATCTAAAACCACAGCATGCTCATAACGGTCCTTCTGTGAGGCCAGCAATGCTTGTTTGCGTTTATATTCAATTTCAAGATCTTCAACACGTTTTGTTGACCCAGCTAAGGGATTACTCATGATTGAGTGACCTTGTTTTTTCAGAAGCAGCTCAGGGCTAACACCGACTAATGTTTTCCCTTGCTCAGTGGGAAAAGAAAAATGAAAACCACTGCTGCTTTGAGATAATAGGTTTGCTATTACATGAGTTTGATTTATGTCTTGATCAAAAAACAAGTCTGTTTGTTTGGCTAGTACTATTTTGTCTAATTTTCTTTCTGAGAAATAGCGTTTGGCTTTGAGAATTGCATCTTCATAGTGCGCCTGATCTTGTCGATGAGATACCTTGTTGAGGTTCGCTTGTTTATTTTTGGTTAATTGACTTCTTAACTTTAAACGATGTGTGAAAGTTGCTTTATCATACTTATTTATCTGATCTGTAACTATAAACTGAGCTTGTTGAGATTTGCAAAATGGCAATACACCAAAAGCGACAGCATCTTGCTGATCAGTGTCATTGATTGCGCTTGTTATATTTTCGACTAATTCACGATGATTATTTATATCTGTCTTTAATCTCAATAAAGTTTTTCGTGTTACAAAGCAGTTTTCACCTGCTGCGAATAATGCATTTTGTGAAGGGTCAAATGATTCTATAAATGTATCAATTTGATTCACAGATGTTTGTTCGGTCAACATTACGAGTCCTTTTTAGCGAGTATTTAACGTACTTTGTTGACGAAATTGAGTGCCAAATATTTAGTAATATTACGAAGCTATGAAAAATAGAGGGAATGTAAGGATCAAGCTAGGCACTCAAGAATGCTTATTAATGCAGGGCTGAGGTTGAATGAAAGGTGCAACAGTGAAACAAAAGAGCTTGCACTGATAATATTGCAAAAAGTGTGGTTGTTTTAGTTTTGGTAATTATCACTTTTGACTATATCAGCATCTTGGTTTCGCCAATGAGAGTAAAAGTAAACAAGATTATCCTTGGTTGGTTCGAAAAAAGCACTCGAGATAAACTGTACATTTGTCGGAAGTACAGTTGACTCTTGAACTTCTAAATTGGTTTTTAGAATAAACAAGTTGCTTTCATTCGCATTTCGAACATGAGCCAATATTAGGCCTTTAACTGAAAATGCATGAACTATCTCTCCTTGTTCAGGTTGCCATGTTTTAAGTTTAGCCAAATTTTCAAGCGTATCGTTTTGCCAAATTATTTGCTGGTCTTCATCTTTATAAAGCACAGTGCCTTGCTGGGTAAAAGGCCAAACTGTTTTAGTGTCTAACTCAATAATAGCGGCAGTGTTAAGCTGTTTTGTTGTGGCAATCAATTGGTTTGTATTATTTTGCCAATAATCAACCCGAACTATATGCTCATCAGACTCTATATGTGTAAGTTGCTTATTGGTTAAGTCATATAAATACACTTGCCCGCCAACAGCAAAGGCAAACTCATTACTATGACTAGACCAAATAGCCCTAGAGATGAAGTCATGTTGATGCGGGTTGTCAAAAATAGTCGCTACACCTTTTTTACCTTTAACAAAAAGCATGGGCCGACCATGTTTATGTGAAACAAATGCAAGGTGTTTACCTGAGGGAGAAACACTTGCTTGGTAGTCTTCGTATTTACTATTCACGTGAGTGAGAGTTGCATTATTCGATGCTATATCTATGTTTTGTTGAAAAGTAGTGCCAAAGACTGCGTTTTTAGTTACCTGAATTTGAGAAAGCGGAGATGGGCTTTCGAAATTAAAAGGAAGCAGTTTCATTTCGCTTTGTTGCTTGGTTTTATTTAGTTGCTGAGCACTTAATGAGAATACACCCGCCTTTAACGTATCAGACAATATCAGCTGATTACGAAGGTAATCCCAAGCAACATGATAAATCGATGCTAAATCGTTTTTGATGATTTTAAGATTTGCTGTACCTAAATCATATTTAAGAAGCTGTTGTATGCTATGGCTCTTAGTCGCAGTGAAATAGAGCGCATTGTTTGCAACTGCTAAGTCTTGAACATAAGTATCTTCAGGGAGTACTGATAAAGTCTTAAATTCTGTTGTTTGCTCTTTAAATGCAACCAAGAGATTTCGTGCATTGATTAGTTTTGTCTCAGTCGCAAGCATATACAAGGTATTATCATGGCCTGTTTGAAGCGCGCGCAGATCAGTTATATGCGAAGGGACTTTAATGATACGCTCAGACATAACTTGGTTGTCAGCTAAAGTGAGTAGCTTTAAATGATTATTACCCGAGTTAGGCTCGATGTGCGTTAACACAACCGTAGTGTTATTTGACCAAGCAAACTCAAAAGCTTTATTTTGTGTTAGAAGTGAATACTCACTTTCTTTTTCCATTGCTTTTAAAGCTAACTCAAAACGTGACCCTGTTTCGCGTAAGAACAAAAGTTGCTGCGCATTTAAAGAGAGTTTCGGCATAGATTCATTGTTAGCAGTATGCGTTAGAGCAACAGGCTTATTGAGCTTTCGCTCATTTGAATTGGAATTAGAGAGAAAGAAAACACTAAAACCGACGATAAGTAATAGGCCAAGCGCAATTACCCAAAGGGGTTTTGGTAACACATAGAAGGGCGCTTTTAAGACAGTATTTTCAGTCTGCTGTTTTTGTTTGTTTGCTTTATCTGACCTAAGGTACTCAACAAATACGGGCTGAACTTCTAAGCTATAGCCACGTTTAGCATGGGTATGAATAAATTGAGCGGCTTTGGGGTCATCTTTTAATGCTTTACGAAGTAGGGTAATTAAACGCTGTAATGAACTGGGTGAAAAGATACGATTTTGCCAAACGGCTTCAAATAGTACTTCTTGGCTTAGCACTTTATTGGGCTGCTGAGCAAAAACACATAACAAAGTCATGGCTTTGGGCTCTATTAATAGACATTCATCGCCATGAAAAATTTGATTTCTACTTGGGTCGATGAAAATTTGATTTAAATAAAATGCGTCCATTTATGCTTTTAAGTTATTGAAAAATAATAATAGAAAAAACCTAAGCGATTCTTAAGAGAAACATAGTTTAATTAACATGTTCTTCAATTTCTTAATCATTACATTAGCCAATTCAAATTAATGATAAGGAGTCGCCATGCTAAGCGTAAAACAATGGCAAGTGTTAAAAACCCTTTTGGTAATTGTGTTTTTATTCATCTCACAAAATACTCAAGCCTCATCGGCAGCAAGCATTACTAAAATAAAGTCAAAAGTCTATGGTGAGACACGAGAAATTCTTGTTTCTTTGCCCGCTAACTATCAGCAAGATAAAGACAAAATCTATCCGGTTATTTATTTAACCGACGCAAATATGCAGCTACCACATGCTGCACCTATGATCCATTACCTAGCTGGTGGAATATCAGAATTGATTGTTGTGGGCATTCAAACCTTTGACCGCCACAATGAGCTTAGCCCTTACCACCAAGATGGCACTGAATTTAGCAAGTCTCAGGGGGCAGAAAAGCTGTTGTCTTTTATTGAAACTGAGGTAAAACCACTGATTAATCAAACCTATCGTACAGCGCCATTTGAGATATTGAGTGGTCATTCTTTAGGTGGCTTATTTACTATGTTTACATTTGCACGTCACCCAGAGAAATTTGATGCTTACTTTGCGTTGTCACCGACTTTAGCTTGGGCTGAAGGCAAACTTTTAGAGCAGATAGAGCACAGCTTAGTGAGTTTGGAAAATAATAAAATACTTGTAGCCTACAGTGAAAAAGAAACCCCGTTTGTAAAACAGTATGCTGCTTTTGAAAAATTCTTAGCATTAATGGAAACAAAAGCACCTAGCTCTCTTGATATAAGTGCTCGATTTATTTCAGGTGAGGATCATATGACGATTGCTCACCTTGGGTTATACCATGCGCTGAGGTATACATTTCGAGATTGGTGGCTGTCTAGCAATACTATGGTGGGAGCACCAGAAAAATTTGATGCGCACTATGAACGTTTATCGATTCGATTAGGGTATGAGGTGATACCGGAGTTTAATGAGCTATGGGGGTTAACAGCCTATTTGATAAGAGAGCAGCACTATAATGAAGCTAATTATGTGATTAAAAAGTGGCAGAGTTTTTACCCAAAGCAATCAGGCCCAAATTATGAGCAAGCAAAGCTATTTATTGCTCAAAATAAACCTTACCTGGCTGCCAAATCTATTCGGTTGGCTATTGAATACGCAGCACCTAATTCAAGACAGTACAGAAGGAGCATAAACTTTCAACAAGTGATTAGGGATAAACTTTGAAAGTGATGAAGCGATGAAGCGATGAATTGATGAAGCGTTGAGCGGTACTACCGCTCAACGCTTTACAAATTATGGTTCAACTGGACAGAATTGACCACCGTTCGGTACCCAAACACTGCGAGTTTCCCAACGACAATTATATGCAACTGTTTTACGCTCTTGTTGAGTGAAGAAAGTATCATGTTGATGAACATAAACACCGCCAGGTGCATAACCATGAGGGCCTGGAATTGTCCAGTCAATAGGACAGCTTTGACTAGCCAGTACAGTTTTAGTCGTCCAATCAGGATAAGTTGTCATTGAGTTTTTATACATTAACTTGTAGTGACACGTTTTGTATACAATATCAGTGAGTTCAGTGCGATAGTCACACACACGAACACGACGCTCATCCCAATAACCACCACAGTCAGAGCTTGCAACCTGAGTGTCATAAAAAGTATTAAAGTCAGTTGTTTTTATTTCTTTTTCAGCAGTGTTAGCTGCAGCGTTAAAAGTGAGAGCAAGAAAAAAACTTGCAATAAAAGTTGTTGTTTTCATTTCAAAATCCTTTGAAAAATTAAAAGAGGTACAATTATTAATATTATGTTTTAGTTTGTAAATATTTTGCCTGTTGAATAATTTTAATACAGAAAGTTGAAATTAATTACTGAGATAAATGAGATGATTTTAGATTTATAAAGACAATTTACATTTAGATACTATTCTCATCGCATTTCTTATTGCACTGATTGGTTTGACTCGTAACATAGAGGGGTTAACAAACTGAGAACATATATAATGAAACTAAAAATCTCTCTATTAAGTGCAGCGGTTGTTGTTGCACTGAGTGCATGTAGCAACACGCAAAGCACATATCAACAAGTTGAACCTGTAGTACAAAAAGTTGAAAAGCAATACGACAATATTTTATTGCAAAAGTACGCAGGCCCTTATGACGGTGTACCACAGTTCGATAAAGTAACGATTGCTGATTTAGAGCCCGCATTGGATGTTGCGATTGCAGAAAACCTTGCAGAAATTGATGCCATTGCAAATAACCCAGAGAAGCCAACTTTTCAAAACACCATAGTTGCACTGGAATCGTCAGGTGAAGCACTGGATCGTTTATTCCCATACTATGGTATTTGGGCAAACAATAACTCAAGCCCAGCATTTCGTGAATTACAAGGTAAACTAGTTCCTAAGTTTTCTTCGATGAGCTCTAAAATCACGCAAAACAAAGCGTTATTTGAGCGTATTCAAGCGGTTTATAATAGCGATGAGTTTAAAAATTTAACAGCAGAAGAGCAGCGTATTACTTGGATGCGTTACAACAGCTTTGCACGTAACGGTGCTACTTTATCTGGCGATAAAGCCAAGCGGTATGCTGAGATTAATTTAGAGCTATCAGGCTTACATTCTAAGTTTGGTAACAACGTATTGGCTGATGAAGAAAACTATGTCGTTTATCTTACAAAAGATCAGTTAGCAGGCTTACCCAAGTCTTACATTTCAGCAGCCGCTGCTGCAGCTAAAGCGCGCGGTCAAGAAGGCAAATACGCGGTAACGAATACGCGTTCGTCAATGGACCCATTCTTAAAGTACTCTGAAGAGCATGAACTGCGTGAGCAGGTTTGGAATAACTATTATAACCGTGGGAACAATGCGGGTGAAAACAATAACCGTGATGTTATCAGTCAAATCCTAAAGCTACGTCATGAGCGCATTCAGCTACTAGGCTTTGAAAACTATGCACAGTGGCGTTTGGAAGATCGAATGGCAAAAGCACCTGAAAATGCCATCGAACTGATGAATAAAGTCTGGCCTGCTGCAATTGCACGAGTAAAAGAAGAAGTTGCTGATATGCAAGCGGTAGCAGATAAAGAAGGTGCAAACATCACAATAGCGCCTTGGGATTACCGTTTTTATGCAGAGAAAGTGCGTAAAGCTAAATACGATCTTGACTCAAACGAAGTAAAAGAATACCTTCAAGCAGATAAGCTAACAGAAGCCATGTTCTATGTGGCTGGCGAGTTATTTGATTTCACATTCTCACCAGTGCCTGAGGGTTCAGTGCCGGTCTTCCACGAAGATGTGAAAGTATGGGAAGTAAAACGTAAGTCGAATGGGGAACATGTAGGCTTATTCTACCTTGACCCGTTTGCACGTAAAGGTAAGCGCTCTGGTGCATGGGCAACATCATTCCGTTCACACACCACATTCCAAGGTAAAACAAACGTACTGAGCACCAATAACTCAAACTTTGTTAAAGCGCCAAACGGTGAATCAACACTGGTTTCTTGGGATGATGCGAATACGTATTTCCATGAGTTTGGCCATGCGTTGCATGCACTTTCTTCAAATGTCAAATACCCAAGCTCGAACGGTGGTGTACGTGACTATACAGAGTTTCAATCTCAGTTATTAGAGCGTTGGTTATCAACTGACGAAGTGATCAATAAGTACCTTGTTCATTACAAAACGGGCAAGCCAATGCCAAAAGAGTTAATCGAGAAGATCCAAAAGTCTTCGACGTTTAATCAAGGTTTCTCAACAACTGAATACCTAGCCTCTGCGATCATGGATATGAAATTCCATATGACTGATCCTGAGCTAATTGGCGATCCTGTTGAGTTTGAGAAAACAGAACTTGCGAAATTAGGCATGCCATCTGAAATTGTAATGCGTCACCGTACAACGCATTTTGGTCATATCTTCTCTGGTGAAGGTTACTCAGCAGGTTATTATGGTTATCTATGGGCTGAAGTATTAACCTCTGATGCAGCAGAAGCATTTGCAAATGCACCAGGTGGTTTCTACGACAAAGACTTAGGTGACCGTTTAGTTGAGTACTTATTCTCAGTTCGAAATGCAATGGATCCAGCAGAAGCTTACAACAAGTTCCGTGGCCGTGATGCAGAAGTTGGCGCGTTAATGCGTGACCGTGGCTTCCCTGTATCTGAGTAATTTTAGTAATTAATTAAAATTGTTAATATCGAGCCCAGCGATTGCTGGGCTTTTTTGTGCTCAATTTAAACGACTCCATAGGCCAGCATGGCATCTGCTACTTTAATAAAGCCGGCGATATTTGCACCTTTGACATAATCAATTTGACCTTCATAGTGACCATATTGCACGCATTTATCATGTATTTGCTTCATAATGTGATGCAACTTCTCCTCAAGCTCTTCATGTGACCACGACATACGAATGCTATTTTGTGTCATTTCTAAAGCCGATACGGCAACCCCTCCGGCGTTCGCTGCTTTGCCCGGTGCGTAGAGCACTTTATTGTCATGAAACACTTTTACTGCTTCAGGTGTGCAAGGCATATTAGCCCCTTCAGATACCGCAATACAGCCATTTTCAGCCAGTTGCCTAGCGTCTTCCTCAATCAACTCATTTTGTGTAGCACAAGGAAAGGCAAGTTGTGCATTGATATGCCATGGTTTTTTATTTTCGAAAAATTCGCAATTAAACTCATTGGTCAATACATTCAGTCGTTTGCGCTGCTGAATCTTAATTTCTTTAATTTTATCAAGTTGTTCTTGCGTTAGTCCGTCAGGAATAAATAGTGTACCAATAGAATCAGACAGGGTGAGTACTTTGGCATCAAGATGTATTAGCTTTTCTGCACAATGAAGCGCAACATTACCTGAGCCTGATACTAAGCAAGTCTTGCCTTTAATGTTTTTCTGGTGGTGAGCGAGCATAGCTTGCATAAAGAACGCATTACCGTAGCCGGTGGCTTCAGTGCGAACAAGGCTACCGCCATACTCTAGCGCTTTGCCTGTTAAAACACTTTCCACTCTATGAGTGATACGTTTATATTGCCCGAACAAGTAACTAATCTCTCTTGAACCAACGCCAATATCGCCTGCGGGTATATCTATATTTGGACCAATATGTTGATAAAGTTGTGTCATAAATGACTGGCAAAATCGCATGATTTCTCTGTCAGATTTGCCTTTAGGATTAAAGTCGGCGCCGCCTTTGCCAGCGCCTATGGGCAAGGTAGTTAAGCTATTTTTAAAAGTTTGTTCGAAGCCTAGAAACTTTAACACACTTAAGCTGACAGAAGGGTCGAAGCGAAGTCCGCCTTTGTATGGCCCGATGGCATTGTTAAATTGCACTCTATAACCTCGGTTAATACGAATATTACCCTCGTCATCTTCCCAAGTGACACGAAAAGACACGACCTTATCTGGCTCTGTCATTCTCTCTAGAATATGTGCTTGATGATATTTTTTATTTTGATTAATAAAAGGAATTACTGACTCTGCAACTTCCTTGACTGCTTGGTGAAACTCAGATTCATACGGGTTCCTTTTCATGAGTCCATCCATAAAGTGTTCTAGGGTTAAATCATCGTACATATGGTCACCTGTTTTTTTAACGCTGCTTAAAAAAGGATATATTGCGCTATTTTGAGCCTAGTTTAATTAATAGAAAATGTGACTTATTTCTAACTATTTAATTGATGGTGAATAATAAAAGTTAAGAATAAATGTTTCTAATTGTTACTAATTTACATACGCTTACAAATAAGAAGATGTGGCGTTATTTTTTATTAGCCTTTTCGCTTAATATGTAAGCTAGTAAGTTATAGCTAGTAAAGTAAGAGGGGAATATGTCGTTGCTAAATTCATTTCAAAAATCACTTTTGGCATTATCAGTATTAGGCTTAGTGGCCTGCTCTGGCGAAGAAAGCACTGAAAAAGCAGATAGTAAAACCGAGCAAACTGTGAAAAAACAAGAAAAAGAAGAGTTTGCAATTCCTGTTGAAGTCACCTTTTCAAAAGTCGGTGATGTTGCCAAGTTCTATCAAACCACTGCCATTTTAGAAGCAGAACAAGAAAGTAAAGTAGTGAATAAAGTAACGGGTATGCTTGAATCTGTGCATGCACAAGAAGGTCAGCGTGTGAGTGCTGGAGAGTTACTAGCGCAAATTGATCCGCGCAATTATGAATTAGATTTTGAACGCGCCAAGATTGATTACGAATCAGCAAAGTCAGAATACCGTCGTAGCCAGCCAGTTGACGGCAAGCAACTTATCTCTGAAAAAGACCTAGATAAACTGCGTTTTAGAGTGCAAACAACAGAAAACCAACTTGAAGTTGCCAGAATTAAGCTACGAGACAGTAAAGTTGTCTCGCCGATTGACGGTGTTATCGCAAAACGTTCAGTCAAAGCCCATAACATGTTAAGTAATTCAGGTAATGAAATGTTCCATGTTGTGTCACTAGACTCACTCATCGGTGTGGTCTACCTGCCAGAATCAGAGCTTAGTAAAGTAAAGCTTGGTCAAGTTGCAAAACTTCATTTTCCTGCAGAGCCAAACCTACAACTAGAAGCAACGGTACTGCGAATTGCGCCTTTGGTAGATAGCAAGTTAGGCACATTCAAAGTGACGCTGACGATCGATAACCAAGAGAATATTTTAAAACCGGGTATGTTTGCGCGTGTTGCCTTATTACTTGATAGCAAGCAAGGCGTTACTTTGGTGCCTGAAAACGCTGTGATCAAAAAAGATGGTAAAGCAACCCTGTTCGTTGCACAGAACGACAGAGCTAAAAAACTTGACGTAGAAACCGGTTACACCCAAAACGGTTGGGTAGAAGTCATTACCCCTATTCCGAATGAAGATGGCGTTATCACTGTAGGTCAACATGGCTTGAAAGACGATGCCTTACTTAAAGTGTTAAATCACGACCAAAGTGCCATCGTGAACAATACTGAAGACAAATCTCAACAGCTTTAATCGCGCCAGAAGTAAGGACAGAGTATGAATATTGCTAGGCTTGCGGTAAAGCGCCCAGTAACCATAACCATGTTGGTTTTGGCGGTGATGTTGTTTGGTATGGTGGGTTTTTCACGCCTTGTGGTGTCGTTACTACCTGATCTAAGTTACCCAACTTTAACAGTTAGAACAGAAAACCCCGGTGCGGCCCCCGCTGAAATTGAACAACTAATTTCAAAACCGATTGAAGAAGCTGTGGGTGTTGTTAAAGGCATTCGCAAACTGCATTCTATTTCTAAACCGGGACAATCAGATTTAGTCATAGAGTTTCAATGGGGCACAGATATGGATCTGGCCATTATGGAGCTTCGCGAAAAACTCGATATGGTGATGTTACCCGTTGAACTGAGAAAACCCATCATTTTAAGGTTTAACCCATCTTTAGATCCAATTGTAAGACTAAGCATCACAGGTGATGCGCAATCTTACAAGCAATTAAGGTCACTGCGAACTTACGCAGAAGAAGAGTTAAAACGCGCCCTTGAACCTATTGATGGGGTTGCAGCAGTACAGCTCAGTGGTGGTTTAGAGCAAGAAGTACAAGTGCTTATTGACCAACAACAAGCCAATCTTCGTGATGTGACCGCTGAGATGATCACAAACCGAATTAAAAACGAAAACATTAATGTGTCTGCCGGTCGAGTCTATGATGGTCAGCAAGAGTTTTTAGTTCGTACCCTAAACCAGTTTACTTATATCGAAGAAATTGGCGATGTCATTATTAAACAAGATGCCGGACAGACGGTTTATCTACGTGATATTGCCACTGTGGTTGACGGTGTAAAAGAGCGCCAAGATATTACTCGAGTTAATGGAAACGAAGCAATCGAGATGGCTTTGTACAAAGAGGGCGATGCCAATACGGTGGCTGTGGCCAAACGTGTACAGGCTAAGATCAAACAGCTACAGGACGAATTACCAGAAAATGCTGAGCTAAAAATTCTCTCAAATCAGGCTGAGTTTATTGAAAAAGCCATCGATGAAGTGAAGCAAACAGCCATTATTGGTGGTCTTCTAGCGATTGTAGTTTTGTATCTTTTCTTAGGTAAGTTTAAACCGACAATCATCATTGCTCTGGCTATTCCAACCTCCATCATTGCAACCTTTAACTTGATGTTTGCCAATAACATCAGCCTAAATATTATGTCTTTAGGCGGTATTGCACTGGCGATTGGCTTATTGGTCGATAACGCTATCGTAGTGCTTGAAAATATCTATCGTAAAAAAGAGCAAGGTCAAGATGTTGAACAAGCTGCAATCGAAGGTACTAATGAAGTATCGGGTGCAGTAACAGCGTCTACACTAACAACATTAGCAGTATTTGCGCCTTTGGCATTTGTCACAGGTTTTGCTGGTGAGATTTTCAGCGATCAAGCACTAACGGTCACCTTTGCTCTACTTGCCTCATTAATCGTGGCACTGAGCTTTATTCCAATGTTGGCGTCACGTCAGTTCTCAATTGCTCCGAATGACACAAATCTTGCAGATGTTGAATCTGAAAAGCCCGTGAAAACAGGTGCAAAGAAATGGCTTAGCCTGTTATTACTGCCATTCAAGTTTGTAGCAGTTGTGATCCCATGTTTTATTGGGCTTTGGATATTGCGCCTCATTATGATGCTGTCGAAAGTTATTAGCTGGTGCACCAGCAAAATTACTTATCCAGCTTATGTTGCATTCAATGGTGCTTATAAAATCTTTGCCAAAGGATATGACAAGCTACTTAAAGGGGCGATGAAACAGCGTGCATTGGTCATTTCCATTTCTCTAGTTTTTGCGGTTGGAGTCGCAAGTCTATTGCCTAAATTAGGTATGGAATTGATGCCAGAAGTGGCGCAAACAGAGCTGACTTTAGAAATAACGCTACGTCAGGGTACGCCAATTGAACAAACTGACCAACAGCTTAATTTGTTGGCGCGCTCAGTAGTTGATATGCCAGGTGTGGTGCATACCTACAGTATGTCGGGTACAGGTAGTCTGATGATGAGCAGTGCGACACGCGGTGGCTCTCACTGGGGGCAACTGGTTGTTAAAACTGAAACACCAGCACAACTAAGCGCTGTGCAAGATGCGTTACGTGCGCAACTATCTGGCATGGCGCAGGTCAATGCGGAGTTCACGCAAAGTCGTATGTTTGAGCAAGAACGTCCTTTAGTTGTGGTCATGAGCGGTTATCAGCTTGATGAGTTAAAACTGTACGCCGATAGATTGGTGTCACAACTACATCAGCAAAACCGTTTTGCTGATGTCACAACATCGCTGAGAGCAGGGCAACCTGAGCTGAAAATTGAGTTTGATCATCAACGTTTAAGTAGCCTTGGTTTAACCGCAGCTGGCATTACCGATATCTTGGCAACCAAAATAGGGGGGAATGTCGCTAGCAAATATAATCTGGATGATCGCCAAGTTGATATTTTGGTTCAGGTTGATCGTGATTCGCGCAATTCAGTGTCTGCGATCCGCGACTTAATCATTCATGGTGAGAATGGCCAGAGTGTGCCGCTGTCAGCGGTTGCAAAAGTCACTGAGTCTATTGGCCCGAACGAAATTAATCGGTTAGATCAGGCGCGCGTTGCCATTATTACTGCCTCTGTGAAAGAGGGTGATTTAGCAACAGCGGCGCAGGTTGTGAGAAGTGAAGTGGCATCTTTAGGTTTACCAGATCGTATTTATAGCCAAGTGATTGGTCAGAATCAGCAAATGGAAGAAGCCTATTCGTCATTAATGATGGCACTATTGCTGGCAGTATTCTTGGTTTACTTGGTGATGGCTTCACAGTTTGAGTCATTGTTAAATCCGTTCATCATTTTATTCAGCGTGCCATTGGCGGTACTCGGGTCAATCTTTGGTTTATTTATCACCGGTACCAGCTTAAGTGTGATCACCTTTATTGGTTTGATCATGCTAAGCGGTATTGTAGTAAACAACGCCATTGTATTAATTGACCGTATTAACCAGTTACGCGCGCAAGGTTGCGCGATGTTAGATGCTATTTTAGAAGCAGCCAACTCACGTTTACGTCCAATCATCATGACGACCATGACCACGATTTTAGGTTTGTTACCTATGGCGATGGCAACGGGAGAGGGCGCAGAATTACGCGCACCATTGGCGATTACGGTAATGAGTGGTTTATTAATCGCGACTTTTTTAACCCTGATTGTTATACCTGTTTTATATAGTGTTTTTAACCGCGATCAAGTGCAGGCTAAAGAGCAATTAAGTAAGGCTGATTATGAAGCAGGATAAGTCAATTAAAACCCTGACAGCACTGGCCCTAAAGCGGCCAGTCACCTGCTTTATGTTGATGATTTCTATGATCGTAGCAGGTCTTATGAGCAGTAAGCTAATTCCACTCGATAGCTGGCCTGCGGTCAATGCACCTGCCGTGTTTGTAAGAGCATCATACCCAGGTTCGACGCCTGAAGAGATTGAGCGTCTTATAACAAAACCGCTTGAAGAAGCTTTGGCAACCATGGGTGGGGTGAACTCAGTCACTTCTCGTACTTCTTCAGGGTGGACGTCACTTACCCTACAGATGAAGTTTTCGACCGATTTAAATGTGGCAATTTTAGAAGCACGTGAGAAGGTTGATTTGGTTCGACACCTTTTACCTGAAGACTTACAACGCGTAGACGTCATGAAATTTTCAACCCAAGATATGCCGGTTGTTGAATTAACATTATTGAGTGAAAAATCTTTAAATCGTGACTATGAGTTTTTAGAAAACAACCTAAAAATGCCATTGGAGCGCATTCAAGGCGTGGGGCGCGTAGAGCTTTATTTACGTCAGCCAAGAATTTGGGTGAAACTTGATCCTGACAAACTCGCTATGCATCGCGTTGATATTCAACAAGTGACGCGAGTGCTTCAAGAGGCCAACTTTTTAAAATCAGTGGGTGAAGTACAAACTGATGATTATCGCTATGCAGTGACGCCACAGGGTCAATATCGTGATATTGAAGATATTCGTGCCCAGAGGATTAATGAGCGTGTGAAACTCTCTGACATTGCCAACGTGCATTATGCTTTGAGTGAGCGTCAATGGCAGCGTCGTGTTGATGGTCAACCAGCGGTTGGTTTAGACATTTTCAGAGAGTCGGACTCAAATGTTGTCGATGTGGCAAAGCATATTCGTGAAACCCTCGATGAAGTGATGCAAAAGCCACAACTTCAGCATATAGATATCCAATATGACAGAGATGATGGTAACAGTGTTGAAGTATCAATTTCTTCATTGTTACAGGCTGGCGCAATCGGGGCGGTATTATCATTCTTTGTACTGTGGTTCTTCTTACGTAACCTCAAACTGACCGGCGTTGTGGTGCTTGCAGTGCCTGTTTCGTTAAGTATTTCGTTGGCGATTATTTACTTCATGGGATTCAGCTTAAATATGCTGACCTTGATTGGCTTGATCATCGCCATCGGCTTACTTATCGACAACTCGGTGGTAGTTTGTGAGAGTATCTTGCAACAACGAACACAAGGTGACTCGGGTAAAACTGCTGTCATAGAGGGCGTTGATAAAGTCAGTACCGCTATTTTGAGCGCAACACTCACCACGGTAGTAATCTTTTTGCCTTTGCTTATGGGTGACAGTAACTTTTTAACCGTGATGTTACAGCAAGTAGCAGTGTCTATTTGTGTACCATTATTGGTGTCGTTATTAGTTGCGAAAACTCTGATCCCATTGTGTATGTATCGTGTTTTACCAGACAATGCAGGTGCCAATGAATCAGGTTCTGATAAAGTACAGAAAAAGTACCGCCAAGCATTAAATTGGGGCCTTAGTCATCCCAAGCGTGTTGGTGCCTTTTTCTTGATTATGTTTACCAGTGTTATGTTGGCAAAAAGCTTGGTTGATAAAAGCTCTAGTGACGCCCAATCTCAAAAGCGTCAGCAGATTTTTTATGAGTTTAAGGGTGAACCTGACCTCGATAAAAAACTTGCATTTTTGCAAGAAATCGAAACTTATTTATTAGAAAATAAACAATCTCTAGGTATTAAAAAGGTATATTCTGGCGTCTATCAAAGGGGCGCATGGTCAAGTATCCGTTTTGTTGAAGACTTACCAAGACCCATTGAGGATATTAAAAAAGATATCCGAGAAAACTTTCCTGAATCAGCGTATGCAAAAGCGTCTTTGCAACGAGAAGCTGGATCTCGAACGGCGGTGAGTGTTTATCTGTTCGGTCGTTCGACTGCAAAATTAAATGAGTTGGCTGAGCAACTTATACCTGTGCTTGAAGCCCACCCACATTTTACTGATGTAAAAAACAGTGCAGAGGGCGATGTCTATGAAATGCAGCTGGTGGTAGACAGACAAAGAGCTATGCAGCTGGGTGTTTCGACGCAAGAAATTGCCACTAAAATTGGTAATGCCATGCGTGGTCTCAATTTGAAAACGCTGAGGACTTTAGACAAAGGTGAAGTTGAAATTATCGCGGGTTACTATGAACAAGGCGCTATTCCTATGGAAGAACTTAAAAGCTTACCCGTCATGGAATCAAACGGCGCTATTTTAACCTTGCAACAACTGGTAGAAATAGAAACACGTCCAGCCCCGCGCACAATTTCACGCAGAGATCGTCAAACTCAGATTTCTATTGAGATGAATATTCAAGATGTGAGTCACAAAGAAGCCGCTAAGTCGTTGAACCAGATGATGAACGCGATCACATTACCGCGAGGTTATTCATGGGGCTTAGGCCCTAAATTTGCTGAGCAAGATGAGTCAATGAAAGACATGGCTTTTAATATGGTGATTGCGCTGTTCTTGATCTTTATGATCATGGCGGCGTTGTTTGAGTCTCTTTTATTGCCTATCGCTATCTTGAGTTCTATAGGTCTAGGTTTTGTTGGCGTTTACTGGACCTTTGCACTACTTGGTATGGGATTGGGTGAAACGGGTATGCTAGGTATGTTGGTACTCATGGGTATTGTGGTAAACAATGGCATAGTCTTGATTGATCAAATTAACCGCTTTAAAGGCTCAGCAGAGCACTTACAACAAGCGATAGTTGATGCCTGTTCAACGCGTTTACGGCCAATTCTAATGACGGTGGCAACAACGGTGATTGGCATGTTACCTGTGTTATTTGATAGCAGCTCTGCTGATTCTGGTGTATTAGATTATAAACCCATGGCGATTGCGATTATTGGAGGCTTAATCTTCTCAACCATTACCAGTTTAGCCTTTGTACCTTACTGTTATTACCTGCTTTATCGATTAGGGCAGGGTAGCAGCAACAGGCTTGCTGAGGCGAGGGCCTATGCCAATCAAAAATTAAATAGGCTTAGCTAAACTTTCTACTTAAAAAGCGCGATGTGTTCGCGCTTTTTTTGTGCCAGCAGGTAGACGAAAAGTAACCTCCCACTTTGTTTAATCCCAATATCCCTCCTACACTTGTACGGTAAATTATGTCTTAACTTAGGAAGTGAAGCCTTTATATAAGGACATACCAATTATGCGTTTGCTGCTTATTTCATTATTATTGCTAGTGATCTTAGTCTTATCGTTCCAGCATGCTAAAGGTGCTTCAGCTAGTTTCAAAGCGAGTATCACAGGTTGGCGCCCAGAAGTGCAAAGTAAAATTCAGGTATTGGGAGAGTTTTCCAGTTGCAGGGTAGTTAACGCCTTAAAATTTGATAACGTCAATTCAGCTTGTTTTTTGAAAAAAGAGAGTCGAGGTTGGCAGTTAGAATCTTTTGCGAGCCAATGTGAAGTCGAATGTGTCAAAATTTTTAATTCCACTAAAACCACATATAGAGTGCGTTTTAATCAGATAAACCCGTAATTTGTTTAAGTTCTAGATAGCGCTTAATGATGGGGCCGCTTTTTTCATTGAGTGCAGTACTTATTTTTGAGTCGCATTTTGCTTTACCAATAGATTCAAATGGCCCAGATAATACAACCGTATAGCTTTTTTCTTGCTTGCTTATTTCAGATAGAAAGATATTTTTATTTGACTCAATGAGTGGCACATTCAAAGAAGAGCGCTTGGCATAAAGTGCATATTGGCAATAGTAATGGGCTGTTTTAGGTCTAGTTTGAGTTTTGGGATTGGTAGGTAGCTCAAAATTACTATCGATCCGCTGCCAATTTACAGAATCATATTTTCTGGCATCGATCATAAAACTACCAAATAAAACTGGTTGAGAGTAAGCAAGATTAATGACGGATTGTGCCTTGTGTTTAGTTTTGTAAGGACCCGCAACAAGGTAAAAATTCCCATGATTCAGATGTTGATACAATTGCAGCGGAAAGTTAAGTGCTTGAATATGGTGAGCTACGATATTTGCCGATAGCCTTTTCTTAAATACACCTAGTTGAACATAATATTGCGCTTCTGGTATTTCAGTAGGCCGTGCAAGTAGCTGGGTTTTATCTTGAAGCACGATGTCTCTCAGAATTACTGTATCACCGTACTCTGGCGCAATTATCTTATCTGGGAGGTTTTTAGTAATTAAGTTATCTGAAGCAAATTGGTTTTGCTCAAGTTTGATAGTATATTCGCCAGCTTTCACTTTAGGAAAAAAATAGTAGCCATCATATTCACTGATGGTTTCATATTGAATATTGCCTTCTTTATCGAGCAATAGCACAGAGACACCTGAAGCAGGTTTAGTTCTATTACTATCTGTATAGTAAAGCGTGCCTTCAACCTCGTTCATAATATTAACAGGGATTGTGATATTGGTTACGCCACCTCTATGAGAAGAAGTTTTTATTCGATTATTGACTGGCTGATAGTATGGGTTAGAAAGGCTCATTAGGTCTAAACTCAATATTTGTCCACCTGCACTACTTGGAAGTAAAACTTGCCCATTAGAGTTAGTTTTATAGTCCTGCCATAAATAATTTCCTGTAAAACTCGCGTCTTGAATGGCTTCATCATATATATCAAAAATATTATTTCTATTCAGATCAACAAAGGTCTCGACGGCCAATTGGCCTGAACTTAATGAGCGAGGAGGCAAAAAATTAAGGTTGTTATTAAATTTGTCAAAACTAATTGTTCCGCTGATCCCAAGAGATACTAGCCATTCATCTTCACTATCATATTGGCCTGAAATACTTAAGTTGAATTTATCATTACGATAGGTGTATTGATGCCCAAGCATCATTTTAGCGGCAGAATTAGGGTTATAAGTTAGTTGTGTTTGATTAAACACTTTACTACTCTGTGGCCATCTTAGGCTGCTTCTATAGTTCAAAAGTTCGCGTTCTTCAAAAGGCTTCCAGTCTACTGAATTTGTCCAATGCCATTTACCAATATCCATAGACCAGTAACTTTGATTGATTAATTCATCTTCAATCTTGTCGTATTGAAAACGGCTTGACCAGTTGCCCCCTAAATAACTTGCATTAAGACCAAACTGTGTGAATTGTCGAGTATCTTTTAGTTCTCTCTTTTCGTTTAAAAATCGTAAATTCCAACTTACATTATCAAGCTTACTAAAACGACTATTAAGGCTCAGTGAGGCACGAGATTTTAAAGGGTAATTCTGTTTCAAAAATACAGCACTATTGAATTGATTCAGGTGACTGTATTCAAAATTAATATTTATATTTTCTTCAGTAAATAGCGAAGTTTCGCCACGGTAACCTACAAAATAAGCAGAGCCAAACTCAACTTGTTTTGCACCAAATAGTTTGAAACTTCCCAATTCTGAATTAGCTTGTAAACCTGTGCTGAGGTAGCGGCTGTCTTCATCGCCAGCCAAATAATTCAAGCCCATATCATAGGTGAGGTTATCTGATAAACCATAAGAGAGACTGCCAGATATAGATTTGCCAAAACTAGCTGCGCTGTTAGATTGTCCGTTTAGTACATTACGTGAGCTATCTAATAATTCTAGCTGGTAACTCATTTGACCTTGAGCAAGTGCAGTATTACCTACAGAGATCTTTCTGGTTTTTGTGAGTTGTTCACCTTGAGGACCATATAGTCGAATTTCAAAGACGTTGTTGCCATAAAATGTTTCTACATCTTCAAAGCGCACAATATTTTCATCGGTAGACTCCGATGATGCGACAAATTGACCATTACGATAAAGTTCAGCGAGCCAGCCTGGCAGCGTTGCTTCTTCTATTGTTATTGTTGAGAAGCTTTGTGAGGTATTCGGGTTGATATTTGATAGGTAAACTCCTCGTCCTTGACTGAAGTTCATAACGAGTGGGTCCCGTTGAGATTGAATATCACCCAACTCATAATGTAATTGAGTTAGTAACCCTTCTTGGTTTGAGTTTTCATATGATTTTGTGAGTTTAATAAACTGGTTGGTGGTGGTTTCATTTTGGTTAAATCTAAACTGCGCTTGGTGCTTGAATGCATCAAAGTAGCTATTGAGCGTGAGTAAATTTTTGCTTTTTTCGAGCCTTGATAAATATCTAGAAGTAAGAGAGTAATCGGTTACAGGATACGTAATATTTTGAAACTCATCGGTTATCTCAAATTCAAACTCTGGGCTTGAAAGCTGAGTGCGTTCAATGGGTAATTGAGATGTTTTTTTCTGTGATGATTCAAGTAGGTTGGTGGTTAAACTTAACTGCATCAATGCATAATCAAAGTTTGCATTAATATTTAGTAAAGTATTAATAACTTGAAGATCGATATAGTGGTCAAAATCATCTTCAGTCCAAACGGGCTCTTCATTTGAACTGAATGGGGTTGATTTCATGGCAATAGAAAAAGCCAGTTCGCTTTTTTTGATAACTCCAATTATTTGCTGATTATCAACTTTTAAACTAATACCAAGGGCATCATTTAAGGGCGATATGGGTAGTAATAACCTTCCTGATTGAGTGTAATAACCCTCTAAGTCTGAAATTACCGAGCGACCATTAAGTTTGACATTAACAATAACAAAGTCATCGTCCACAACTGGCCAATGATATAAGGTGTAATTGGCTGCACTTACATTAAACGCAAGAAGTAATGTGTAAAAGCAAAGTACAGCCTGAATATGAAACCGAAGTTTCACTTTGAGAAATTACTCATCAATATTAAGCGTTTTTGTCAAAGAAACTTTACCGCCATAACGAATATTTTCTTCGTATTGGATCGTCAAAGGTCCAGAAGCCTTTTCTGTTAAAGGAATAAACACTTTACGACGAGTAAGCGGGGTGTAGACACCCAAGTTTCTAATCTCTCCAATTACTTTTTCGTCTTCATTGAGAATTTTGAAGTCACCAAATAGTGAACGGTTGCCATCAAGTGTTTGCCAAAACATCACTGTAGGTTGGCCATTTTGCATTACTAATTGCGGGTTAACAATATCAGAATCAACTTCCAAGCGACCATGGCGAATAATGACTGGGACACTATATGCTACTTTCGGTTTTATATTTATGCCTGTTTCGTTTGAGCCTTGTGCTTCGGAAGCGATAATTTTAAGAACAGCCCGATATTCACCATGCGGCAAATCGGCTTTTTTACGCACAGTCATTCGAATGGCTTGCATACCCTTTGGTTTGATTGTGCCGCGACGAGGGGAATAGCGTAGCATCGATTTTGCTGAGCGGCCTTGCACGTCTGCTTCTGAGACATTGATGAGGTTACCTTCTTCAGTCATGTCTTTGTGAATAAGTACTAACCTAAAGTCGAGGTCTTTATTAGAAGTATTTCTAATCATTAAAGAGTTATTTTTGGAACGGTTGTCAAAATAAAGGCGGTATTCAGACAGCGCAAGATTCGCATGTATAGGTAAGCTGGAGAATGTTGCTATAAGAAATATTAAAAAAGATGAAAGAAGACGCATAACACTAATAACTTATTAAAAAACGAAGAGTGTGAGTTTTGCCCACACTCTAAATTAAATCTTAACTGGATATTGGTCTTATTGGAAAGATACGTCAACTGTATAATCTACAGTGTAGTTACCATCAGCCGTTAATGCGTTGTCCACAGTTACCTGACCGTGTACGTTAATTGTAATATCAGTTGCTGAACCATCAGTAGTGAAAGCAGATGCTACACCATCAGCTGTTGTTACAGTCGAGCTGCCATCTGATGCAGTCGTTGCCGGAGCGAAAGTTAGGTTAGAGCCTGTGCTACCAGTTACTGTGATATTCATTGCAGAGTTTGGTGCTAAACCAGATACCGTAATACTACCAAGTTGGATGTTTGCGTCAGACGCATCGCAATCACCTGTTACTGCACCTGCGGCATCCATGGTACAAGTTGAAGCAGCTGCTAAACGAATTTTACCAAAATGTAGTGCGTTAGTTTCCGCGAAAGTAGGTTCACTCCAACCATTAATTGAAGCTTGAAAAGTTTGACTAGATGCAAAAATAGAACTAGAAGTTGCAGCCAAAAGAGCCGCTGAAAAAAGAAGTTTTTTATTCATTAATACTTACCACTTAGTTATTAAATATAAACTTCCATGTGTTAAGGGATAGATATCAACATATATCTCCGTAATCCATTGCTAGTCATATAAACACACTTTGAACTAGATAAAAAACACTTTATTAACATTTTTTCAATTTTATAAATTATTCTACTTTTCTAATTGTTTTTTCTTAATTCTTATTTATTGGGGGCTGCAATTTCAATAGTACTTTAGTGTTTTTATATTTGTTTGGTGTAGCTAATTTGTAATATTCTATTTCTTCAAGTATTGACCCGGCGTGCAGTTAAATACTTTTTTAAAGGCAGTATTAAATGCTGAGCTAGACTCAAAACCGAGCTGTTCAGCTATAGCTTGTTGTGTGTAGCCAGCTTCAATCATTTCAACAGCACGAAGACCACGTAGTTTTTGCTTCCATTGACTGAAATTCATTGAGAAGCTTTTATGAAATAAACGATTTAAAGTTCTTGTAGATGCACCGACCGATTCACCCCACTTTTCAAGTGTCTTATTGCAGCCAGGGTTAGCATGTAGCTCAGAAATAATAGGCAATAAGCGATTGTCTTGTGCGGTCGGCATAAAGAAACTACTGGTTTGCGCGCATTCAAGCTGGTCGATAAATACCTGGGTAAAGCGTCGCTTTTTTTCGTTAGGTTGGTAGTTTGGTGGCCAATTACATACTTCTAGAATCATGGCTTTAAGTAACTCATTCACATGCAATAACTTGGCCTCATTGCCTAATACTTTGACATACTTCTCATCAATATAAACACTTCGAAAATGTCCGCCGTAACGGCAAAATGTTTCATGAGGCAGATGGGGAGGGATCCATAGAGCTTGATCTGGGGGAATTACAAATTTTCCCTCGGGTGTGTGAACGCCTAACACTCCATCACTGGTATAAGCGAGCTGACCCCATGTATGTGAGTGGGTTTGCACATGCTGCCAAGGCGGCATTTCAGTTGCTCTAGGATAGATAGGCTTTCCAAGGGCTTTCAGGTTAAAGCGTGTCTTCACACTCACCCAGTTTGATCCTGTCTGATTTGATAAATTATCTGTCATAACTTTGTATTTTGGTCAATGTGAAGAAATCATATAATGTGCTCGTGTTTTAATCAAAGTGCTTATGTGAGGGAAAAAGTGGAACAGAATAAACAGTGGCAGTCACCATTTGGATTTTTAACTATTGCAACCATTGTTATGGCGGTCACATTTTCGGCCTGGAATGCTTTATTAAATAATTTTGCAGTAGAGGCGGCACAATTTAATGGTGCCAATATGGGGATGTTGCAGTCTATCAGAGAGATACCAGGCTTGTTAGCATTCACAGCGGTTTTTATTTTACTGGTATTAAAAGAGCAAACATTTGCGCTAGTAAGTTTGTGTTTATTGTCAGTTGGTGTGGCATTAACTGGGCTGTTTCCCACTGTGTATGGGCTTTATGCCACAACAGTACTGATGTCGATTGGTTTTCACTACTTCGAAACTTTAAATCAATCTTTAAGTTTACAATGGTTTAGAAAAGATGAAGCACCGCAAAAGTTGGGCAAATTGATGTCGATAAAATCCATGGCCTCATTGGCAACCTTTGCCCTTATTTGGTTAGGCGTGACCTTCTTTAGTACCGCCTATCAAGGGCTTTATTTATTCTTTGGTGGCATAGGTTTGTCACTAACGTTATTTATGATGGGCGCTTTCCCGCATTTTCCTGAAAAAAATGTGCAACATAATATGTTAATCGTGAGAAAAGAATATAGCTTGGATTACATTTTGCTGTTCTTTTCAGGCGCAAGACGCCAAATCTTTATGGTATTTGCGGGCTTCTTGATGGTTGAAAAGTTTGGTTTCGATGTAGCGCAAATAACTATCCTTTATATGTTCAACCACGTAATCAATATTTTCGCTGCCCCTCTAATCGGTAAGATGATAGGTCGAATTGGCGAGCAAAAAGCATTAAGCATTGAATACGCAGGTTTAGTGTTGGTATTTGTCGGTTATGCGCTGGTGGAATCGGCGGAGTTTGCCGCAGTACTGTATGTGGTTGACCATTTGTTTTTTGCCATGGCCATAGCCCTTAAAACCTATTTTCAAAAAATAGCCCGGCCTGAAGATATTGCCGCTACGGCAGGAGTGAGTTTTACCATTAACCACATTGCCGCGGTGATTATTCCAGCAAGCTTTGGAGTTGTTTGGTTATACGATAGCTCGCTGGTGTTTTACTTTGGTGCGGGACTGGCTGCATGTTCATTGATTATGAGCCAGTTTATAGGCGGTCATTTGGCAAAGCATCAAGCTCAAAGTGAACAAACAGCATAATTCTTTTAGCTTCTTACGCTCATGTTGTCGTCAAGATGAGCATATGTTAAAGACTTTATCATTTTACATTTGTTCATAATCTGTAACGTTTCTGTCTGTCTATCATTGCTGCTCTGTGGTTATAATCGAGCCAAATGTTTATTCAAAGGGAACGTTATGCATATCAAAGTGGACAACATCAGCAAGCATTACAAAGAAGTGACCGCCGTAAATGGTCTCAGCTTTGAAGTACAACAAGGTGAGGTGTTTGCACTGCTTGGCCCCAATGGTGCCGGTAAATCATCTCTTGTGCGCATGCTTGTAGGCTTTACTCAGGCCGACGAAGGTCAAATCACAATTACAGTTAATGGTGAGCAATACACGTCTATTCCAGCCGCAGAGTTAGGCTACTTGCCTGAAGATAGAGGCCTCTATTTAGAAAAATCTTTAGCACAGAACCTGATGTATTTTGCAACGCTTCGTGGCGTTGATAAAAAAACAGCCAAAGAGCGCATTGATTATTGGCTTGAACGTTTTGATTTACTCGAGCGAAAAGACGATCAGCTTAAAAGTCTGTCAAAAGGCAACCAGCAAAAAGTACAGCTAATCAGTGCTGTATTGCATAAACCGCAATTGGTATTACTCGATGAGCCATTCTCAGGACTCGATCCGGTGAACCAAGAAAAGGTCGTGGCGTTTTTAAAAGAATTAAAAGCACAGAATATGACGGTTATTCTGAGCGCACACCAAATGTCGATGGTTGAAAAACTGGCTGACAGAATGTTACTGATGAATCACGGACAAAGTGTATTGTATGGCACATTGGCAGATATTCAATCACAAGTGGGTGTGGGGAGTGCTTTGAAGGTGACATTCACTCACGCAGTGAATGGAATTGAAGCGAGTAATAAGCTGACGCAATTTGAAATTGAGCAACTGAATGACATGACTTTGGCAATTCGTGCCGAGCGCGCAGATCAACTTAATCAATTATTATCACATTTACCTGAGTTAGGTGATATCGCGTTTATCGATAGCCAAAGAATGGATTTACACCAGCTTTACTTACACGCCATAGAAGCGGATCAAGCAGTACAAAAAGGAGCAGCCGCATGAATCGATTAAATCAAACCTTGACAGTGGCTAAGTGGGAGTTCATGCAATTCTTTAAATGGAAGCAAGAGCTCATTGGCAAATCAATTATGTTGCTCGTGGCGTTGGGTATGTATTTATGGCACAACCAAGTACTTTATCAGCCTGAGCCACAGCAAATCGTCTCTAATATTGAATTGCAAGGCCTTCAATTGAACGATGACTTTGTGCTTAGGACAGAATCGAAATCGAACGATGCGCTTATTGCAGAAGTTAAAGCAGGAAATATCGATGGTGCGTTGATCTTCGCTTCACAGGTGTTACCGCAACAAGTGACCTTATATTCTCAAGGTAAAATGTCTTGGCAAAATGATTTGCAAGTCCAATTAAACGACTACGCACGTTCAAATGCTGCTGTTTCGTTAAATCTTGGACCAAACCAGCTAGCTTTACTTGAACAGCCACTCCAGTTCGAAACAAACTATCTTGATGAATCAGTCAAAGATGCGATGCAGCAATCTTCAATTACCGCTAAAGGATTGCTATTTTTGATGGCTATCGGTGTGTTTATGACTTTCGGCCAAGTGTTTGTTGCCATAACTGGAGAAAAGCAACAGCGAGTAACTGAACAACTTTATTCGTGTATGGATGCCAAAACTTGGATTGAAGGTAAAATCATTGGTCAGGTGCTGCATGCAGTGAAAGCCATGACCACGACCGCAATTACTACATTATTGGTTTTTGCATTTGTACAAGTTATTTTAAAAGGCAGAGCGCTTGATTTCAGCATTTTCGACTTTACTGTTTTGCCTTGGTTTATTGTGTTTGTACTCGTGGGCGTATATATGTGTACAGCATTTATTGCCGCCATTGCCGCTGCGATTGATGACCCGAATCACAGTGGTAAGACTGCTTTTATGGTGATCCCACTTATTCCGATTATGACTGGTTTTATGATGATGGACAGCCCAAGTAGCTTGGCTGTGACTGTGTTAAGTTATTTCCCATTAACGGCATTTGTATTTATGCCAATGAAAATGGCGTTAATTGATGTGGCATTTTGGCAAGTAGCCATCGCTTTCATCAGTTCACTGCTTGGCTGTATTGTTATTCGCAATATGGCGGCGCGCATGTTCAAAATGGGGATGACCATGTATGGTAAAGAGCCAGACTTCAAAACCATGATGAAATGGGCAATCGCCGTCAAATCTTAATCGTTATTTAATAGTAGAAGGCTGAATTGCTTCAGCCTTTTTTATTTTTATTGCTTTATGTGGCTGTTATTAAAACACATTCTAATTTTCCGAAACTAATTGACCTTGCCTAATTTAGGCGCTAGAACAAACGTATTATCTGAAAATCACTATCTAGTAATAATTAGAGTCTTGGCTTGAAGAAAATATTCAACTATTGTTTTATTAATATGAACAGCTAAATAACGAATACCTATGTTTTTTAACTCAAGGAAAGAGCGCGAAATTTCTCAAGCGCTTCAACTTAAATTAGACCTCTTCTCTCAAACACATGCATTTCTTGAAGTCAACAGCTTAGGCATAGTCGAAAATGCCAGTGAGTACTTTTTGTCAAAAACGGGCTACTCATTGTTTGATGTAAAAAATCAAAATTATAATGCGTTCTTTGATGCTGACTTAAATGAATTACAAAGAGCAGGCAACAATAGACTTGTTCAAGTGGAATGCAATAACAATCAAGTAAAATGTTTTTCGCTGAGTATTAGCCACAGCAATGAAAATTTAATTATCTTATCTTTGACAGATGTAGATGCGTTCGAACAACAAAGTGTTGACCAAAAAGGTCAGCTTGAAGCAATTGGGCGTTCTCAAGCTGTAATTGAGTTTGATTTGCAGGGATATATTCTCTATGCGAATGAAAACTTTCTCAATGTAATGGGCTACAGTTTAAACGAAGTGGTTGGCCAACATCACAGTATGTTTGCGGAACCAGAGTTTGCTCAAAGTGCAGAATATGCCGAGTTTTGGGCCGCTTTAGGCAGAGGTGAGTTTAGCTCCGGCGAATATAAACGCCTTGGAAAAGAGGGAAAAGAAGTTTGGATACAGGCTACTTATAATCCTATTTTTAATAAAAATAATCAGCCTTTTAAAGTCGTTAAATATGCTTCTGACATCACTCAAAGTAAGCTTCAAGCAGCGGACTATCAAGGTCAATTAGATGCTATAAGTAAATCTCAAGCAGTTATAGAATTTAACATGGATGGTACCATCATAACGGCGAATGAAAATTTTTTAGCGGCGATGGGGTATGATTTAAGTGAAATTCAAGGCAAACATCACAGCATGTTTGCAGAGCCAGGTTATGCGAAAAGTGAAGACTACCGTATCTTTTGGGCGCAATTAAATGCAGGCAAGTTCAGTTCAGGTGAATTCAAGCGTCTGGCGAAAGGGGGTGAAGAAATTTGGATTCAGGCTTCTTATAACCCGATTTTTGATTTAAATGGCAAGCCATTTAAAGTCGTTAAATATGCCTCTGATATTACAGAGCAAAAGTTGCAAAGTGCCAACTATGAAGGCCAATTAGAAGCGATCAGTAAATCTCAAGCTGTAATCGAATTTAATATGGATGGCACCATCATTACAGCCAACGATAACTTTTTAGCGACGACCGGATATCAGCTCGAAGAGATTAAGGGCCAACATCACAGTATGTTTGCTGAGCCTGATTATGCAAGCAGTGCAGAATATAAGCAGTTTTGGCAAAAGTTAAACAATGGCGAGTTTGATTCTGGCGAATATAAGCGCTTGGCAAAAGGTGGTCGAGAAATTTGGATACAAGCGACTTATAACCCTATTTTTGATGCCAGTGGCAGAGCGATAAAAGTTGTTAAATTTGCCAGTGATATCACAGAGCAAAAGCTGCAAAGTGCAAACTTTTCTGGGCAGTTGCAAGCGATTGATAAATCTCAAGCCGTGATAGAGTTTAACCTTGACGGCACTATCATTACTGCAAATGAGAATTTTCTTAAAACAACGGGGTATACTTTAGATGAAATCCAAGGGGTACACCACAGTATATTTGCTGAGCCTGAATATGCCAGAAGCGACGAGTATGCCCAATTTTGGCAAAAGTTAAACCAAGGTCTTTACGACAGTGGAGAATATAAACGTTTTGCGAAAGATGGCAGCGAAATCTGGATCCAAGCCTCTTACAACCCAATTCTCGATAGTGACGGGCGGCCATACAAGGTTGTTAAATATGCAACAGACATCACAGAAAGAAAGTTAGCCATAAGAAGTATTAAACAAGCAATTATTTCGTTGGCTGACGGTAAACTTACACAAAGTATTGATGAAGATTTAGGCCCAGAGTTTAATATATTAAGAGATGCGATGAACGGTTTAATGCAAAACCTCAATAAAATGGTTATAGACATCACTCAAGCGTCGAAAATGGTAAATAATGGTGCGCAAAACATTGCATCAGGCAATGAAGAGTTAAGTCGAAGAACAGAGAGCCAGGCTGCTAGCCTTGAAGAAACCGCATCTACTATGGAAGAACTTACTGCTACAGTACAGCAAAATGCTCGCAGTGCTGCAGATGTTTCGCTTCGTGCCTCTGATGCAATGCAAAATGCTGAAGAGGGCGGTGACACAGTATCTACAGCTGTAAACGCCATGTCTGACATTGAAAGTTGTAGTAAGCGTATATCTGACATCATCGGTGTGATTGATGAAATTGCTTTTCAAACGAACCTATTAGCCTTAAATGCCTCTGTTGAAGCGGCAAGGGCCGGTGAAGCGGGTCGAGGATTTGCTGTGGTAGCGAGTGAAGTTCGCAACCTTGCTCAGCGTAGTGCTTCTGCAGCGAAAGAGATAAAAATATTAATCAAAGACAGTAGTGAAGCGGTACACAATGGCAGTGCTTTAGTTGCTGAGTCCGGTGTGAAATTTAAAGACCTTATTTCTGTTGTCGGTGATGTTAATAAAATGATTGGTAAAATAACTAAGGCGAGTCAAGAACAGTCCGAAGCCATCTCTGCGGTGTCAGAAACTGTAGCACAGCTTGATAACTTAACGCAGAACAATATGCATTTGGTGGCACAATCGACTAGTGCTAGTAAAGAGATGCGTGAACAGGCGAGCCATTTGCTTAACCATGTATCAAATTTTAAGACTTCAGCATCGCAAGATTTATTAATTAGAGGATCATCCCATTAACAGATCGATTTACTGCAACTGAAATCGGTATCAGCCTAACCGTTTATGATTAAAGGGAAGCTATGTCTCCCTTTAGTCTGTTTGCTGTCTTATCTATTAATAATCCTAGTCATCACATTAATTTACTTGCAAATGAGTAATTATACTGTGGTACTTTTTATACCTTGCCTGATTTGTTTTAGGACGATTTTTATTATACTGTTGTTGTCATAAATACATTCGTAAATGCTTCATAAGACAATCAAATTATTGATGAAGTGTCAGGGTTTAAGGGATAAATATGAATTGTAGAGTCTGTAACGAAGGCAGATTGCTTCCAAGCTTTATAGATGGTCAGTTTAGGGCACATACCTGTAATAGCTGCGGTGGTAATTGGGTATTAATTGAAGATTATGTTGCTTGGAAAGAAAGAAACCAAGACTACCAGTTTTTTGAAGACATTAGCTTTTCTGAAGATGAAATAGAAGAAAGTAAGCGCGCACTGCTGTGTCCTGTTTCGGGCACCATAATGCGTAAATTTAGAATATCGGCGCAGAATGAACATAAGTTAGATTATAGTTCAGTCGTCGGCGGATTATGGCTCGATAAAGGAGAGTGGGAGTTACTTAAAAGTGAAGGTTTAGCTGGAAGTCTTAATGCTGTTGTGACGCAAAATTGGCAAAAAGATATTCGTGAGAAAAATACTAAACAAACGCTAACTGATGTTTATAAAGCCAAATTTGGTGAAGAAACTTATGAAAAAGTAAAAGAACTCCGACATTGGCTTTTAGCGCAAGACCAAAAAGCTGACTTAAGAGCTTATCTGATGGCAGAAGACCCATATTCGGCTGAAAAGTAATTTAAAAGAGCCTCTAATTAGGGGCTCTTATGAATCAACATATAACCAATGATATTCCTATTCACTCAAGCGTTGTGTTATCAGCAGACATCACAAAAACTCCCTCGTTCATTCCTTTAAATTATTCATTCGCATCGCATTAAAGTTTAAGACTTAACGTTTTTACTCAAGTGTTTCGCTTGAGATATTTTTAGGAAGCACAATAAGAAAGTGGGCGCCCTCATCATCACCCAAACACTCTACTTGTCCATGCATAATGTGTACGACAGAATTGTAGATAATATTTAAACCTAAGCCTAAGTTTCCATCACTTAAACTAGTGGTATAAAAGGGGTCGAATATTTTATGTCGTTTTTCTCGCTCTATGCCAACTCCATTGTCAGAATAGTGAATTTCAATCTCATTAAGCTTTATATTGATTGATATTTTAATTAGGGGAGCCTCAACTTCGTCAAAGCCATGTCTAACAGAGTTTTCAATGAACTGATTAATGACTTTGAGTAAAACCGACGAATAACTTGAAATAACGATCTCTTTACCAGTAATTTGATATCGAATGTTTTGGTCATATGTTCGAATTATTTGAGGCACTTTGTTTCTTAAAAAGCCAAGCACATCAAATTGTCGGCGCTCGTTCATTTGTAGCTTTGCAGACATCATTTTAAAAGTTTGGATCATTTCTGCTGCACGTTCGCTGTTTCTTTGGCTTAGATTTATAAGTTCATTTGATTCATTCAGAAAGTGGCTCAGTTGAGCTTGAGTCAAAGATTTATCGGTGAGCTTGTTGGTGAGTACTTCTACTTGAGACTGAAGAGATGAATTTGCAGTAATGACTAGACCTAATGGGGTATTTAATTGATGCGCCATACCTGATACCAAGGTCGTCATGGCTCGCATTTTTTCTGACTCAACGAGTTTGTCTTGAGTTCTCTTTAGTCGAGTTAATAGGTTTTGTAGCTGTAACTTCTTACGATTAAGGCGATATAAAAAGAAAGATGTGATTGAAGTTAGAAGCATAAAACTTAGTATAAGAATGAGCCCAATTTGCTTTTCAGACTTAGCAACTGACATGGCTAATTGGTGCTCCTGTTCAAGTTGTTTTAACGCCATTTCTTTCGTTTGTAACTCTGTTTGTGACACCATGTGTGCCAACCCAATAGATGACTTTCGTTCGGCAATTTGTTGCACAACGGTATTACGTTCATCTAAACTAAGCAGTGCGCTTTCAAAATCCCCTCTAAGTCTTTTTAAAGTGGCAGTTTCAGTTAACGCTTCTTTTAAAATTGAAAGCTTCTTGTAGTCTTTCGATAATAATATTACTTCTTGTAGAATTCTTTCGGCTTTATGTGGCTGGTTTTGAGAGATAAACATTCTGGCTAATTCGATTTTAGGCATAAGCGCTTTTGATTTAGCATTTTGATTAGTCAGGCGTTCAATCGCAAGATTTAAAAATTGCTCGGCTTTCTCAAGTTCATTTTTAGCGAAATAGACGCGACCGAGATTGTACATCGACCATGATTGGTGGTATTCGTAGCCATGTTTTTTTCGCAGTGCGAGAGCCTTTTGATGAAACTCTTCTGCTTTGTCAAAATCACCTCTGTAAAATGCAGTTTCTCCTAAATTATTCAAACCGACACCTTGCTGCGAGAGCAGGTTGTTTTTGACCGCATGAGTATAAAAGCGGTTAAAATAATATTCAGCCTTGTCAAGGAGTCCAAGTTTTAAGTAAACATGACCAATGTTGTTTTCTGTTTGTTGGATATATTGAGGTTGTTTTAGTAGAGGCGCCTCTTTATAAGCTTTCATATAATTATCTAAAGCCAGCTCATAAGATTCAATATAATTGAATGCACTTGCAGTAATGCCATAATAACTATAAAGAATGCCGGGTTCTGTGATCTCTTTTGCAAGTAACCGAGTTTGTTCTAAAGTGCTTAAGGCTTCCTCGATTCTATCTGAACTAATTTGATACCAAGACTTTAGGTATAAGAGCCTGATTTGTTGATGTTTAGCAAGTTGTGCATTAAATTTAGTTAATATTTCATCAACTTTTTTTATACCTGCTAAAGGTGATTTATTGCTTTCAATGCTAATTTCTTTTCTCAGAAGACTAAACTCATCGTCGGGTATTTGAGCAAAGCTGTTGTTTACATATAAAGCTACAAAAAGCAAAAAAAAGGCATAATATGTTCTTTTCATTAATACACGCCACTACAAAATTCTACGCATAGATAAAGAGTAGCTGAGTTTTATATTCGTGCTAATAGAGCATTTGATGAATCGTGTCGATATATTGAGTAATATCATTGTTTATATATATTTAAGAGCTTTATTACAGACATACATTTATGAAGAAAGTGATTGTGTTAGGTGCGACAGGGTTGATCGGCAAACACTTAGTCAAGCAACTAGCTGAGTGCAAGCATATTAGTCAAATCATGGCTGTGACTCGTCGAAAAGTGACGTACTCAGATCCTAAAATTGAAAATAAAGTTATTGATTTTAATCAGATAGAACAATATGGAGCGTTATTTAAAGGCGATATATTGTTCTCGTGTTTAGGTACGACCAAAAAACAGGCAAGAACGCTTGCAGCCCAACGCGAAGTTGATGTCGAATACCAGCTTAAAGTTGCTGAGCTTGCTGCTAATAACGGTGTCTCTGCGTATTTTTTAGTATCATCAAGTGGCGCTAACTCACAAAGTAAGAATGCGTATTTACAGATGAAAGGTGATTTAGAAGACAAAATTACAGAACTTCAATTTAAACATATCTGTATTTTTCAACCATCATTGTTACTCGGCGCTAGAGAAGGCTTTAGATTTGGAGAAAAGCTAGGAAGTTGGGTTTTACCTTCACTTTGCCAATTACCTTTTCTAAAGCGTTATAGGCCGATTTATGGACATCAAGTAGCCGCCAAAATGTGCCAAGAAAGTATGAAATTTAAAATAGGTATTCAACGTTTCTCGCTCGATGCTTGCTTTCCAGATTAAACATAAGTTTTTAGTTTAAGGAGAAAATGGCACTTTATTTATCAATACAACGACACAATTTTATTAAACAGAGCTCTAAAGAGGCGTTAGTCGATGACGCATTAATAGGTGTTATCCCAAGCATTTTGCCAGAGACGGTTTTGGCAAGCCTGCGGCCTCACCTTCATAGCATGAGAAATGGCGCAGAAGCCGCTTGATATTGATTAAAGATAAATACGATGCGTGTTTAGGTTTTATGTTTGTTTGTAATAAAAGTAAGGTTGAGAAACACATTGATTACTTACTCGGACGAGAATATTGGGGTAAAGGCTTTGCTAGAGAGCTATTACATGTCTTTATAAAATATGCAGAGCAAATAAAGTCGTGGCAAAGTCTTGTTGCTGGAGTAGAAGAGGGTAACTTTGCTTCTGCTAAATTACTGTTGAAACTGGGCTTTATACCTTAAGAAAGTAAGCATGAAGGTGTCGACTTTTCAAGTGCATACTAAATAATGGTTCTTTAACTAGCGTTTAAATGGTTTAACTCAAAGTGTTTTAAAAAAGAATTATAAGGAAGTTAAATAATGAAATGCCCAGTGTGTGAAAATAATATAAGCTTTTTCTCAAAGGCTTTGAATGAGTGGGGTAAATATAAAACCTGTCCCCACTGTAAAACTAAAATAGAAGTAGCTATTAACTTGAAATTTTTAGCTCTAGGTATCATTCCATTAATTTTTATCTTTATATTTACCTTCAGTCCTCTCGTATCAGAATTTGGCATGTTCTCAAGTGTGTTAATAGGCATTATCACTGGAATTTTTATAAGCTTTTCGCTAAAGCTTGAAAAAAAAGATTAGTTTAAATATTAGCTCGTTACCTTTTGTTTCACATTAGGGGCGCTTTTTGAGGGGCCGGTTTTTGATGTTCAATTGTATTGATCTCTTCAGCAATTTGTTTGAAGCTTTTAATCGATTTTATTGCTTCAACATAAAAAATTGTCGCTTCTTTTGCTTTGTGATCATAAGTGAAAACATAATTAACACTTGTGCCTAATAATGTAGTTTCAATAGGCGTGTCTTGATCACTTAAAACAATCGATACCTTAGTGCCATTACCTGATTTTACAACGCTTGCTTCAATGTCAGCAAACAAGAAAATATAGGCAAGAACGCTTATACACACAGTTATGATGGTAAATTTTAAGTTGGTTTTTGGATTGTTCGGTGCCCACAGTATCGCACTTATAAATCGCATAAGTTTTGGCATTGGTATATTGCTGTACTCTAGTTTTTTTCTGGCTCTGAAGCGATTACCTATGTCAGCAATAATCAATAATAACAGTACTGTAATATACGTAAAAACGATACCAGGGTTTTTTATCGGTGTGGCGAGCATATCTTCGAGCGAGACATATTTCACGATACTGATATCGAATTCACTATAGTAAAGATGTAAATAGGCCATACTGGTCAGCAACAACACCAGATAACAAAAAGTAATACTTAACCCCGAAGATACTCTTATTAATTTGAATAGCTCTTCGAATAAATACATTTCAGAGAGTTGTTTTAATTTTTTCTGATTGTTGTCAGAGCTACTCAAATCTCATATTCCTTGAATTACATGATAACCTACCTATGTCAACAATAACATTTTGCTTTGGGATAGTCACTGCTCAACTGGCGCTTAAAAACTTGTTCTAGGTAAAAGAGTGTTTATTGACCTTGCTTCCTTTGAATGAACTAGCGGTCGATGATGTGAATATTCATTTTAATATGGAAGTTAAATCGAGCTTTTCTCATGAGAAAAGTAATGAGCAAAGTCAGCCGGTTGGTGCTGAGGCATCGTTTACTAAGAAGCTGAATTATGGCTTGGGGTCTACGGAAGTATCAGGCTCGGTGTCATATTCTAATGAAAGTAATAATAGTGAGACTGAAAAATATAATAAGAGAAACAAAGCGACTTACGATGTCAAAGTACATGCTGGTCAGTTGCCTTTACCAGAAGGGGTAGGGGTGATCATTAAAGCTTATACCGACAAAATTGCACCAATGAACATCATTGGTGATGGGACTAAAGCCGATACCTCAGGAATAAAAAATAACTAATGAGTACAATATTTGATTGTCCATATTGTGAATCAGAAGGACGTAAAAGCCCCATTTTGATTGAGCCTAATTTATTGCTTCAGGGTAAATCTTTTACATGCAGTTGCTGTAAGAGTGAGCTCTCTTTAAAACCGCAAAGCGCGAATGTGTTTGAACGTGGTTTAAAAGCGTATCAAAACTATCAACATGTGACTGCGTCATTGCAAGATGCAGGTAACACACCGAGTTTGGCTTAATATCTATGCTACCGAGTATATGTCGGTAGCTGTAAGCTCATTTTTTAAATTCAACCATAACCCGACATGAAGTCGGTGCTACCTAAATTTATTTAGTCCCAAAAATTAAATCTCTGTAGCAACGAATTTACTTTGCGTCTCATCAGTACCACAAAGTTAAATATAATCCCCTGATTTTACAACGCATTCCACCGATTAAACACTTCTTTAAAACAACATACTAAGGCTGTTTCAAAGCACATAAATGAGATTAAAGAGGATATTTATGAAACAGGTTTTATGGTCGTTGTTGTTTGTGACATGTGGGTTGTTTACAGCAAAGATAAATGCAGAAGATCAACAATTATGGGTGTCGGCAAATAAGACGCTTTTTAAGCAAGGATCGGTTTCAAGTTCATTTTACACCGAATTGAGAACTCAAAATGGAGTAGATAACTTGAGTGGTTTTTTTGCCGGACCCAAGTTGAGTTACAAGCTTAACGAGTATGTCAAAGTCGCTACAGCAGGTAAGTTTATTCGCTTGTATAACACCGCAGGTGATGATCAGTTACAACGTTTAGAACTAGAAGCATCGTTTTCATCAGGAAAACTCGCCAGTGGCTGGCGCTTTGGTTTACGCAATCGCGTTGAATATATCGAAAAAGACAGCGAAACCAATGGTCGCTACCGCATCAGAGTAAGAGCAGATAAAGATGCATCATTCGCTCATATTAAGCGCTTTCACATTCGCCAAGAATGGATTTTAGATGAAGACTATCAGCTAGCCGAATACCGCCTTGTGCCTTTTGCTTTCACTTTAAAAGATGCTTTGATGGGCGCACAAGTCAGCTTCTTGTTAAGACGAAAAAGTAAAACCGGAGAATACAGCCATGTATTAGGTTTGGCTTGGCAGTTTTAAGGAGTGAAGGTGATGTCAGTTAATACGGCACTGAATACATTGAAGTTAAATGGGCGTATTGCGGTGATTTATTCTGCTGATCCTGCACAAGTAGGTTCAGTGATTTATCGAAGCTACAACACGCGAAGCTGGAAAAGCTATCAAAAGGTGGCGAATGATATCAAAGAAGGGCTTGAGCAAGCAGGATTTAATCACGTTATCTGTTTGGCCGATGATCAGCATTTAGCTAGCCAGTTAGCTGAAAATAAAATCGACTTTGCTTGGCTAAATACGGGAGGGATGCAAGGCGCAGATCCTTGTTGCCATGGTGCCGCGCTGTTAGAAAGTTTGGGTATCCCTTATGTTGGGCATACGCCGCTTAATGCCGCGCTTATGGATAATAAATTTCTGTTTAAAAAGCTGTTACAGCAACTTGCTATTCCTACGGCAGAGTATGTGCTTTGGCATCCTGAAAAGCCAAATGCGGCTGAAGAATTGGTGCTCAGGCATAACAAACTTCACTTCTTTGGCGATGCTAAACTCATTGTTAAACCTGTATCAGGGCGGGCCTCTAATCATGTGCATGTGGTTAGCTCTTTGCGCGAATTAAATGAGGTTTGTCAGCAGGTTTATTCACACACGCAAAGTGCCGTTTTAATTGAGCAGTTTTTATCAGGAGACGAATACTGTGCTTCGGTGATCCCAACCATGGGGGAACTGGCTTCGCCCACTTGTTTTGGTATTTATCAGCGCAATTTAGGGCCAGGCAATCGCATATTTACGTCAATGGATATCAAGCCAATCGGTACGGACTCCATCACTACATTATCTGATGAGCAACAAGCGCATCTTAATGAGACGGTGACAGCTTATTGTAGAAAGCTCTTTTCCGTGTTGAACTTATATGGCTTGTTTAGGCTTGATTTGAGAATGGATTCAAAAGGACAGTTATGTGTTCTTGAAGCAAACCCTAAACCTGATTTAGGGGCTGTACATAATGGAACAGGCAGCTTGGTTGCAATGGGTTTGCAAGAGCTCAAAGTCTCGTACACGCAATTTTTAGACTATTTAGTTCAAGTCAGTTTGAGCCATTTATCTTTGCATCGAACACCTAAATATCATGCGCTGTTAGCACGTATAGGTGCGCCATGTCAGTAGAGTCAGAGGTTATGCATAACCCCAAAGAGCAACATGAGGCAGTAAATCGTATTGGGCTAATGTATTTGCTTAAGCAAACTGTGCAATTGCAAGTCACCTTATTACTTTGTGTTGCTGTGATAGTGTTCATTGCCGCGGGTGAAGCATACCGGGTTGCCCCAGAGTTGGTGCTTAAAAATATTTGTAATCAATCACATATCTTACGTCAGCAAATTAATCAGTCGCTCAGCTTAGGTATGCCGATTGAATACAAAGGGTTTGCACCGCAAGTACATACTTTTGCATTGCAAACCCAAGGGGTCGAACGGGCTGAAATAAAACCCATTTATGCGCAAGCTGACACGCAAAACAGTGGTCTCATTCCCTTATCTTGCTCAGCAGCTCCAGGACAACTCGTTGAGCAAATTGACATTGATATACTTGGTTTAGTGTTGCCTAAAGCAGCCTCACAGCAATATGTTTTGCAACTGCCATTGGCTACTAATACCGCTGATGTAGGCGTGCTTTCAATCGCCTTGACTGCGGGCATTTTCAATCAAGAAATCCATCAAGCATTTGGCAAAATTATCGATTCAATACCTTGGGTTTTCATTATTTTTACCTTTTTTGTGGCAGGGCTTTTCCAAAAACAAGCTAAGGCCAGTACCTTGAAGTGGGCGTTTTATTGTGTATTTAGCTTACTTACCGTGCAATTGGTGATGACCTCTTTTTCTCTATATCAAACCAAAATTATTGGTCAAAGTGATGCTGTGCTTGATTTATTGTCGCAGCGTTTGAGTGAAGTGACCGATATGGGGTTTGATTTAGATCATCAGGTACGTGGTGTCGATGAGTTATTAGAGCCTTATCGGGTTAATAACAGTATTTTGCACAGTTTGAATGTGCTTAAGTTGGGTGAAGCATCAGGACTAGATAACAAAGAGGGGGTCATAACAAACTGTCGACAAATTGGTTTGTCTGATTATCAAGTGTGTAGTGAGGTGCTAAGTAACGACATTTATCAAAAATTGTGGAAGGCCGTTCGCAATATTTTCATTTTATTAGCCGCTTTATTATTGATTTTAAATGTCTTAGTTGAAGCCGTAGTCAGCAGTCAGCGAAGCAGTAAAGTGAGCAATTCTGCTTTACCGAGTAGCTATCGAGCAATCAGAGCAATTTTTGTTTTGGGTGTTTTGCTTGAGTCGATCACCTTATCTTTTTTTCCTGCTTACTTAAGGCAAACACTGGCGCTTGGTAGCGGCGAATTACAGTTGATATTCAGTTTGTACTTCTTAGGATTTGCTTGTGTCATGGTGCCAGCAGCAGTGTGGGTGAGACGTTTTGGCGTTCAAACAATGCTTCGTTTGGCCTTGGTGGTAAATAGTCTGTCGTTGCTTGTGCTTGCCTATTTTGTTGAAGCTGAGTTACTTGCAATTGCGCGATTATTATCGGGTATGTCACAGGGTTTATTGGTGATCTGTGTGCAAAGTCAGTTTTTACGTATCGCTCAATCTCACCCTCAGTTTTCAGCGAGTAATCAATTATTAATTGGTTTTTATATCGGGGCCATCGCTGGGGTGTCTGTGGGAGCGGTCGTGGTGCCAATTTTAGGCGTTTCAGGGGTATTTATGAGTGCAGCTGTCATTGGCGGCCTGACATTTCTTTATAGCTTGAATCAATCTATAGAGCTGGCAGTCGATACAAGTGGTGACGACGATGCTAAACCCTCTGCAAGCAAGGGGTTACTAACAGACTTATTAATGATGTTTAAAGATAGGCAATTACAGCAATGCTTGTTACTTATCGCTATCCCAATCAAAGCCATACATACCGGGGTGATCTTGATTTATATCCCAGTGCTTATCAATCAGCAGTTTGCAGACCCTAATATCGCTGGGCAAATCATTGCCTTGTATTTCTTCGCGATCCTGATTGCGACACATTTAGCTAAGCCCAATGCCAATAACCAACTACGAGCCATTAGTTTGAGTGTTTTGGGAACAGGGTTAAGCATTATGCTCATAGCCAGTTTTGAGTGGGTGGCGCATACCTTAAGTCACTATGGGTCACTACAAAGCTATCAAGAACTGTTGTCGGTGAGCGTGATTGTGATTGCGGTACTTATGGTGGGCTTTTTTCAGGGCACATTGGGCAGCCCATTGGTCGGGGTGATGCTGAGTAGTCACTATGCTAAACAATTTGGCAGTGACATTACCGCGGCTAATTATCGATTTTTGGAACGCATGGGGGCGGTATTGGGCCCCATGTTGACAGCAGTAATTTTGGTACAAGATAGCAATGGCAAAGTGAATACTAACTTGTCTTTGGTGGGTTGTATTTTCGTTGCTATGGGATTTGTTTTTTATATTTTTATGAGGTTAACATGTCAAAAGGACAAGTAATATTGACGCTGTTTTTCACAGTTTTTTTATGTGTGTTCAAAGCTCAGGCTTTTGAAGTGGGTTTCTGCGATAGAATGTTTATCGCTTATCAAAAGGTTGCGCCAGAGCATAACGGCCTAACTTGTAAAAAGCGTTTTGTGAAGAGCGCCAAAACGGGGCGATTGAAAGAGCAAGCGGAGTTAAATCGCTATTCCGATCCGCAATTTAATATTTTGGTTTTATCGCCAAAATGGTCCACTGCCTATGATATTTCTACGGCAGAAATTGCCCGTGATTTTAGAAACTCAGGCATAAAAGCCAACTTTACTTTATTCAATTATGAAGGCAATGAACTGGAAGCCGAAGCCATGGTTACATGGGCGCAGTTAAAACAGTTCGACCTCATTTTTTCAATGGGCTCAAAGGCAACAGATTTTGTGAGTAGAAATTACAAAAATGGCGCCATTCCAGTTGTCAGCGCTTGTAGTAAAGATCCGATAGCCATGGGTTATGTTGATCCCGTGTTGATGAAAAGCCAAACAAACATTGCTTATACATCTTTGAACATTAATGTAGATACGCAACTGGCCTATATCAAATCTAAGTTCTTATCAGATCTCACAGACTTGGCAATTATTTATGATACCAATAACACCAGTTCAGTGGTGACACAGGTAAAACCGTTTCTGAGCCTCCAAGAGGCATATAAAGTAAAAGTGAGCGAAATTGGAGTGGATTTAAAAGACCCTAATCATAATCTTGAGCGCAAAATGCAAGAGTTTGTTGAGCTTGAGAAATCGAACCAAGCAAAAGCCTTTTTAGTGACAGGCAGCTCTGAGCTTTATGAGAATGTCGATCTGATTAACGTCTATGCGCAAAATGTGCCTGTGCTGAGTGTCACGCCGAGTCATGTTGAAGGTGGTGAGCGCAGTGTCTTTATGGCTATAGGTGTCAGCTTTGAAAGTAACGCCCGTTTAGCTGCAAACTATGCGAAGCGTATTCTAATGCACAAAGGCAAGCCAGGTGAGTTGCCCGTAGGCTTAGTAAAAGCACCTGACATTGCCATAAACTTGATGCGAAAACCTGATGAAATCACCAGTCTACCCATTAACTTCTTAGAAGATGCCCTTCATATTTTCAATAGCCAAGGAGAGCCGATGAAAGTTGGCGGCTTGATTGTGTCTCCGACACAGCTTTAAATAAATAGGGCTGACAGTTATGACAGAGCTCGAGGAAGCAATGGCAGAGCTGGAATTACTGGTGGCTTACATTTGTCGTCAAGGCTTACAGCTTGACGGCAAGTTACTCAAAGACGTACTTAGAATAAAAACCGAGTTTAACGAACAAAAAGCATTGTCAGAAGAAGAGGAAGCGGCGTTTTGGCAATACTTTAATGAGCTAGTTAAGCAGGTTGCGCCAGCCAGTGTAGTGAGTATTCGTGACAGTAATCCTAGCCACTCTTGGCAGGCGCGCTTTCCTAAGCAATTCAAACAAGTACACCGTATTCCTTTATATTACGGGTTGTTAGTATGTGCCATTATTGTACTGACAGTGAGCTTGCAAACTTATTATATGGTTGGTATTGGGGTAATTCATAAAACCCATGCGTTATTCGCAGAACGTAATGAATTTCGAGAAAAGCTACAGGTACTGAGTTTAAATCCCTCACATAAAGCAAGTTCAGAGTGGCTAGCCATAAAGCGCAAAGAGCAAGAGCTTGATCAGGAGTTTGATGCAAATCGTACCTTGTTACTCAGGTGGAACACATATTGGCGATTTGGTTTTAGCCATGAAGTGACGATTTCGAAGTTTGATAAATTTAAATATCAGCAGAGTAAAGCCAAGTTAACGGCGCAATTAGACTTCATTACTGATCAGCCACGAAGCCATGAACGCGCTAAGCAAATTACACAGCTAAAAGATAAGATCTCGGAGTTAGATAAAGCCTTTGTGCTTCATCAAGCACGGCAAGCCTTTTTTGACTCACGGCTTTCGGCCGAATATGTGGTTAACTTATTGGCGAATTATATTTTACCCCTGCTGTATGGGCTATTAGGCGCATTAACTTTGGTATTGAGAAACCTACACCTTGACTTCAAGCGCGGTACGTTTTCCAAAAAACTCTGTTTAGATTACAACTTACGTATTTTGCTCGGTGGTGTTGCCGGTGTGTCTAGTAGTATGTTGATGGGGGAGGGCACAGGGGTACCACAAGGTAGTTATTCACCTATGCTGTTCGCGTTTGTTCTGGGCTACAACGTCGAAATTATGTTTGCATTGATGGATAACATTGCGAATCGATTAGGTGATAAAAAAGCCTGATTAGTCAGAGGGTTTCCCCAATTTATCGATTTTAATCTTGTTTAAAGTGTGATTTTTCAGCAGAAGAGTCACACTATGAGGCAATCCTTTTTTTCTTTAAAAATCAGCGCTAGACGGTATGGTATTGGTAAAGTAGTTCAGTTACTTATAACCCTTAAACTGTTTATTTCTGGTGTCTTGTTTTCTATTCACAGCCAAGCTTATACGCCAAAAGATGAGCAAGCTCTGACCATTGATGCTTCAACGCTTTGGACCACACAGCAAAACACTAAACAAGGAATTTCGAGCTCACTATTTTCGGCAAATATTGATCTTGGTTTGCAATTAAACACGCAACAATTAATTCAGCTTGGTATTGAGTACAGCCAAACGCCCGATGAGCAAGGACAAGCAATGTTCGCATTATTCGAAAGTAGTGCCGACGTGCTGACCACACAAGATGCTAATGAAGCAGGCAGAGCTCAAATTTCTACATTTTTTTGGCAAGACTCAGGCACATTTAAACAGCCAAATAGCAATACAAACACCGAACTCACCTTTGGTTTGTTAGATATCGAAGGCGGTGTCGATATCAATGGCATTGCCAATGACGAAAACACCCAGTTCTTATTGCCAGCTTTAGTGAATAACACCAGTATCTACACGCCAGATTACACCTTGGGCATACGCTATGTAAAACAGCCCAGCGAAAGAGAATTGGGGTACACCTTATTGGTGAGTCGTAGCGAAGGATTGGCGGATAAACAAGGCAATTACGCTGATGTACTCTTTCAAGGCAACAGCCAACTTTTTATTGCCAGTGAAGTGAAATGGCGCGTTAACAACTCAGAAGTACATTTTGGTGCTTGGAAAAATCAGGCAGAAGCGGCAAAGGGTATGTACTCTGCTTTGCAATATCATCAACCATTTAGCATGGGAGAGCTTGCTTTGTTGGTGAGAGCAGGCCTTACCAAGCAACAGCAAAGTGACGTTGAAGCACAAACGGATATTATTTCTCCTGGATTTAAGCAAACACTCACCCATTCAACTTTGAGTCTGGCTTCAACATGGACGCAGAATAACTGGCAGTTTGGCTTAGGTGTTGCGACTGAAAGACAACAAGCAGAGCAAGATGATGAAATACATCAAGGAGAAGCCTGGCTCAAATATACCTTGCATGATATGGCCTCAGTATCCGTGTTCAATCAATGGCAGTGGCCAGATAAGCAAAGTAATAGGATGCAAGCGAGACACTCAGGCTTACGGTTGTTTTTGCAATTTTAAGACAATGTTTAATGAGCCAGTTTCTGATAACCGCTTATATCCGCCACTCTTATGCGACCGATCTGCTCAGGCTGCCTGAGCAGCATCCGCTGTATCGTAAACATGCGTGTTTGGTAGTAAGTGACTTAACCCATAAAACCGCTGCAGCGCATGGTTTTGGCTTTAATGGTTATATTAGAGAATCTATTCCGCGCAAAGGGAAAGTTATCTATAAGCAGCCACTTCTACTATCAAAAAATGAAACTAAAATTGACGAGCTCTACCAACACCTAACCAGTCGCTACGCCCCAAATTACAGTATTGAGCATTATAACTGTGTTGATCATTTGTATTTTTGCTTAAAAGAAGTTGGAATACGCAGTAAGTTATTGAGTCACTTCAAATATGCCAATAGTAAATGGTATAAAAAAGAAAGAGTATAGTTTTATAAAACCTTTACTTTTTAGTGGAGCTAAATTGGGTATGTTTTTGTTTGAAACTGTGCAAAAATATTCAGCCATAACAATTATTCTTTAGGGAAAACAAGATGAAAAAACAATATGGTTGTTTAGCTGCAATAGCTTTAACTGTGGCGCTTTCTGGTTGTGCGACTTCGCCAAACGCTGAAAAAGACGACAATACCAATCAATTAACTGTGGGTGTTGTGCAAAAAGAAATAACAACTGGTATGCCTTCAACAGACGTGTTAACAGCACTTGGTAGCCCAAATATTGTTAAAACTAACCCAGAGGGCAATGAAGTTTGGGTATATGATCGCTTTTCAAAAGAGCAGATATATCAAACCACAGGCGGTGCGTTAGGTTACTTCTCTGGTAATGGTGGCGGTATTATTTCTTCAGAGCAAGGCTCTAGCCAAGTGAGCTCTAAAACACTTACCGTGATCATTAAATTTGATGCGCAAGATAATGTTGCTTCGATTGCTTACCACCGCAGTAAGTTTTAATTGAGGTATAAGCATGTTTAAATTGAAATTAGTCATTGCAGCTTGTGTGGCTTTATTTCTTGTTGGCTGTGCCTCGAACAAGGCGCAAATGTCGACAATGGAAGTACGAAGTTTACAAACCAAAGAGTATCAAACTTCTGATCATATTCGAGTCTATAAAGGGTTAATCAATGCTTTATTGGACAGAGGATTCACTTTAAAGTCGTCTGACGCCAACTCTGGTGTAGTGATTGCGCATTACAGTTCTACCGAGCTCAATGGCGCCGAAATTGTCACTAAAGCGGTCGCAACTTATTTAACCTTTGGTCTGAATTGGATTTTTGGTGATAATAATTTCGAAGATATTTTAGTGGTAGATATTTCAGCCAATGTGACTGAGTTATCGGGCGTGAGTACAGTGCGTATTAATGCAGTTGGTAAGCGTATGAATAGTGACGGTGAAATTGTTGATACTAAAATGGTAACTGATACTGAATACTACAACAGTATTTTTCAGCAAATCGAAAAATCTGTGTTCATTGAAGAAAACTTAAATTAATTCCTATGGGGTTTGGTGATGCGGTGACGTTGAATGTACCGCCAAACCTCATATCTCTTTCAAATAATTCTTTTTAATATTTATCAAAAAAATTTATTGGTTGGCTTTAGCCTTATCTTTCGTTATGTTCATCATGTATTTAACCTAATACATAAGGAAATAGCCATGACCATTGAATGGACGTATTTAGCCAAGCATCCTCAACATATTAAACAGTTAGCCGAATGGTATTTTGACGAATGGGGCACCTATGTTGAAGATGGCTCGATTGAATCGTTTCAAAACAAGCTGCAAGATTATTTAAATACAGACCGAGTACCACTTATTATTTTGGCTGTTGAAGAGCAAACTTTAGTGGGCGCGGTACAAATTAAGTACCGTGAAATGACTATTTACCCGGATAAAGAGTATTGGCTGGGTGGTGTGTATGTTAACCCAGACTACAGAGGACAGCACATCGCATCCCAATTGGTTCTGCAAGCAGAGAAACGTGCCATTGAACTCAAAATCAACCTCCTATATTTGCAAACCGAGTCTTTGAATGGGGGGCTTTATGCCAAATTAGGCTGGGAGATTGAAACACAGGTAAATTATCGAGACGTTGATGTGGCTGTGATGCATAAAGTGTTAAATCAAGAGAGGTAAAAAATAAGCAATTAAAACATGAGGTTGCATTTTTTTGCCAAAGTTTTCAATAAGTTGGCGGGAAACTGTCGTGACGGTTTTTATATAAACTATGTAGTCTGATGAAAAAGTTTAAATACAACTCTAATAAATACAATGAATAAGCAAGTGAACATTTCAAAAGAAAAAATCCGTCAGTTAAGAATGAGTAAAGGTTGGCCGCAAGAGCAATTGGCTCTAGCTTCAGGCTTAAGCGTTCGCACAGTGCAAAGAGTTGAATCCGAAGGCGCTGCGTCTTTGAATACGGCTATTAGTTTAGCAGCAACTTTTGAGGTCGACGTCTCTGAACTACAACAAATTCATCAATTTGAAACGTCGCGCAAACAAAAGCTGCAATACGGCTTGTATATTGGGTTAGTTATTTTAACCTTGTCGCTTGCCACTCAGCCTATACAGCTCCCAAATGATCCTTACTCTACTTATATGAACTTTATGAGTTATTTTCTTGCTGGTTTGAGTATCTTAATCATGACCCCGAGCGTTATTTCAACCTTTAAACACAAACGATATTTTGCACTTGTGTTAGCTTCCATTGGTACACCTCTCAGCACTATGCTTGCGATTGGCGTGTTGTATCTTTTACTAGGTTTGAGCAAGCCAATGTGGGAGTTATTTACCTTGGGCGTAGGCGGAGTCTGTTTACTGCTCATGTCACTGAAAGAATTCAATAAAAGCAAGTAAACATTTCAAATCATATGTTTATTTTTTTAGTTATGAGATGGATACCCAAACAACACTTTAAGTTTTCTAATGAGTCCTTTAGCCATTAACACTTGCCTATAGAGTATTTTAACTTGCATAAAGTTAGCACTCCATGGCGTGTTATTGGGCTCTGGGCCCACAATGCCATAGCGGATTGTCAGGCTTTTATCTTTTTCTACAAACGTACCGAATAACTTGTCCCAAATGATTAAGACGCCAGCATAGTTCTTATCAATGTAAGGGGCATTCGTGGCATGGTGAATTCGGTGGTGTGTCGGTGTGTTGAATACCTTCTCAAGCCACCCTAAGTTGCCTATGGTTTGCGTATGCACAAAAAACTGAAAGGCGAGGTTGAGGGCGACAATGGCAAACACGATAGCAGGCGCAAAGCCCATTAAAATCATGGGCAGCCAAAACAGCCACATGCCTACTAGTGGATATAAAAGGCTCTGCCTAAAAGCGGTTGTGAAGTTCATATGTTTTGAGCTGTGATGGACCACATGGGCAAGCCAAAACCAGTGGATATTATGAGACGCACGATGAAACCAATAATACAGAAAATCTTGTAGTAAAAAGCCGACCAATAAACTGCTAATTGAAAAGGGGATATTAAACAAGGCAAATTGATGTAACCAATTAAAAAATGGCATAAGTATTATGAGCGCGATGGCATCACTACCTTGGTGTAACAACGCGAGTATAGTGTTGTTTAAGCTGTCTTTAATGTTGTAATACTGCCTCGCTTTGTAGAACTCAACAGCGACACATAATAAAAAGATAGGACTTAACCCAAGCAAAATCAGTTCAACGGGGATCATACATGTCTCCAAGTCTATTTAGACATTGTTGTATGTCTTTCTGAAGGATGGATTTGAGCGCAAACTTGGGAATATACCAAGGACTTTGGCATTGAATTCGATACGAAACTTGGGTTTGTTCGCCGGTTTTGTGAAAGTGAATCTGCCCACGGTGCTGGCGAACAGGAAAGTCATTGAGCACTTGATAACAAATGCCAGTTTGGTCTGCTTGGGTGATTTGCTCTTCAAAATTTACACCTAATATTGATACCTGCCTAATACACCCCTTGCCACCTGAAATTTCGCCTTTGTTGGCAGGTCTGAGTACTTGGAATTTGGCATTAAAAAAGCGTCCAAGATTGCTATGGTCAAGTAAGGTATTTAGTAAAGTATCTGCGGTACAGGCAATCTGTTTTTGGTATTCGACGACTAACATAACCGAGTCACGTTTGTTTTTTTAACAGCATAGTTTGACAAAAAGATAGCTTCTTGCGCTAATACGACAGAGTTTTGTTATTTTGCGACAGGGTTGTTATGGCGTCAGTTTCAAATGCATATTTACATAGTGTCTTGGCTTTTTTGAATGAGCAGGGCATTGCTACAACAGAAATAAAATGCGATATCGCACAGCTCTCATCTGAGCGCATTGCCATGCAAATCTATGTTGAACTGCTTAACTTTGGTGCAGAGCGCACAGAGCTTAGCTTGTTTGGGTTTGAATTGGGAAAGCACATTCAAGCAAGAGATTACGGTGTACTGGGTTACTTGGTTGAAAGCTGTGAAAATCTTGCACAGGCCATAGATGTTCTCATGCGGTTTGATGCGCTGGTCGCTGATATTGGGCAAACTCAGCTAAGTGCTACTGACACATTTGCGCACTTAGATTGGCAACCGCTCACCACCGACTGCAAACAGATGGTGCTTCGAAATACCACAGCTTGGGTTGCGACGGTAAGGAAGATCCTCGGTGAAACGCTTTCTCCTCATCAAGTGTCATTCAGCTTTGCTTTGACAACACAAGAAATTGAACAGCTAAAAGAATGGTTTAATTGCAAGGTCATAACAAATACTAATGAAAACCGCATCAGCTTTGATAAAACTCTGCTTGCACTGCCATTTACCTCTG
>Ga0114932_10000371_pt1 | contig 53455 bp, 49 predicted proteins | sample 2SBtaG_2_FD_87286 | JGI IMG/M metagenome (GOLD analysis project Ga0114932, IMG submission 87286) | Deep subsurface microbial communities from Kolumbo volcano to uncover new lineages of life (NeLLi) - 2SBTROV12_ACTIVE470 metaG | ecosystem: Environmental > Aquatic > Marine > Volcanic ...
GGATCCTACCTGCGGTACAACCCGGCCATGCGCGCCCTGGTCCTCACCGAAGCCGGCCCCGTCGTTCGCGAGCAGTCCTTCGCGCCGCGCGCGGGGGAGGCCGTGGTCCGCCTGGAGATCGGCGGCGTGTGCGCCACGGACCTCGAGCTCGTCCGGGGCTACATGGACGGTTACCGGGGCGTCCTCGGTCACGAGTGGGTCGGCGTCGTCGAAGAATCGGCCGACGCAGACCTCGTGGGGGCCCGCGTGGTGGGCGACATCAACTGCCCGTGCGGCGCATGTTCCACGTGCAGCGCGGGCCGCCCGACCCACTGCCCGACCCGCACCGTCCTCGGCATCGACGGACGGGACGGGGCCTTCGCCGAGCGCTTCTCGCTGCCCACGGCGAACCTCCATCGGGTGCCGCAAGGGGTGGCTCCCGAGGCCGCGGTGTTCGTGGAGCCCCTGGCGGCGGCCTGCGAGATCCTTCAACAGATCCACGTGCGTCCCACGGATCGCGTGGTCGTGCTGGGGCTCGGCCGACTCGGCCAACTGTGCGCCCGGGTGCTCGCCGGGACGGGGGCCGACGTGCACGGCGTCTCCCGGAACCTCGCCCGCCTCGACCTGCTCCCCGCCGGCATCACGGGGCACTCGCTGGACGGCGCCGACGCCGTGCGAGGCGCCGACGTCGTGGTGGACACGACCGGCAACGCGGACGGCCTGAAGGTGGCGAGCTCGCTCGTGCGCCCCCGCGGCACGGTCGTCCTGAAGACCACGGTCCACGACCTGGGCGACGTGAACCCCACCGGCTGGGTGATCGACGAGATCACGGTCGTGGGCAGCCGCTGCGGACCGTTCGAGCCCGCCCTGCGCCTGCTGGCGTCCGGCGCGGTGGACCCCACGCCGCTCATCTCGGCCGAGATGTCCCTCGATCAGGGGGTCGAAGCGCTCGCGCGGGCGGCCCGACGCGACACCGTGAAGGTGCTGCTCCGGCCCTAGCCGCCTCGGCTACAGGGTCAGCGCCTCGCGCCAGGCGGCGATCGTGGTGTCGATGGCCGCGTCGTCATGGGCCGTGCTGAGGAACCCGGCCTCGTACGCCGACGGCGCGACGTAGACGCCGCGCTCGAGCAGCCCATGAAAGACCCGCCCGAACCGGGCGACGTCGCACGTCCTCGCGTCCACGAGGGAGCGCACCGGCTCATCTCGGAAGTACACGGCGTACATCGCGCCGACCCGCTGGACCCGAGCGCCGCCTCCGGTCGCGGCGATCGCCTCGGTGAGCCCGGCCTCGAGCCGCGCCCCGGCGACCTCCAGCCGCGCGTACACCGCGGGCGTGAGATCGCGCAGCATCGCGCGGCCTGCGGCCACCGCCAGGGGGTTCCCCGAGAGCGTCCCGGCCTGGTACACGGGCCCCGCCGGCGCCATCTGCTCCATCACGTCGCGACGACCGCCGTAGGCCGCGGCGGGCAGCCCTCCGCCGATGACCTTGCCCAGACAGACGAGGTCTCCGACCACGCCGAACCGCTCCTGGGCGCCCCCTGGGGCCACGCGGAAGCCCGTCATCACCTCGTCGACGATGAGCAGCGCGCCCCGCGTCGTGCAGAGGTCTCGGAGCCCCTCCAGGAACCCCGGCTCAGGGGGCACGCAGCCCATGTTTCCGGCGACGGGCTCCACGATCACGGCCGCGACGTCCACCGATGCGAAGGCGGCGCGGGCGGCCTCGAGGTCGTTGTAGGGCAGCGACATCGTGAGCTCCGCGATCGCCCTGGGGACGCCCGGGGAGTCCGGCACCCCGAGCGTCTCGGCGCCCGAACCGGCGGCCACCAGCAGCCCGTCCGAGTGGCCGTGGTAGCACCCGTCGAACTTGATGATCGTGTCTCGCCCGGTGAAACCGCGGGCCAGCCGGAGGGCCGACATCGTGGCCTCGGTCCCGGAGTTCACGAGCCGCACCGAGTCCATGCCCGGCACCCGCGCGCAGAGCTCCTCGGCGAACCGGACCTCGCCCTCCGTCGCGGCCCCGAACGACGTCCCCGCCTCCAGCGCCGCCGCCACCGCCGTCCTCACGCCGGGGTGACCGTGGCCGAGGATGAGCGGGCCCCAGGATCCCACGTAGTCGATGTACCGGTTGCCGTCGACGTCCTCGATCCGACAGCCGGAGCCGCGGCGGATGAAGATCGGCTCGCCCCCCACCGATCGAAACGCCCGCACGGGGCTGTTCACGCCGCCGGGGATCACCCGCACGGCCTGGTCCATCAACGCGTGGCTGGCTTCGAAGGTCGTCATCGTCTTCCGCTGTCGGGCTGGTAGGTCTCGGGTCGGTCGCGGCGCATCTCGCGCAGCTTCAGTCGCTCGATCCGCAGCATCACCGCGCCCGGGTTGGGGTGCACCGCGAGCACCTGCTCGAACGCCTTGTAGGCCTCGTCGAAGCGGCCCTGCTGCTCCAGCGCCTCGGCCTCACCGAACGCCGCGAGGGCGGCCACCGAGTGGTGCGGGTGGGCCTTGCGGACCTTCCCGAACTCGACGAGGGCGGTCTTGTGGTCGCCCTGCAGGTCGTAGGAGCGGGCCGTCTCGAGGGCGACCGTGGGCGCGAACACCGTCTCCGGGTAGCGCTCCATGAGCTCCTTCCACTCGACGCGCGCCTGCTCGGGTTCGCCGAGGCCGAGGTACGCGAGGCCGGAGTGGTAGAGGCAGTGCTCCGCGTAGGAGCCGGTGGGGCGCAGGTCGAGGGCGCGGCGGTAGGCGTCGATCGCGGGGCGGGGCCGGTGCGTCTCCCGACGCAGGTCGCCGAGATCCACGAGGCACGCGTACCCCCAGTCGCTCTCCGCGAAGCGCTTCACGCAGTCCTGCAGGGCGGTGTCCGCGCGCGCGTCGTCGTGGAGCGCGTCGCGATAGATGACGCCCGCGCGCCAGGCGCCGTAGGCCTGCCACGCGCCCGCCGACTCCGGGATGGCGAGGTAGGCGACGATCGCCTCCTCGGACCGCCCCTCGGCGAACAGCCGATCCGCCTCGCGCACCTCCGCCAGCTTCGGGTCCTGCCGACATCCCCCGAGGAGGACGAGCAGGACGAGCAGGGCAGGCGCCGCGACGCTACTCGGGAGCTTCTTCGGTCGGCGCGTCGGCAGAAGCTTCTTCCTCGTCCTCGTCCTCGCCCGACTCGCCGAGGCGCGCGATGGCGACCACGCGCTCGTCGTCGCCGAGGCGGATGATGGTCACGCCCATCGTGTTCCGCCCGATGACGGACACGCCGCCGACCTTCGTGCGGATGATCTTGCCGGTGTCGGTCACGACCATCAGCTCGTCGCCCTCGTCCACGAACAGCGCCCCCACCACCGAGCCGTTGCGACCCTGCGTCTTGATGTCGATGAGCCCCTGGCCCGCGCGCGTCTGCATCCGGTACTCGGAGATCGGCGTGCGCTTGCCGTACCCCTTCTCGGAGATGGTCAGCACGTTGGCTTCGGGACGCACGATCTCCATCGAGACGACCTTGTCGTCGCCGGTGAGCTTGATGCCGCGCACGCCCGCCGCCGGTCGACCCATCTCGCGGGCCTGCTCGGCGGGGAAGTGGATGGCCTTGCCGTTGGCCGTGGACATGAGGATCGAGCCCTCGGGGTCCTCCAGCAGCTGCACCGTCAGGACCTTGTCTCCGTCCTTGAGGCCGCAGGCGATGATCCCGCCCGCCCGGATGTTCTTGTACCGGAGCAGGTTGGTCCGCTTGATCTGGCCCCCGTGGGTGGCGATCACGACGGAGCGCTCGTCGAACTCCCGGATGGGGATGACGCCCGCCACGCGGTCGTCCTTCTCCATGGTCACGAGGTTCACGATCGGGCGACCGCGGGCTGCTCGGCCACCTTCGGGCACCTGGTACACCGGCAGCAGGAAGACCTTCCCCAGGGTGGTGAAGATCATCAGCTGGTCGTGCGTGGAGGCCACGAACAGGTCCCGGACGAAGTCCTCGTCGCGGGTCGTCATCGCCCTCTTGCCCACCCCGCCCCGGCGCTGCGCCTGGTACTCGGTGATGGGCGTGCGCTTGATGTAGCCCAGGTGCGAGAGCGTGACCGCGACCTCTTCGTCCGCGATGAGGTCCTCGATGCTGAGCTCCGCGGACGCGGCCACGAACTGGGTGCGACGCACGTCCGTGTAGCGGCTGCGCACCTCGGCGAGCTCCTCCTTGATGAGCTCGAAGACGAGCCCCTCGGACCGCAGGATGGCGCGCAGTCGCTCGATCTTGCCGAGGACCTCCGCGTACTCGGCCTCGAGCTTGTCCCGCTCGAGGGCGGTGAGGCGGGCGAGGCGCATGTCCAGGATCGCCTGGGCCTGCACGTGGGTGAACTCGAAGGCCGAGATCAGCGACGCGCGGGCTTCGTCCGAGGACGCCGACCCGCGGATGATCCTGATGATCTCGTCGATGACGTCGAGCGCCTTGAGGTACCCCTCGAGGACGTGGGCCCGCGCCTCGGCCGCGTTCAGCTCGAAGCGGCACCGCCGGATGATCACTTCCTTGCGGTGGGAGACGAACTCGGTGAGCAGCTCCTTGAGGCTCAGGACCCGCGGCCGGCCGTCCACCAGCGCGAGGTTGATGACCCCGAACGTGCTCTGCAGCGCCGTGTGCTTGTAGAGGTGGTTGAGGACGACCTGGCCGATGGCGTCGCGCTTGAGCTCCACGACCACGCGCATGCCCGTGCGGTCGGACTCGTCCTGGATGTTGCGGATGCCGTCGACCTTCTTGTGTCGGACCAGCTCGGCGATGTTCTCGACCAGGCGCGACTTGTTCACCTGGTACGGGATCTCCGTGATGATGATCGCCTTGTCGTCGCCCCGGTCGTCCTTCTCGATCTCGGCGACGCCCCGCACGATCACGCGGCCGCGGCCGGTGGTGGACGCCTCGACGCAGCCCTTCGCGCCGTAGATGATCCCGCCGCCCGGGAAGTCCGGGCCGGGCACGATCTCGAGCAGCTCCTCGGGCGTGATGTCGGGGTTGTCGATGAGCGACGTACACGCGTCGACGATCTCCCCCATGTTGTGGGGGGGCATGTTCGTGGCCATGCCGACCGCGATGCCCGAGCTGCCGTTGACCAGCAGGTTGGGGAACTTCGTGGGCAGGACGTCCGGCTCGAGCGTGGTGCCGTCGAAGTTCGCGCTGAAGTCGACGGTGTCCTTGTCGATGTCCGCGAGGAGGTCCTCGGCGAGGCGCGTCATCCGGCACTCGGTGTACCGGTAGGCCGCGGCCGAGTCGCCGTCGATGGAGCCGAAGTTGCCCTGACCGTCCACCAGCGGGTAGCGGAGGTTCCAGGGCTGCGCCATGCGGACGAGCGCGTCGTAGACCGCCGAGTCGCCGTGGGGGTGGTACTTCTTGAGCACTTCGCCCACCACGCCCGCGCACTTGCTGTAGCGGCGGTTGTGGAGCAGCCCCTCGCGGAACATGGCGTAGAGGATGCGGCGATGGACCGGCTTGAGCCCGTCCCGGGCGGCGGGGAGCGCGCGGCCGACGATGACCGACATCGAGTAGTCGAGGTAGCTGGACCTCATCTCCTCTTCGATGTTGATCGGCTGAACCGAGCCGGCGAAATCAGTCTTCATACGGGGCCTCGAAGGGGGGTCTCGGCGCGCACGCGCGGGCGCGCCTACACGCGCGCGAGACTATACCTCGTTCGAGGCCTCCACGGCGTCCCCGAAGAGCGCTTGATCGATGCGCAGCAGGCCATCGAAGTCGTAGATGTCCTCGGCCATCCGCGGGACGACGCAGACTCGGGACCTGCTGCCCGCGAACGCCCGCAGACCCTCGATCGCCCGGCGGTCGTCCCGGGCGGCCGCGACGGCCCGATCGAAGTGACCCTCGAGGCGCTCGACGAACGACGCGACCTGCTTCTTGCCCGCCCGCTTCTCGAGATGAGTCTTCAGCCAGGCCCGCTCCGCCTGGCCCAGGTACGCGCCTTCGCCGTCCTCGGCCCGCTCGAGCTCGGCGTAGCGACCGACCTGGTTCACGATGAAGTACCCGCCCGGCATGGAGCGGTCCGCGAGCTGCCGGTGGAAGTACCGCGCCTCCTCCATGGACGTGGACATGGCCGTGCACACCACCACGAAGCGGGTGCGCGCCGTGTCCCGCAGGAGCGCGCTGACGGCGTCGGCCCGCTCCCGGAAGCCCGCGAACAGGTCCTTGCTGGCGAGGAAGAACTCCGCGATCTCATCCAGGAAGTCGGTGCCGAAGACGTACCCGAGCAGCTTGTAGACGACCGCCCCGGGCCCCTTGAGCAGGCCCAGACCCCGGCGACGCCCGCCGGAGTGCGGCTTCAGGAACCAGGCGATGATCCCCTCGTCGAAGAAGCGCGACAGGCGGCCTCCCGCCTCGAGGAAGTCGATGGCGTTCTTCATGGGCGGCGTGTCGAGCACGATGAGGTCGTACTTGCCCGAGCTGTAGAGGTCGTAGAGCTTCTCGCTCGCCATGTAGTCGTGGCTCGCGGACAGCGTGTCGCTGATGTGCCGGTAGATGAGGTTCCCGAGGACCCGGTCGCGGGTCTCTTCGTCCGGGCTGACCCGGGCGATGACGTCGTTGAACGTCTGCTTCGTGTCCAACATCATCGCGTGCAGCGTGCCCTCGGGCTCGACCCCTGCGTCCGTGAACTTCTCCAGCGCGATGGGCAGCTCGTCGTTGCCCAGCGCCTGCAGCCCCAGCGAGTTGGCGAGGCGGCGGGCCGGGTCGATCGTCACCACGATGGCGCGACGTCCCAGGATGGCGGCCTGAATCGCGAGGGCCGCCGCGGTCGTCGTCTTGCCCACGCCGCCGCTGCCGACGCACACGATCAGCCGCCGCTCCTGCAGCGCCGCGAGCAGATCCCGCCGGGACATCCCCAGGTGCTCTTCGAGAGACAGCGAGCTCATGCAACGGCCTGGGAGAGCAGGAAGCTGATCGAGTCGGCGACCTGGCTGTGGGTGCCGGGCATGACCGGGAGGATGGCGGTGTCGGCCTCTCCGAACGCCTCGGTGAGCCGCTCGAGGCTCTCGAGCGCGATGCCCTGGAGGCGTCGAGTCTCGCCCGCGGCCTCCACGGCGGACCGAACGCGGGGGGGCACCTCGTCGTCGTGATCGTCGGACGCGACGGCATCCGCGGACCCGAAGACCCGCTCTTGGAGGGCCTCCATGAGCTCGACGTCGCCGTCGTCCAGGAACTCGTCCGGGAAGTGGTTGAGCAGCACGCCGCCGATGGCTGGGAGGCCGATCTCGCGCACCTTGGCGCTCGTCTCGAGGGTCTCGTTCACCGGCATCTCGCCGGGCAGGGCGCAGAAGACGACGCGGCAGACGTCCGGGTCGCTGAACCGCTCGACGATCTCCTCGGCCCGACGGCGCAGGGGGCCGCGCTTGAACACCCGCCGCGCCAGGTACGGGGTGCGGAACAGGGCGAGGGCGTGGCCGGACGCGGGCAGGTCCACGACGATGTGGTCCCAGCGCGGCTCGTGGCTCAGCTCCAGCAGGCGGGACAGCAGGACGAGCTCGCGGGCCCCGGGCGTGGCCGTCAGGAACACCTTCACGACGGCGTTCTTGAGGATGATGCGGACGAGCCGCTTCACCTTCACGACGGACTCCACGTAGGACCGAAGCGCGCTGTAGAAGTCGAGGTTGCTGCCTTCGATGCGGGTGGCCAGCCGCGACGGCTCGTAGCCGATCTGCCCGCCGAAGTACGACGGGAGCATCGGGCGCGGGGCGTCGACCTCGACGATGAGGACGCGCCGCCCCTTCCGCGCGAGGGCCCGGGCGATGCCGACGGCCACCGACGTCTTGCCGGTGCCGCCCTTGCCGGTCACGAAGTAGACGCGTTGGCGTCCTAGCGCGAGGTTTCCGAGTTCCATCGAGGGACGGATCCTCGGTTCCCCGGACGCAATGTCAAGGACTGGTCAGAGCGCCAGGCAGTAGTCGGCGGTGCCGGCCCGACGGCGCAGGCGCCATCGGAAGTCGACGCCACCGTAGCTGGACGGGACCGTGTAGCTGATCGACTCCGGCGCCGTGCCGCCGTTGTCCGACGACGCGACGCTGGACCAACGCCCGTTGCTCTTGAGCCGCTGCAGGTACAGGTCGACGTTGCCGCCGCCCGTCCAGCTGAGGTCCCCGGTGAGGTTCGTGCCGGTGGCCTGGGCGCCGACGTTCACGTAGTCGTTGCGGTTGGAGCCGGACAACGTGCCCGTCGCGTCGCAGGCGGGCTGCGCGGTGACCGTGATGCTGGTGGAGTCCACGTCCGTGGCGCCGTCGTCGTCCGTGACCGTCAGCGTGATGGTGTACGTGCCCGCGGCGGCCCAGGTGTGCGACGTGGTGGAGCCGGAGCCCGTGCTGCCGTCGCCGAAGTCCCAGGCGTAGTCGACGATGCTCCCGTCGCTGTCGGACGAACTGCTGCCGTTCAGGATGGCGGCGTTGCCCTCGATGGCCGAGTAGGGGCCGCCCGCGTCCGCGGTGGGCGCCTGGTTCGGGAGCGCCGGACCGACCGCGATGGAGGTCGAGTCGACGTCGGTCGCGCCCTCGTCGTCCGTGACGGTGAGCGTGATGGTGTAGGTGCCCTCGAAGCCCCAGGTGTGGGAGGGCGAGGCGCCCGAGCCGGTGGTGCCGTCGCCGAAGTCCCAGGCGTAGTCGACGATGCTGCCGTCGCTGTCGAACGAGTTGGAGCCGTCGAGGGTGGCGGCGAGGCCGGCGTTGCCGCTGTAGGGGCCGCCCGCGTCGGCCGTCGGGTCCACGTTGGGGAGGCCGATGAAGGCGTCGATCCAGCCCGCGAACGCGTCGGCGCGGGTGCTCACGCCGTAGACGGAGCAGGTGTTGTCGCCGTAGGACGTCAACGCACCCACGTAGGTGCCGGAGCCGCGGTAGACGAACATCGGGCCGCCGGAGTCGCCGAAGCACGGGCCGGAGTTGTACTGGTTGTACGAGACCTGCGTGGCGGGGACGCCCGCGTCGAAGCAACCGGGGACGCTGCAGCCGAGGCCGCCGAGCGTTCCGTCGACCTGGAGCTTGATGCCCGAGTTGCCGTTCTCGTCGTCACCGAAGCCCGCGAAGTTCACGGTGCTCCCGATGTCGTTGGTGGTGAACCCTTCCGCCGGGGGGAGGTACGGGATCGGGGCCGCCTCGGTGGGGAACGCCGCGAGCCGCACGAGCGCGATGTCGTCCTCGAGGGCCTGGCGGTCGTAGCCGGGGTGAATCAGCGTCTCGGTGACGAGGTAGAGGTGGTCGAGGATGTCGGCCGCCGGGTCGTCCCCGAGGTAGATGGCGAGGGCGCCGGGCGCCATCGTCTTGAAGTTCTTGCCGCCCTTCGCCGTGTCGAGGCAGTGCGCCGCGGTGAGGATGACCTCGGACGAGATCAGCGTGCCGGAGCAGAAGGGGCTGATGTAGACCTGCGACCCGCCGTTGGTCAGCTGGTGCAGGGACACCGTCGCGTCGTGCTCGGGGGAGTCGGGGGCGGAGCCGTTGATGATCGGCCACTCGCTCACCTGGTGGGGGCCGATGCCGTCGACGGGCTCGATGAAGGCCGTCGCGGAGCAACCGGCGGCCAGGAGGGTCAGGGCGGCGATCGCCGCAGCCCCGTAGGTCTGGGTAATGGACATTTTCTGCCTTTCGATGTCTCGCTCGAGTCCGTCGGGACTCCGAGGCGCCCCTTGCTTAGAGGACCCGTCGCGAGAGTGCCGGCGTTTTCTTTCAGAACTAGAACTGAACGAGCGACGCCGCCCACGTGAAGCCGGACCCGAAGGCGGCGAGCATCACGGTCGATCCCTCGGTGATGCGCCCGTCCTTGCGCGCCTCGTGCAGCGCGATGCCGACCGACGCGGCCGTCGTGTTCCCGTACTTCTGGATGTTGTGCACGACCTTCTCGGGCGGGAACTTGAGCATCTTCGCGACCATCTCGTTGATGCGCATGTTCGCCTGATGCGGGACGAGGACGTCGATGTCGTCGAGGCCGGTGCCGGTGGCCTCGCAGACCTCCATGATGACCTCCGGCAGCTTCTTGCACGCGAACTTGAAGACCTTGCGGCCCTCCATCTGCGGGTAGACCGACTTGTCCTCGTACATGGACAGCGGCGCGCGGTGGGGGAAGTGCCCCGACGCCGGGTACGGCAGCCACAGCGACTCCATGCCCCGGCCGTCCGCGTGCAGGCGGTGGCACATCAGGCCCTGGGACGGGTCCGGCGTGGGACCCACGACCATGGCGGCCGCCCCGTCTCCGAACAGGACGGTCACGTCTCGGCCGTCGTTGTGGAAGTCGATGCCCGTGGAGTGCACCTCGGTGCCGATGACGAGGATGTTCTTCGCGAGCCCCATCCGGATCCAGGCGTCGGCCGTGGCCAGGGAGTACAGCAGCCCCGTGCACTGGTTCCGTACGTCCATCGCGGCGATGCCCTCGAGGCCGAGGAGTCGCTGCACGATCACCGACGAGCCGGGGAACGTGTGGTCGGGCGACAGCGTGCCGAGGATGATCCCGTCGATGTCTCCGACCTCGAGGCCGGCGTCCGCGATCGCCATGCGGGACGCCTTCGCGCCCATGACGGCCGGAGGGTCGTTCTCGTCCGAGTAGCGACGCTCCTTGATCCCGCTGCGCTGCTGGATCCACTCGTCCGAGGTGTCGAAGAGCTTCGCCAGATCGTCGTTGGTCACGACCTTGGGCGGCACGTAGAAGCCCGTGCCCAGGATGTGGGCCGCGGCAGTGAGGTTGCTCATCGTGGAAGTCCCCCCGGCCTAAACGTCGAGATTCTTGACGTTGAGCGCGTTGGTCTGGATGAAGTCGCGACGCGGCTCGACGGCGTCGCCCATCAGCAGGGTGAAGATCTCGTCCGCCTCGATGATGTCCTCGACCTTGACCTGCACCAGGGTGCGGACCTCCGGGTCCATCGTCGTCTCCCAGAGCTGGTCGGGGTTCATCTCGCCCAGACCCTTGTAGCGCTGGATGTCGTAGCCCTTGCGGCTGTCCTTGTCGATGCGCTCGTAGAGCTGCTTCGCGGTCGCGTACTCCACCGGATCCGCCTTGCCCGAGTGCAGCGTGAAGGGCGCGGTGCCGTAGGACTCGGCGTCCACGAACCGCCGGCGCAGCTCGGAGAACTCGCCGCTCTGGATGAAGTCCCGATCGATGACGGTGACCCGATCGACGCCGTTCTGACGGGTGCGGAACGCCAGCTGGTAGCCGGCCCAGTCCTCGCTCCCTTCGACGTCGAACTGGGTGAGGCGCAGGTCGTCCGCTCGGTAGAGACCCTCGAGCCGGGCCTTCGTCGCGGCGAGGACCGCCTCCATCGCCGCGCGATCCGCGAGGCTGTCGGCCGTGCCGCGGAAGGTCTCGGTGAACGCGTACACGACACGCTCGTCGAACCGTCGCGACACCTTCGACAGCATCTCGAGGAAGGACCGCGACGACGTCAGGTACGCCTGCACCTCGCTGCCCTCGATGACGGAGTCCCGCCCGGCGGCCTCGACTCGCACGTTCGCGGCGCCCTGCTCGAACAGGTAGTCCGTGAGCGCCTTCTCGTCCTTCAGGTAGACGCTCTTCTTGCCCTTCTTCGCCTTGTAGAGCGGCGGCTGGGCGATGTAGAGGTGCCCGGCCATGACCAGGTCCGTCATCTGGCGGAAGAAGAAGGTGAGCAGGAGGGTGCGGATGTGGGCGCCGTCGACGTCGGCGTCCGTCATGATGATGATCCGGTGATACCTCAGCTTCTCGAGGTCGAACTCACCGGTCCCGATGCCTGTGCCGAGCGCCGTGATCATCGTCACGACCTCGTTGTTGCCGAGCATGCGGTCGAAGCGCGCCTTCTCGACGTTCAGGATCTTGCCGCGCAGGGGCAGGATCGCCTGGAACTTGCGGTCTCGGGCCGACTTGGCGGACCCACCGGCGGAGTCGCCCTCGACCAGGTAGATCTCGCACTTCTCCGGATCCTTCTCCTGACAGTCGGCGAGCTTGCCGGGGAGGCCGCCGCCGTCCAGCACCGTCTTCCGACGGGCGAGGTCCCGGGCCTTGCGCGCCGCCTCCCGAGCCCGCGCCGCGTCCACCGCCTTGCCCACGATGGCCTTGCCCACGTTCGGGTGCTCCTGGAGGTAGTAGCCGAGCTGCTCGTTGACGATGGACTCGACGATGCCGCGCACGTTGCTGTTGCCCAGCTTCGTCTTCGTCTGCCCCTCGAACTGCGGCTCGGGGATCTTCACGGAGATGATCGCGATGATCCCCTCGCGGATGTCTTCGCCTCCGAGCGTGGTCTTGAGCTTCTTGAACAGCCCCGCCTCGGTGCCCCAGGAGTTGACCGTGCGGGTGAGCGCGCCGCGGAAACCGGACAGGTGAGTGCCGCCTTCGCGCGTATTGATGTTGTTGGCGAAGCTGAAGATCGTCTCCTGGTAGGCCGACGACCACTGCATCGCGATCTCGCACTCGATCCCGTCCTTGGTCCCCACCAGGTAGCAGGGCGTGGGGTGCAGCGGCGTCTTCTTGCTGACCAGGTGCTCGACGAACGAGACGATGCCGCCTTCGTAGTGGAAGACGTGCTCTCGGTCGCCGATCTCGTCCTTGATGACGATCGTGATGCCGCGGTTCAGGAACGCGAGCTCCCGGAGGCGCGTGGAGAGGATGTCGAAGCTGTACTCGGTGGTCTCGAAGATCTCCGTGTCGGGCTTGAAGGTGATCTTCGTGCCGCGCCTGGCGGTCTCGCCGACGACCTTGAGCTCCGTCTGCTTGTCGCCCCGCTCGTACTCCTGCTGGAAGTACTTGCCCTTCTGGAAGATCTCGAGCCGCAGCCACTCGGACAGCGCGTTCACCACCGACACGCCGACGCCGTGCAGGCCGCCCGACACCTTGTAGGCGTCGTTGTCGAACTTGCCGCCCGCGTGCAGCTTCGTGAGCACGACCTCCGGGGTGGGCACGCCCTCGCTGGGGTGCATGTCCGTGGGGATCCCGCGCCCGTTGTCCGACACCGAGACGCTGCCGTCCACGTGCATGTGCACCTCGACGTGGTCGCAGTGACCCGCGAGCGCTTCGTCGATCGCGTTGTCCACGACCTCGTACACCATGTGGTGGAGGCCGCGGTTGTGCGTGTCTCCGATGTACATGCCGGGACGCTTGCGCACGGCCTCGAGGCCCTCGAGGACCTTGATGCTGGATCCGTCGTAGTCGCCGCCGGAGCCCTGGACGGGGGCGGGAGAAGTGTCGGTCATGGGGGGAGAAGCTCCTGCTGAACGGTCCTGCTCACGCGCACGCACGTGCGCGCGTCGACCAAGATGCGGAAGTCTACGCGTTCACGGCGCCGTTTTCCACCCGAAAATCGCTGTACATGGAGGCAGGCAGCTGCAGATTCGCGAGGGTGGTCGTGGTGACGAGGACCTGGGCCTCCAAGGCGCCCAGCTGCTCGAGCAATCGGCGGTTCCGATGGGGGTCCAGCTCGGAGCCCACGTCGTCGAGCAGGAAGATGGGGCAGACCCCGCACCTACGACGCGTCAGGACCATCTGAGCGAGCCTCAACGCCAGCGCCGCGGACCGCAGCTGCCCCTGGGACCCGAGGCTCCTGAGAGGCTCTCCTCCCACCCGGAGCTCCCAATCGTCCCGCTGGGGGCCGACCAGGGAGTAGCCGCGTCGCTCTTCGGAGGCCGCCGCCCCGTCGATCTTGGCCCGGAGCGCTTCGCGGATGGAGTCGCGTCCGCCCTCCACGGCCTCGCCGGTCACGGCGCCCCGATACCGAATCTCGGGCCTCCCCTTCGCCGCCGCGGTGATCCCCGCATGCAGCTCTCGAAACACCGGCGCGAAGTCCCTCAGGAAGTCCACACGGCGCTCGACGACCAAGGCCCCGGTCTCCGCCAGGCGATCGTTCCAAACGCCCAGGAGCGCGGCGTCCGGGCGCCGACGTTGCAGCTTCGCGTCCCGGAGCAGCGCGTTCTTCTGCTTGAGCGCCGCGGCGTAGTCCTTCGCGATGCCCAAGTAGGAAGGGTCGAGCGTGAAGGCCGCGCGGTCCAGAAACTCGCGACGACCGTCGGGGGGCCCGTCCGCGAGACGCACGTCCGACGGCACGAAGGCGATGGCCTTGATGCCCGCGAAGTACTCGGGGAGGCCGCGGGGGTTCTTCCCGTCGATGCGGAAGCGCTTGCCGGACTTGTCGACCTGGACCGAGTGAGTGCGGGCCAGACCCGCCTGGTGCAGACGACCCTCCACGAACCCCTTGGTCGTGCCGTGCCGGATGAGGTCCTTGTTCTTGGCGCCTCGGAACGACTTGAGCGTCGCGAGGAGATAGATCGACTCGAGGAGGTTGGTCTTCCCCTGGCCGTTGTCCCCGTGGAACACGGACATGCCGGGCGGCAGCTCGAGCGCCTGGGCCTCGACGTTGCGGAAGTCGCGGAGCTTGAGCGCCCCGATGAACACCGGCTCTCTTACTCGAGGCGCATCGGCATGATGACGTACAGCTCGTCTTCTTCGCCGTCGCCGGGACGCACGAGGCAGGGCGACAGCGAGTCGCCGATCTCCACCGCGATGGTGTCCGTCTCGAGCGCGCCGAGGGCATCCAGGAAGTACTTCGCGTTGAAGCCGACCTCGATGTCCGGGCCGTCCACCTGGGCCTCGAGCTCCTCCTTGGCCTCGCCTGCCTCCTGCTGACGCGCGGTGATGGTGAGGGTGCTGTCGGCGATCTTGAAGCGCACCGGGTGCGACTTCTCGGAGCTGAGGATGGAGACACGCCGCAGGGCGTCGACCAGGTCGCTGCGCTGCAGAAGGATCCGACGCTGCCAGGACGGCGGGATCACCTGGCGGAAGTCGGGGAACTCGCCCTCGAGCAGCCGCATGCTGAAAGCGATCGCGCCCTGCTTGAACGTGGCCGTGGTGTCCGTGATGGAGACGCTCCACACGTCGTCCGGCTTCTCGCAGAGCTTGCGGAGCTCGGACAGCCCCTTCTTGGGGAGCAGAACCGAGCGCGGCGCGCTGTACTCGCCCTGGTAGGGGCGGCCGCAGAGGGACAGCCGGTGCCCGTCCGTGGCGACGAAGCGGAGCAGGTTCCCCTTGCCGTCCTCACCCTCGGCGACCTCGACGTGCGCGCCGTTCAGCCCGGTGCGCGTGTCGTCGCTGGAGATGCTGAAGAGGACCTTCTCCACCAGGGCCTTGAGCGCGCCGGTGGTGATCTCGAACCCGGCGCCGTCCTCCGGATCCGGAATGGGCGGGAAGTCCGCCGCCGCCAGGCCCGGGACCTTGAAGTGCGCCTTGCCCGAGCGGATCTCCACCTGGGTGCTGCCCTCATCGAGGGACATGGAGACGCTGTCCGTGGGGACCAGGCGTGCGATCTCGTAGAGCTGGCGAGCGCCGAGCGTGATCGATCCGTTGCGGGAGACCTCCACGCTGCCCGAGTGACGGCCTACGAAGGAGACCTCCGTGTCCGTCGCGCTCACTCGGAGACCCGCGTCGTCCACCTCGAGGAGGACGTTCGCGATGATCGGGTTCGTCGATCGCTTCTCGACGATGCCCTGCACGCGAGAGAGGGCGCGAATCAGCTCTTCCTTTGAGATGCGGAGTTCCATGCGCTGTATCGGCTCCTGAGCCCCGGGACGCTGCCGAGGGCTCCAAATACTTGTAAGAGGATCTCTTGTTCTCTTTTGATCGAGTCGTAGTAGATGAGCGCCGTTTCTGTGGATGGCGCTCTCAACTACCGAAAACGACTCCACATTCGGCTGTGGACTTTCCGGGGATTCCTCTGCGGAGAAGATCGTGGAAGACGGAATCTTCGGGAACGATGGGGCGAGTTTCTAACACGCGTCCACCGCCCCATCAACAAGCCGTCCACGGGCTTATCCACAGCAGATTTCTGGCGTAGTCCTGCTTCGAGATCCTGGGTTCGGGGTCAGTCGGTGGGGAGCCCGAGGGTACGGGCGACGAGGTGGAGCTTGTTGCGGTACGCCGCGTCTCGGCCGACCTCGCGGCCGACCTTCTTGACGGCGTGGATGACCGTGGTGTGGTCGCGACCGCCGAAGCGCTTGCCGATCTCGGGCAACGAGAGCGACGTGTGCTTGCGGATGAGGAACATGGCGATCTGGCGCGGAGTGACCAGCTGCTTCGTGCGTCGGGGGCCGCGGAGGTCGGCGAGCTTCACGTTGAAGAACTTCGCGACCCCTCCCATGATCGTCTCGACCGAGGCCGTCGCCTGCTGCACCTGGAGGTAGCCCTCCAGGCACTTCTTCGCGAACTCGAGGGTCACCGGCGCGGCATGGAAGCTCGACATGGCGAGCAGGCGCGTGAGGGTGCCTTCGAGCTCGCGGATGTTGTTCCCTGCGTGGCGCGCGATGAAGAAGGCGACCTCGGCGGGGAGCTCGATGCCCTCCTCGTCGGACTTCTTGCGGAGGATGGCCACCTTCGTCTCGGTGTCCGGCGGCTGGATGTCCGCGACCAGGCCCCAGTCGAACCGGCTCCGCAGGCGCTCTTCGAGGCCGTCGATGTCCTTCGGATAGCGATCCGCGGTCACGACGATCTGCTTGCGGGCGCCGTGCAGCGCGTTGAACGTGTGGAAGAACTCTTCCTGCGTCCGCTCCTTGCCGCCGAGGAACTGGATGTCGTCCACCAGCAGCGCGTCGCAGCGGCGCCGGTACTTCTCCCGGAACTCCTCCATGCGCTTGAAGCGCAGCGAGTTGATCAGCTCCGTCGTGAACTCTTCGGCCGAGAGGAAGACCACGCGCGCGCGAGGGTTCCGGTCCTTGATCACGTTGCCGATGGCGTTCAGGAGGTGGGTCTTGCCCAGGCCGACGCCGCCGAAGAGGAACAGGGGGTTGTAGTTGACGGCGGGGTTCTCGGCGACGTTCTGGCACGCGGCCATGGCGAACTGGTTGCCGTTGCCGACCACGAAGGACTCGAACGACTGGCGGGGGTTCAGCCGGAAGGCGGTGTCCTGGGCCGGGTCCGCGTAGTCGCCGGAGAAGGATCCGGCCCCGTTCGAGCCGTTCTCCGCGCGAACGATCGCTTCGAGCCGATACTCGATGTCGACGCGCCGCTCGGTGACCGCGTGGATGTGGGTCTGCAGTCGGGGCTCCAGGTTCTCCTGGATCCACTCGACGTACAGCCGGTTCGGCGTCGCGAGGACGACGGTGTCGTCGTCGGAGGTGACGAAGGTGAGTCGGTCGAGCCAGGGGTCGTGGAAGAAGGGGTCTTCTTCACGACGCACCCGGGCACAGACTTCGTCCCAGGTCGAGCGAAGCATCGGGGTGGTTGTCCTGCGTTTTCTTCGGTTGCTGCGAGGTGCGGCGGAGCACTGAAGCTAGCGAAGATCCCGGAGCGAGTAAACGACCGGATCCGTCGATGGCGACCGATTTGTCGGGCTTGTGGGATGCAATGGGAAGGGCCGCCGGCATCGGCACCGGCAAGTACTGGAAATGCTTGATCCCCTGGATCGGCCCATGGGAGATCGCGGCGATCGCGGGGTCGGATTTGTCGGTGGGTTTCGGTCGGTCGTGGGCTTCGCCGGAACGTCGATCGCGCCGCCTCCGATCAATGGCTTGACACCGCTCGGACCCGCCCGTAGCTTTCGGCGCCTTTTTGGATCCCCACGCGTTAATGAACACGCGCGGGCACAGGAGTCTTCGTCATGAAGCGGACCTTTCAGCCAAGCAACATCTCCCGCAAGCGGACCCACGGGTTCCGCGCGCGCATGGCGACCAAGAACGGTCGTCGTGTCATCCAGCGTCGCCGCCTGCGCGGCCGCAAGCGCCTCGTCCCCACGATCGCCCAGAAGTAGGCCCTGACTCCCGCGGATCATCGGTTTCCCCAGACGCTGCGCATCCGCACCTCGCGGCAGTACGCGCAGCATCGGAGCCGATCGCGGGTGTTCCGCACCAGGAACTTCCTGGTCTCCTGGGCACGCGGAGTCGAAGCTCACAGTCGCCTCGGCCTCGTCGTCTCCAAGAAGGTGGGGGGTTCCCCGCAGCGGAATCGGGTGAAGCGGCTCGTCCGGGAGTGGTTCCGCGTGACGCACCACCGACTCATGGATCCCTGGGACCTCGTCGTCATCGCACGACCCGGGTCCTCCGATCTCCGACTCGGTGACGTCCAGGGCCAGTTCGAATCCCTCGTCGCGTACCTCGATCGGAGGTCGCGGAAGGACTCGAACCCCGCATGAGGTCGCTCGTCCTGCTTCTCCTCCGGGGTTACAAGCGCTTCCTGTCTCCGCTTCTGCCCCCGGCCTGTCGGTTCGAGCCCACCTGCTCCGTCTACATGATGGAGGCAGTCCAGCGATTCGGAGCACTCCGAGGGGTCTGGATGGGACTGAAGCGGCTCTCGAAGTGTCATCCATTGCACCCGGGCGGACACGACCCGGTCCCTGAACTGCCGGCCCCCGACCCGACCCCCACTCCCTAGGCGACGATGGAAACCGAACCCGAACAGCAACAAGACGAGCAGCGAAGGCTGATCCTCGCGATCGCGCTGTCGGTCCTCGTCTATTGGGTGTTCGCGACGTTCATCCTCGAGCCGATCCCGCCCCCGCAGCCGGCGGGCGAAGACCCCACCGCCACGGCCGTGGAGTCGTCGGATCCGACCGAGGCCCCCGGCGTCGGCACCGCGGAGCCTGGAGAGATCGTCCCCGCTCCCGTCGTCGAGGACGTCCCCGCCAAGACCTTCACCGGCGCCACCGAGCTGCTCGAGACCACCTGGTCGTCCTTCGGCGGCGGTCCCGCCGACCTGGCCATGAAGAAGTACGGGGCGGCGGACTCCGAAGCGCCCTGGCTGCCCACCTGGATCCTGGACGGCGTGCTCGCCGGATTCTCCTTCGAGCCGTTCCGCCTCGAGCGCCCCGAGCTCGGCCCCCACCACATGATCGAGGACACCGAGGGGGTCCTGCTGCCCGTCGCGCTGAGCGAAGCCGACGGCCTCGACGGCGACCGGATCCAGTACCGGGTGCTGTCCGAGACGGGGTCGGAGATCGCCTTCGCGGGCCGTCGCGGCGACATCGAGATCACCAAGCGGTACACGCTCGAGTCCGACTCGTACGTGATGGGCTACTCCGTCGAGCTCAAGAACGTCGGCGCGTCGGTGCAGACCCTGACGCCGCGGTTCGGCGTCGCGGACCACGTGAAGGAGACCGACGGCTTCTACGCCCCCAAGCGGCTGACGCACGTCTCGGTGGACGGCGACATCGAGGACGTGAAGCCCACGGACCTCATCGAGGACGGCCCCGAGCGCTGGGTGGGGGCCGTCGACTGGATCGCCATCCACGACAAGTACTTCATGCTGGGGATCGAGCCCGAGAACCCGCTGGACGGGAGCGCAGTGGCCACCCCGCTGCAGGGCGAGCGCCGCGTCGCCGCCGCGATCCAGGCGGGCGACGTCACCCTCGCCCCCGGCGAGGTGCGCTCCTACGACTTCCGGCTCTTCACCGGCCCCATGGTCCTGTCGGACATGCGCGCGGCGAGCCTTCGCAGCGCCGAAGCGGTCGACTTCGGCTTCTTCGGCATCGTCGCGATCCCCATCCTCGCGTTCCTGAAGTTCCTCTACGGCTTCATCGGGTCGTGGGGCATCTCCATCATCGTCCTCACCGTCGTCATCAAGGCGCTGCTCTTCCCGCTGTCGCAGAAGAGCTACAAGTCCATGAAGGCGATGCAGAAGCTCGGTCCCGAGATCGAGAAGCTCAAGGAGAAGCACGGGGACGACAAGGAAGCGCTCAACAAGGAGATGATGGCGCTGTGGAAGGAAAACGGCGTGAACCCCGCCGGGGGTTGCCTGCCCATGCTCCTCCAGATGCCGATCTGGTTCGCGCTGTACCGCGTCCTCTGGAACTCCGTGGAGCTCTACCAGAGCGAGTTCCTCTACTTCGCCGACCTCACCCTGCGCGACCCCCTCGCGCTCTTCCCGATTCTGCTGGGCGTGACCATGTTCGCGCAGCAGAGGTTCACTACTACGTCCGCGACCATGGACCCCGTCCAGAAGACGATGATGCAGTTCATGCCTCTCTTCTTCTCCCTCATCATGTTCACTCTGCCCGCCGGTCTGGTGGTCTATATCCTCGTCAACAACATTCTCAGCATCGCCCAGCAGTGGGTGATCCATCGCAGCAACGACGACGCGCCGCGTGAAGGCAAGAAGGCCGAGCGCGAAGGCAAGGCCGTCGCTGCGGGAAGGCCAGCATGAGCAACGTAACTACCGTAGAAGGCAACTCGGTTGCCGACGCCCTCCGAATCGCCGCCGATCAGATGGGCGCGAACCCCGCGGATCTCAAGTGGAAGATCGACCGCGACCACTTCCCGGCCATGACCGTGAGGATCTTCGTCGAACCCATGGACGAGGCCACGATCGAGGCCCGAAAGGCCCAGGCGGACCTCGCGAAGGGGGCCGTGGAGTGGGTCGAAGGCGCGCTGGACAAGTTCGGTTCCACGGACGCCAAGGTCTCCGCCCGCGTGAACGGCAACAAGATCACGGTGAACATCGACACCGAAGAGGACAGCGGCCTGCTGATCGGCAAGGAGGGCAAGAACCTCGAGGCTCTGCAGGCGCTCTTCCGCAAGTCGCTCGAGAAGAGCTTCGCCGACTACGAGTTGGTGCTCGACGTGGGCGGGTACCGCAGCCGTGACCGTGACGACCGAGGCCGAGGCCGTGACCGTGACGACCGAGGCCGAGGCCGTGACCGTGACGACCGAGGCCGTGGCCGAGGCCGTGACCGCGACGATCGAGGCCGTGGCCGTGACCGCGACCGAGGCCGTGGCCGTGGCCGTGGCCGTGACCGGGACCGTGACGGCGGCCGAGGCAGCAAGGATCCGGCGCGCGACGAGGAGCTCAAGGTGCGCATCCGCGAGGCCGCCGAGAAGGCCCGCGACAACGGGGAGCCGGTCCAGTTCACGGACCTGAACTCCTACGAGCGCTACCTGGCCCACACCGTGGTCAAGGACATCGAGGGCGTGGACTCCCGGTCCGTCGGCAAGGGCGCCGACAAGGCCGTCGAGGTCTTCCCGAGCTAGGCGCGAAGCGCCTCCGCCCGTCCGTGAGTGATCTCCTCAGCCGGGCGGCGGCCCTGATCGACGACGCGATCGTCGCCGTCTCCACCCCCTCGGGGCGGGGCGCGGTGGGGATCGTTCGTCTTTCCGGACCCTCGGGTCGGCTCGATCCCGTGCTCTCGGGGTTGCTCGGCGACGTGGATCTCGCCGCCCGTCGGATGGTCCTCGCGAACGTGTTGGACGCGGACGGGGAGCCCATCGATCGCGGCCTCGTCGTGCGGTTTCCGGGTCCTCGGTCCTACACGGGCGAGGAAGTGGTGGAGCTCCACCTGCACGGAAACCCGACGCTGTTGGCCGCGGTCGTGGACCGAGCCTGCGCGCTGGGAGCCCGCGCCGCCGGGCCCGGCGAGTTCACGCGCCGCGCCGTCCTTCACGGGCAGGTGGACCTGGTGCAAGCAGAGGCCATCGATGCGCTCATCCGTGCCGAGTCCGTCGACGCCGCGAAGCTGGCGCGGAGGCACCTCGACGGGGAACTCCAAGCCGGGCTGCGGGAGCTCCGCGACGCCCTGATCGTGGTCGCCGCGGCCCTCGAGGCCTCGGTGGACTTCCCCGAGGAGATCGAGCCCCACGAGCTGGCTCCGGACCTCGCGAACCTGGAGGCGGTGCGCGGGCGCCTGGCCGAGCTGGAGGCCTCGTTCCACGCCGGGAGGCGACTCGTCGAGGGGGCCCGAGTCGTCCTCTCGGGGCCCGTGAACGCGGGCAAGTCGACCCTCTTCAACGCCCTGCTCGGCCACGATCGGGCCATCGTCTCGGAGCACCCGGGGACCACGCGCGACGTCGTCTCGGAGACGGTGGTGTGGGACGGCGTCCCCGTGCGGCTGGAGTACACGGCGGGCATCCGAGAGGCCGCCGACCCCGTGGAGGTCGTGGGCATCGAGCGGAGCCGGTCGGCGCGGCGCGGCGCCGACGTCGTCATCGAGGTGCGAGACGGAATAAACCCTAGTGATGTCAAAGGCTTGCGCGTTGCGTCCCGGGGGGATCTCTTGACCGTAGAGGGTCGGGCCGCGCTGGTCGACGCCGGCTGGCTGGTGGCGTCTCCGACGGACGTGGCGGCCGTGAAACGTGCCGTCGTGGAGGCCTGCCGACGGGACGCGCCCGACGGGACCCTGCTGCACACCGCGCGGCAGCGGGACGGGGTGCGTCGGGCCCGTGAGGCCCTGGACGAGGCCCTGGCGGTGGGGACGGACGAGCCCGTGCTGGCCGCGTTGGCCATTCGCGACGCGGGGCGCGCGCTCGAGGAGCTCGTGGGAACCTGGGTCGATGAGGCGGTGTTGGATCGACTCTTCGAGCGTTTCTGTATAGGTAAATGACGTGTTTCACGTGAAACAAGGAACGTCCGTCGACGTCGTGGTCATCGGTGGCGGGCACGCGGGGGTCGAGGCCGCCTGCGCCGCCGCGCGGCTGGGGGCCCGCACGCTGTTGGTCACCCTGATCGAGGGCACCGTGGGCCGCATGCCCTGCAACCCCGCGATCGGGGGACAGGGGAAGGGGCACCTGGTCCGTGAGATCGACGCGCTGGGCGGCGCGATGGCGCTGGTCACGGACGCGACGACCATCCAGTTCAAGTACCTGAACACGAGCAAGGGCCTTGCCGTGCGCTCGAGCCGGGCCCAGGTCGACCGGTTCCTCTACCAGCGTCGGATGCTGCTCCACGTGCGCGCGCGGGAGAACCTGGACCTGCTCCAGGCCGAGGCCGTCGGTTTCACGAGCGACGCGGGCCGACTCACGGGCGTGGGCCTGAAGGACGGGTCCCACGTGGCCTGCGCCGCGGCCGTCGTCACCGCGGGGACGTACCTGCGCGGGCGCCTGCACGTGGGGATGAACCACCGACCGGGTGGCGGCAACGGAGCGCCGGCCGCGTCGGGCCTGTCTGCGTCGCTGGCCGGCCTGGGACACCGACTCGGTCGACTCAAGACGGGGACCGTCCCCCGCCTCGACGGGCGCACGATCGACTGGGCTCGGCTCATCCCCCAGGAGGGCGACCACCCGGGCGGCCGCTTCTCGTTCACGGGGCCGCCCTCGTCGCTCCCGCACGTGCGCTGCGCCATCGCCCGCACCACCGAAGCCACGCACGCGGTCCTGCGGGAGGGGCTCCGTCACTCTCCCCTGTACGGAGAGGCCGCGTCCATCGACTCGGTGGGGCCCCGCTATTGCCCCAGCATCGAGGACAAGATCGTCCGATTCGCGGACAAGCCCAGCCACCGCCTGTTCCTCGAGCCGGAGGGGCTCGCCACGCGCGAGGTGTACCCGAACGGGTTCTCGACGAGCCTGCCCGTCGCCGTACAGGAGCGCGCCGTCGCGACGATCGAAGGCCTCGAGACGGCCCGCATCGTCCGTCCGGGGTACGCGATCGAATACGATTTCGCAGACCCTCGGGACCTGGACGCCCAGCTGCAGAGCTCGCTCCTCGACGGGCTGTTCCTCGCGGGCCAGATCAACGGGACGACGGGCTACGAAGAGGCGGCCGCCCAGGGCCTCCTGGCCGGGGCGAACGCCGCGCTGCAGGTCGCCGGCCGGGACCCTTGGACGCTCGCGCGCGACGAGGCCTACCTGGGCGTGATGGTCGACGACCTCACGACGCGCGGGACGAAGGAGCCCTACCGCATGTTCACGTCGCGGGCCGAGTTCCGGCTCCTGCTCCGCGAGGACAACGCGGACCTGCGCCTCACCCCCATCGGTCGCCGCCTCGGGCTGGTGGGCGACGCGCGCTGGGCAGCCTTCGATGCCCGTCGCGACGCGGTCGCGCGGGGCCTGAGCTGGGCCGAGGCCACGCGCCTCCGCCCCGGGCTCACCGACGCGGTCCTCGAGGCGGCGGGACAGCCGGCACTGGCGAAGCCCATGACCGTCGCGCAGCTGCTCCGTCGCCCGAAGATCGCGTGGGACACGGCGGCGCGGGGCGCCGCCACCTCGGGGTCGAGTCCGCCGGAGCTGTCCTCGGACGCCGTCGAGCAGGTGCTCATCGAGTGTCGCTACGCGGGGTACATCCGGCGCCAGCGCGAAGAGGTCGAGCGGCTGCGCAGCCTCGGCACGACCGCGTTCCCCCGCGGGTTCGTCTTCACGGGCATCCCGGGCCTGCGGAACGAGCTCGTGGAGAAGCTCTCTCTCGCCCGCCCCACCACCCTCGGCGAGGCGGCGCGCATCCCCGGCGTGACCCCGGCGGCGGTGGCGCTGCTCGCCGGTCGTCTGGCCCCATGACGCTGATCTGTGCGCCCGAGCGCATCGCCGCCGTGCTGGGCCCGGTGCACCCCATCCACGACGAGGCCGTGCAACGGCTTCACCAGTACACGCGGGTCCTCGACCGCTGGGCGCGCGGCCAGCGGCTCGTCGGGTGGCGTCGGGCGGAGGCGTTGCTCCACGACGGGATCCGGGACGCGTGGTCGGCCGTCCCGCTCCTCGCGGACGTGGACGCGCCGGTGGTGGACGTCGGTTCGGGCGCCGGCCTCCCCGCCCTGGTGTTCGCGGCCGGGCTGCCCTCCCGGACCATCCACCTGATCGAGGCCCGGCGGAAGCGCGCGTCGTTTCTCAAGGAGGCCGCGAGGCTCATGGGAGTTTCCGCCGTGGTGGTCCACCACGGTCGAACCGACGATCTCCGCGCGGAAGGGGCCTTCGATCCGGAAGGCGCTTTGATCACGTCGAGGGCCTTCGCTGCCCCCATCGAGGTCCTGGATCTCGCGACCTCCTGGGGCGCCTCGAGGTGCCTCGTGACCTCGTCCAACCCGAAGATCCCGGGCGGCGATCCGGACGGTTGGTCCACGGAAGTTCGCATCGAAAGTCGTCCCCACGGCGACTCGTCTCACGTGCTGTATCGCCGGTCCTGACCCCGTTTACGCCGGATGTTCCACGGGGAACGACAAACTTGGCGAAAATTCCCAAAAAGTCGTTGCAAGCACTACGCAGCGTGCCGTAGTCTCCGGGTGTTCCACACCTGCGGAACGCGTACGTCGCGGCTGAGCGTCCTTCGGGGCGGGGTCGTGAAACGTACCGATCCGATCCGGAGAGACGATGGCGAAGGTCCTGGCGATCTCGAATCAGAAGGGCGGCGTCGGGAAGACGACCACCGCCGTGAACCTCGCGGCCTGCCTGGCGGCGGCGGAGGAGCGGGTGCTCCTCATCGACCTGGATCCCCAGGGCAACGCCACGTCGGGCCTCGGCCTCGAGAAGCACGGCGAAGGCAAGACGATGTACGACGTGCTCGTACACGAGGCGCCGCTGCACGAGGTGGTCCGCGCGACGGACCTGCCCACCCTGCTCGTGGCGCCCGCGAACACCGACCTGGTCGGCGCGGAGCTGGAGCTGGCCTCGGTCATCGCTCGGGAGCACCGCCTGGCGGACGCGCTCGAGACGACGCGCGACGACTACGACTACGTGATCATCGACTGTCCGCCGTCCCTCGGCCTGCTGACGCTCAACGCGCTCAGCGCCGCGGACTCGGTCCTCATCCCCCTGCAGACCGAGTACTACGCGCTCGAGGGGCTCGGCGAGTTGAGCCGCACCATCCGCCTGATCCAGCGGCGGCTGAACCCGCGGCTGCACCTCGAGGGGATCCTCCTCACGCTGTACGACGGCCGGGCCCGCCTGAACCAGCAGGTGGCCGCCGACGTGCGCGGGCACTTCGGGGACGACGTGTTCGACACCGTCATCCCCCGCAATGTTCGCCTCGGCGAGTCGCCGTCCTTCGGCAAGCCGATCATCCTCTACGACCTCCGGGCCAAGGGCGCGCTCGCGTACCTGGCCCTCGCACGGGAAGTCCTCGAGCGTCGCCGCCTCGAAGCTCCCATGTGCCGAATCGCTTGAAAGAACGAGGTATCTCCATGGCTTCCCGCTCGACCCGCTCGACCCTCGGTCGCGGCCTCGCGTCTCTGATCCCCGACGCCCGACCGGAGTCCGGCGGACCCCGCGCCGCCCTCGCCGGGGGCGCCGTCGTCCACATCCCCATCGACGAGGTGCATGCCAACCCGCACCAGCCGCGCCGCTGGTTCGATCCCCACGCCATGGAGGAGCTCACCGCGTCGGTGCGCGAGAAGGGCGTCGTGAGCCCGATCCTCCTGCGTCCCGTGGACCGCGGGTACGAGATCGTCGCGGGCGAGCGCCGGTACCGCGCCGCGTGCAACGCCGGGCTGCGCACGGTGCCCGCGATCATCCGCAAGATGACGCGCACCGAGTCGCTCGAGATCGCGCTCATCGAGAACCTGCAGCGCGAAGACCTCAGCCCCGTGGAGGAGGCCGAGGCGTACCAGCAGCTCATGCAGGAGTTCGAGTACACGCAGGAGGAGCTCGCGCGGAAGGTCGGCAAGGACCGGTCCACCGTGTCGAACATGGTCCGCCTGCTGCGGCTGCCCGACCCCGTCCTCGAGGCGCTCGCCCAGGGCGTGGTCACCATGGGGCACGGCCGCGCGCTCCTGGGCCTCAAGCAGGAGGCGTCGATCCTCGAGATCTTCGAGCGGGTCGCCAAGGAGGGGCTGTCGGTCCGCCAGACCGAAGAACTCGTCCGTCGCACCGTGGAGGGCAAGCCCACGAGGCGCCGCCGCGGGAAGCTCGACGGGCCCATGCACGACCTCCAGGACCGGCTCGCGCGCCAGCTCGGCTCGCGGGTGATGCTCAAGCCGCGCGCCCGCGGCGAGGGCGGGAAGATCGTCGTGGAGTACTTCAGTCGCACGGAACTCGACCGCCTGGTCGATCGCATCGGAAACAGCACGGTCCTCTGAGAGGACCGATCGCAGAAGCAGAACTCGGTCTTCGCACCGACCGCCGCCGCAGAGGGAGACAGACATGAAATTCGGACGTCGCGAGACGCTCTTCGCCAACACCGACGATGTGCCCGCCAACGGGAACGGGACCACCGCGGAGGCCTCGATCCTCCCGGCGCACGCCCCCCAGAAGCGCGCGCGTCCCACCAACCAGCTCAACGCCTTCCTGGGCACCGGGTGCATCTACGAGGGCAAGCTGACCTTCGAAGGCCGCGTCCGCATCGACGGGAAGTTCACGGGCGAGATCTTCAGCAACGACACGCTGGAGATCGGCCCCGACGCCGAGATCGAGGCCGAGATCGACGTCTCGACGCTCATCGTCGCGGGCAAGGTCACGGGCAACGTCAACGCCCGCGGCCGCTGCGACCTGCGCGCCCCCGGCATGGTCGTGGGCAACATCACCTCGCCCGTCATCACGATGGAAGAGGGCGTGCGGTTCGACGGCGAGATGCGCATGAGCTCGGCCCTCGACTCCGTGGTCCGCGCGGGCACGCTGCGTGCTCCCGCCGCCGCCGAGACGCCGGAGCCCGCCGAGGTCACCGCCACGGGTCGTCGCAGCTCGCGTCGCTCCGCGCCAGCCGCCCCGGACCCGTCGGATCTGCTGAAGCCCGTCCCCTAAACGGGCGGTCCGACCGCGCCCCCGTCGCAGATCCCCCTTAGGATGTGCGACCGGTGCAGGAAGAGAACACCACGGCGCTCGTGGCGCGCCACGACGTGTCGATCCGCAGCCTCGAGCACACCACGCTCGAGCGGTGGGCCGATCGCGCGCTGTCGCTGACCGCGGCGCTGGGGCTCCCCTTCACGGATCTGTCCGCGGAGGGGGTCCTGCGCGCGGCCAAGCGCGGCACGGGGCTCGAGGACTTCGGCGACGATCGCTTCCGCGAAGGCCTCGCCCGCACGCTCGGGGTCGTCGACGAGGGGCCCTACACGGCCCTCGGAAGGGCGTTCATCCGCGGGACGATGGTGCGCGTCGCCCGGCACCGCCTCCACATCGAGGAGTGGTTCCAGGACCACCCCGAGACGGCGCAGATCCCGATCCAGCGGCCGATCTTCGTCCTCGGCTTCCCCCGCAGCGGCACGACCCTGCTCCAGAACCTGCTCGAGCAGGCGGCCAACCGTCGCGCCCTGCGGTTCTGGGAGCTGACGAACCCGATCCCCGAGCACGACGATCCGTCCCGCGACCGCGCCGCCCGCGTACGTCGAGCCCGGCGGGACCTCACCTGGGCGTATCGGTTCGTGCCCGAGATGGAGGAGATGCACGAGGTCCGCGCGGACACGGTGGAGGAGTGCTGGCCGCTCCTCGCGAACACCTACGCCGTCCTGAACTTCGACATCTGCCACGGGCTGCGGGCGTACGGCGACTGGCTCCTCCAGCAGGACATGGAGTGGGCGTACGGCGAGTACCGGCGGCAGCTGCAGCTCCTGTCGTGGCGGGAGCGCGTGGACCAGCTGGTGCTCAAGTGCCCCGAGCACCTGTGGTTCCTGGACGACCTGCTGAAGGTCTTCCCGGACGCCTGCATCGTGTGGACGCACCGCGAGCCGCTCGACTGCGTCGCCTCCTACAGCTCGCTCATCTCCCTGTCCCGCCGCACGCTGCAGGGGCGCATCGACCCCGCCGTCATCGGGCCCCACATCGCGGACCGCTTCCACCAGGGCGTCGAGCGCGCCATGGCCGCCCGGGACGCGCTCGGCGACGAGTCCCGGTTCTTCGACGTCGACTTCAACGAGTTGGTGCGCGACCCCGTCGCGATGACGCACCGGATCGAGGAGCACTTCGGGCTCGAGCCCACGGACCGCCTCCTGCTCGACGACTGGCTCGTGAAGAAGCGCGCCGACGCCCCCGGTCGCCACCGCTACGTGCCCGCCATGTGGGAGCTGCACCCGGAGCCCATCCGCGAGAAGTTCGCGGGCTACATCGAGCGGTTCGGGGTCTCCGAGTAGGGGGTCAGCCCAGGGCTTCTTCGAGGGCGCCCTCCCAGCCGACCATCGACTTGCCGCCGGTCCACTCGAAGATCGGCTTGCCGTCGCCGTCGAAGACGACGCCCCAGGGGATGACCTCGGGGTACTCGGCCCCCAGCTCCCTGGTCATGGCGAGCAGCTTCGGCTTCGGCGCCGCGGGGGCGATGAGGGGCTCGAACTCGGCGCCCGTGATGTTGAGGAGCTCCTCCAGCAGCTCGGCCTCCTCGTCCACGGACACCACCACGAACGTCACCCCGCGGTCGTGGAACCGGCGCACCGCCCGGTTGACGTTGCCCATGGACGCCCGACAGCCCGGGCACCACGACGCGTACAGGTAGAGCACCACGGGGAACCCGCGCCCCTCGATGATGCGGCGCTGCACGCCCTTGATGGACGTCTGCACCAGCTCCACCGGGTCCGACCCGAACATCGCGCGGAGCCCGAAGAACAGCCCGCCCAGCGAGAGGCCCAGGACCCCCAGGGCCGAGGCGAGCGCAGTCCGTCGATCGAACACCTCCGGCACGACCCGAGTCTACTCCCCGCGTGCTACGGATCCCGTCCCAACCCGGAGGATCCATGAGCTTCACCACCGTCATCGTCGATTTCACCGCCAAGCCCGGCAAGCGCGAGCAGCTGACCGGCATGCTCGGCAAGGCCATCCAGATGACCATCCGGAAGCCCGACTGCTTCAAGGCCGTGCTCGTGACGGACGACGACGACGACGACAAGTTCGCGATGGTCCAGGAGTGGCGCTCGGCCGACGCGCACCGCGAGTACGCCAAGGGCCTGATGGGCAACCCCAAGATGGCCGCCGCGATGGACCTGATGGCGCACCCGCCGATCAGCCGGTACCACACGCACCACACGTCGGGCGGCGGCGAGTGGGGCGGCCCCGGGCACCTCGAGCTCACGTCGACCGACGTGGAGGCCACGAAGGCGTTCCTCACCGACGTCTTCGGCTGGACCTTCGAGATGTGGATGGACGAGTACCAAGGCTGGTGGGCCCCCGGGGCCCTCATGGGCGGCCTGCGCGCCGCTCATGCAGAGGAAGGCGGACCGTCGACCACGCCCTACCTCGTCGTGAACGACTTCGAGGCCCGCCTGGAGCGCGTGAAGGCCGCCGGCGGCACGATCATCGTCCCGCCCCAGACGATCGACCACGCGGGCCGCTTCTTCGTCTTCGCCGCCCCCGGGGGCCTGCCCCTCGCCGTGTGGGAGAGCGCGCCCAAGGGCTGAGGCCCCACGGCCACAAAATGCCGCGACGCACAGCGAACTGAAACACGTTTCACTTTCTGGACGATCCCGCTACGCTCCCCCGGTCGGGAGCGTGGTCGCTCCTGCGCAGGGAGCGCCGTGATGGAACGACTGACCGGGCTGGACGCCTCGTTTCTGTACCTCGAGACCTCCACGATGTTGCTCAACATCGGGTTCGCGGTGACCGTCGATCCGAGCGACGCGCCGGGGTGGTCCTTCCAGACGCTGTTCGACCACGTGGCGGCTCGGGTGCGCACCGAGCCCGCGTTCCGACGGCGCCTCGTGCGGGTCCCGTTCGGTCTCGACCACCCCCGCTGGATCGAGGACCCCGACTTCGACGTCCTGAGCCACCTGCGCCACGTCGCCCTGCCCGCGCCCGGCGGCGACGAAGAGCTCGGCGCCATGGTCGGTCGCATCATGTCGACGCCCCTGGACCGCAGCCGCCCGCTGTGGGAGGTCTGGGCGATCGAGGGGCTCGCGGACGGCGCGTGGGCGCTCGTCATGAAGCTCCACCACGCGGCAGTGGACGGGGTCGCCGCGGCGGGCCTGCTGCTCCATCTCCTGGACACCGAACCCCAGGCGGCGAAGCCCCTCCCCGTGGCGCCGACGGGCCCCGCGGAGCCGCTCCCGAGCGATCTCAGCCTGCTCGCCCAGGGCATCAAGACGCGGGCGGGGAGCCCGTTCCGCTTCACTCGCCTTCTGGGGCGGTCCACGCGCAACCTCGCGGGCCTCGTCCGCGCCCGCATCCGCGCCGCCGACGGCCGTCGATCGATGCCCATGGGGGGACCGAAGACCCACTTCAACGGAGCGATCGGGCGGCGTCGCAACGTCGTGTTCGCGCGCCTCTCCCTGGCCGACGTGAAGCGGATCAAGAGGGCGACGGGCACCACGGTGAACGACGTCGTGCTCGCGGCGTTCGGAGGCGCGCTGCGCCGGTACCTGCAGGAGCGTGGTGATCTGCCTACCAAGTCCCTCACGGCGATGGTGCCGGTGTCCGTCCGCACCGCGTCCGAGCGCGACGAGAAGCGCAACCGCATCTCGGGCATGTGGTCGATGCTGGGGACCGACCTGGACGACCCGATGGCGCGCCTTCGGCTCATCCACGACGACACGCTCGCGGCGAAGCGGGACCAGCACGCGATCGGCGCCGACATGCTCCAGGACTGGGCCGAGTTCAACGCGCCCACGCTCTTCCAGGCCGCCGTCCGCTACTACACGAAGCTGCGGTTGGCCGACCGCTTCGTGCCCGTGCACAACGTGATCGTCTCAAACGTCCCCGGACCCCGAGAGCCGCTCTACCTCGCGGGCGCGCCCCTCTCCAGCATCCGGCCCATGGGACCCGTGATGGAGGCCGTGGGCCTGAACATGACGGTCATGAGCTACCGGGACCACCTCGACTTCTCGTTCGTCGTGGACGCGGGCCAGGTGCCCGACGCCTGGGCCCTCGCCGCGGCCGTCGAGCCCGCCTTCGAGGAGCTGCTCGCCGCCGCGATCGCGTGATTCCGCGGCCGGGCCCTCCGGACCGGACATATGCTCGTGGGCGGGAGGCAGCTCTCGTGTTTCGCGCTCGTTTCGTCCTGTTCGTCCTCGCGTCGGCCGTCCTCGGCTGCGGCGTCGGCGGCCCTTTGGGCTCGTCCAGCGGGTCCGAGTCGGTGGACGGCGACCCGGTGCTCTTCTTCTGTCACCCGGACGCCGACGGCGACTCCTACGGGAACGACGCGCTGCGCTTCCAGTACGACCGGCGCGACGTCCGGTCCTGCGAGGAGGCGGGGATGATCGAGCGGGGTCGTGACTGCGACGACGCCGACCCCTCCATGCACCCCGGCGCGTACGACGACCCGTGCGACTGGATCGACGCCGACTGCGACGGGATCTTCGAGCAACAGGCGGACGCCGACGGGGACGGGTTCGGCGAGTGCATCGACTGCGACGACGAAGATCCCACCCGGGTGCCGCGCACCGAAGAGCTCTGCGACGGCCTGGGCGTGGACAACGACTGCAACGAGAGCACGGACGACGACGGCGACCTGGACGGGGACGGGGTCACGCTCTGCGACGGCGACTGCGACGACCTGGACGCCGACCGATTTCCCGGCAATCCGGAGGTGTGCGGGAATTGGCTGGATGAGGACTGCAGCGGCGAGGCCGACGACGCCACGGAGGACGACGACGGCGACGGCTTCGCTCGCTGCGACGACTGCGACGAGGGGGATCCGACCATCTTCCCCGGGGCCACCGAGGTCTGCGACGCCGTGGACGACGACTGCAACGGGCTCATCGAGGACGGGGACGTGGACTGGGACGGCTTCACGGTCCCCTGCGGCGCCGACGGCCTGGACGGCACCGGCGACGAGGACTGCGCGCCCCAGAACCACCTCGTACACCCCGTGAACGACGAGATCTGCAACGGGATCGACGACGACTGCGATCCCGCCACGGACGAGCTGGGCGACGTCGACGGAGACGGCTCCTCGATCTGCGCGGGGGACTGCGACGACGCCGACCCGTCGTCGTATCCCGGCGGATCGGAGGTGTGCGACGGAGCCGACAACGACTGCGTCGCGGGCGCGGACGACCCCTTCGACGTGGACGGAGACGGCGTGTCCTCCTGCGGTCCGGACGGGGTCGTGGGGACCGCGGACGACGACTGCGACGACTCGGACCCCGCCCGTCGCCCCGGATCGGTGGATCCCGACGGCGACGGCTTGGACGCGGACTGCGACGGTGACGACGGCGCGGTCGGCTGCACCGGGGGGCCTGTCTCGTCCACGGAGACGGACCCCGTCGTCGCGCTCGAGTGGGCGCTCGAGGCGATGATGACGACGCCCGGGACCGTCCGGGATCACATCGAGGGGCGCCTCGCCGGCTGTTCGCCGACGCCGCTCCCGCCGAGCTCGGATCCCCTCGGGGTCCCGACGCCGATCTGGCCGAACGCGCCGGTCACCTCCTGGTCCGTGGACGGGCTCGAGCACTCCGGCGGCTGCGGCGCGGTCGGCGTCCTCCACACGGGACACGCCGCCTATGCCTGGACACCCTGGCCGTGGCACCCCGACTACACCATCAACCGCTGGATCGACGCCGACGTCTACAGCTCGACCCCCGGCGGCGACGCGCTCGGCGTGGCCGGCGTCGCGACGCACGAGTCGGGCGGGTACGGAAACAACTACGGCAGCAGCTCCTGGTCGTCGGACCTCTTCCTCCAGGAGTGCACTGCGACGCCGCCGAGCTGGCTGCGCCGGGGCACGACGACGCGCTCCACCGACGGGACCTACAGCTGGGTGCGCAACACCTCCACCGTCGCTACGCAGACGGGCACCGTCGTCGCCTACGCCGACACGACGCCCTGGGTGGCCGAGTTCGACCTGTCCTGGTCGGTCCCCGGCGCGTTCCTCTTCTGGACCGAGCCCCTGGCCGGGAGCTGGATCGAGGTCTCGCTGTTGCCCACCCCGGGCGCTCCACCCACGGCCACCGCCCGCCTCGAGTTCGACTGCCTCGGGACCACCTGCACCCAGTTCAGCGACGGCTGCGGCGAGCTCTACGTCGACGGCGTCGCCACGGGCTGCTGGTGCCCCCCCGTGTCCGTGGACTGCTGCCCCCTTTGAGCCGTCGCGACGGGCTGATCGCTCGACGCGGATCCAGTTTGATCGTTGACACGTCTCGGAGGCACATGTAGCTTCGCGCGCCGCTGTCCCCACTAGCGAAAGGGAGCTGACATGCGCGACAAGGTGAAGCTCGTTTCCACTGCCGGGACCGGCTACTTCTACACGACCAAGAAGAACAAGAAGACGACCACGGGCAAGCTCGAGTTCAAGAAGTACGACCCGAAGGTGCGAAAGCACGTCCTCTTCAAGGAGAAGAAGATCTCCAAGTAGGAGGTCTTCGGAGTATTCCCATGGCCAAGTGCAAGTTCACGGGCAAGCGCCCGCTCAGCGGCAACCGCGTCTCCCACTCCCACCGCAAGACGAAGCATTGGCAGAAGCCGAATGTCTTCAGCAAGCGCGTCTGGGACGAGGAGCAGGGCAAGTGGGTCCGCATCAAGGTCAGCGCCCGCGGCCTGCGAACCATCACGAAGAACGGCCTCGGCGCCACCGCGCGCAAGGCCGGAGTGAAGCTCTAAGTCTTTTCAGTTCGGACTCTTCTCGAGTCCACCCAGGGACGATGAGGGCCGATCGGGAAACCGGTCGGCCCTCGTCTATTCCGGAACCACCACCTGGTTGTTGGCCTGCTTCCAGGCCGTGATCCCGCCCGCGAGGGACCGGACGTCGTTTCGCCCCACCCGCTTGAGCACGTAACTCGCGTCGATGGATCGCATGCCGGAGCCGCAGTAGGTGACGATCGGCCGGTCCTGCTCCAGGTCGTCGACCCGGGACTCGAGGACGGCGAGCGGCACGTGAACGGCGCCGGGGAGGTGCCCGCTCTTCCACTCGTGGTTCTGACGGACGTCGAGCAGGATGGGGTGGTCCTCGACGCTCTCGATCTCGAGCATGACGCGGAGGTCTTCGGCGGAGATCTCGACCGTACCTTCGGCCACGGCGTCGAACTCGGAGCCGGCCGTGACGTTGCCTTCCAGCGCGTCCTGCTCGGCGGCGGCCGCTCGGATCTTCTCGAAGTCTTCGTACTCGCCGACGCCGTACCCCACCCCGGGGCCGCCGACGATGATTCCCTTGCCCGCGCCCGCGAGCTTCTTCGCGACCGTCAGGCCGCGCTTCGCGAACCGCTTGAGCACCACGCTCTTGTCAGGCGCTGAAGCTGGAGCCGCAGCCGCAGGTCGTGCTCGCGTTCGGGTTGTTGAACACGAAGCCCTTCTTCTGGAAGGTCTCCACGTAGTCGATCTCGCAGCCGCTCAGGAGCTGGGCGCTGTGGGGATCGAGGTAGACCGCCAGGCCTTGGAACTCGAGGGCCAGGTCGTCCTCGTCCGCCTCGTCGGCGAAGTCGAGCGCATAGGAGTAGCCGGAGCACCCGCCGCCCACGACGGCGACCCGCAGGCCGTGGCCCGTGAGGTCTTCCTCTTCGATGGCGAGCTTGACGGCCTCGACGGCCTTGGCGGTGACGGTGATGGGGGTCTGCTGCATGTCTTCCTCGTACGTGGCCGACCCCGAGGGGGGACGGGCCCAATCAATATAGATGCGGATACCCCGACGTCAATCGCAGGCAGTGGGCTGAATCAGCGGACGCTGACCGTGCCGTCTTCGTGCACGACGAACCAGGTCCCTGCGTCGGCCTCTCCTGCGTCCACCACCGTGCCGCTCGCGGGGAACTCGACCTCCACGGAGGCGCGGGCCGCGTCGCCCACACCGAAGTGCTGCGTGAGCGAGTTCTGGCTGCCCACGCCCGTGGACGGCTGCACCTCGCGGTACTGGGTGCCCGCCTCCGTCGTGAGGCGCACCTTCGCCCCGATGCCCGACGTATTCGTGGCGCCCTCACCGCTCCCGACGACGGTCACCTTCATCCAGCCCCCGAGGGCGGGGTAGTCGTTGACGAACAGCTTGCTCCCGTGGATGTCCATGTCGCCGTCGTTGTCGATGTCCGCCGCGGCGACGCCCCAGCCGCCGTAGATCCAGGTCCCGGCGTGGTGCGTGATGTTGGTGAACGTGAAGTCGCCGTTGTTGCGGAACAGCCAGCTCGGGCGGGCCGGGTAGACGGTCGTGTAGTAGAGGTCCAGGAACCCGTCGTTGTCGTAGTCGAGGAACACCGGAGAGCTGTCGGTCTCCTGGTAGATCATCCCCGCCTCGTCGCGCACCTCGGTGAAGTTCGCCTCGCCCGTCTCCACCAGCTCGTTGCGCAGGAACATCGACTTGTCGGAGAAGGTGATGAAGCGCGGGTGCGCGAGGTTGGCCGCGAACAGATCCATGTCGCCGTCGTTGTCCACGTCTCCGAAGGCGCTCCCGATCGTGTGGCCGTAGGCGCCGTTCACGAGGTAGCCCCTGGTGCCGATCGCGTAGCCGACGTCCACGAACGACTCGCCCGCGTTCTCGTTCCGCCAGTGCAGGTTCGCGTGCAGGCGGTAGTTGGAGATGTAGATGTCGGGGTCGCCGTCGTTGTCGTAGTCCGAGATGGCGACGCCGCGGCCGGCGTACCCGGTGGCGCCGAAGTTGCCGTGCTCCTGGTCCATCCCCACGTCGTCGGTCGCGTTCACGAAGAGGCCGTCGCCCTGGTTGATCCAGAGGTAGTCCTCGGTGCTGTCGCCGGTGGAGAAGTTCATGAAGTTGGCCTGCTGGATGTCGAGCAGGCCGTCGTTGTTCACGTCCACGAACGCGGCCGACGGGGTGGGCGCGTGGACCCTCTGGATGCCGTTCTGCGGGTCCCACTCCGGGTCGTTGTTGAAGACCTGCGTGTCGTCGATGCCCGAGGCCGCCGTGACGTTCACGAACGTGCAGTCGCCCTGGCCCTCGTAGAGCTGGTCGTCGTTGCGGGCGACGAACAGGTCGAGGTTGCCGTCGTTGTTGTAGTCGCCCCACACGCCGGCGCCGCCCCCGAGGTCGATCCCCGACTCCTCGGCGGACCGCGCGGTGAACGTCGCGTCGCCGTCGTTGACGTGGATGGAGCCCACGTAGGAGTCGTCGAAGCCGTCGCCGTTGCAGTCCCCGAACGACGGGGCGCCGCTGCCCGGGAGGCCCGAGCGCTCGTCCTCTTCGAGGCGGTGTCTCTCGTGGAACCAAGACGGCTCCGCGGGGTGGTCGAAGTACTCCACGAGCAGGCGGACCATCAGGTCGCCGCCCCCGCGCACGACGTACTCGAAGCCCTGGTTCGGCTCCCGGTCGATGTAGGTGCGGATGCGGGGCGCCTGGTAGTCGCCCTCGTTCACCAGCGCGCTCATGTAGGGGTCGACGCTGCCCTCCTCGTCGATGGACAGGCTCGGCTGGCCCTCCTCGCCGCGGTACAGCTGGCCCACGTAGACGAGCCCGGGGTGGGCGAGCTCGACCGGCTCATCGAGGTCGAAGCGCTGCCAGACGCGGTCGTTGTCCTTGATCGGGTCGACGAGCCACTCGGCGTAGGGGGCCTCGCGCAGGTGGTCGTAGAAGTTGAAGCCCTCGTCCGGGATGAGCGCGAGGTGCCCCTGTTTGTCGTGACTGGACCGGATACGCCACATGGCCTCGACGGCGTGGATGCGCATGGGGACGGCGTGGTGGAAGCGCATGACGTCCCACACCTGCTCGGTGCCGTTGCCCTCGTCGGCGCTGCCCGCGGTGTCGGTCAGCTCGTAGGAGAGGGTCTCGAGCTCGATGGGGACGGGGGTCGGATCGGGCTCCACGACCTCTTCTTCGGGCGGCGTCGGGCACGCCGACAGCAGGAGGAGGGACGCGATGAGGGGGGTGCGCATCGTCATGCGCCCAACCTTACGATCAGAAGCGGCCGCTGACGCCCACGAAGCCGAACCCGAAGCGCGCCTCCATCTCGAACATCGGGCGACGGGTGTCGACGCGGCTGAGGATCAGGGCCTTGGCCTGCTCCTTCGTGAACCCCAGCTCCCGGGCCAACTCGTAGTTGTACTTGTCGACCTCGTCGAAGGCGTCTTCCTTGTCGTAGTACTTGCCGGGCCAGGTGGCGGCGATGCGGAACCACGCCGTCAGGTAGCCCGCGATGCCCATGATGGTGCCGCCGGTGGCGAGCAGGACGCCGCCCGCGATCGCGCCCGGCTGGAAGCTCGCCGCCTCGTTGCAGGCGCGCAGATCATTCGCGTCGTCCGGGTCGTCGCCGTAGTAGGCGTCGCAGGAGTCGAGGTCGAACTCGGACAGGAGGTAGGACCCGCTGTCGAGGGCGGCCTGCATCTGCGAGCCGAAGACACCCGCCAGGACCGCGCCCGCGCCGAGGATGCCGCCGCCGACGCCCATGCCCACGCCGAGCATCGCCATGTCCTTCTTCTCGTCGGCGTCGTACTTCTTTCGCATCTTCCGGTCGCCGATGGTGTCGATGAACTCCTCGGTGTTCATCGAGGTCTCGCCCGCGCCGTTGATCCGCCAGGAGAAGCGGGTGCTCGAGCCGGTGGACACGCCGCCGCGCACGTACGTCGTCGTGATCTGGACGTCCTGGACCCGCAGGCGCTTGCGCTTGAACTTGCGCAGGGCGTCGAGCTGCTCGCTGGTCAGCTCCGGCTCGTCGTCGTCGTCCTTCGACCTCTTCTCATCCCGTTCTTCGTCCTCGTCCTCGTCCTCCTCGGTCTCGTCGTCGTCGTCCTCATCGGCGAACGCGAGTCCGGGCAGGAGCAGGGCGGAAGCGAACAGATACGGGAGCAGACGGGACATGGGACCTCCTCTTTCCTCGAAAATGGACGTGCGCGACGTTACCCCCATCGGGCCGCGGAGCGCGAGCCGCGCCCCTGGTACATTCCGCGACCTCATGAGGCCGGTCATCATCATTCACGGCGGCGCCGGGGCCATGAAGGTCATGGGGGGCGAGCGCGAGGGCCGCTACCGGACCGCGCTGCGGGCCGCGACGGACGTCGGGGCTGCTGTCCTGCGATCCGGGGGCTCGGCCCTCGACGCCGTGGTGGCGGCCAACGTGTTCATGGAGAACTCGGGCGCGTTCAACGCCGGGCTGGGGTCGTGCCTCACCTCCGACGGCACGATCGAGATGGACGCGGCCGTGATGGACGGCTCCGACCGGGGCTTCGGGGCGGTCGCGGGCATCTCGGGCGTCGCGAACCCGGTGCTGGTGGCCCGGGCGGTGATGGAGCGCACGCCCCACTGCATGCTCCAGGGCCGCGGCGCCGAAGCATTCGCCGCCGAGCACGACTTCGCGCTGCGGGACGACTTCCCTTCCGCCGAGCGCCTCGAGACGTGGAAGCAGAAGAAGGCCGAGCTGGACTCCCACGGGCCCTGGGTGAACCTCGCCGATCGGCTGGCGACGCTCGGGGGCGTGGCGGGGGTCGAGCCGGTCCCCGACTCCGAGGCGGTGGGTCCGGGCGACACCGTCGGCGCGGTCGCGATGGACGCGGACGGGAGGCTCGCCACGGCGGTCACCACCGGCGGCATCTGGATGAAGCGACCGGGGCGTATCGGCGACTCTCCGCTGCCCGGGTCCGGGCTGTGGGCGGTGGACGGCGAGGGCGCGGCGTGCGCCACCGGCACGGGGGAGATGATCCTCAAGGTGTTGATGTGCCGGGAGGCCGTGGACCGCATGGGCGACGCCCAAGAGGCCTGCGCGGGCGCCCTGGGCGTCCTCGAGCAGCACTTCGGGGGCGGGTTGGCGGGTGTGATCGGCGTCGATCCTCAGGGCAACCCCGGGTTTGCGTTCCACACGGGCGGCATGGGCCGGGCGGTGTGGCGCGACGGCATGGCCGGGGCCGCGGTGGCGGTGTGGCCCGGCGAGGACTGGGACCGTGCCGTTCCGGGGTGACCCGAAGGACCTCCCCGACTGGACGCCTGCGCCCCTGCGGGCCCGGTGGTCGGTGGGCACGACGGCGATCGCGCTCACGCTGAAGCGCATGCGGACGGCGCGGCGCATCCGGCCCGACCGCGTCTTCAAGCTGCCCTACGAGGACGTGCGCCTCACCACCGACGACGGCGTGTCGCTGTCGGGCTGGTACATCCCCGGCGAGCGCACCGACCTGACGGCCGTCGTGCATCACCACTACGGAGGCCAGAAGGCGACCGTGCTGCCGTGGCTGAAGCTGCTGCACGACAAGGGGATCCCCGCCCTCGCGATCGACGGACGCGGACACGGCACGTCGGACCGATCGCCCCCCGGTCGGGGCTCCTTCATCAAGCGCGCGGCCGACGTGCGGGCGGCCTGTGATGAGGTCCGCCGTCGCGGGACCGCGAGGATCCTCGCGCTGGGCCAGTCCATGGGGGCCGCCACGACGGCCATCGGCGTCGCGGGCCGCTCGGACCTCGCGGGCGTGATCCTCGACTCCGGTCCGGCGCCCGAGATGGGGACGGCGGCGTGGGGGCTCGCGGGCAACCTCATGGAGACGCAGCGGGAGAAGGACGCCGGGGCGCGACGGCTGTTGGCCCTCCGCATCCTCCCGGGGACGGAGCCGGGCCGGTATCCGTTCGCGATCTGGCGGGCCCTCCTGAAGCTCCGCGGGACTCCCTTGCTGTGGGTGCACGGCGGCAAGGACCGCGTGATCGAGCGCCGGTGGGCGTCGGCGTGGTTCCGGCCGCTGGCTCCCCGCGGTGGGGGGTGGACGCAGGTCGAGGTGCCCGGCGCGGATCACGTCCGCAGCCTGCAGACGGACCGAGCGTCCGTGGAGGCGTCGGTCGACGGTCTCTTGGAAAGGATCGGGCCCCCCTGACGTGACCGCGCGCGCGCCTTACAGTGACTCGATGCTCTCCCGGCTCCTTCCGATTCTCTGCGCGGCTGCGTTGCTCGCTCCGGCCGCCGAGGCGCGCCCGGCGAAGGCCACGAAGGCCGAGCTGGCCGCGGATCGGGAGGTCGTCGCGGTCATGCAGATCCGCGACCGTGGCCGCATCGAGGAGGCGCTCCGAGCCGTGCAGGAGCTCGTCAAGAAGCGCCCGGACCACGTGGCCGCGCATCGGCTCTACCAGGAGCTGGCCGCCGTGGGGCGCCGCAACGGGCGGCTCGTGGAGGCCGAGTACCGGCACTGGCTCGACGCGGCGCCGGACGAGCCGGTTCGACGGCTGCTGCACGCCTCGGCGCTGCTGACGACGGCGCTGACCACGCCCGGGTACTTCGACCGCAGGATGGCGAGGGACGTCGAGGGCGTGCTCGTCGCAGTGGAGGCGCTGGCGGAGACGGAGGCCTGGGCTCACTTCATCGCGGCGGACCTCGAGAAGCTCCGGGGTCGCCCGGACCGGGAGTCGGCGCACGTGGAGGCGGCCTACTCCGTCGCGCCGTACGAGCCGTCGATCCTCTACGACCTGGTGCGTCGACGCTTTCTCGAGTTGAAGGACCAGGACGCGGCCGAGCTCTGCCTCGAGCTGGTGAAGACGACGCCTTGGCGCGCCCTCGGCTGCAGCGTGCTGTGGGAGGTCCCGAAGAGCCGAATCACGGACGAGCTCGACGGGACCCAGGAGACGATCCTCGCCACGCTCGCGGCGGCCGAGGCGAAGCACAAGAACGACGTCGTCACGCTGCGCGCCCTGGAGGAGCTCTACGCGACGGTCCAGGACCGCAGCGCCATGCGCCGGGTGCGCGCGCGCCTCGCCGAGGTCGATCCCGGGTGGGTGCCGGTGGTCGACCGGTTCCCGTACATGCCGCCGCTGGAGGGCGGCGAGCTGGCGGACGACGAGGTCGCGGGCCTGCGCGAGGTGCAGGCCGCCATCGAAGAGACCACGACGCTCCAGGACCGGCACGACACCCTCCTTCGCATCCAGCCGAGCCTCCCGGAGAGTCCCCGGGTGCGGGCGTTCTTCCACGGCGCGCTCGCCGACACCTACCGCGGGCTGGGGGACCCCGACGCGTCGCGAGGGGAGCGACGCAAGGCCATGGAGGCGGTGCCCGACGACCCCCACCTCCGCAACGCCTGGGCCTACACGTGCGCCCTGGACAAGGTCGACATGGCGGAGGCCCTGACCGTCATCGACGCGTCGATCACGGACATGCTGGGCGCCCGGTTCCACCTGCTGGACATCGACATCGGGGACACGCTGGCCGACTGGGAGGCTGCGCGCGCCGCGTCGGCCGGGGCGATCATCGATACGAAGGGGTGGCTGCTGTACCAGCTGGGGCGGCACCAGGAGGCCGCGGCGTGGCTGCAGCTGGCGGCGCTCCTGTCGTCGGACGGCACCGTGCAGGCCCACCTCGGCCGCGCCCGCTACGCCTTGGGCAACGACGAGGCCGCGTTCATGCACCTGCTCCGCGCGCTGGCGCTGGGCGGCGTGGAGGACGAGGAGGTCGTGCGCTCCCTGGCCGGGCACCTGTACGCCAAGTCGCACGTCATCCCGGGTGGCCTCGAGGCGCTGATCGACGAACAGCGCCGGGTTCTGGGGGTCCAGGATCTGGACGGCCCCGAGGCGGAGATCGCGCCGACGCGAGCGCCCGAGGTCGAGATCGTCCCCGAGGACGAGACCGGCCTCGTGGGCACGTCGGCGCCTCGCCTCGCCTACGAGACGCTCGACGGGAGCCTCGAGTCGATCTCCGACTTCGAGGGGCGCGTGGTGGTCGTGGACTTCTGGGCCAGCTGGTGCGGCCCGTGCCGCCTCGCGCTGCCGATGTTGGACTCGCTCGCCAAGGCCTTCGACGGCGAAGAGGTCGTGTTCGTCGCCGTGTCGGTCGACGAGAGCATGGCCGACGCGAAGTCCTTCTGGTCGGACTACGCCAGCCCCATGCGCGTCGGGCTCGCGGAAGACGGCGCGGCGGAGGCCTACCGCGTGAACGCGATCCCCGTGACCTACGTCATCGACCGGGAGGGGAACATCGCGTCGGTGAAGAGCGGCTTCGAGTCGTCCCACCAGGAGCAGCTGGTGGCCGAGGTCATCGAGCTCCTGCGCGACTGACGACCTGGGCGGACTGTCCGCGGCAGGCGCCCGGTCGGGCGACGTCCCTGTCAAGGCCAAGACGCGCCGACATGCCGCATGTGGCGGGGATGTGGGCGGGGAAACGACCAAATCGCGTGGACATGGCGGATGTCGGGGCGATATGCCCGGCTGAGCGACCAAATCGCGTGGACATGCCGCATGTGGCCGGGTCATGGCGCGTGCGCAGCCCTCAATGGCTGACCGACTCTAGGTGACGACCAGCTTGCAGTTCGGCTTGCTCGCCAGCTGCAGGAAGCTGCCGTGCGCGAGCAGCGAGTCGACCTGGTCGGGGACCTTGGGCTGCAGGTGGAGCAGCTTGATCGAGGTCGTGCAGCCGTAGAGCTTGATGCGGTCGCCGCCGAGCTCGCGCGCCTCTTCGAGCAGCTCGTCCAGGTCCGGGATGCGACCGGCGTCGATGCCCCGCTCGTAGGCCTTCTTGACCTCGGGCGTGGAGATGCCGACCTCGGCCTCCGCCATCGTCTCGTGGAAGTAGCGGTACAGGGCGCCGTAGGTCAGGAAGACGTGCGCCTCCCAGTCCATGGACGCCGCCGTGGCCACGAGCCCCACCATCGTGTGCAGCTGCTCGTAGGTGTCGCCCTTCGCGTAGATGCAGATCCGGGGGCGGTCACTCATTGTCGAGCTTCCACTCGTCGAGCCAGACCATCTGGATGCGCTCCAGCGTGCCCTCGGAGCAGCCGTCGGCGGTGCCCTCGAAGTCCGGCAGCGCCATGACCATGTCGCGCAGCTTCGTGAACGACAGGGTCAGCGGGTTGATGTCCTCGTGCGCCTCGTAGAGCTGCGCACCGATCTCCGTGCCGTCGGCCCAACTGAGCTTCATGCCTTTCTCCCGGGCCTAGGCCCTGTTGTCTTCCGGGGCGTACTCACACTCCGGATCGGGCTTCACCCCGTAGTCCTGCTTGGCGTAGTAGGCGGTCAAGGAGACCAGTCCGTTCACCCCCCTGAGAGGAGCAACGAGGGCGCTGCCGGTCACTCCGAACGCCTTCTCGAACGTGGGCCGCTTGGCCTTTGAGCCGGTGAAGCAGCTCTCGAGGATCACCTTCTCCAGGCAAGGGTGGGTAGTGCTCCCGTGTGCCTTGAGGATCTGCTTCCTGATGTTTCCGGCAGACAGTGTGCGCCGAAACTTGTCGTCGCCGTTCATGTAGATGTTCGGGAGGTCTTTCTGGTTCTCGCCATGGGCGATGATCACCAGAACCTTCAGGCTGCGGTCCGCCAGAGCCCGGTAGACATCGTCCGCCGTCGCTTTCGTGTCCAGGGTGACCCGGAATCCCAACTCGGCGAGGTCGGAAGCAATCTCCCGTCCCGTTCGCCGCCAAGCGCGGGTGTATGCGAACCCGCCTACGTTTCCCACCAGGACAGCTGCCCGGCAGCACGCCTCCCGACCGTGCTGCAGAAAGCGCGGCCCTCGACCTGGGGGGACCTCTTCGGAGGGGTCCTCGACCTTGCCGCTCCCGGAACTCGAGAAGCCGACCAGGGCCGCTCCCCAGAAGAGCGTGATGCCCTCGGCGGTGCGCGCCGCTTCGCGGAGACGGGTGGTTCCGTCATCGACTCGACTCATCGGTCCTCCGAGCCGGTCGTTCCTAGTAGGGCCGCTGGGGCACGAGCACGACGACGTTCTCGCCGCTCACGCGGGCCTGGCAGCCGAGGCGGGACTCGAGCGAGACGCCCTCGACCTCGTCGAGCTTGTCCTCTTCGTCGAAGTCCATCTCCGAGAGCGACTTCTCGCCCACCTTCACGATCACGTGGCAGGTGGTGCACGCGCAGAAGCCGCCGCAGGCGTGCTCCAGGTCGTAGTCGTTGTTCAGGGCGGTCTCGAGGATCGAGGCACCTTCTTCGGTGGTGAAGGTGACGTCCTCGGACTCGTCCTTGGCGGTGATCGGTCGGAAGGTGACCGTGGGCATCGTTTTCTCTCCTATCCGAGCTGGATGTCGCGGGCGGAGGTGCGGGGCGCGGAGCCCATCACCTCGTCCATGGACTTGCCTGCGACGGTGACGCTCAGGACCTCGTTCATCATCGCCGAGGCGACCGTGGCCGTGCTCTCGTTGAGCACCTCCATGGCGGCCTCGACCGTCTCTTTGTCGTCGGACTTCAGGGCCGCTTCGAGACCCGCGATCGCGGCGCGTATCTGGCCCTCCAGGGGCGGCGGGATCAAGTCCGGACGCTCGGAAAGTGCCCGGGCCGTGTAGCGCAGGACGCTCTCACCCTCGGCCTTGAGGTCCGCGAGCAGGTGGGCCTGCACGTCCTCCTCGGCGTGTTCGATCGAGTCGAAGATCATGTCCTCGACCTGCTCGTCGGTGAGCCCGTACGTCGGCTTGACCTCGATGGAGGACTCCACGCTCGACGTCATCTCCTTGGCCGTGACCTTGAGCATGCCGTCGGCGTCGATGAAGAACTCCACCAGCACCCGGGGCATGCCCGCGGCCATGGGCGGGATCCCGCGGAGGCGGAAGCGACCGAGGCTGCGCAGGTCCTTCGCCATCTCGCGCTCGCCCTGCACCACGTGGATCTCCACCGCCGTCTGGTCGTCGATCTGCGTGCTGAAGCCCTCCGTGGCGCGCACCGGGATGGGCGTGTTGCGCCACAGCAGCTTCGTGGCGCCGCCGCCGTAGGTCTCGATTCCGAGGCTGAGGGGCGTGACGTCGAGCACCACCGCGCCCTCCGCGTCGCGCTCGCCCGCGAGGACCGCCGCCTGGACCGCGGCGCCGAGGGCGACCACCTGGTCCGGATCGATCTCGGTGTGCGGCGGCTTGCCGAACTCGGCCTCGAGGCGCGCACGCACCGCCGGGATGCGGCTCGATCCGCCCACGCAGACGACCTCGCCCACGTCTTCGGGGTCCAGGTCGGCCTCGTCGAGGATGAACTCGATGGCGTCCATCGTCTTGTCGATGAGGGGCTTCACCGCGGCGTCGAAGTCGGCCCGCGTGATCGTCCGCTCGATGGCGATGCCCGCGCCCTGGAACGACAAGGCGACGTCCGTGGAGTCGTTGTCCGACAGCGCGATCTTTGCGCCCTCGGCCGCGATCTTCACGGCCGCCAGCCGTCCCGAGTCGCCGTCGACCTTCGCGCGGTCCTCGGCGCTCAGCCCGGACAGGAGCAACTCCACCACGGCGTAGTCGAAGTCGTCGCCCCCGAGGCGGGTGTTGCCTGTCGTGCCGATGACCTTGAAGACGCCCTCGGTGACCTTGAGCAGGCTCACGTCGAAGGTGCCGCCCCCCAGGTCGTAGACGAGGATCGTGCCCGACGCGCCCTGGTCCAGCCCGTAGGCGAGCGCCGCCGCGGTGGGCTCGTTGATGATGCGCAGGACGTCGATCCCGGCCATGCGCCCGGCGTCGCGGGTGGCCTGGCGCTGGCCGTCGTCGAAGTACGCGGGGACGGTGATGACGGCCCGCTTGAGGCGCCCGTTGTAGGCCCGCTCGATGCGCTTCTTCGCCTCGCCGAGGATCATCGCGGAGAGCTCTTGGGGCAGGTACTCCTTGCCGTGCACCCGCACCGCGACCTGCTTGCCCATGCCCGACTGGACCACCCGGTACGGCAGCCGACCCATGTCGTCGATGTCCTCGATGCCGCGGCCCATGAAGCGCTTGACCGACGTGATGGTCCCCGACGGGTTCATGAGGGCGCGCGCCTTCGCGTCGTCGCCCACCACCGCGTGGTGCTCCTCGTCGATGCCGACGACCGACGGGACGATCGCGCGACCATGCCGGTCCGTGAGCACCTTGGGGTCGCCGTCGACGACCCAGGCGACCAGCGTGTTCGTGGTGCCGAGGTCGATTCCGGCCACGATGTCGGTGATCTGACCCTTGACCTTGAGCGGGATCTGCATGGCTACTCGGGGATGCTCTCACCGCGGAGGGCGGTCTGGATGTTGCGCCAGTAGCGGGACTGGCTGACGGTGCTCGCGATCGTCTCCAACGTGGAGGCGCGGGCGACCGCGGGGTCGAGGGCGGCGTCGGCCACGTCGAGGGACGCGAAGGACTCTTCCAGCACGGTACGGAGCCGCTTGAGCTCGCGTCGTGTCTGCTTCTTGAGGGCCTTTCGAGCGTCCGGATCGAGCCCGTCCTGGACCGCCTCCTGGAGCTCGAGCTGCTCCATGAGGAACCCCGGCGGCAGCCGCTTGCCGGCCTCGTCCAGGGCACCGGACCGCTGCTCGTCGGTGAGCGCGAGGAGCGTCTCGGCCCGACGGAACGGGTCCCGCACCGCCTCCAGCGCCTCGTTCACGGCGGACTGGGCGAGCAGGGCCTTGCGGTGCAGGCGGCTCGAGCGCGACGCCCACCGATCCGGGTGCAGCCGTTGGGCGAGCCTCAGCTCCCGTCGGTCGAGCTCGACGTCCGCGATGGCGAACGTGCGGGCCAGACCCAGCAGGCCGAAGGCGGACATGCGCGAGCGCTCGGGGTAGTCCGCGCCGCACGAGTCGCAGAACAGCGGGAACGCCATGCCCGCGCCGCACTCGTCGCAGCGGTGTTCCTCGGCGGTGATCGCGTAGCTGGTGGACATGGACCTTCGGAAAAGACGCCGCCCGCCGCAGGGAGCCTGGGGCGGGCGGGCGGAGACTAGAGGCTCGGCGTCAGACCGAGAATGACGTTCCGCACCCGCAGACCGCCTTGGCCTTCGGGTTCAGGAAGACGAAGCCGCCGTTGAAGTCGTCCGTGTCGAAGTCGAGCTCGAGGCCCGCCGTGTACAGGAACGACTTCTTGTCGACGATCAGCTTCACGCCGTTGCTCTCGAACACGCGGTCGAACTTGGTGGGTTCGTCGTCGATCGAGAGGTTGTAGGACAGACCGCTGCAGCCGCCGCCCTGCACCGCGATCCGGAGCCCCACCTCGTCGGAGAGCGCCTTCTGCGTGAAGAGCGAGTTGATCTTGTTCGCCGCGGAGGACGAGACAGCGATGGTGGCGGCCACGGAGGGAGTCCTACTTGTTCTTGTTCTGGTAGTCCTCGATCGCCGCCTTGATCGCCTCTTCGGCGAGCACCGAACAGTGGATCTTCACGGGCGGGAGCGCGAGCTCCTCGACGATCGCGGTGTTCTGGATGGCGTTCGCCTCGTCCAGCGTCTTCCCCTTCATCCACTCCGTGGCGAGAGAGCTGGACGCGATGGCCGAGCCGCACCCGAACGTCTTGAACTTGGCGTCGACGATCTTGTCGTCTTCGACCTGGATCTGGAGCTTCATGACGTCGCCGCACTCGGGCGCGCCCACGATGCCCGTGCCCACGTCCTCGGACGACTTGTCCAGGGAGCCCATGTTCCGGGGGTTGTTGAAGTGGTCGATGACCTTGTCGGTGTACGCCATGTTCTCTGCGTCTCCCGGCGCGTCTACGGACTGCGCCTATGAATCATGGACCAATATGGTCCTTAATAGTCTCGATCGCAAGATCGATGATCGCGGCTCCCCTGCACTAGTCGTGTTTCCACTCGATGGTGTTGAGGTCGATGCCCTCCTTCACCATCTCGTAGAGCGGGCTCATCTCGCGGAGCTTCAGAGCCGACGCGATCGTCTGGTCGGTCGCGTAGTCGACCTCCTCCTCCGTCGTGAACCGGCCGAGGGAGAAGCGGATCGAGGTGTGCACGAGGTCCTCGCCGACGCCGATGGCGCGCATGACGTGGCTGGGCTCGAGGGTCGCGGACGTGCAGGCCGAGCCCGACGACACGCAGACCGTGGTCATGCCCATCATCATCGACTCGCCCTCGACGTAGTTGAACGAGATGTTCAGCCCGCCGGGGATGCGCTCGGTCTCGTGCCCGTTGAGGTACACGTAGTCCAAGGCCTCCCAGATGCGCGACCTCATCTTGTTCGCGAGGCGCGTGAGGCGCTCCTTCTCCGACGCGCGCAGCTCCGTGCAGAGCGCGGCCGCCTTGCCCATGCCGACGATGCCGGGGACGTTCAGGGTGCCGTGGCGGAAGCCGCGCTCCTGGCCGCCGCCGAGCATCTGGGCGGAGAGGCGCACGCGCGGGCGACGCCGACGGACGTAGAGGGCGCCGATGCCCTTCGGCCCGTAGATCTTGTGGCCGGACATGGCGAGGAGGTCGATGCCGTCCCGCTCGACGTTCACGTCTTCGGTGTCCAGGCCGAGGCAGGCGTCCACGAAGTAGATGACGCCCTTGTCCTTGCAGACCTTGCCGATCTCCGAGACCGGGTTGATGGAGCCGATCTCGTTGTTGGCGAAGAGCACCGCCACGAGGATCGTGTCCTCGCGGATGGCCTCGGCCACCTGGTCGGCCGTGACCCGCCCCGTGGTGTCCACGGGCAGGTAGGTGATGTCGTACCCCTCGCGCTCGAGGGCGCGCAGCGGGTCCATGACGGCGCGGTGCTCCACCGCCGTGGTGACGATGTGCTTGCCCTTGCTGCCGTACATCTTGGCGACGCCGAGGATCGCGAGGTTGCAGGCCTCGGTCCCGCCGGACGTGAAGATGATCTCGGAGTCTCGAGCGCCCAGCAGCCCGGCGACGTTCGCGCGCGCGTCGTCCACCGCCTTCTCGGCGGCCCACCCGAAGGTGTGCGAACGCGAGTGGGCGTTGCCGTAGTGCTCCCCGAAGTACGGGAGCATCGCCTCGATCACGCGCGGATCGGTGCGCGTGGTCGAGTGGTTGTCGAGATAGACGGGGGGATGCTCGGCTTCGGTCACCTTCGGCTCCCGTGAAATTTCCCGAGTGGTTTCAGACACTTGCAATGTAGACAAGGCACTCTCCGGCGAATCGTGGACCAATTTAGTCGGGAATAGCCGCGTGTCAATCCCTGAACGCGTGCGAGTGACCATGCGGGACGCAACGAGTTGTCCACAGCGGCCTGTGGACAACGCCGGATCGAAAATCGGTGTGCGCAGGCCTTGTGCTCGCCCGGAGATCGGTGTAGTTGGCGAAGAATTGTCCCCGCTGTGGACAAGTTCCCCCGAGCGAAGCGACGGACCCTAGATCGGGATCGCGGAGGCGATCAAGCCGTGGCGGAAGATCCGCCGGATTTCCTCTTCGAGGCCGATCCGTTCGTCGTCTTGGCCGCCTCCCGGCGCGCCTCCACGAGGGCGTCGTACTCGGCGGAGACGCGCCGCATCAGCTGCGTCTTCTCGCGGAACGGCAGGAATGAACTCTTGAACCCGTTCGTCATCACCCACTTGAGCTCGGCGACGGTCAGGTCCCACTCGTTGACGGCGAGCATGTACTCGTCGGTGACGGTCGTGTCCGTGATGAGCCGGTTGTCGGTGTTGAGCGTCACCCGCAGGCCGAGGTCCAGATAGAACTTGAACGGGTGCTCGGTCATGGACGCGGCCGACCGCGTCTGGATGTTCGACTTGAGGCACACCTCGAGCGGGATGCGGTGGTCGTTCACGTAGTTGAGCAGGTCGCCGCTCTCGCGGAGGCGGGTCCCGTGCCCGATCCGGTGGGCGCCGCAGTAGTGGATCGCCTGCGCGATCGACTCGGGCCCGTAGGCCTCGCCCGCGTGGATCGTGACGTTGATGTTGTTGTTGAGGATGAGCTGGAAGGCCTTCACGTGGGCCTTCGCGGGGTGGTCCTCTTCGGCGCCCGCCAGGTCGAAGCCGACGACGCCGCGGTTCTTGAACGCCACCGCCAGCTCCGCGATGCGCAGCGAGGTGGCCGGGTTCATGTTGCGGATGCCGCAGATGATCAGGCCGGTCTTGATGTCGTACTTGTGCTCGGCGTCGTGCAGCCCGTCGACCACGGCCTGGACGATCTGGTCCAGGCGCAGGCCGCGCTCGGTGTGGAGGATGGGCGCGTACCGCACCTCCAGGTACTTCACGTTCTCGCCGGCGGCGTCCTCGGCCAACTCGAAGGCCACGCGGCGCAGGGCGGACTCCGTCTGCAGGACGCTGCAGGTCAGGCCGAAGGCGGACAGGTAGTCGACGAGGTCGTCGCAGATCTCGCCCGCGTGCATCGCCTTGCGCAGGCCGGAGGCGTCCGCGGCGGGCAGCTTCACGCCGTGTTCGGCGGCGAGGTCGAGGATCGTGGATTCACGCAGGCTGCCGTCGAGGTGGCAGTGCAGGTCGGTCTTGGGCATCGCCCGGACGAAGTCTTCGTCGATGATGTTTTCGAGGTTGCGGTTCGGCACCAGAGCTCCAGGAACGCGGCCACCGGTACGGGCGACCATGGCGGAGTATAGGTCCCCGCCGGAGAGATGCCCCTACGGCGCGGGTTCGGCCAGCGCCTCGCGCAGCGCCTCGACGACCGCCAGCACGCGCGCGCTTCGCTGCCCCGACGCCGGATAGACCGCGTGCACGGGGAACTCGGCCAGGTGGTGGTCCGGGAGGACGCGCTCGAGGGCGGGCATGCCCCGCATCACCCGGGCCGAGGTCCCGCCGATGCCGAACCCGAGGGCGAGCGCGTCCATCAACGTGCGCCCGTCGTCGGTCTCGAGCATGCAGCGGATGGGGACCACCTCCTGCGACCCGTCCCGGTGCCGCAGCGCCCAGGACGTGCTCGGGCTCGACGTCGTGAACCGCACCAGGGTGTGGCGCTCCAGGTCCCGCGGATGCTCCGGTCGGCCTCTCCGCGCCAGGTAGTCGCCGCTGGCCACCAGCACCAGGGTGACCTCGCCGACCTTGCGCGCGACCAACCTGCTGTCCGTCTGGCGCCCGCCCATGATCACGAGGTCGAACCCCTCCGCGACGGGGTTCACCATCCGGTCGTTCACCCGGACCTCGAGCTCGAGGTCCCGGTTCGCCGACACCAGCGGCGCGAGGCACCGGAGCAGGTCGTGGCTGAGGACGCTCGGGACGCTGATGCGCACCAGCCCCTTGAGCTGCTCGCCGTCTTGTTGGAGCGCCGCCTCGGCCGCGCCCGCTTCGCCCAGGATCCGATGCGCTCGGTACAGCAGCGTGCGCCCGGCCTCGGTGAGGCTCTGGCTTCGCGTGGTGCGGTACAGCAGGACGGTCCCGAGGCGCTTCTCGAGGGCGGCAAGCCTTCGACTGACGGTGTTCGGGGCCATGCCCAGCGCCCGCCCGGCCGCGGTCAAGCTGCCGCTCTCGACGATCTGGGCGAAGACCCGCAGCTCCTCGAGGCTCTCCAGCTTCACGGCCCGATTATCCCACGAACGGAGACCAACATCGACCGACTGCCTCTGTTCTCGGGAGATCGGTTGCGTGGGTATGCTCCCGACCGTGGGGCATCTCTTCTATCCGGCCTGCAACGTCGACGACGTGGCCGAGGGCGGCAAGGTCCGGGTCGTCGTCGAGGGCTATCCCGTGTGCGTCTACCGCGTGAACGGGACCTTCTACGCGAGCGGCGACCCCTGCCCGCACGAGCTCGTCTCCCTCGGTGACGGGGGCGTGCTCGACGGCGAGGTCGTGACCTGCGGCGCCCACCGCTGGCGGTTCAACGTCCGTACCGGCGAGTGCTATGAGGACGACGACCCCAGCCATCGGCTCACGAAGCTGCCGTGCGGACGCAAGGACGGGGTGGTCTACGTCGGCTTCGAAGACGGCGGCGAGCGGTGAAGAGGGCCTCCTACACCCCCTACTTCGTGGCCGCGACGGCCGTGATCCTCATCGTCTTCTTCGAGCCCACCGCGCGACGCTTGGCGGGTGGGCACTGGCAGCGGGGCAAGTACGTCTACCAGGACTCCCTCAGCCTCGACGTGCACGCCGTGATCGGGTTCACGTTCGTGGCCGCCTTCGTGATCCAGATCATCCTCGGGCGTCGGCAGCGGGCACACGACTCGGCGCGACGACTCCACGAGAAGCTCGGGAAGCTCCTGATCATCCTCGTGGTCCCGCTGTTCGTGGGCACCGCGGCGTGGGTCGTCGCCGATCGGAGCACGTCGATCGCGCCCGAGCTCAGCGTGATCTTCAAGGTCGACCGGGAGATGGGCCGCGTCGTGCTCGGTGAGCTCCTCGTCTTCACGTCCTTCTTCTTCGTGCGCGCGTGGCTCGCCATCCGGGACGGGGACGTCGCCCGCCACGTGGACGCCGTGCTGGGCGCGTTCCTCATGGCGAGCGCGATCGCCACCATCCGCTTCCTCTACTCGGCGATCTGGGCGACGGGCGCGGGCTCGCCGTTCTCGGTCATCGGGATGTACTTCATCACCGTCGCCATCGTGGTCGGCGCCATGGCCCTCGCGTACGCCCGGGCGGGTCGCTTCGCCGCCAACCGACGGGTGCTCGCGGGGCTGGTGGCCGTCACCATGGCTACGGGCCTCCTCTGCATGCCGCTGTACGACTTCATGGACACCACGTCGTGACCGAGTACCTCCCCACCGAGGAGTCGACGGTCAACCTGATGTCGCAGCTGCAGGCGGCCCCGGTGCTGCTCGAGGCGGGCGACGTGCTCCTGCGCGAGGGCGAGGACGGCGGGAAGATGTTCCGCGTCGAGAAGGGCACGCTCGAGGTGCTGCGGATCGACGCCGACGGCACCGAGTTCCGCCTCGCGCTCGTGGGCCCCGGCGAGCTCCTCGGCGAGATGGCGATGGTCGACGGGCGGGCTCACGCGACCACGGTGCGGGCGGTGGAGGACTGCCTGCTGATCGGCGTCACCAAGAAGGCGTTCGACGGTCTGCTCGAGCAGACCACCACGCCCCTCGAGCAGCTCCTCGTGAAGATGACGCGCAACCTCAGCCGCGCCCTCACGCGGCAAGGCGACGAGACGGTCGCGTCCATGAAGCGCGAGCTCGAGCTGACGAAGCTGCGGGCGGCCACCAGCACGTTCCTCGTCCACATGCTCCTGGGCTTCGCCGCCTACGCCGTCGTCATGAAGTGGATGGCCGAGAACACCGGCCCGCTCGCCAACGCGACGGTCGTGACCGGCCCCCTGATGCTGGGCATGGCGGCCGTCGCCATCTCCTACGCGCGCCGCTCCGGGTTCCCGATGTCGGGCTTCGGGCTCACGTGGAACGACGCCGGTCGGAACGCCCTCGAGGCGACGATCCACACCATCCCGGTGCTGCTCCTGCTCGTGGCCGGGAAGTACCTGCTGCTGAAGTTCGACCCCGACTACCAGCACCACCAGCTGATCCCGCTCCTCCACGAGCCGTTCTCCGTGGGCCCCGCGATCGGCTACCTGGTGTACGCCGCCCTCGTCCCGCTGCAGGAGTTCCTCTCGCGCGGCGCGATCCAGGGGACCCTCTTCGACGTCCTCGACGGGTCGGAGCGCAGGCGCAAGTTCTGGTCGATCCTGGTGTCGAACACGCTGTTCGCGATCAC
>Ga0114932_10000372_pt1 | contig 53415 bp, 36 predicted proteins | sample 2SBtaG_2_FD_87286 | JGI IMG/M metagenome (GOLD analysis project Ga0114932, IMG submission 87286) | Deep subsurface microbial communities from Kolumbo volcano to uncover new lineages of life (NeLLi) - 2SBTROV12_ACTIVE470 metaG | ecosystem: Environmental > Aquatic > Marine > Volcanic ...
CCCCCTGCTGGACATCCAGGCCTACCCCGACGTGTACGACGTGCACGTGGCGCTGCCGTCCCAGGCGGCGATCGGCGAAGAGGTCGAGGTCCGGATCGCGGCCCTGGATCAGCGGGGCAACCCGGTGACCGACTACACCGGCGTGATCGGCCTGAGCAACGACCTGTCCGCCCACATGGACGCCTTCACTCACGCCTTCACCAGCTCGGACAAGGGGGTCTGGGCGGGCACGCTGCGCCCCCTCGCCGAGGGCGTGCTGCGCATCACCGTCACCGACAGCACCGGTGCCGTGGTGGGCGAGTCGAACCCCATGATCGTGGAGAGCACGACGGCCACCACCGGCATCTTCTGGGGTGACCTGCACGTCCACCATGGCAACACCTACGACGACGCCGCGGGCAACCGCATCGACGAGAACCACGAGTACGCCCGCGACGTTGTGGGGCTCCAAGTGGGGTGCGAGAGCGTCAAGGCCAACGGGCTGGAGCTCAACAGCGTCGAGCTGTGGGCCGACCAGCAGGTGGCCTGCGAGACCTACACCATCGAAGGCACCTATGTGGCCATGCTCGGGTTCGAGTGGATGGACTCCAACAGGCCCGGCGACGGACACCACAACATCTACTACGACAGCTGCGACGGCCCCTTGGGCGAGACGGCCTGGCCGGGACTCACGGATCCGGGGACCGGTCTCTACGCCTACCTGGCCGGGCTCGAGGCCGACTACGGCATCGGTGCGCTGGCGGTGCCCCATGCGTCTTCGCACACGGGCTTCAACTGGGGCGACCACGACGACACCTTGCGGCCTCTGGTCGAGATCTTCTCCCAGGGCTGGGGCTTCTCCGACAGCTCCACCATCGCGGGGAGCGGGGTCAACGACGCCTTTGGACTGGGCCTGCGCCTGGGCGTGATCGCGGCGACCGACAACCACCTGGGCTGGATGGGCAACAACCTGGCCACCAACTTGACGTTCCCCAGCTCAGGTCTGGGCGCCTACGTGGCGACCGACCTGTCTCGCGCGGGGATCTTCGAGGCCATGGAGACCCGCTCGACTTACGCCACCACCGGCCAACGCGGGGTGCTGCGTTTCCGGGTCCTGGACGGCGGACCCGGCGAGATGGGCGAGGTGGTGGTGGTCGGCACGCCCTATGTCCAGTGGTCCTACGCGCCCCAAGAGGAGATCCAGCGGGTCGATCTCTTCATCGTCTACACCGACAGCGTCTCCGGCGGGACTCCCACCCTGGCCGCCCAGTGGTCGCCGATCGTTCGCGACGCCGAGGCTGTTCACACCCTCAGCTGGGACGGAAACCCGGCCGCGATCTGGCTCCACGTCGAGGAGACCGACGGCAACGAGGCCTGGTCGTCGCCGATCTGGCTGACCGGCGACTGCACCGACCCCGACGCGGTCGACATCGGCGGCCGCTGCCCGTAGAGTCGAGCCAAGCCAATGCTCGCCGCCCTGCTGATGACCCTTCCGGCCTGTACCGGCGCGGACACGACGACCGAAGCGTTCGTGATCACGTCGGGCAGCGCTTCGCTGGACGTGCCCGAGGGGGCCGCGCCAGAAGGGGTCGAGATCACGGTGAGCTTCCGGGATCCCGGCGTGCCCCTGCCGTCCGGCTACGAGAGCATCGGCGGCATCTACGCCTTCACGCCCCACGGCACCCAGTTCTCCGCGCCGGTCACGATCACCTTGCCCTACGAGGCACCCCTGATCGCCGCGGAGCTGGGTGTGCTGCGGCTCGACGACGACGACGACGACACCTGGCAGGTCGTGCCCGACGTCACCTGGGACGAGAGTCGTTGTTCCTTCACCACCCGCACGTTCAGCTACTACGGCGCCGTGGCACTGACCGGCGAGGACACCGGAGACACCGGCACCCCGGACACCGGCGACACCGACACGGACACGGACACGGACACGGACACGGACACCGACACAGACACAGACACAGACACAGACACAGACACAGACACAGACACAGACACGAGCTCTCCGGTGACCGATCAGGACGGCGACGGCTACGATAGTGCCGAGTTCGGCGGCACGGACTGCGACGACACCGACCCCGACGTGAACCCCGGTGCCACCGAGATCTGCGACGGCAAGGACAACGACTGCGACGGCGTGGCGGACACCGACGCCAAGTCCCAGCCCACCTGGTACCAGGACGCCGACGGTGACGGCTGGGGGGACTCGGCGGTGAGCATCACGGCCTGTGATCAGCCTGCTGGCTACGTGGATCGGCCCGGGGACTGCGACGATGCTGACCCGGGGGTCTACCCGGGGAGTGGCTGCTGAGTCGGGGAGTGCCGCCGTCGCCGGCGATCAGAACGTGACCGCAGCGCCGACCGTGATCAGGTTGTGCAGGTTCCGGACCTTGGCTTCCTCGCCGCCGACCTCGTAGGTGCCGTAGTGGTAGCCGAGCTGGTAGCTGGCGTAGACCTGGATCGGGTCGACCACCGCCACGTCGACGCTCAGGGTCAGATCGGTCCAGACCGGGATCGGCGACAGGGTCTGCCCGAGCTCTGCCCGCGCCCGCAGGGGCCCGAAGGCGACGTCGCCGCCGCCGGCGACCCGCAGCCCGTTGACCGGTCGGTTGGAGAAGTCGGTGTCGTCGCGCCAGGTGTCGGTGTAGCGGACCACGTCGACGTTCAGGCGCTGGTAGCCGCCGCCGACCAGGACCCGTAGCGGTCCCACGGTGGTGACCGCATAGGCCGCGCCCACGTAGACCTCGCCCACCCCAACGCGGTCGCCTTCGCCCGTGCTGGCCGCTGCATAGGTGCTCTGGTGGAGCCGGACGTCGGCGCCGAGCTGCTTGTCCGACAGGAACCAGCCCTCGGCAGACACGAAGAAGCCGATGCCGCCCACCACCGGCCGCGACGCGAAGCTGGCCTCGGAGGGCAGCACCTGGTTGGGACCGTCGGAGGTGGCGCTGTAGCGCTGGCCCAGGGCGGCAACGCCCCCACGGACCCGAACCATCGGGATCTCGGTAGCGCCTGCGCTGGGGGTCCGGGTCTTCTTGGGCTTGCTGGCCGAGGACGAGGTGCTGCTGCTGGGCGGCGCCGACATGGCCGCAGGCTCGGGGGCAGGCGCCTGCTTGCGCTCGCTGGGCGACGAGGACTCGGACATGCCGTAGACAGGGGCGGATCCGCTCGGTGCCTTGGACGGGTCCGCCCACTTCATGGGGGTCGGTGTGACGCCGACCACGGCAGAGCTGCTGGTGGCGGCTGCAACAGAGCTGTTGGCGCCCGACGACTTGGACCCGCTGCTGCTGGACGAGACGCCGCTGGCGGTCTGTTCGACCTGCATCATGGGCACGGCGGCCTGGGCCACGGCGACCACCTCGCCCCTGCGCAGCCGAAGCACCGGGGACGCGGCCTGGAGGCGCTGAAGTCCAGCGACCACCGTCGCAGAGCCCAGATCGACCCGTTCGGGGATCTCGCTGCCCACGGGCACCAGCTGGACCACCGCCGACGCGCTGAGGGGACCGGTCGACGCCACGATGGCGGCCGGGCCCGGGCGGGTGCCCACGGTGCAGGTCACGGTGGCGAAGCCGTCGGAGCCGGTGGTGGCGGTCGTGGGACAGTTCGCGTCTCCCAGAGCGACGCTCAGGCCAAGCTTCTGCCCGCTGATCGGGTGACCCCAAGCGTCCTCGGCGGCCACGATGACCGGGAACTTGCGCTCGCCGTCGGCGACCTGGCCGCCGATGCCAGGCCACACGCGGATCCGGCGCAGGGGCAGGCCGCTGGCGCTGACCCCCGATCGGACTGCCACCTGCAGCTCCTCGCTGCCCTTGGTGACCCGCAGGTTCTGGGTGTAGGTCCCGTCGCCGCGGTCCACGGGGTTGCCGGACACGGAACCCCCGGTGACCGCCACCCGCAGCCTGCGGCCCTTGGCGTGGCCGCCCTGGCTGTCCTTGGCCCGCACGGTCAGCTTGACGCTGGTGGTGGTCTCGGCCAGGGTCAGCGGATCCGGGACCAGGGCCAGCTCGGGGTAGTCACGGGTCACGGTGACAGACTGGGTGGCGGTGCGGTCCCCGAGCTTGGCCTTGAGCACCCAGGACCCTGTCTTGGCCGGCGCGGTGGCGGTCACGCGGAACCAGCCTCCGCCCATGGCCTCGACCCCAGGGGTCCCGGGCCCTTCCACCACGAGCTGAGGCCCGGTGCCGTCTTCGGCCGGTGCCCACGGCGCACCGGTTCGGGCCGTGACGGCCAGCAGGAAGTCCATGGACCGGTTGGCCCCGACCTTGGCGCTCGAAGGCAGCCCCGTCCAGCTGAGCTGAGGCTGGGCGCCGGTGTCCAAGGGCACGGTCTCGTCGGAGCGCTGACCGGTGTTGAGCACGGTCTGCAACCGGGCGGTGGTCCGCGCCGGGTGGACCTCCATCGTGAAGGACACCTGGCCGCTGCTGTTGGCCGGCAAGGGTCCTTGTTGGCCCTCCTCGGTGAACACCAGGTTCATCGAGTCCTTGGGGGCGTCGAAGGTCACCTTGCGCTTGGTCAGGATCGGCAGCGTGCCCGCGCCCACGACCCGGTCCGGGGCACTCAGATCCGACGCCACGAACAGGACGGCCTGGGGGATCTTCACGCTGGTGGGCGGGGTCCACGTGGCGGTCCAGCCGCCGTCGTCGGTCCGCTTGGCGGCGCTCAGGCGGCCGTTGGTGGCCTTGAGCGACAGCGAACGCAGATCGGCGTGCACGTGCTCGGCACCCTGGGGGGTGATGGTCACGGTGACCGGCTTGTCCCCGGCGCGCACAGACTCCACCGAGAAGCTGAGCGCCAGAGATCCGGTCGCTGCGGGCACCAGCGGCACGGTCGCCGTGGTCTCGGCGGTGACCGCGCCCTTGCTCTTGATCGTCAGGCTCAGGGTCTCGGGGGCGTCGACCTGGGGGGGGGTCAGCGGCACGAGCCAGGACCCATCGGGCAAGCGCTCGGCCTTGCCCGTCTTGCCGCGTTCGGCGCGGATCTTGACCTTGTCCGTCGGGGCGCTGCCCTCGATCTGGAGGAGCACGGTCGCAGCGGTCTCGCCGTCGCCCAGGAGAGGCTCGCCGTAGACCACGGACACGTCGCCCGGAGCGGCCCAGGCGGGGGCTCCAGCGACGAGACACAGCGGCAGGAGGAAGCGGGGACTCAGCACGGCGGAAGTCTATCCGACCGTGGGGCCCCGCAAGGCGCCCGGCAGCCTACTCGTCTGGGTACAGGTAGGCCTCGACCGCGTTGGGCGCGACGTAGCCGCTCTCCAGGACCTCCATGCCGGGACCCAGCAGGGTCATGGACGGCAGGGAACCGGTGCCGAAGCGCCAGTAGATCTCGGAGCCCGGGTCTTCCATTACGGGGAACTGGATGCCATAGGTGCTGGCCCAGCCGGACAGGTCTTCTGTCGTCGGCAGCGCACCGGAGTCGGTCTCGCTGTAGACGGCCATGAACATGACGTTGTCGTCGGAGTAGGTGTCGGCGTAGCTCTGGAGGCTCCCGGCCTCGCTCTTACAGGTGCCTCACCAGAATGTGCCCGCGACGATGTAGACGTAGCTCCCGCAGAAGTCGTACAGGCTGACTTCCTCGCCGTGCTGGTCGCCCAGGGTGAAACCGGCGAAGATCTGGCCCACGCCGGAGCCCGTCGCCTCGGGTTCGGTGCTGCAGCGGTTGACCGCGTAGCCGCCCTTGTAGGGGTGGTCGTCGGCGTCGTTGGGGTCGAAGCCCTGGTCGAGTTCGACGCCGTCGTCGTGGCCGTCGCCGTCGGAGTCGGCGTTCTGGGGATCGGTGCCGGCCACGGCTTCCTCGTCGCTCATGACGCCGTCGTGATCCTCGTCCGTGGGCACGGTGATCTCGGTGGGCGCACAAGCCACGAGAGGCAGGGCAAACAGGAAGGCCAAAGGCCGCATACACACCTCGCGGACGGAGCTTATCAGGGGATCGGCTCAACCACTGCCGAATCCACCGCAATTCTTGACGTTTTCCGTATCCTGACCTTCTCAAGGGATCTTTCGCCATGGTCACCCTCGTCACCGGTTGCCGCTCTGGCTTCGGCCTCCTCATCGCCGTGTCCTGCGCCCGCGCCGGCCACACCGTCTACGCGGGCCTACGGGATCTGGAGACCGCCGGAGACCTGCGCCAGGCCGCCGGCGAGCTGCCGGTCATCCCGGTCCAGCTGGACGTCACAGACCCGGCCCAGCGCGAGGCCGTGATCGCGCGGATCGAGTCGGAGCATGGGGCCGTGGGCGCTCTGGTCAACAACGCCGGCGTGGCCCTGGGGGGCTTCCTGGAGACCCTGGAGGACCACGAGCTGCGGCGGCTGTTCGACGTGAACGTGTTCAGCGTGCACGCCCTGACCCGCCGCTGCCTGCCCGCCATGCGAGCCGCCAGCACCGGGGTGATCGTCAACGTGAGCAGCACCAGCGGGATCCTGGCCCTGCCCGGACTGGGCGCCTATGCCAGCTCCAAGTGGGCCCTCGAGGGCATGACCGAGTCCTGGCGCCAGGAGCTGCGCCCCTTCGGCCTGCGGACCTACCTGGTCGAACCGGGTCCCTACAAGACCGACATCTGGGGTCGGAACCGCACGGTGGGCGCGGGTGGCTTCCAACAAGACGGGCCCTACGCCGCCTACGAGGCCCGGATGGACGCGATGGCCCGGAAGTACGAGGACCGCGCGGGGGATCCCCAGGACGTCGCCGACGCGATCCTGCGCCTCATCGACGGCCCGGAGCGAGCCCTGCGGCACGTGATGGGACCGGCGGCAGGGCTGCGCTTCTACGCCAAGCGGCTGCTGCCGTTCTCGTGGATCGAAGGCGCCATCCAGCGGGTGCTGAAGGGCTGAGAGGCGCGCTACTCCGGGATCTCGCACCAGTCGGGGAAGCCGCTCGGCAAGCCGTCGGCGTAGGGCTCTGGGTCGACGCCCTTGGGGTGGTCGTCGAGCCAGGTCCAGGCCCAGTCGAGCCAGGAGGCCTGCATCGTGTGCCCGCCGCCGTGGTCGCACTCGGCGACGAAGTGGCCGTCGGCCTGGAGCTCGGAGGAGTAGGCCTCGTTGGCGGCGTTGAAGTCGTAGATCTGCCAGGTGTCGCTGGTGCCGCCCCAGGTGATCAGCACGGGGATCTGCTCCGCTGGGGTCTCGTAGACGACCAGGCCCTCGGTGCCACCGGAGAAGGGGGCCGCCGCGGCGAGCCACTCCGACCGGTGGATGGTCAGGTAGGTGGTCATGAGCCCGCCTGCGCTCATGCCGGTGCTGTAGATGCGCTTGTGGTCGTACTTGTACTGCTCGTACAGACAACCCAGGGCGTCATCGAAGAAAGTCAGGTCCTCGTTGTCCGTGGCCGGGTTCAGGAACATCCACTCCACGAAGGAGCAGCAGGCGGAAGGCACGACCACGATCGCGCCGGTCTCCTTGGCCCAGTCGTCCAGGTTCATCCAGTCGACCCAGTCATCGGCCGTCCAGCCCAGGGGGTACCAGCTGAAGATCAGAGGAGCGCCTTCAGGCTCGTCCGGCAGGAAGAGCTGGAAGCGGCGGTCGACCTCGAGGGACTCGAAGCCCACGTTCTCGCCCTCGACCAGCTCGGGGCACTCGTCGCCGCCGCTGTAGGCGGGGAACTCGGGCGGCGGCTCGACGGTGATCTCGTCGCCGGTGTCCCCGGTGCCGCTGGCGGTCGTGTCGGTGCCGGTGCAGGCAAGGGTCAGGAGCAGCAGGGCAGTCATGGCGGGCCTCGAGGCGGTCGCGGTGGAGAGCACTCTCGATAGCCGCTCCATTCACTGGCGTCTGCCAATGAATCGTCATTCAGACGCGCCGGGCCCGGCTTGGATAGAAGCCCGGAATGGACTGGCTCCCGCACTTTCGACCCGGCACGACGGAACATCGCGCCACCCTGCCCAACGGGCTCAATGTGCGCTGGTTCGAGCGCGGCGAAGGACCCGTGGTGCTGTGTCTGCACGGCTTCCCCGAGCTGTCGGTGAGCTGGAAGCACCAGCTGGCCGCCCTGAGCGACACCCACCGGGTCGTGGTGCCCGACATGCGCGGCTACGGGGGCACCGACGCGCCCCTGCCGGTCCGGGCCTACTCCCTTGAGCAGCTCTGCAGCGACGCCGACGGCCTGATCCAGACCCTCGGGGTCCAGGACGTGCACCTGCTCGGGCACGACTGGGGCGGCGCCGTGGCCTGGGACTTCGCCTGGCGATTTCCCGAGCGGGTGCGGACCATCACGGTGCTGAACTGCCCGGCCGTGCCTGTGATGGCCCGGGCCATGCTGACGATCCCCGGCCAGGCGCTGCGCTCCTGGTACATGGCCTTCTTCCAGCTGCCGTGGCTGCCCGAGTGGGCCATGGGGCGCAACCCGGAAGACACGGTCATGCGGGGCTTCATGAAGGGATCGCTGAACCCCGACGTGTTCACCCCGGACGCCGTCGCCCCCTACATCGAACAGGTTCGAGACCGGGGGCTGCGCGGGGGCATCCACTACTACCGGGCGAACCGCCGTGTCCTGGGGGGCAGCAAGCGACCGATCCAGGCGCCCGCACAGCTGATCTGGGGCGTCGGCGATCCCTTCCTGGGTCCCTGGTTCCTGGAGCCGAGGCGCTGGAGGGGCATCACCGAGGACCTGGCCATTCACCGCGTCGAAGGCGCCGGGCACTGGATCCAGCAAGAGCAACCGGATGCGGTCAACGCCCTGCTCCAGACCTGGTTGGAGACCCACTGGACAAATTGAAAATGACTTTCAATTTCAATAATGGCAGGCTACACAAGGCCTGCCGCCCGGATAGCTGGGCGTGCCCGTCGAGGACCGCGATGATCGCCTTGTCTGCCACCCTGGGCCTGTTCCTGGGATGCACCGACGCCGAGCCGGTCGCGGGGGGGGTCGAAGCCCCCTCGACGAGGCCGTCCATCACGATCTACAGCGGCCGTGGGGAGAGCCTGATCGGGCCCCTGATCCCCCGCCTGGAGGCCGCGCTGGGGGTCAACCTGGAGGTGCAGTACGGCGACACCCCCGACGTGGTCACACGGCTGGTGACCGAAGGCGCCGAGACCCTGGCCGACGTGGTGCTGGTCCAGGACTCCGGCCACCTGGGCGTGCTGGCCAGCCAGGGGTTGCTGGCCCCCCTGCCCCAGGCGCTGCTCGACGGCGTGGACCCCCGCTTCCAGGACCCGGGCGGCACCTGGATCGGGACCAGTGGGCGCCTGCGGGTCCTGGTCTACAACACCGACGCCGTGGCCCCTGACGCGCTCCCCGGGTCGCTCCTGGAGCTCGCCGAGCCCCGGTGGAAGGGCAAGCTGGGCTGGGCCCCGACCAACGGCTCCTTCCAGGCCCACGTGAGCGCCTTGCGTCACGCCTGGGGCGAGGACGAGACCCGCGAGTGGCTCCAGGCCGTCATGGCCAACGAGCCGACCCGGTACCCCAAGAATTCCCCCCAGGTCGAAGCCGCCGCCAACGGCGAGATCAGCCTGGGCTGGGTCAACCACTACTACCTGCACCGGTTCGACCGGGACGGCTTCCCGGTGGCGAACCACAGCTTCTCGACCCCGGGCGACATGGGCAATGTCTTGATGGTCGCCGGCGCCGGCGTGCGCCAGGGCACCCCGCACCCAGACGCGGCCCAGGCCGTCGTCGCCTGGCTGTCCGGACCCGAGGCCCAGGCGTACTTCGCAAGCGAGGTCTTCGAGTACCCGACCCGGCCAGGTGTGCCGACTCACGCACTCGTGCCGCCTCTGGACGAGGTCGGGCTGGCGATGGTCGAGCAGCCCTGGCTGGCGGATCTCGGCCCGACGCGCACCTTGCTGCGAGACCTGGGGCTCAACTAGATGACCTCGGCATGGGTAGTGAGCCGGTGCGCGAGGCAACATCCGTTCCTGTTGGTCTGGCGGGGCCACAGGCATTGCAGAGTCATTCCAAGCGCCCCGCCGGGCCGACAGGGGCGGAAGGGGTCCGCGCAACGGCTTGCTACTCGTGCCGAGGTCATCTAAACCCCGTGGCCCGTCCACGACCCGCTCGGGTCCTGCTCGGCGCCGGAATTGCCGGCGTCGTGGCACTCGTTGGCGTGCCCCTTGCCGGCCTGGGCATCGCGGTGTTGGCCCGTCCACCCGACCCGTTCACCGGGGCGACCCCGAGCCTGACCGAGCTGGCCGACCAGGCCCAGCTGGGATCGCTGGTCGTGACGACCCTGGCCCTGGGCGTGGCCGTGACTCTGGGCGCGGTGGCGGTCGGCACACTGCTCGCCTGGGCCGAGGCCCGCTGGCGTACCCCAGGCGGGCGTTGGCTCTCGGTGGGCACCCTGTTGCCGCTGGCGATGCCCAGCTACGTGCTCGCGGCCACCGTCGCGACCACCCTGGGGCCCGGTGGGTGGATCGGCCGGCCCCTCGGCCTGCCGCGGGCCACGGGACTGGTGCACGCCACGGGCGTCCTGATCCTGGTCACCGCGCCGCTGGTCCAGCTGATCGTGGGGGCGGCCCTGGCCCGAGCATCGGCGGCCGAGGAAGAGGCCGCGCGAACCCTGGGCGCGTCTGGCTGGCGGGCCTTTCGGGTCGCCGTGCTCCCCCGCCTGCGCACGCCGATGGTGTACTCAGGCCTGTTCGCGCTCCTGTATGCAGTGTCCGACTTCGGGGCCGTGGCGGTGTTGGACTGTGAGGTCCTGACGTGGAAGCTCTACGACGCCGTCAAGAGCCAGGAGCTGGCCCGAGCGGCGGTGCTCGGCGCGGCCACCCTGGGGGCGACGCTCCCACTGCTGGCGGCTGCCCGGACGCTGGCCGGCCGCACGGCAGATGGCGGGGTGGCCAATCCCCGGCCGTTGGCGCGGCGGACCCCGCCCAGGGCGGTCATGGCTGGCGTGGTCTCCCTGCAGACGGCGGTGGTGGGGTTCGGCGTGGTCGTCCCGCTGGTGACCCTGTTGGGCTGGATCGTCGACGGGGTCCAGCGCCAGCTGCCCTTCGCCCCGCTGTCGGGCCCCGTGTTGGACACCCTCGCCGCTGCGGCTCTGGGCGCCGTGCTCACCGTCGCCATCGCCGCGGGCCCCGCCTGGATCGCGTCGCGCACCCGCCAAGGGCTCACGGGCATCGAGCAGGCCGCCGCCCTCACCAGTGCCCTGCCAGGTGTGCTCATCGCCCTGGGGCTGATGCAGGCTGCCCTGAGCCTGTCCCGCGGCCTGGGCGGGGGCACGGCCTACAAGCTCCTGCTCACCAGCGGCACCCTGCTCGGCGCAGGCTACGCCGCCCGCTTCCTGGCCGAGGTCTTCGCGCCGCTGAAGACCACCATGCTCCAGGTCGACCCCCGGGTCCTGGACGCCGCGAGGTTGTTGGGCGCGAGCCCCGGTCGGATCGCCGGCCGCATCGTGCTCCCGGCCGTCGCCCCAGGCGTCTCGGTCGCGGCCCTGATCGGGCTGTTGGCCATCGCCAAGGAGCTACCCGTGACCCTGCTGCTCGGCGGTGCGACGGGACTCAACACCCTGAGCTTCCGGGTCTGGGACCGTTACGCCGAGTCCCTGTGGCACGACGCGGGTCTCGCGGGCCTCGCCTTGTGCCTGATGGCCCTCGGAGGCGTCTTGACCACCCTGCGCTGGAGGCGACTTGTCTGAAGCACTCCCGCTGCAGGTCGAGGGTCTCGGGCATTCCTACGGAGAGACCGCCGTGGTGAGCGCCCTGGATCTCGCGGTCCGGCCCGGCGAGTTCGTGGCGCTGCTCGGGCCGTCTGGCTCCGGCAAGACCACGGTGTTGCGTGCGGTCGCGGGCCTGCTGACCCCCGCCCAGGGCCGGATCCAGGTCGGCGGGCACGTGGCCTGCGACGCCGGCCGCGAGCGCATCCCGGCCGAGCGTCGCGGCATCGGCCTGGTGTTCCAGGACTACGCGCTCTTCCCCCAGTTGAGCGTGTCGGCCAACGTCGCCTTCGGCCTGGCGAGGCCGGACCCGGCGCGGGTCGCGGAGCTCCTGGCCGCCGTCGGGCTCACCGGGCTCGAGGACCGGCGGCCGGCCCAGCTGAGCGGGGGCCAGCAGCAGCGGGTCGCACTGGCCCGCGCCCTGGCGCCAGGGCCCGGCATGTTGCTGCTCGACGAGCCCTTTGCCAACGTCGACAGCGAACGCCGGGCCGCCATGGGCCATGAGCTGCGGTCGCTGGCGGCCCGCGAGGGCACTGCGGTCCTGCTGGTGACCCACGATCGGGGGGACGCTCTGGCGCTGGCCGACCGGGTGGTCATCCTGGCACCCGCGCCGGGCGGCAGCCGGGTGGTCCAGGACGCCGCCCCGGTCGTCGTCTACCGGCGCCCGGCCAGCGAGCTCGCCGCGAGATTGACCGGACCTGCCGGGGCCCTCGCGGGGCAGGCCGAGGGCAACCAGGCCGTGACCGCGCTGGGCACCTTCGCCCTGGCCGAGCCCCGAACGGGCCCGGTGACCCTGCTCGTGCGACCCGAGGACGTCCGCTTCGAGGCCGATCCCCAGGGGCCATCGACGGTCACCTGGAGCCGGTTCGCAGGTCGGGCCACCCTGCTCGGCGTGGGCCCGCTGACGGTGGCGTGGACCGACGGCCCGGCGCCCGCTGTCGGGACCCGCGGCCGCGCCGTCCTGGCCCGTCCGGCGTGGGCCGTGCCCGCCTGATCCAGCGTGCTACGTGGGGCCCCAGGAGGTCCTGTGACCCTGCTCGCCCCTGCCCTGTTCGCCTTGGTCGCCTGCCAGTCCGCAGAGCCAGACAAGCCCGCCGCCCCGGCCGATCCGTGTCCAGACGTCTCCCTGGAGGGACTGCCGGGCCAGTACCTCAAGTGGGCCGGAGGCACCGCGGATCACACGCGGCGCATCGAGGTCCGCAACGACGACGGCACCTGGGAGGGGTGGTTCGTCGACGGCGGGTTCACCAAGAAGCGCATGGCCGGCGCCCAGCGGGCCGACGATGTCGCGTTCACCGAGGTCCTGGCCGACGCCGACGAGAAGCGCTTCCAGGACGGCAGCCGCGACAAGACCCGCCTGTACTTCCAGCCCTACAAGAAGAAGTGCACGATCCGCGTCATCCAAGCCAAGGTCCGGGTCAAGGAGGGCAAGGAGACCGAGCAGCAGCAAGGCGCCGGCTACCAGGAGTACGTGCCACTGCCGGCCCATTACACCTTCACCTTCCAGCCCGCCGACGAGACCCTGTTCCTGGGCCGGGCGGCCAGCGACGAGGCCGTGGCGGCCAAGCAGATCGCGCGCTCGGGCACCGCCGAGCCGGCGACGGACCTGGGCGAGGCCATCCCGGTGGGCCTGTGGACCGACGCCGCGGCCGACGGCGGGGCGGAGTGCACCTTCAACATGGACCTGTTCTTCGACGACCAGCCGGTCGAGGGCAAGCAGGGCCTGCCGGTGGAGACCGTCCAGAACGGGCGGCGCCACTGGTACGCGGAGTGGTTCGCCCCCTACTCGGGCAACCACATGTTCGAGATGTACCGCTACAAGACCTGTGGCGGTCAGCGGGATCTGATCGCGGTGGCGGCGATCGAGGCCATCCTGATGTGATCAGCCCCCGGGGGGCGGACCCTCGGCGGGCTGATCTGCGCAGCGCTTGACCCACCACTTGTTGGTGTCGCCCACCGGCTCGATCGGCGTCATGCCGGCGGGCACGGGGCACCAGTCGTCGCCGGTGGCGTCTGGCTGGGCGGCGCAGCCCGTCTTGCGCGGATTCCAGACCGCGATCTCCCAGGACTCGCAGCGCTTCATCTTCATCTGCCGCTGCATGGCATGGCGGGCTTGTTGGGGCGGCCGCACCGGCGGTGGGGGCTGCTCGGCCTCGGGCGCCAGGGCGGGGGGTGGCTGGCCCCCCGCTTCCCAGGGCGGTGGGTTGGCGCCCGGGCCCTCTTCGGCGGGCGCCTGGGTCTCCGGGGCGTCGTCGGCTGGGGCCTCGTCGCCGGAGTCCTGGGCCCAGGTGGTCGTGGACAGCAGGAGCAGACAGGTCGTGAGCATGGGAGCCTTGGGGAACGGAGGGAGAGCTTAGCCCGCGTCGCGCAGAGGGCCGCTCCGCCGCCGTCGGCCGATCGCGCCCAGCGCCATCAGCCACAGCCAGCTCGCGCCCGCGCCGCCGCCGCAGCCACTGCAGCCGTCGTCGCCGCCGCTCACGGGCGTGCCGTCGGACCCATCGCACCCTTCGTCGATCAGCCCGTCGCAGTCGTTGTCCACGGACTCGCAGGCCTCGTCGGCGTCGGGGTGGCGCCAGCCATCCCCGTCGTCGCAGTCACCCTGGTCCTCGGAGTAGCCGTCGCCGTCGTCGTCGAAGGCCGTGGTCCCGTCGTCGATCACGTCGTCGCAGTCGTCGTCGGTGCCGTTGGCGATCTCGGGCGCCCCAGGGTGCACGGCCGCGTCGCCGTCGTCGCAGTCGCCGCCTTCCTCGGTGAAGCCGTCACCGTCGTCGTCGGACTGGGGCCCGCCCTCGTCGACCGCGCCGTCGCAGTCGTTGTCGACACCGTCCACCACCTCGTTGGCACCCGGGTAGATGTCGGCGTCGCCGTCGTGGCAGTCGTCGTCCAGCTCGGAGTAGCCGTCGTCGTCGTCGTCGGCGTTGACCGTGCCTTCGTCGATCTCGCCGTCGCAGTCGTTGTCCTCGTTGTCCGCGAGCTCTTCGGCACCGGGGTGGGTGTCCTCGTCTTCCTCGCCGCAGTCGCCGCCTTCGATGGAGTAGCCGTCGCCGTCGGGGTCGCTGGTGCCGGCGTCGACCTGGCTGTCGCAGTCGTCGTCGATGCCGTTCTCGTCGATCTCCTTGGCGTGGGGGCCGACTCCTGCATCGGCGTCGTTGCAGTCGCCGTCGAGCTCGGTGTAGCCGTCTCCGTCGTCGTCGTAGCACTCGGTGGTCTCGTCGACCGTGCCGTCGCAGTCCTCGTCGTCGCTGTCGCAGGTCTCGACACCAGCCGGGCTGATCGACGCGTCGGAGTCATCGCAGTCTCCGCCGTCGACGGTGAAGCCGTCGCCGTCGGCGTCGTGGCAGTCCGTGCCTTCATCGACCGTGCTGTCGCAGTCCTCGTCGACCCCGTCACAGCTCTCGCTGGCCCCGGCATAGACCGTGGCGTCGGTGTCGTCGCAGTCGGTTCCGCCCGCGTGGTCCGCATCGGTGCCGTCGCCGTCGACGTCGATGATGTCCGAGCCGTCGCAGTCCTGGTCGATGCCGTCGTAGGGCCGCTCGGTGGCCCCGGGGTAGGCCGAGGGGTCGTCGTCGTCGCAGTCGGTGCCGCCGGCGCAGGCGGTGTAGTCCACCCCGTCGCCGTCCACGTCGCACAGGTCGTCGCCGTCACAGTCCTGGTCAAGGCCGTCGTAGGCGACTTCGGTCGCCCCCGGGTAGACCGTGCTGTCGCCGTCGTCGCAGTCGCCGCCGTCGCTGACGTAGCCACTGCCCGCCGAGCAGCTCTCGGACGTGATGCTGCTGTCCCCCCAGCCGTCGCTGTCGCCGTCCCAGTAGTAGACGCCGGTCTTGCCCTCGTCGACGTCGCTGTCGCAGTCCTCGTCGTCACCGTCGCAGATCTCGGGTGCGCCGGGGTAGCGCGTGCCGTCGCCGTCGTCGCAGTCCGTGTCCAGGCTGGAGTAGCCCGACGGCGCCGAGCAGGCGTCGGTGCTGACCGACGCGTTGCCGAAGCCGTCGTTGTCGCTGTCCCGGTAGTAGGTGGTCTCGACGCCTTCGTCGGTGCTGCCGTCGCAGTCCTCGTCGTCGCTGTCGCAGGTCTCGGTGGCCCCTGGGTGCACCGTGGCGTCGCTGTCGTCGCAGTCGTCGTTGTTGCTGGCGTAGCCGGATGGGAGCGAGCAGTCCGAGGTGGTGGTGGCCGGATCGCCGTACCAGTCGCTGTCCGCGTCGCGGTAGTAGAGCGTCGTGACGCCTTCGTCGGTGCTGCTGTCGCAGTCGTTGTCCACCCCGTCGCAGCTCTCGGTCCCGCCGGGGTAGGCGGTGGCGTCGCTGTCGTCGCAGTCCGTGCCGCCACAGGTGTCGTCGGTGTAGCCGTCGCCGTCGGCGTCACCGCACAGGCCGGTGTAGAGGTTCTCCCAGAAGCCGTAGTTGGCGCTGGTGGAGCTGGAGCCGGTGCAGCCTTCGAGGAGCAGGTTCGTGTCGCCGCTGGCGATGACGTCGTAGGGGTCGCGCGACCCCGCGGCCCCGGGCAGCTCTTCGACCGCCATCAGGGTCTTGGCGCCGTAGGTGAGCAGGTCCGTGCCCCCGGTGACGGTGCCCGAGGAGGCCGCATACAGCGTGCTGATCCCGTCGGTCAGAGAGTCTGTCTGGACGGTGCCGCCGCTGTCACAGCCGGACCCGAACACGGCGCCGTCGCCGATCTGCAGGGACACGCCCATGCCCGACAACAGCGTGTTCGCGTAGGCGTTCTCGGGCCCGAAGCCGTCGGGGGGCGTGGACCAGTCCCCGGTCACGACCACCCGTCCGCCGTACTTGACGACGTTGGCGACGGCCGCGGCCTCGGCGCTGTTGAAGCTGTCCGGCGGCAGCATGAAGATCAGGAGCTTGACGCTGGAGCTGTAGCTGGTGGGCCACGAGGTCGACCCGCGCACGGCGGTCGTGGTGATCGTGCCGCCGGCCCCGGTGATGGCGTTGGCCAGGCCGGTGAACGCGGTGGACGAGCCGAGGATGTCCGAGTTGTAGTAGATCAGGACGTCCTGGGCGGACGCTGGGGCCGACGCCAGTGCGGCCAGGAGCGCGGTGCCGATCATTCGTCCACCTGTCCGTCACAGTCGTTGTCGACCTTGTCGTCGAGGACCTCGGGTGCGCCGGGGTTCACGTCGGCGTCGGTGTCGTCGCAGTCGTCCCCCCGCTCGGTGAAGCCGTCCGCGTCGTCGTCGTAGGAGCGGGTGCCCTCGTCGACGGTGCTGTCGCAGTCGTTGTCGACCCCGTCCTCGGCCTCGGCGGCGCCGGGCTTGACCGACGACGTGGTGTCGTCGCAGTCGCCGTCGGACTCGGAGTAGCCGTCGCCGTCGTCGTCGGCGATGGTCGTGCCTTCGTCGACGCTGCCGTCGCAGTCGTTGTCGACGTAGTCCTCGAGCTCGGGCGCTCCGGGGTAGGCGTCGGCGTAGTCATCGTCGCAGTCGCCGGCCCACCAGGCCACCCCGTCTCCGTCGGCGTCGTCGCTGCCGACGCCGTTGTCGATGGCGCCGTCGCAGTCGTCGTCGACGCCGTTCTCGATCTCTTCGGCGTTGGGGTTCACGGTGTCGTCGTCGTCGTTGCAGTCGCCCTCGGCTTCCGTGAAGGTGTCGCCATCGTCGTCGCCGCCCGGCGTGCCCTCGTCGATGACGCCGTCGCAGTCCTGGTCGATCTCGTCCCACTCCTCGTCGGTGCCCGGGCCGATCCGGGCGTCGTCGTCGTTGCAATCCCCCGCGCAGCTGGTCGTGCCGTCGCTGTCCTCGTCGTAGAGCTGGGCGCTGCCGCCTTCGCAGTCGTTGGCCCGCAGGGGGATCTCCCACCGGGGGGTCACGGCGTCGTTGGACGTGATGACCAGGGTGTCGGTGAGCTTGTCGCTCGTGTCCGACAGGACCGTGACCGACTGGGTGGCCTGGACGCCCGAGGCGACTTCGGCCCGAGCCGTGCCGGTCTCGAAGTGGGTGCCCCAGAGCAGGCTGACCTCGTAGGACAGGGTGGCTTCGCCTTCGCTGGCGATGATCAGCTCCAGGGTCCCGGACTCGCCGTCTTCGACCAAGCCGAAGTCCAGCACCAGCGGCCAGACCTGGCCCGCAGGGGCCCCGCCACGCCCGCGCAGCTCGACCTGGAGCTCCGAGTCCGACGCGTCCGAGACGATGGTGACCAGGGAACGGTGGAAGCCGCTGTAGGTGGGCGCGAACCGCAGGGCGATGAAGGCGGTGCCAAATGCATCCAGGCGTTCCGGGTACTCCAGCACCTCGAAGCCGCCGCCTTCGATCCACTGGAGAGTCGCGTTGCGGATGTCTACCGCTGGCCCATCGATGTGGTCCAGCTGCAGATTGAAGTCGAGTGTCTCCCCCACGCCGACCAGACCGACGTCGGTCAGGGACGGAGACACGATCATCTCTCCGCGAATGGTGCTGACCCCCACATCGGGGTTGCAGCCCACCAGCAGAGGCAGGACCATCAGGGTCACGACGGCCTTCCTGGGCAAGGAGGACGCACTCTTAGCGCGGTGATCGGCCTGTCCACAACCGAAGAGACACCGCGCCGGCCGGTTTCCGTGACGGGCCCGTGCCGATCAGCTGCCCTTGAAGACCGCCTCGAGGCGCAGCAACTCTGGGTGAAGCGGCCCCATGGTGGCGGCGTCGAACTGGGCCTGGAGCCGCTCGACAGCGTTTCGGAGGAAGTCGTGGTCGTCGCCCAGTGCTTCGAGCAGAGCTTCGGATCGATCCGGCGAGCGGGTGGCCAGCGCCGTGACCGCCAGGAGCGTGGCCTGGGGCAGGTCCCCCGTGCCCGGCGCATCGACGTAGCGGACGAGCATGGCCGCAAAGAGTCCCGGGTCGGCGTCGGCGAAGCTGGCCGCCCACTGGAGGCCGGGACCGTCCGGGCCCGCCATCGACGCGATCAGATCGGCCCCTCCCGGTGCGGACAGGTGAGGTGCAGTGCAGAGGGGCAGTCGACCGGTGTAGCGGCGGCAGAGCGCCAAGGCGGCGGCGCAGCGAGGGGCATCCCCACGCACATGAAAGGTGGCCACCAATTTGTCCAGCGAGGGGTCGCTGCCCGGTGGGGCCCAGGGAATGACCGCTTCGCGCGAGAGCAGGGGGGCGCCGTCGGGTGACCAGCCCCGGCGGGCGAAGATGCTCCGCAGATAGGGGATGCGCCCGAGCTGCTCCTGGGCATCGAGTCCCAGGAAGGGCTCGTCGGGCAACACGGCGCTGCCCAGGACGGCCATCACCAAGCGGGCCAGGTGAAGCCAACGCAGGTAGAACTCCGGGCCGGCCTGGCCCATCACCTCGATCTCGCCGAGCACGTCGGCCAACACATCGACCATGCGCTCGAAGGCGTCGACCAGGGCATCGGGCCCCTGTCGAAGGGCTAGGGCGAAGTCCAGGATGGCCCGCAAAGCGACGTCGCCGGAGTGAACGACGAGTGGGCCCAGCATGGGCAGCTTGCCCGCCCGAGAGTCGGGCAGAGCGCACGCCAGTCGCAGAGCGATGTCCGCCGGCGGGCCCAGGTCCTTGGCCCGCCGCAGGCCCCGGCGCGCCATGTCCAGGTCCCCTCGCAGCAGGTGGGGCTCGAGCTCCCGCAAGAGATCCTGCCAGTCCAGCTCGGTGGGGGGCTCCGGCTCCCCTTCCCGCTGGGGCGCATCGCCGGCGGTCTCGAGCAGGCTGGCCACCAGCGAGACCCGAGAGCGGTCGAAGGGAGACCCGTTGGCCTCGACCCAGAAGCGGAAGAGCGGATCGACGAGGGTGTAGAGGCTGTTGCGACCCCGGGTCTCGCGGGCCAGCACGCCGTCGTCGACCAGGCGGTTGCACAGGACCGAGATGGCCGATGGGCTGCGCCCCAGGTGCCGGGCCAGCTCGGTCGGCGTCAGAGCCCGGGGCGCTTCGCTGATGCGCTCCAGCACGCGCTGGGCCTGGGAGGACAGGCCCCTGAACCGGAGCCGGTACTCGGGCGTCCACAGGTCCAGCACTCTGGAGAGGTAGGCCGCCGCGGACGAATCGGGATCGTTGGAGACCTGTTGGCTCAGCGCCACCAGCGTGCGCGGCAGGCCGCCCGAGAGCGTGACCAGCGACTGCCGGCGGCCCAGGTGGGCGGAGTCTTCTGGGCCGGTCCGGTCCAGGAGATCGTTCGCCTGGGCATCGCTCAGCGGGGGCAGGCTGACCAGCTGGAAGCGGTTGCGCCAGGGCTCGGTCGGGCTGGTGATCTCGTCGGGCACGCTGTCCCCGGTCGCCAGGATCCAGGTGTCGTTGCCCAGGGCGCGCTTGAGGGCCTTGCGGCCGTTGGCGCCCAGGCTGCGCAGCTGGCGGTCGAAGCCGTCGAACAGGAGCACCCTGCGGCCCTGGAGGGACTCGCTCGGCTGGGCGGCGCCAGGCCAGTGCTCCCAGCCTGCGGCCTGGGAGTCCACCGCCAGCCGCTCCAGCAGGGCTTCGACACTCCGATGGCCGGGCAGGTCCTCGGAGATCCGCACCACGGGGACCCGTGCCGCGGTCGAGGCGCCTCGGAGACGGGCCGCCAGCACGCCCAACAGGTGTGTTCGCCCGCAACCAGGCGGACCGTGGAGCCAGACACCCTTGGCCTTGCCCCCGGCCAGGAAGCCACCCGCGGTCTCGAGAAGCTGGTCGAGCAGCTCGGCGCGGCCCACGTGACGCCACAAGAGGCGGTCTGTGGACTCTCTCCAACAGTTGTGCAGATCGGCCATGGCCGGGGCCTAACGCCCACCCACACCGGCATCCAACAGAGATGTTGGGATCAGGGCACCACCACGACCCGGTACGTCCGCGTCACCGTGCCGCTGATCGCCAGGGTGACCCCTGCGACCGTGACGTTGCCGCTGTCCACCGTCACGGTGTCCTCGCCCGCGCCCGTCGGGGTGCCAGTCGGCGTGTAGGTCGTGCCGTCCGCTTCGCTGAAGGGCCCGCCGCCGCCAAAAAGTGTGACCACGCGCTCGGCGTCGACGTCGTCCAGGTCCAGCACATCGCCCGATGCGCCGGTCGTCAGGGTGTCGGGGATCGTCTCGAAGGTCGGCACGGTGGTGCCTGCGGCGATGAACACCGGGATCTCGTCGATGTCTGCGTCGAACCAGCCGCTCTGGACCGGCTCGTGGGTCCACCAGTCGTACCAGGTGACCTGGTCTGGCAGGCTGACCTCCCGCCCGGTGACCCCTTGCTTCAGCACCGGCGCCACCAGCATCCCTGCACCGAGCAGCCAGGCGTCGATGCGGTCCCAGGCGTCGTCGTAGATCCAGCCCACCGGCAGCAGCATGGGCGTGCCCTGGTCCGCCGCGAGCGCCGCCAGGCCGTACCGGTAGGGCCAGAGCCGGGTGTGCTCGCGGGTCACCTGGCCCCAGAATTCCAGGGTCTCGAAGTCGGTGTCGAACTGGTGGTTGTCGTCGGCAAAGGCCCCGTGGTGGGTGCGCATCACCGGCGAAAAAGCGCCCAGGGACGCCCATCGGTACCAGAGCTCCCGGTCCGATGGGTCGTTGCCGATGGACTGGTAACCGGCGATGTCGTGGGTGTAGACCGTGACCCCGCTGGCAGACAGGCCCAGGCCCAGGGGCAGGATGGTCGGCAGCCCGTCGTCGGCGTCGAAGCTGGTGCGCTGGTCTCCGGCCCACACGATCGGCGCCAAGCTCTGGGTGCCGACCCAGCCGGAGCGCGCGAAGAACGTGGCGTCGTAGCCCGACTGGGCTTCCAGGTTGGTGGCCTGCCAGAGCCGCGGGACGTCGTTGTGCACACGCATCGCGTCCTCGCCACTGCCCAGGACCGCGTCGGTGGGCAGCCACTCGGCGTAGTCGGCCATCCAGCCGTCGAAGCCCACGTCCAAGGCCGCGACCATGCGCTCGATGGCGAAGTCGCGGCCGTCGGCCAGCGTGAGATCCACCATCGAGAACTGCTGGAAGGTCGGGCCGCTGAAGGTGTAGGGCTCGCCGTCCTGGGTCTGGATCACCACGTCGGCGGCGATGGCCTCGTCCCAGGTGATGGTGTCCTCTTCCAGGAAGGGCGCGAAGTAGGCGAACCACTTGAAGCCCAGGTCCTCGAGCTCCTGGGCCAGACCCGTTGCGTCCGGGTAGAGCGTCTCGTCGACGAACCACTCGCCGGTCAGGTGGTAGCCGACGGCGTTCTCCTCGCCGCCCTTCCAGTCCTCGGTCCAGATCACCGACGACGGCGCGTCTGCTTCGCGAATGGTGGCGGCGACCTCGCGCACGCGGTCTTCGCCCTTGATCGCGTCATTCCACGGGGCGAGCGCCCACGGCGGCGGCAGCTGGGGCAGGCCGAACAGGTCGCGGTTGACATGCTCGACCACGTCCAGGGGGCCGTCGCCGGACACCAGGGCGAAGCGCACCGACCGGTCGTCCCAGGTCGTGATGCGGAAGCGGTCGGGGTCGCTGTGGCACAGATCCACCTCGACACGCGCCGGCGTGTAGGCCGCCAGGGCGTGGGCCTGCTGGGGCCGGACCAGCAGTGGGACCGGGTAGGACGAGCTGTGGCGGGTGCCCGTCAGGAACCAGTCGTCGGGGTAGGCCTCCTGGTCCGACTTGCCGATACCAGGCTCGCTGACCCACAGCGCAAAGGCCTCGCCCACGTGGTCCACGTCAAAGGCGTGGGCGCCCAGACCGAGGAAGTGATCGTCGACGTCGCAGTCGGCTTCGAGCGCCACCCGGTTGCTGCCGGCCCGAGGTAGGAAGTCGATGTTCAGGGTGTCGTCCCCACCTGGGCCAAAGGTCAGATCGCCCAGGTCGTTGCCGTCGGCGTCTTCCAGGGACACTAGGACCAGGCCCTGTCCCAAGCTGCTCAGGTGGTCCACCGAAGCGCCCCGCCGCAAGTCCTCGCTCAGCTCGGTGAAGCGGTAGGAGCCGACGTTGAACTCGATGTCGCTCTCGCCGGTGCCTGCGAAGAGCTTGAGATCGCGCAGCCCGTCCCCACGGGTGTCGTGGGTGATCTGGAGGGTGGCGGTCTTTTCGTCGACCTCGATCGTGTAGCCGCCGGTCGAGAACACCTCGGGACCGCATGCGGCGAGCAGGAGCAGTGTCATTGGGACCCTTTATCGCGGCGCGGCTATCCTTCCCCCATGTGGAGCCTGGCCCTTGCACTGACCGGCTGCACCGGCGCCTTGGGGCCGGTCGACACGGGCTCCGGCGGGCTGGTGCTGTCGTCGCTCGGGGTGATCCCCATCGACGAGAACCCCCTGGCGTGCTGGCTGGTGTGGCGCACGAACGAGCCCACGGACAGTCACGTGGAATTCCAGTCCCGCACCACCCCACGCCTTCGCACGGGCAGCGCCGAGCTGGCCACCGAGCACCAGGTCCTGGTCTATGGACTGCGGCCAGACGCCGACTACGAGCTGCAGGCCATCAGCGAGACCTCCGACGGGGACCGGGTCACCGCCACCCCCACGGTCTTCACCTCGGGCTCACTGCCGGATCACGTTCCGGTGCCCGAAGTCTTGGTGCACGACCCCGAGCTGGCCCGGGCCGGGTATACGCTCTTCGACAATTACCGCTACTCCGTGGGCGCCCCAAACACCGCCGTCATCGTGGACATGGAGGGCTTCCCGGTCTGGCTCCACCAGTTCGAGTCCGGGGACGACCTGGGGGCCATGGACGTCCGTCTGACGAGGGACGGCACCGTGCTGATGGGCGCGTCGGTGCCCAGCGGAGAGCGCCCGAGAGAGGTCGACCTGGCCGGCCGGATCCTGTGGGAAGGGCCCGAGCAGCCCGGGTTCGAGTCCGACGACTTCATGCACCACACCACCGAGATCCTCGACGACGACTCGGTGATCACGCTGGTCAAGCGCTTCGTGGACGGCACCCGGGGCGATCGCATCGTGATCTACGACCGGGCGGGCCAGGAGACGTGGTCCTGGGACACATTCGATCACCTGGAAGTGCAGTGGGTCGACGACTGGACGCACGCCAATTCTGTGACAGTCGACGGCGACGAGATCACGCTGTCCCTCCGCAACCTGGACCAGGTCCTGCGACTCTCGCGAAGCACCAAGGCCGTCCAGTGGCGGCTGGGCCCGGGGGGCGACTTCACCCTGGACGGGGACTGGTTCGAGAGCCAGCACGCACCCAAGCCCCTGGGAGACGACCGGCTGCTGATCTACGACAACGGCACCGAGCGAAGGACGACCCGGGTCATCGAGATGGCCCTGGACACCCACGCCGGCACTGCCGAGATCGTCTGGGAGTGGCCCATGCAGAAGGAGCACGGGTGGTTCACCGGCTACTGGGGCGACGCGGACCGGCTGGACAATGGCAACACCCTGATCGCGGCCGGCGCCAGCCAGGTCAATCGGATGACCGAGGTCACCGCCGACGGCCAGATCGCCTGGCAGGCCCAGTGGCCCACCGCCGGGCAGCTTGTCGTGGGCTTCTACCGGGCCCAGCGCATCGACCTGCCGGGTCTCGAGGTCGTGTCGCCCTGATCAGCGCGACCCGTCGTCGGTGATCGTGATGTCCAGGCCTGTGTAAGCGCTACCGTCGACCGGATCGAAGGGTTCGTCGGAGTACCGGCCACGTGCCCCGGAGTATGGATCCCCACTGCCGTCGTCCCAGAACGCGAAGATCAGCACCCCGTCCTGGATCTCCTCGGGCCCCAGCCGGGTCGACCAGCTGGTGTCGTCCCCGGTCCAGGGCACGTTCAGCGCCTGTAGGGGCTGCACCGTGGCGTCAGGCCAGCCGTCGATGGTGCCCGCCGGCCCGCGGAGTTCGACCAACAGGGTCGCATCCACAGGAAGGCCAGCCGTGGTGTCGTCGGTCACGGTCCCAGAGAACGAGGTGGGCTCGATGGCGCCGGAGTCCGCCAGGGGCTCACCCTCCTGGCCGCCCTGGGCTGGCGGCTGCACGCAGGCACACGCCCAAATGAGCGCAGGCACGGCGAGCAGGCGTGGCGAGGACATGGAAGCAGGATGGTCCTCGGAGGGGGCCACCGCAAGGGGGTTTTGCACAAACCATGGGGCACGAAGGCCCATAGTTGTGCAGATCCGAACTAGTTCGCCGGTGCGGTCCGCTTCCAGAACAGGGGGACCGAGAGCACCGCGCCGACGCTCGACTGCACGCCAACACGCCGGTCGAGCTTCCAGGCGTAGGGGGCCCAGACCACCTGTTCGGCTCGGACCCCGAGCCGCCACCCGCGGGCCGGGTGCTGCCACCCGGCCTCGATGCCTACGGGGAGCCGGGCGACCAGACTCCAAGTGCTCGGATCCTCGCTGGAGAGTTCGTCCAGCATCGCGCCCGGGGCCAGGGCTTGCAGTCCTACGCCCCCCCGAATGCCCAGGTACGCCCCGCGCCAGGTGTGCCAGTGGCGAGCCACCGCGGTGCTCAGGTGCGCCCCGGACCCGTAGGAGAAGTCCGTGAAGCCCCCTCCCTCCAGGCTCCAGGTGAGCACTCGCAGGTGACTGCGCTGGAGGATCCACTCCAGCTCCACGGCGGTTCCGGGGTTGACCTGGCGGGGCTCCCAGCCCATCACCACCGAGCTGGCGGACAGGGTCAGGCGATCCGGTGCCGGCGTCGCGGCCCCAGCGGCCTGGGGCTGGAACCACACCAAGGTGGCGACCCAGAGGACTGCGAGGGCACGGAGGGGACGCATCTGGAGGGTTGGACACCGGTCGGAGGGCATTCAGAACCTACACGCCTGAGACGCGTGTCCCTGACAGGAGATTCATCACTTTGTTGCCGATTGTCTGGCGAGGGCCGTTGCTTCAGTCTCCGCGACCCACCCAGCGGCTCACCCGGGCCCAGAAGCCCCGCTCCCGGTCTCCCGCCGGGGTCTGCACGCCGTCGGGCAGCTCGGTCGACATGGGCAGATCGGTGTCCTCGGACTCCTCCTCCAGCGCCACGGTGGCGTCGATTCCCCGCGGGCAGAAGTCCGGGAGGCGGGCGCCCGCCGTGGCCGGGACCCAACCGCGGGCGCCGAGCTCGGTCACCCCCACCCCTTCGCCTTGGGGGCGCACCTGGAGCACAAAGGCCAGCGCTGGCCGGGCTTGGAGCCGCGACCGGGTCCGCGCCAGGCTGCGCGTCCCGGCCAACTCCTGCCAGTCCGCCTCGAACCCCGGGTCCACTTCGGGGTCCTCCAGGCACCGAAGAGCCAGCCAGTCGGGAAATTCCTCGCCCGGTCGAGACGCCCGGAACCACCGCCCCAGCGGCACCGAGCCCGAGACCTGCCCGTAGCAAGCGTCACCGTTCAGGGTGCCACCCAGGTAGGTGTACAGGTCGATCCGCAGCACGCCAGAGGCCACGCGGAGCTCCCGCAGGCTCGCGAGATCGGGCAGCGGACCGAAGCCCGCCTCCAGGTGCAGCACGCCTTCGGGACACACCAGGCGACTGGCGACGTGGCCCACCCACTCCGACGTCTCCTTGCCGTCGAGCTCCCCCTCGACCACCCGGATGACGAAGGGCTCGGGGTGCAGGAGTTCAACTGGGAGCACCAGCCCCGCCCGCGCCGCCGCGCCTGGGTCCGAGACCAGCCGGGAGCGGTCGTGCCCTCCCAGGTCACGACCGGAGATCGCCAGGAGCGGCGCCGCCCCGTTGATGAAGATGTCGCGCCTCATGGCGGGTCCCCGAGCGTCACGCTGTGATGCAGCCCCCATACAACCGGGACAGGATCTGCACGGACGTCTGCATACAGCCGGGGCAGGCATCGACCTTGTCCCGCCAGGGCTCGATGGCGGATCCGAACCAGATCTCGTCGAAGGTGCTCTGGCGCAGGTTGCCCACGGCCCGATGGTCCATGCCGCAGCGCACCACGTCGCCGTTGGGGAGCAGGTAGAGCAGGTCCCGCAGCTCGCGGCAGGGGAAGGAGAGGCCCTGCTCGTGCAGCTGGTAGTCGTAGACGTTGCGGGTGATGAGCCGACTGTACAGGTGGTCGATGAGCGGCAATTCCTGCTTCGTGCCGACCCGTGCGTCCGCCAGGGCGGCGTAGGCCTGCTCGGGGTCCGAGACCATGATCACCCGCTGGGGCGGGCCGTCCTCGGGGGGGCTGGTGCCGATCAGGAAGGGGTCGACGTTGACACCGGGAATCAGGTCCGCGCCTACTTCGTCGGCAAAGGCGATCATCTGATCCAGCTCCGGGATGGAGCGGTCCGTCAGCGCGAAGTTGATGCCGAACTTGAAGCCGTACTTGGGCTGGAGCTCCGCGACCTGGCGGACCGTGCGCTCGACGATCCGCCGGCTGCCGTCGACCCCGCGAATGTGGTCGTGGGTGCTGTCGAGTCCGTCCACGCTGATGCGCAGCTGGAGACCGGGCCACGCCACCGCCTCGATGGCGTCGATCACCCGGCGCGTGAGCATCCCGTTGGTCGTGAGCTGGAGGATGTAGGGATCGATGATCTCTCGCACGCCGGCCAGCAGCTGGACGATGTCCTTGCGCACGAAGGGCTCGCCGCCCAGGACCTTGACCACGTCGAGGGACCAGAGCTGCCGAAACACGCCGAGCCACTCGTCGGTCGTCAGGTCCTGGTGGTCCTTGACCTCCCAGCTGGGACAGCCGATGCACTTCAGGTTGCAGCGGTAGGTCGTGATCAAGTGGGCCGCGTGGGGCCGCGGGATCCAGGCCGGGTCGAGGCGGCGCCGGGTCGCGGAGCGGGCGACGTTGTGCCAGGCCCGCAGGCGACGCCGCAGCGCTGCCCGACGGGTGTCGAGCACGGCGGCCTGGTTCAACTGGTCACCATCGAGTCGAAGTTGACCCAGCGCTTGATCAACAGCGGCGTCATCTCGCCTCGAAGGGTCATCTTGGTGAACAGCCCGCCCATCTTGACCAGGTTCGCCGCCTGGGCAAAGGCGATCAGCGGGCGAGGGTCTTGCTTGAAGCGCTCGGACTCATAGAGGCGCCAGATGAAGTCCTTGGACAGAAAGCCCTTGTTCATGAGCACGATCAAGGCCAGCCAGCGCTGGTCTGCCTTGGGCCGCGGATAGTTCAGGTCGACCCGGAACTGCTCGAAGGCGTGGGTGTTGATGCCATCGATGTCCGCCTCTGTGATCTTGCCCTCGCGCAGGAGCCTGCGAGCCAGGTGGGTGTTCGGGTAGATGGTCAGCCCGAACAGGTACATCTCGAAGGGCCGCTCCAGGTCCATCAGCATCCGGAAGAGCTGGTCCTTGTCGTCTTCTGTGCTGTACGGGTCGTCCCAGATGATCTGCAGGTTGGACTGGATGTCCACCTGGCGGAACACCCGCTGACACTCCAGGATCATCTCGTTGGTGGTCTGGCGGTTGTAGAATTCCTGGTTCACCCGGTCGTTGGCCTGGATCCCCATGCAGATGGCTCGCAGACCGGCGTCCTTGAGGAGCTGGAGCGGCTCGAGCTTGACCATCCGGGGGTCCACCAGAACCTCGAAGGGGATGCCGACGCGCTTGGGCCACTTGTCGGCGAACTCCTCGATCCACTGCTTGCGGATGGGGAAGACCTCGTCGTCGAAGCGCACGACCTTGATGTTCGTGCACAGCTCTGTGGCGTACTCCATCTCCTGGATGATGTTCTCGACCGACCGCATCCGGAACGACTTGCCGAGCCCCTCGTACAGGGGCTTGGTCACCGTGTTGGAGCAGAAGGTGCAGGTCCAGTAGGGACACCCTCGCGACGCCAGGGTCGTGTACTCGGGGTTGGTGATGAACGGGTCGCCCCGGTTCACCTGGCCGCCCTCGATGTGGAACTTGCTGTCCTGGGTGTGGAAGTCCCGGAACGGCACCTTGTCCAGGTCGGCCAGCGGCGCCAGCTCGTTCTTGTAGATCCGGCCGCCCTCGCGGACCCAGAACCCGGGACAGTCCCGCACGGAGCGACCGTCCCGCAGCCGCTCGAAGAACTCGACGACCGCCACGTCGACCTCGCCGATTGCGACGTAGTCCGCGATGGCGATGGCCTTGTCCGGGAGGAAGGTCGGGTGCATGCCGCCCCACAGGATCGGCAGGCCCAGGGCGTCCCGGACGCGCTCGGTCAGGTACTTGGCCATGCGATGGAAGGCGCTGGCCCGGACGCTGAACCCGATGATCTCCACCCGCTCGGCCACCAGGGTCTCGATCAGGTCCTTGACCTCGGTCTCGGTCGGCCACGGGAAGCGGTTGTTGACCCAGTCCTTGAAGTAGATCTCTGTGACCTCGAAGCCTGCCTGCCGCAGGCTGCTCGAGACGTGCCGCACGCCGTTGTTCTCCAACGCGTACAGACTGATGATGGCGATCCTGGGCCCTGCGGGCACGGTCAAGCTCCCTGGTCTGATCCTACAGTAGGATGCCCTGACGGGAGGACGGATGCTCGTCGTGGTTGGCGCCAACGGGCGCACCGGTGTGCAGGTGGTCGCCGAAGCCCTGCGGCGGGGCATGGACGTGCGCGCCGTGGTCCGGGACGATCGCGACGTAGACAGGCTCGACGGGGTCATCGACGTCCAGCACACCTCCTATGCCGATGCCGACCACCCCCAGGCACTGCCCGCGGTGATGCAGGGTGCTTCGGCCGTGATCTGCTGCATCGACCCGCGCACCCAGGGGCCCGACTCGCCGATCTACCAGGGCACGGCGGCCGAACAGGTGGTCATGGCGGCTGCCGCTGCCGGCGCGGACCGGATCGTCCACCTGAGCGTGATGGGCGCCTTTCGCTGGTCCTATGCCCGCCTGAATCGCAAGGCCTTCTACCTGGAGGGCGGGGTCCGGAATTGCGACGCCCCCTGGGGCATCCTGCGGCTGTCCTGTGCCTTCGACGAAGTCCTGGAAGCGCACGTGGCACCGCCGGACGACGGCGCCCCCCTGCCCTTCCACCCGTCATCACGCTACGCGCCCCTGTCGCGCCGTGACGCCGGGCGGGCGGCACTGGACTACCTGGCCCGCATGACGCCCGGACGGGCCCAGTGCGTCGGCGGTCCCACCGTCTACACGGGTCCGGAGCTCACCCAGCTCGTGGCACCGCACCTGGGTCGCGGCACCCGCAAGACCCGCTTCCTGGCCCTGCCCAGGGGCGACGTGAGCGTCGCGGTGGAGACGACTCGGCTGGTCCTGGGGTACGTGCCCGGCGACCGCTTCGAGCGCGCTCTGCGCGGAGATCCGGAAGACCTGGACGCGGACTCGGAGCCGGCACCGGTCTATGCCCGCGTCGAGCCCGGGCCCCACGCCGCCGACGCGGGGGGGGACCCCGAGGCCTTGGCTCGCATGGGGCCGGATCTGCGGCGGGTGGTGCACCGGCACCTGATCACGGACCTGGCGCGAATCGGAGTCGACGGCCCCACCGGGCTCGTCCTGGACTTCAGCAGCGCTCGCCGTGCCGGGCGTCGCGCCAAGGCGCACGACGGCTGGATGCAGGAGCTCGAGGACGTGCGGGTGACGGGCCCCGAGGGCCAGCAGGTGCACACCGGAGATGTGACGTTCCTGCGCGATCGCCTGGCCGAGGAGTTCCACGCCTGGTGGCGGCGCGACACCATCCCTGTCGAGGTGTGGGACGAACTGGACATGGGCGTCCGCCGCAGGCTGGCCAAAGACAAGGGCTTTCGGGATGATCCAAGGGTTGCCGCCTTTGCCGAGACGCGGCACGAGTAGCCATGTCGCGGCCCCGCCCAGCCAGCCTGTCCGAGCCTCCACTCCAGAAGTGGGGCCGCCGGGCCCTGACGCTGCCCGCTGTGGCACTCCTGTTCGTGGGCGCCTGGTCCACTGCCTGGCTGTCGCTACCGGCGGCTGCCCTCCTGGATCTGACCACCCGTCGACGGGCGTGGCCCACGGTCCGCTTCGGGGTGCTGGTCCTGGGCTACACCTTGATGCAGCTCACCGGACTGGCGTTCCTGGCAGCCACCGCGCCGCTGCGCTTCCTGCCCTCCTGGTCTGACTGGAACAGCCGCTTCGAGGGGTGGTGGGGCCACACCGCCCAGCGCTGGGTGCACCACGCCTACAGCATGTTCCTCGAGGTCGAAGGCCTGGAGGCCTTGGACCCAGGACCGATCGTGATCCTGATGCGCCACACCAGCCAGGCCGACACGCTCTTGATCCCCCACCTGGTCGGCCACGGACTCGGACGGAACCTGCGCTACGTGCTCAAGCAGGACCTGCGCCTGGACCCCTGCTTCGACTTCCTGGGGGAGCGAGGCCGCCACGCCTTCGTCTCCCGCGGCAAGGATCCGGACGGCGACAGGGAGCAGCTGTCCTGGCTGCTGTCGGATCTCGGGCCTGACGATGTCGTGATCATCTACCCCGAGGGCACGCGGACATCGCCGGACAAGCGCGCACAGCTCGCTCAGCGCCTGGAACAAAAGGGCGAGCAGGAGCTGCTCCAGTACGCCCGGGAGCTGGCCCACCTCTTGCCCCCGCGGCTCGGCGGCACCCTGGCCATGCTCGAGGACAATCCGGGCTGCGATCTGGTGATCTGCGGCCACGTGGGCCTGGAAGGTGCCAGCCGCTTCGATCTGTTTCGCGAGGGGGCGCTGACCCGCAAGACCGTGAGGGTGCGGTTCTGGCGGCGCCCCTGGTCGGACGTCCCCGACGACGCCGACGGCCGCAAGCGCTGGCTGCTCGCCACCTGGAAGCAGCTCGACGACTGGGTTGCCGACTCCCAGCCGGAAGCTTGACGGTGACCGCGCCGCCGAGGCCCCGCTGGGCGCGCGTCGGCGCCCCGCCCGGAAGACCACAGGCTCAGCCGCAGCAGTCGGCAAGCCGCGAGCCGGACCGCGGCAGGTTTTCCCTGGCGCACGAGCCATCCGGCAGCCACTGCCGAGCCCGGGATTTGCCCTTGTGCCGGGGCGACGACTGTCCGATGCCCAGTTCGTGCGTAAACTCGCCCTCCAATCGTCTCCCGTGAGCCCCTTGATCGATCCCAACAACGCGGACGCCACAGAGCTCGCTCGCACGGTGGCCGATCTCACCCATGTCCTGGACCGGGCCGGCATCGGCACGCTCTTCCTGGACCAGGATCTGCGCATCCGACACGGGAGCGGAGAGGTGGCCGCGGTGCTAGGCATCACCGCCGCCGACGTCGGTCAAAAGCTGGGGGACAGGAGCTGGCCTGGATTGAGCGCGTCCCTGCGGGACATGGCCCACGAGGTGTCGGTGACGCGGGAGCTCCGCGCACTGGAGGCCAGAGACGGCCGCGGCCACTGGTCGCTGCTGCAGGTCCAGCCACACGCGGACGCCCAAGGCCAGCCGGCCGGCGTGCTGATCACGGCCGAGGACATCGGGCGCTTGAAGGACATGGAGGGCCAGGTCCGCGCCTACGAGGACCGCCTGGCCCGCATCAGCGAGCACGGTGACTCCGAGGTCCTGGACCGCGAGCTCACCATCCTGCTGGTCGAGGACGCCGACGAAGACGCCCGCCTGGTCGAGATCGCGCTGCGAGACCTGCCCATCCCCATGAACCTGTCCCGGGTCCCGACCGCTCGCGAGGCGCTGAACCTACTGACCCGCAGCGATCGCGAGCCGCCGGACCTGGTGCTCATGGACCTGCGCCTGCCCGGCATGAGCGGGCGCGAGATGCTCATGGCCATGCGCGAAGACATGAGCCTGCACGAGCAGCCGGTCATCATCCTGAGTGGCCTGGACTACGACTTCTCGGTCCAGGACATCCACGAGCTCGGCGTGCACGCCTTTGTGAGCAAGCCGATGGACATCACCGATCTGGACGCCGTGGCCCGTGTGGTCCTGGAGTTCTGGGCCGGCCTGGTGCTGCGGCCGGTCTGGGAAGACGTCTCCAGCTCTTCGGGACGACGCCCTCGGCGCTGACTTGACGCGGTCATCTAGTCGTGCAGTCCCCGCCGCACCTGGAGCACCCAGGGGTGCACGGCCATCGCCTCACGGTCCTGTCGAGACAGGCCCTCTCCGAGCTCTTGGAGCAGGTCCTCGGCGCTGCGCCAGAAGCGGTGGGCGCGGCCCCGCTGGCCATAGGAGAGCGCATAGCGAGCGGACGCCACCAGGTACTCCATCCTGAGCAGGCGGACTGGCTCCAGGCGCATCCACTCCAGCACGGGGCCGAAGCTCAGATCCGGGTCCTCGTGGTCGCCCAGGGCTCGCGCCCGCGCGGCGCAGGCCTCGCCCAGCGCCGGTAGGTGTCGCTCCCCCTGGAGCTGGGAGATGGCCTCGGCCAGATCCTCGGCACCGCCCTCGCGGTCGCCCGCCCGGTACCGGGCCTCTCCCAGGAGCGCCCGCATGGACTCCGAGATGACGGACATGCCGGCCTCGCTGCAGGCCTCGACCATCGGCTCCAGCACCCGCACCGCCGGCTCTGGCTCCGAGGAGGCAAGGGCGATCTTTGCCCGAACGAGCGCAAGCCCGGCCTGGATGTGCAGGTGGCTGACCGACGCCAGCTCGCCCTCGAGGGCTTCGAGACGCTGGCGGGCCCGGCCCAGCCGCATCAGCTCGACCTCGATCTCCGCCAGGTTCAGGAGCATGAGAGCCAGGCGCTCCTGGGTGCCGGCCTCTCGAACGGCGCGGAGCTCGCCCTGGAGGAGCTCGGTGGCCTCTGTGAAACACCCTTGTTGGCGAAGCACATCGCACAGGTTGCCGTGCACGTGCCACAGACCATCGCGGTCACCCGCGGTCTCGTAGTGGACCGTGGCCTCGCGCAGCTGGGCTTCGGCTTCGCGCAGGGCTCCGCGGGCGATGCGCACGACCGCCGTGCCGACCAGGGAGCGGGCGATCTGCCGCGGATGCCCGGCCTGGCGGGCCTCGGTGAGGGCCTCGTCGAACCATCGCTCGGCTTCGACGAAGTGGCCTCGGTACCAGCTCGCCGCACCCATGTCTCGGGCCACCCGGGCCTTGACGATCGCATCGGGGTGGTCGCGCAATCGCTCCCGGGCTCGCTCCAGGATCTTGCGGCCCTCGTCGAGCTCGCCCACCGCCACCTTGAGCCGGGAATCGTAGAGATCGACCTCGCCCCGCAGCCACTCGGTGGGCGCCAGGGCGCCCGCACGCACCAGGGCGGCCCGCGCTCGGGGGTCACCGGGACTGGCCGTGCCCAGGGTTCGACCCCACAAGAGGAACAGGCGGGCGAGGGTCTCGTGGTCGGTCTCCCGGGCCTGGGAGACGCAACCGATCACCGCCTCGAGCACCGGTCGCACCTCGCGGACCCGGACCCACTCGACCATGGGGGTCGCCCAGGCCACGCCGTCCTGGATCGCCTCGTCGGCACGGCCAGCGCCGACCAGGAGGCGGATCTTGGCGGCGTCGGGGGGGGCCCCGACCACCGCCTCGGCGAGCCGACGGCGGAAGACGCCACGGCGACCGTCTCGCAGTCGCTCTCCGACAAGCTCCTGGGTGAGCCCCAACCGGAAGGCCCAGCGCACGTCCTGGTCGCCGCCGGTCTCCTTGACCATGCGCTGAGAGGTGAGCTCCTGCAAGACCACGGCGGTCTGGTCCTCGGGCCGATCCACCGCGTGGGCGAGCACGGCCAACGACGCCTCGCCGCCGGCGACGCCCAGGGCTTCGAGCACCCGGGTCGCATCGGCCGCGAGGTGATCCAGGCGCAGGCTGAGCACGGCCCGGGCGTCGCCAGGAATGGTGATCTGTCCCCCGGTCTCGTCCTGCCAGCGCAGCCCTGCAGGGGTCTCCTCGGCGACCAGCAGACCACCCTGGACCAGCGCACGCACGACTTCGCCGACATAGCCGGGCAGGCCGCCGGTCACGGCGTGGACCTGGCGGGCGAGGTCGCGCCCTGGCGGACACCCGCCCAGGATGGCGTGCATGAGCTCGCCCACCCGATCGCTGTCCAGCGGCGCCAACTCCAGGCGCCAGGCATCGGCCAGCCGGGCCCGTAGGGCCGTGCCCGGGGCATCCGCCTCGTCGAGACAGGTGGCCGCGAACAACATCGGCACCCCAGCAGAGCGCACGCTGGCCCGGGCATGGGCCAGGCACTCCAACGCCTGGGGCGAGGCGCGGTCGAGCTCGGTGAGCCCGATCACGACCGGCTTGGGATCCAGGTCTGCTCGCCGCAGCAGGACCCGGGCCACCGCGTCGAAGGCCTCGTCGGGCTCGATCGCGCCATCGCCCAGGCTGGCGACCTGGTCCAGGCCCACGGGCAGTGCGGGGCGCTCCTCTGGGCGGAAGGTGGCCTGGATGGCCTCGGCCACCGCCAGCAGCGCCCCCAGGCCCGGCTTGCCGTCAAAGGCGCCTTCGAAGGATCGCCAGCCCAGCTGCCGCGCCGTGGCCAGGCTCGCCCCCAGGAAGCGGCTCCTGCCGGCCCCGTTGGGCCCCACCACGAGCACCATCCGTCCCGGACGTGCTCGCTCCAGCATCGCCCGCAGCGAGCGGAGCTCGGCGTCCCGGCCCACGATCCGCGCTGGGCCCAGCGCGAGCGGCTCCTGGGGCATGTCTCCCTCGAGCTGTTTCAGCACGCCTCGGAGGTACTGGGCCACCACCGTGGCCGACTCGGGCCTGTCCGCCGGGTCCTTCTCCAGCAACCGCAGGATCAGGGCGTCGATGTCGACCGGAAGCTCCGGCACCAGTCGCCGTGGCGGCACCGGCTTGCGCTCCACGTGGAGCCGCGCGAGCTCGTGGGACGACGTGGCCTTGAAGGGCCGCCGACCGGTGCAGAGACGGTAGAGCAGCACGCCCAGCGAGTACAGGTCGGACGCCGGCGTGACCTTGCCCCCGGTGATCTGCTCAGGGGACGCATAGGCGAAGGTGCCCACGAATTCCCCGTGCCGGGTGATGGTCTCCTCGTGTTCGGCGATGTGTGCGGTGCCGAAGTCCAGCAGCTTGGCCTGGCCGTCGCCCAACACCAGGATGTTCGCCGACTTGAGATCCCGGTGCACGACCTTGCGCTCGTGGAGGTACTGCAGCGCGTCGGCGATGTCTGCGGCCACGCGGATCACCGCCTGGGTGCGGGCCTCGTTGCCGGGACGGCCCTGGGCCTTGGCAAAGGCCTGGATCGGCACGCCGTCCAGCAACTCCATGCACAGGAAGGGGCTCCCGTTGTGCACCCCGTAGCGGTACACCCGCACGATGTTGGGATGGTCCAGGCGGGTGAGCGCTCGGTATTCCCGAGAGAAGCGGGTCGTGGCGAGGCCCCGGAGCGTGAGCAGCTTGACGGCCACGAGCTCACCGCTCTGGGGGTCCTCGGCCTCGAAGACCGCAGCCATGCCTCCCTGGGCCAGCGGGCGGACCACCCGGTATGGGCCGATCTGCTCCGGAACAGGGATGGTCACGTCCTTCAAAGGCCGCCGCTCCGTGCCAGCCACACCTTAGCCCAGCGATGGTTCAGTCGGGCAGGGGTCATGCTCTCGGCCGCGCATCCGATCCCGTGGTTGAACCCACCGGAGTCCGACCATGGCCCATCGCGCCATTCGCTGCCTGCTCGTCCTGGGGTCCTGCATGCCCGGCGTGGCCAGCGCCGCGACACTTCTGGTGGACCCGTCCGGCGAGTTCGGGGTCGAGACACTCGACGAAGCCCTGGCCCAGGCGGCCGACGGCGACACGATCCTGCTGGCGCCTGGGGACTACCCCCCTACGGCAGTGAGCGGAAGGGACCTGACCCTGTCCGCCGCGGCGCCCGGTGTGCGCATCGGGTCACTGGAACTGGAGGGCGGATCTGTGACGCTGTCCGGCCTGGACTTCGTGGGTCCAGGCGTGGCCCTGGTGGTCCGCGATGCCCAGGTCAGCGGCTCGGAGCTGAGCTTCGACGGCGGCGGTGAGAAGCGGAGCGACCCGGCGATCCTGGTCTCGGGCAGCGCCCAGGCGGCCTTTGCTGGCGTGACCGTGCAGGACTGGGACGCAAGCGGCGGCGTGATCGTGCTCGAAGACGCGAGCACCACCGCATTTGCGACCTCGACATTCTCCCGGAACCGCAGCGCAGACGGCGGCGCCATGCGCGTCGACGGCGCGATCCTGGTGGTGAGCGACAGCGCCTTCACCGACAACGTGGCCGCGGCCTGGGGCGGGGACATCGCTGCCAGCGGCGGCGGCGTGACCGTACAGCGGTCCAGTTTCTCGGGCTCCAAGGCCGCGTATGGCGGCGCCATCGGCGTCGGCGGCAGCGCGATCCTGCTGATCGAGGACACCGAATTTCACGGCACCAGCGCCGCCAGCTCGGGCGGCTTCCTGTACGTCGAGGACGCCAGCGCCACGGTCGCCCGGGTTGCGGGCGTCGACGCGAGTGCCGAGGTCGGCGGCGCATTCGCCCTGTTCCGGGCGAGCCTGTTGGCCGAGGACTGGACCCTGGCTCGCAGTCGCGCGGACCTGGGGGGCCACGTGCACGGCGCCGAGTCGACCGTCACCTTGCGGCGGACGCACATGACGTCCGGCCACGCCGACCAGGGCGCCGCCGTGGCCTGGTCCAGCGGCCGGCTGGACGTCGAGAACGCCCTGTGGGTCTCCCAGGAAGGCGCGGACAGCGGGGGCGCGCTCTACGTGGCCGGCGGCGAAGTCACGATCACTCACGCGACTCTGGCGGACAACCGCGCCGAGCTCGGCAGCGCCGTCGCGATGGACGGGGGCGAGCTGGACATGTCGGCGAGCCTGTTTCATCGGAACCGGGGCGACGCGGTCGTGGTGGCGGGAACCGGTCGCATGACCCTCGAGGACGCGCTGCTCTACGACACCGAAGGCGCCCAATTCACCGGCCAGATCCAGGTCGCGTCGTCCGTGGCGACGGCCGATCCGCGCTTCACCGACGCCTCGATGGGCAACTACACCTTGCGGGCCACCAGCCCCGCGCTGGACGTCCTGACGGGTGCTGGCGATCCCGACGGCACCGCCATCGACCTGGGCGCCTTCGGCGGCCCCGCAAGCTGGACCTTGCCCGACGCTGACGGCGACGGCTACGTCTACGGCCGTGACTGCAACGACTTCGATGCAGAACACCACGAGGGCGCCGACGACGCCTGGTACGACGGCATCGACAGTGACTGCGACGAGCGAAACGACTTCGACCAGGACGGCGATGGGCACTCGGCCGCCGCCTACGACGGCGACGACTGCGACGACAGCGACGCCACCCGCAACCCGAGCGCCGACGAGGTCTCCGGGGATGCCCTGGACAGCGACTGCGATGGCCTGAAGGACCGCGACGCCGACGGCGACGGCTGGACCGACGGCCTGGACTGTGATGACTCCGATGCCGACATCCACCCCATGGCGCCCGACGCCTGGTACGACGGCATCGACTCCGACTGCGGCGGCAACGACGACCACGACGCCGACCGCGACGGATCCTCCACCTTGGAAGGTGACTGCGACGACAGCGACGACCGGATCGGTCCCGACGCTGTCGAGGTCGCCGACGACGGTGTCGACCAGGACTGCGACGGCAGTGACCTGACGATCGACGACACCGACCCCGATGAGTCCGATAGTGAGGTAGCGACAGCTGGTACGGATGCTGACGCCCCGGAGTCCGAGCGCATCCTGACGAAGACAGGTTGCAGCACGGTGCCTGGGAACAGTTCGGTGCCTGCCTCGTTCCTGGTGGTCTGCGGCCTCCTCCTCTTCAACCGCAGGCAACGCTGAGAACGGGACCCCCTCCTTCAAGGGTGCGGGAACACAACTACAGGAGCTGGGTCCGCTACGCCCCTCGCTCTCGGAGTCTTGGCCGGGATTTCCCTTGGGGGGTCCCGGTCAAAGCTCCTTCTAGAAGGACGCCGCCAGGCCCAGGGTCATGCCCCCCTGGGTCGGCATGATCACGGGCGTGACCTGGGTCCGCCGTGACGGGTCCAGCTGGTCCATGGTCGTGGACAGCTGGCGTCGGGTCTGGATGGACTCGGCCTGCATGACGCCCAGCGCACCCACCGCTGCGACCAGGGCACCCCCGGTTGTGACCCGGGCCAGCTGATAGGCGCCGACCCACATCGCCACGATGGCGACCGCACCACAGACCAGGCTCCCGGCGTAGCCGCCCCACGCGACCTGTTCGAGCAGACTGCCGTCGTAGCGCACCCCGAGCCGACTCAGCCCAGATCGACCGGCCTTGGCGGCCTTCCACGACGTGACGACGCCATAGGTCACCAGGCCCCCGGATCCGAGCAGCTGGAGGGTGGCCCAGCTCGGTTCCTGGAAGGCGACGTTGGCGACCAGGTTCAGGCCCCCGTAGGTCACCAGGCCAAAGAGGATCCAGCTCTCGATCTCGTTGCGGAGGGCCACGTTCCAGGACGACTCCGCATAGGGCAGGCCCGGGTGGGCGCCGGCGTGTGGCGTCGGCGTGGGCTCTCGACTCAGGGGGACAGCGAGGGGCTGCTCGCCGGTCGTGCCCTCGGGGACCGCGACCTGGACACAGGCCCCCAGGTCACAGACCTCGCCGTCGCTGCAGTCGGTGTCGTCTGAACAGGCCGCCCAGGCCGCAGGAGCGAGCATCCACAGCAGCAGTGCGATCAGGGTGCGGAACAGGTTGGCCTCCAGGACGGCAGGGCACGAACCATACCCTGGATGTTCGAGGACCCGGCCCGGGTTAGACCGGCGCCTTCCCCGAACCCGGGTCCGATCGATGTCCATCCTGCTCTTCCTCGCCTGCACCGGCGGGAGCCCGGCCCCGAGCGCCACAGCTCCGGTGGCCCAGGCCGCCACGCCCGGTTCCGCCACCGATCAGTCCCAGGTGGTCGCGACCTGGAAAGGGGGAGAGCTCACCTATGGCGAGCTGAACACCGAGATCAAGTCCCAGCTGGATGCCCTGGAGCGCGACTACCTCCAGGGGCGGTACGAGCTCGAGGCCGGCGCAGCCCAGCAGATGGCCACCGAGGCCGTCATGCAGCTCGAAGCGACCGCCCGGGGCATCGACCTGGAGACCCTGCTCAAGCAGGAGGTCGAGGCCAAGGTCAAGCCCCCCACCGAAGCCGAGATCGCCGAGTTCTACCCGGTCGTGAAGCGCCAGCTCCGCAATGCGCCGCTGGACCAGGTCAAGGACCAGGTGGCGGGGGCCCTGATGCAGCGCCAACAGGCCGACCTGATCCAGAAGCTGCTGGCCGAGGTCACCGCCAAGTACACCCTCGAGACCCACCTGCCGTTCCCCGACCTGCCCCGGGCCGACGTCTCCGTCGACGACGACCCGTCCCTGGGTCCGGCCACCGCCCGGGTCACCATCATCGAGTTCGGCGAGTACCAGTGTCCGTACTGCGGCAAGGCCTACGAGACGGTCAAGCAGGTGCTCAAGGACTACCCGGACGATGTCCGGTTGGTGTATCGGGACTTCCCCTTGGACTTCCACCAGCGCGCGGTGCCCGCCGCCGTGGCGGCCAACTGCGCCGGCGACCAGGGCAAGTACTGGGAGTACCACGACCTGCTGATGGGCAACCAGCGGGCCCTTGAGCTCGAGGATCTGAACGGACACGCGAACACCGTGGGCATCGACATGGAGAAGTTCTCGGCCTGTCTGGAGGACCCCGGCGACCACGTGCAAGAGGTCCTGAACGACCTCGAGGCCGGCAAGAAGGCCGGCGTGACCGGCACGCCGGCGTTCTTCATCAACGGCATCTTCCTCAACGGCGCAGTGCCGTACAGCCAGTTCAAGGACATCATCGAGCGGGAGCTGAAGGGCTGATGGCGACCGATCTCGACGCGCTCCAGGCCGAGTTCCAGGTGGCGGTGCAACAGGCCTCGGATCTGGCTGCCCTGGACCAGGTCCGCGTGGCCTACCTGGGCAAGAAGGGGCGGGTCAAGGCCCTGATGAAGGGCATGGGCAAGCTGCCCCCGGACCAGCGCGCGAGCTGGGGCCAACAGGTCAACCGGCTGCGGGGCACGGTCCAGCAGGCCCTCGATGACCGAAAGCAGACCCTCGAGGCCGCCCGTCAGCAGGCCGCGCTCGACGCGGGCTGGCTGGACCCAACGCTCACGGCCGGGACTCGGCCCACCGGACGCCTGCACCCGATCACCCGGGTGCTCGCCCAGACCATCGAGTACTTCACCGGGCTGGGCTACGCCGTGGCGAGCGGTCCCGAGATCGAGGACGCCTGGCACAACTTCGACGCGCTCAACATCCCCAAGGACCACCCGGCCAGGGACGTGTGGGACACCTTCTACACCACCGATGGCGCGATTCCCCGGACCCACACCAGCTCGGTGCAGATCCGCACCCTCGAGACCCGCGAGCCGCCTCTGCGGATCATCGCGCCCGGCCGCTGCTTCCGCCACGAGACCATCGACGCCACCCACGGGGCCTTCTTCAACCAGACCGAAGGCCTGTACATCGATCGGGACGTGACCCTGGGTCACCTCAAGGCCACCCTGGAAGGCTTCGTCCAGCACCTGTTCGGCCGCACCCTGAAGACCCGGTTCCGGCCGGCCTTCTACCCCTTCGTCGAGCCCGGGCTGGACCTGGACATCAGCTGCATCTTCTGTGACGGAAAGGGCTGCTCGATCTGCAAGAAGACAGGTTGGATCGAGGTGATCCCCTGCGGGCTCGTTCACCCGAACGTCATTCGTGCGACAGGCCACGACCCGGACGAGTGGAAGGGCTTCGCCTTTGGCATGGGCTTCGATCGGCTGGTGATGCTGCGGTACCAGATCGACGACATCCGTCGGCTGTACGATGGACAGCTGGCGCTGGTCCATGGCGTCTGACGACCTGGAGGCCCGGCTGCGGGCCGCGGTCGACGAGGCCGTGATGGGACAGAACCTGGGCCCGGCGCTGGCCAGCCGGATCGAGCTCGCTGCCCAGGGGGAGCTGTCCCGGGCCGGTGTACGGGGCGCCCGAATTCGCGTGAGGCCCCAAGGACGGGGCTTCGAGGTGCACGTGACGTTGCCGCCCGGTCCCGCACGGGTGCGTGAGCTCGTGCTCCGGATCGGTTGACGTGGTGGGCCTGTGGCTGGTGGGCTGCGGATTGAGCGCGGACCCGGCACCGCCCCAGGCACCCCCGCCCGCGCCGCCGCCCAGCGTGCTGGTGGTGGTGCTGGACACGGTCCGGGCAGACCTGCTCGCCAGAGGCGACGACCCCTTTGGCCGGGCGCCGAACCTGGGCGCCCTGGCAGCCCGCGGGCTCACCTTTCAAGACGTCACCGCGCCCGGGAGCTGGACCTGGCCCAGCCACGCGAGCCTGTTCACGGGCCTGCTGCCCAGGGACCACGGTGCCAGAGCCGCCGCCCGAGACGAGGGCATGGCGCTGCGCGAGGCGCTGTTGGTCACGCCGATGGACCCGAACCTGCCGACCCTCGCCGAGCGCTTCGTGGCGGGGGGCTACGAAGCCGGGGCCTATGTGGCCAACCGTCTCCTGGCCGAGCCCCTGGGCCTCACCCGAGGGTTCGCGCCGGTGGTCTTCGCTCGCGAGGACGCAGCGGTGGTCGACGCGGCCGTGGCGGCCATGGGCGGGCCCCGAGAGCTGATGTTCGTGAACCTGATGACCGCCCACGGGCCGTATCAGCTGACAGACGAGACCCGTCACCTGGCCCCCCAGCTCGACGATCAAGCCCTGGCGCCTTTGCTTCAAGGGGAGGGCGTGAGCTGGCACGCCAGCGAACCGTCGGCCGTGATCCGGCACGGCCTGGACCCGCTGCCCCCCGCCCAGCTGGCCCTGGCCCAGGCGCTCTACGAAGGCGAACTCCACCAGGTCGACCGCCACCTGGGCAGGCTGCTGGATGCGTGGTGGACTGCGCACCCGGACGGTGTGGTGGCTGTGACCAGTGACCACGGGGAGCTGTTCGGCGAGCACGGCGGTCTGGAGCACAGCGCCCTGGTGTGGCCGGAGCTGACGCGGGTGCCGTTGGTCCTGGCCGGGCCTGGCGTGCCGGAAGGGAAGCACCGGGATGCGCCGGTCATGCTCCAGGACCTGTACCCCACTTTGTTGGCGCTTGCGGGCTTGAGCGAGCCGTCGTGGACGCTGTTGTCGGGGTCGCCACGACCGGGGGAACTCGTCGCCGCGGCGTGGCCCAGGCCCCACCTGGCGGACGCCCTGGGCGGTGTCTATGGGACAGGGCAGACCTTGGTGCGAGACGGGCCACTGGCTGTGATCTCCGGGCCCGGCGAGCCCGCGCTCTACGACCTGGCTTCGGACCCCGGCATGGCGGCCCCGCTGGACCGGCCTGGAGACCTTGCGCGGCTGGTGCCGAGGCTGCCAGCGCTCGATGCCACGGCGGGGGCGCTGGCTCTGCCCCAGGGGGAGCTCGAGGCGCTGCGGGCGCTGGGCTATGTGGAGTAGGCGCATCGGGTGCTGACGGCGCTGACCGGGGTGCCAGGGAGCACCCCGGGTCGAACGCGACCGTCGCGTGCGCACCCCCACCCGAGTGCGACGCACCGAGGCCTGAGGCCCCTGAATTCAGGCCAAATTGGCCCGACACCACCCTTGGGAGGGCCGCTGGGGACACGCAGTGTCGCACTCGCCGGGGGGTGCGAACTGGACCGTCGCGTTCGACCCGGGGTGCTGCCCCAGCGCCACAGCTGGACCCCCCGGAGCTGACCGCAGGCACCGACGGCCAGCGTCAACGGGCACGCCCCCGCTCGACGCTCAGCGCGAGAAGTCGCTGAAGCATCCCGTCCGGGGCAGAGCGGGTCCCTCTTGCCGGGAGGCGGTCGCGCGGCCCGTGATACTTTCCTGCCCCGCGAGGCAGAGGAATGCTGGGCGACGTCATTGGGAACTACCGCGTGACAGCGGAGATCGGCCGCGGCGGCATGGGGGTGGTCTACAAGGCGGTCCACCTGAACATGGACCGGACCGTCGCGATCAAGGCGCTCCTGCCTCAGTTCGCAGGCGACGAGGAGGTGCGTCGCCGCCTCTTCCAGGAGCAGCGCATCCTCGATCGCCTGCGACACGCCAACATCGTGGCCCTGCACGACGTCTACAGCGACGACGAGAACCTCTACCTGGTCATGGAGTTCATCGAGGGGGAGACCCTCGACACCGTGGTGATGAACGACGGCCCGATGCCCTTCCATCGCGTCGCCGCCATGGGGCACCAGCTGCTGAGCGCCCTGTCGTACGCCCACAGCCGCGGCGTGGTCCACAGGGACATCAAGCCCCCCAACATCATCCTCACGCGCTCCGAAGCCAAGCTGCTCGACTTCGGCATCGCCAAGGCCGCCGACGCCGCTCGCCTGACCTCTCCGGATCTCGTGGTCGGCTCACCCGCCTACCTGCCCCCGGAGCTGTGGAAGGGCGAAGACGCCTCGCCCCGCTCGGATGTCTATGCCCTCGGCCTCTGCCTGTACGAGGGCCTGATGGGCAAGCCTGCGCTGTTCTCCAACAGCGGCTGGCAGGCGTACTTCGCCCTGCACACCCAGACCGACATCCCGCACCTGGGCGGTCGCCTGCCCGAGCGCTTGAAGTGGTTGGCGGACGCCATCCACACCGCCACTCGGCGGGAACCTTCGGCCCGGTTCGCCGACGCCAAGGCCATGCTGCGCATCTTCCGGCGAAACCTGGGGGTGTCGAGCGAGATGTCCCTCGGGGGCCCGGGGGATCCCACCTGGGGAGACGACGCCACCGAGATGCTGGTGCCCGGCGAGCGCATGCGCCTGCGGGACGAGGAGCTCCACGCGCCACGCCCGCGCCCCATGAAGATCCTCGGGCCGGACACGGGCGCCGCCGTCAAGCCTCCGCCGGACACGCCGCCAGGCACCCAGTTCATCCCGACGGGGCCGAGCGCCGCCCCCCCGTCTCCCAAGCCCGCTGCAAGCCAGCCCGCGTGGACGCAACGTCCGGCCACGCCCACGCCCGCCCGGCAGGCCGCACCCGCGAGGCCCCAACCGACCCCTTCGGCCCCGCAGCCCGTGCCCCCTGCAGCTCCGGCGGCCCAGCCGCCGACCCAGCCTCCGGACCTGCGCCCCCCACCAGGCCTAGCCCCACCCCCGGTGCAACGGCCCTGGGGCATGCTCGTGGGGGCCGGCGCTGCCTTGCTGGGCGCCCTGGCGCTGGTCGTCTTCCTGCTCAGCAACAAGGAACCCCCGACCTACACGCTCCAGGTCACCAACACCCTGGACCAGACCGTCACCGTGGCCTGCACAGCCGGGGGGGATGACACCCTGCCCACCGGCGTGGAGCTCGGAGCCGGCGCCAGCTCCAGTCTGCAGCTGGTGGGCCTGCCCGGGCGGTGCGAAGGCACCAAGGCCGACGGCGAGCGCGTGCTCGACTGGACCCTCGACGAGCTGAAGCGGGGCATCAGCACCTATGCCGTGCGCATCGGCGAACAGGCCAGCCCACCGCCGATCCCTTCGCCCGAAGACCCCAACCGGGTCGCCCAGGGCAAGGTCGAGGACTCGAAGCGGGGCTCGGGCGCCAAGGGCAGCGCCAACAAGGGCTCCTCGGGTGGCAAGAAGCCGGCCGACCCCGGCACAGACCCCACCCCGCCGCCGGCTCCAAGGAGCTCGGGCTGCGAGCCCGACCAGATGCAGTCCAAGGCTGTGATGGGTCAGCTCGGCGGTCTCGACAAGAAGTGCCTCGAAGGCCTCCTGTCCAAGGCCTCGAAGCAGACCGAGAAGGTCGAGATCTCGAAGGTCCTGCTCGTCAACGCCCAGGCTGCCAAGAACGACACCGACTTCATGCGGCTGGCCGAGCGCCACCTCAAGGACTTCACCCAGGCCGACGCCGACATCTGCTACGCCTATGCCCTCAAGCTGAAGCGCCGGGGCCGCTACAGCGAGGCGATCCGATGGGCGGAGCGGGCCCTGGAGAACCGGGACAGATTCGACGACCGCTACGCGTCCCAGTGGACGTCGAACCTGCTGCAGATCCGGGCCGACTCGGCCTATGCGGACTGGGAGAAGAAGGACAAGAAGTACCTGGAGACGCGCAGCCCGATGGACAAGATCCAGGGAGACAAGGCGCAGAGCCTGGCCAAGACCTTCGCCAAGGAGTGGTACGACTTCGCCAAGGAGTCCGGCATCAACGTGGCCAAGGCCAAGAGTCGGTGCACGTCCGCGGCGGGCACGACCTCGTTCTGTCAGTAGGATCGGGCCTGACCCGCGCCGTCAGAACCGCCAGGTCACCACCGCCCCGATGCCCAGCACGCCCGCCACGCCGACCAGGCCATAGCCACTGAGTCCTGCCGCGCGGTTCACCGTGTAGTCGAGCTCCAGCTCGTCTCGGGTGCGGTCGCAGGTCCCGCCGACGGTCAGCTGGTTCACACAGTCCTCGAAGGTGGTCTTCTTGTACCAGGCGAGCCCGAGTCCCGCGGCACCCAGCACCGCGGCGGCGCCACCGGCGAGGGCGAGGGGGCGGTGCAGACCACCGGCCTCACGCTCTCGCGGGGTCCGAGGCTCCTTGGGCGTGCTGCTCTTCTGATCGTCGCGTGGCTTCGAGGACTCACGGCTCCAGGCCAGCAGACCGGCGGACTCCGGCGTCTCGAAGCCTTCGGGCAGGCCGCCCTGCTCCAGGTAGAAGGACCGCATCTGGCCGGTGTTCGAGTTGATCAGCTGCAGGAGCACCGGCCGACCCACCGGGGTCAGGCCGCCGGTGTCCGCCCCATCCTGGCCATCGACCCGCCAGGTCGACCACGGCACCACCGGCAACGTGATCGTGGTGACCATGGGAGGGGCGTCCAGGGTCTCCTCGGCGAGAGCGATCAGGCCCGCGTCGTAGACCGCCACCTCGGTCCGCAGGTCGAACTCCGGGTCGAGGGCAGCCACCGAACCCAGGGCGGCTCGGGTGCCGTCTGCGTCGCCCTGGGTCCAGGCCGCCAGGGCCCGCACAAGATGCAGGGTGCGCACCTCGGCGGGCTCGAGCACCGCCTCCAGGCAGTCCAGCTCGGTGCGCAGGTCGCGGTAGGCGGTCTCGAACTTCGAGGCATTGGCCTGCTCATAGGCGACCACAACCTGCTCGCTGGTGGCCATCACCTGCTGGAAGGTGGCGGGGCAGTCGGCGAGGGCGGGGGTGGTGAGCGACAGCAGGAGGCCGAGCATGGTGCTCCACGGAGGGCACGGGAGGATAGCGCGGCGCTATGCTCCAGGGCATGGCGACCGACGACCGCGAGCAGCTGCCCGGGCCCAACGCCCTGCCTGGGCCCCTGGCGAGCGCCGATCCCCACCGCTTCCGCCAAGCTGCACCTTCGGGCCCGAGCACCGGGAGCTGGCTCCGGGGGGACTTCGTCGGCGAGCAGGGGCCCCTGGCGATCGGCGTCCCGGCCCCTGCGGCCCGCCAGCCCGCCCTGAACCCCGACGCACCGCTCACCTGGGTCGTGGAGGCCCTGCTCGGCAGTGGTCGTCTCGTGCGGGCCTACGAGGTCCGGTCCCTGGTCGAGGACCGCCGCTTCGTCCTGAAGATCCTCCAGGATCCCTCGCCGGACCGCGAGGCCCGCCTGGCCGACGAGGCCTGGCTGCTGACCCACCTCTCCCACCCCGGGCTCGTGCGCGGCCACGGACCGACTCGGCTGGACGGCGCCCTGACCGCGGTCGTCGACCCCGTCGAGGGGGTCTCGCTGGACCGGGTGCTCTCCCAGCATCGTCGCCTGCCGCCGGACCTGGCCCGGTGCGTCGTCGCGTCCCTGGCCGAGCTCCTGGGCGCCCTGCACACCGCACCGAACGCCCAGGGCGAGCCCCTGCACCTGGTGCACCGCGGGCTGAACCCCGACGACGTCATCCTGCAGGCAGACGGGCAGGTGGTCCTGGTCGACCTCGGGCAGGGCAAGGGGCACTTCGCAGACCGCCAGGCGCTCTCCCGCGGGATCCGGATGAAGGACATCGCCCGCTCCGGTCCGACCCAACCGTGCTCCGGGCCTCCGAACCCGAGACTCGACAGCTATGGGCTGGGCGCCCTGTTCTACGAGCTGGTGCGCGGCGAGCGGCTGCCCCAGCCCGGGAGCGGGCCGGCGGGACAGGGTCGGGTGCACCAGGCCGTGCGGGACAGCAAGATGGTCTCGTCGGCGGTCCAGGCCGAGCTGCTCCGGGCGCTGGCGTGGCAGGTGACCGATCGTCCGACCCCGGCCGAGCTCGCCGCCAGCCTGCGCTGCGACCCGGGGCCACTCGTGCGCTGGGCGAAGAGCCAGGTCCCTGCACTGCTCTCGATGCAGCGCCTCCGAGGGCGCTCGGGTGGCGGGCTGATCGGCCGGCAGCTGCGGGGCACGCTGCGGAGCGGGCTGGTGTCCGAGGGGCCTCAGCTGCCGCCGCCGCCGAAGCCTGCGACCCAGCCGGTGGCGCCGACTCGGCCGATTCCGGCGCCAGGGACACGTCAGGCCCCCGAGACGGCAGGTCCCGTGGTGCCCGTGACGCCACCGGCCCAGGAGCGGCTGTCCGCTTGGGCGGTCGTGCCGGTGCTGGTGGTGGTGACGGTGGTGTTGGGGTGGTTGGTGTTGGGGTAGGGGGCCGCTACCGGGCCACGCCGTAGAAGAAGAACGCGGCGCCCTGGTTGGCGCCTCCGAGGTCATAGCCCCGGGCGCCGACGATCAGATCGTCGCAGCCGTCGCCGTCGACGTCGCCGGGGGAGGCGAGCTCGTGGCCCAGCAGGGCGTCGTCGCTGGTGCCATACAGGGCCAGGTCCGCGTCCGCGTCGAGATCGTGGGTGCCGGTGGAGACCGTGCCGCCGGAGACGAGCCAGACCACACCCGTCTGACTGACCGAGCCATTGCTCGCCTTGTAGCCGGTGATCAGGACGTCGACCTGACCGTCGCAGTCGTAGTCGACCGTGCCGTCGACGGTCCAGCCGACCTGGTCGCCGGCCTCGCCCAGCCACTTGGCGTCGGCGGCGCTGACCAGGCCTGCGCTCGGCGACGCACTGCCCTGGTAGATGTAGAGGGCGCCCGCGTCGGTGCCACCGTCGTCGTTGCCGGTCGCTCCGAGCAGGACCTCGTCGTAGCCGTCGCCATCGAGGTCTCCGCCGCCGACACCGGTGCCCAGGTAGTTCTGAGCGTCTTCGCCCTGGAAGGTCAGGTCGGAATCGACAAGGCCCATGGTACCGGTCGGCACGGGACCGAACACGACGTAGACCCCGCCGCTCTCGCTGTTGCCTCCCGCGTCTTCGCCGACGGCACCGACCAGGAGGTCGATCTGGCCGTCGCCGTCGTGGTCGACCTTGGAAGAGACCGAGTAGCCAGCCTCGTCGTAGCTGCTGATGCCGAGCAGCGTGGCCGTGGCGACGTCGTCGACCGGCCGGCCCGAGGTGCTCGAGACCGCCCCGTCGATCACATAGACCGTTCCGTCGTCGACCGAGGTGCCCGTCGCTCCGACCACGAGATCGGGCTGACCGTCGCCGTCGAGATCGTCTCCAGCGTCGATGGCGTAGCCGAAGGCGTCGTCCTCACCTTCTCCGAAGAGCATCACCGAACGCACGTTGTCCGCGGTGTCGTGGGCCAGATCTGCCCCGTAGATCAGGCTGACCGCCCCACCGTTGTTGAGGTAGGAGTCCCGGCCGTGGTGGCCCACCAACAGGTCATCGAAGCCGTCGCCATCCAGGTCTCCGGCCATGGCCAGCTCGTGCCCCCAGAGGTCCGTGCATGTGTCACTCGCCACCCTCGTCACCGACCCGCTGAGCACGCTGTCGTCCAGCTTGTATCCACCCTCGGGCGGCGGCCCGTCGATCACGTACACGCCCCCACAGGACCCATCCGGCGCACCGATCAGCAGGTCCGGCACGCCGTCGCCGGTCACGTCGCCTCCTGCAACCGTGGTTCCTGCATAGTCGCCAGGGTCCTCGCCGTAGAAGACCGCGGCGGCCGAACTGTCGAAGACCTGGTCCAAGACCCCGTTGCAATCGTTGTCGGTGCCGTCGACCCAGTCCTGGGCTCCGGGGTTCACACTGCTGTCTCCGTCGTCGCAGTCGGTGCCATCGGCGAGGTAGCCGCTGGGTTCGTAGCAGTCGACGTCGGTAGACGAGGGATCTCCATACCCGTCGCTGTCGGCGTCCTCGTACCAGGTGGCCACATCGACTGCGTCGTCTTCGTCGACCTCGTCGTCGCAGTCGTCGTCGTCACCGTCGCAGAACTCAGGTGCACCGGGGAACTCGGCCGCGTCGGCGTCGTCGCAGTCCGTGTCATCGGAGACGTAGCCGGAGGGTTCGTAGCAGTCGGTGTCGGTGCTGTTCTCGTTGCCGTAGCCGTCGCCGTCGAAGTCCCGGTACCAGGTCTCGACGTCGACGCTGCCATCCTCGTCGATCTCGTCGTCGCAGTCGTCGTCGTCGCCGTCGCAGTACTCGTCGGCGCCCGGGTATTCGGCCGCGTCGGTGTCGTCGCAGTCGTCGGGGTTGTCGGCGCGGAACTCGTCGACGGGCTGGCAGTAGCTCTTGGCCGTCGTGGTGCCGTAGCCGTCGTCGTCCGCATCGAAGTAGTACTGGATGGCGTCGAAGGCGTCGTCGTCGGTCTCGATCAGGCCGTCGCAGTCGTGGTCGACATCGTCGCAGTACTCGGTCGCGTACAGGTAGGAGGAAGCGTCCTGGTCGTCGCAGTCGGTGCCGAGGGTGCCGTCGCGATCGCGGTAGACGTCGGTGGTCTGGCCATCGCCGTCGGCGTCGAAGTCGCCGTCCTCGGCGCAGTCCGAGTCGATGCCGTCGTACCAGGTGTCGCTCGCGTCGGGGTTCACCTGGTCTGCGTCGGGCTGAGAGAAGCCGTTGAGCGCGTCGAAGTCGGCGCGGACCTCGTTCGGGTCGTCCCAGCAGTCCGTGCCACCGACCTGCCAGGAGTCGAAGCCGTCCAGGTCCTGATCGCCGTCGTTGTTGTCGCAGTTCTCGTCGACGCCGTTGTACCAGACCTCCTCGATGCTGGCGTCCGGGAAGACCGTCGGGTCGTCGTCGTCGCAGTCGGTCGCCTGGTGGAAGCCGTCCAGGTCGCAGTCGAAGTCGGTCTCGTAGTCGTCGGCGAAGTCGTTGCCGTCCGCCGGCTCGGAGACGTTGCAGTCCAGGTTCAGGCCGTCGTAGCAGGTGTCGTCGGAGGCCTGTCGACCCGGGTGGATCTCCGCGGGGGTGATGGCGCCGGTGTAGGCCCAGCTGTCTGAGTCCTGAAGCTCGGCGAGCTCGTCGTCGTTGTCGACGCAGTCGTCGCCACCGACCAGGAGGCTGTCGTACCCGTCGCCGTCCTGATCCCCGTCGTTGTCGTCGCAGTCCTCGTCCACGCCGTTGTACCAGGACTCTGACGCGCCGGGGTTCACCGCTGCGTCCTCGTCGTCACAGTCGTCGCCGAGCGTGTGGCCGTCGCCGTCCTGATCGGCGTCGTTGCCGTCGCAGTCCTGGTCCACGCCGTCGTACCAGATCTCCACGGCGCCCGGGCTCACCGCCGGATCCGCGTCGTCACAGTCTTCGGAGGACAGGAACCCGTCGCCGTCCAGATCGTCCAGGCTGGCGGGATCGAGCAGGACACAGGCTCCGAGGAGCCAGGGGAGCAGCAGCGACATGGGGACCTCTCGCGGACCCAGTATCCGCGATGCCGTGCGCTGGCAGGAGGCGGGGAAACCCCTGCTCTGCTGCACTCGAGCCGGGCGTTACCCTGATGAGCCCGGCCTTCCGCGAGACCCGCCATGACCCCGCTCCTGCTCCTGCTGGCCTGCACCGGCGACAGCTCGGTCACCGCCAACAACGCCGAGCCCTACACGCCGGCCATCACCAGCCACGGCGACGGCGACCCCGTGCTCCCGGGCACCGTGGAGCTGACCGGGACGGTCGGGGATCCCGACGACCCCGCCCTCGACCTCACGGTCACCTGGTACGTGGACTCTCTGCCGGGCTGCGACCCCGCCCCGCCCTTCGACGCCTCGGGCTTCACCAGCTGCGCGGTCGCCCTCGAGGACGCAGGTCCAGTCGAGGTGACCCTGTTCGTGGCCGATCCCTTCGGCGCGACCGCGTCGTCCACCCTCACCCTCGAGGTCGTGCCCAGCGACGCGCCCATCGTCACGATAGTCAGCCCGTCCGACGACGCCACCTTCGAGCCCGGCGACCTGATCGAGCTCAGCGGCAGCGCAACCGACGACGACGACGACGACAAGGACCTGGCGGTGAGGTGGTCCATCGAGCCCACCGATGGCTCCGAGGCCACGACGATCGAGGACGTCCCGGTGTCCTCCGACGGCTCACTGGAGCTCCAGGCCGTGACCTTGGAGGACCCGGGCAGCTACCTGGTGAAGCTCTTCGCCGAGGACCCGGCCGGCGAGACCGGCACCGCAGCGGTCACCATCGAGGTGTTGGCGGAGAATGTGGCGCCGACCTGCGCCATCACTTCGCCCGCTGACCTGGCGGTGGTCGCAGACGGGGAGGCCGTGAACTTCGAAGGCACCGTGCTCGACGACGACGGTGACCCCGAGGACGTCGACGTCACCTGGACCTCGTCCCTGGACGGGGAGCTCAAGGCCGGAAACCCGGACACCGCAGGAGAGACCTCGGTGCTCGCGTCGACCCTCTCCCCCGGCTGGCACCTGGTGACCCTGGACGCCATGGACCCCCGGGGCGGCACCTGCAGCGACGAGGTCAACCTGCTCGTGAACCGTTTGCCGGTGGCCACCGACGTGGTCATCACCCCCGACCCGGCGACCGAGAGCGACACCCTGACCTGCTCCTGGAGCTACAGCGACGACGACGGCGAGACCGAGGCCAGCACCGTGGCCTGGACCGTCGACGGCGTCGCGGCAGGGACCGGCACCACCCTGAGCGGGGCCTTTGCCGAAGGCAGCGTGGTGCAGTGCACGGTCACCCCACACGATGGGCAGCAGGCCGGCGACGACGTGTCCTCCGCCGAGCTGACCATCAACACCCGGCCCGCCCTCACCGACGTCACGATCTCCCCGGACCCGGCCGTGGCGGGCGACACCCTGACCTGCGCCTGGTCCGGCTGGAGCGACGCTGACGGCGACGCCGACCAGAGCACCCTGGAGTGGACGGTGAACGGCGTGTCGGTCGGCACCAGCGCCACTCTGGGCACTGGCGTGGTCGGAGGCGACACGGTCAGCTGCACCGTGACCCCCGACGACGGCGTCGAGACCGGTGAGGCCGTGGTGGCCGTGCTGGTGGTCGACAACACCGCCCCGGTCCTGGCCGACGTCACCCTGAGTCCCGACCCGGCCGTCGAGGCCGACACGCTCGCCTGCACCCCGGGCACCACCACCGACGCCGACGGCACCGGTGTCTTCACCTATTCCTATGGCTGGACCGTCGACGGGATCGGGCTCACCGAGACCGGCAGCACCTTGACCGGCGACCACTTCGACAAGGGCCAGAGCGTGGCCTGCAAGGTCACGCCTCACGACGGGACCGAGTCCGGGACGGCGGTGGGCTCGAACACCGTCACCATCGACAACACAGCCCCCTCGGTCACCGACGTCACCATCTCCCCGGAGAGCCCCACCAGCGCCGATGACCTGAGCTGCACCTGGACCTTCTCAGACGACGACGGCGACTCCGACGGCTCCAGCGTCATCTGGACCTCGGGCTCCAGCGTGCTCGGCACCGGCGAGACCCTGACCGCCGGGAGCGCTTCGGCGGGCGACGTCGTGCGCTGCACCGTGACGCCCTCCGACGGCAGCACCACCGGCGCTGCCGCGAGCACCGAGGTCACCCTCTCCAACAGCCCGCCGACCCTGACGTCGGTGTCCGTGGTGTCCACCGGGGAAACCGTCGAGGGGGAGACCCTGACCTGCACCCCGGGCAGCGTGACCGACCTGGACGGGGACAGCGTCACCTACGCCTACACCTGGAGTGTCTCCGGCTCCGACCCCGGCGTGACCGACGCGGACCTTGACTCATCACACTGGGCCAAGGGCGACACCGTCACCTGCACCGCAACCCCCTTCGACGGCACCGACTGGGGCAGCGAGGTCACCTCCAGCGCCGTCACCATCGTGAACAGCCCGCCGGGAGCGCCTGCGATCAGCGTGCTGCCCGAGGACCCGGTGCCCGGCACCGACGACCTGCAGTGCTTCGTCGACCTGGACAGCGCCGACGCCGACGGCGACAGCGTGACCTACACCTTCGCCTGGGAGGTCGATGGCACGGCCTTCACCGGGAGCGCGGCCACGACCGACCACGCCGGCGACACCGTGCCCGCGGTAAACACCGAGACGGACCAGACCTGGACCTGCACCGCGACGCCGAACGACGGGGAGGAGGACGGGGTCAGCGCGACCGCCGAGGTGAGCGTGAGCTGTGTGCTGGTGAC
>Ga0114932_10000373_pt1 | contig 53306 bp, 46 predicted proteins | sample 2SBtaG_2_FD_87286 | JGI IMG/M metagenome (GOLD analysis project Ga0114932, IMG submission 87286) | Deep subsurface microbial communities from Kolumbo volcano to uncover new lineages of life (NeLLi) - 2SBTROV12_ACTIVE470 metaG | ecosystem: Environmental > Aquatic > Marine > Volcanic ...
CAGGGCCAGCAGCCCGGCCGTGGTCGTCACGTCCAGCAGGGCCATGCTCTGGAGGCCGGGAACCTGTGGGCTCCAGGAGACCGCCGCTGTCCCGACGAGCCGGGGGCGGAAGGCCCAGGACGCGGAGCCCTTCGCCTTGGTCTCCCGACCCCAGGTCTCCATCCAGTCCACCCACGTCGCCGAGCCCACCACCCCGCCGCTGACGAGGACCGAGTTGCCCACGTACCGGGACACCACGAGGCTGTACAAGAAGGTCTGGGGCCGCCACTCCGGGTTTGTTGCCACCACCTGGTAGCGGTAGTCCCCCGAAGCGTTGAGCAGCAGCTTCGACCAACGCTTCGCTGCCGAGAGGCCGAGGCCGGCATCCCAGGTGCCCGTGCCCGTGATGTCCACGCCCGTGGGCGTCTCGTAGTCGAGCGACGAGGTCCCGGTGGGGACTCCCAGGCGCCCCGAGACGGCGAGGGTCGGCCCGCCCCAGTCCAGCTCGGGCGACCAGATGGCGGTCGCCGCCATGTCGCCGACCCCGCCGCCCCACTCCTCGACCCCGCGGTCGCTGGGTGTCCTCATCGGGTCGGAGAGCAGGAGGCCGTCGCTGTAGTGGGCGGCCCCGCTGGCGGCGAGCTCCAGGGCGAAGCGGTCGTTCGGGAGCCAGCCGACCGACGCGCCGAGGACGACCCCGGTGGCCGACAGCCCGTCGGGGATGCCGCCGACCTCGCCGCCCATGTCGGCGTACCCGGTGTACCGGAGGACGTCCACGGCCGTCCCGACGTAGGCGCTCGGAGAGCCAGCGGAGGTGGCGAGCCCGTCACCCCCGAGGAGTGCCGACCGCTCCGCCTGTGTCAGCGGCTGCCGGCACAGGGAACACGCCTGGGCCTGGGCCTTCGGTGACCAGGCCAGGGAGAGGGCTGCCAGGGCGGAGAGTGAAGCGAGCGTCCGCACCGAGAGACCTCCGGGGGTTCTCTCGGTGTACGCATGACTCGCGATCCGGTCGCGGCCGAAGGTCTCAGGGCTCCGGTGTGGGGTCCTGGGGGTCGGCGCAGAGCCCGACTCCGAGGGCTCGAAGGGTGCCGGCGTACCCGAGGGAGCCGTGCAAGCCCTCGACGTGCCGTCCGTCGACGAGCAGGCGGGGGCCGTCACCCTCGACCTCCCGGATCTCGACTTCGCAGGACGGGCAGGCCAGGTCCCGCACGAGCCGGAGGACATCCTCGCAGCGCTCGCAGCCGGCGACCTCCAGCTCGATGGTCCTCTGGGCGGGGAGCGGTGGGGTGTGCTCGGGGGTCTCCAGGTACCCCCTCAAGGCGGCGTATCCTCGGGACACCCGGCTCTTGACGCCCGGGACACCGGTCCCTGTGAACGCCGCCGCCTGCTTCATCGACAGGCCCTCGTACTGCGTGAGCAGGATGGCATCGCGCTGGTCGTGTGGAAGGGAGGCCAGCGCTCGAAGGATCTCCGCCCTCTCCGTGGTGTCCGCGCCAGCGGCGCCGTCCTGGCAGCTCGGGCAGCCGGCCTCTCCAGGGGGCGCGTGTTCCGCCTCGACCTCGCCCGCCTCGGTCCGGGTCCGCCGGCGCCGGAGGGTGTCCCACCACAGCCTGGTCGCGATCTGGGCGATCCAGGGGCCGAAGGGAAGCTCGGGATCCAGTCGGCGTCGGGCATCGACGGCCCGAAGCCAGGTGCGCTGGACCAGGTCGTCCCGCTCCTGGTGGGGGCAGCCTCGACGCGCGAGGATCGCCCGGAGCCGTGGCGTGTGCTGGCGCACGAGCGCAGCCATCGCGGCTGGGTCGCCGTTCCGAAAGCCGAGTGCCAGGGTCCTGTCGTCCACGAGATTCTCCAGCCTATCCGACCCGGATGCCGCCGCGACCGTGCCGTCGCAGGCCCGCCGGTGCTGTCGTTCGAGCAGGACTACGGCCAGGGCCGGAAGCGGTCGCGGATGCGACGGGATGGAGCCCCGTCCGTACCCCCAAGTGCGAGGGGGCGGTTGGACTCCCCCTTCACCGGTCCCGTGCGTCACCGTCGCACCCTCGTCAGCGGGTGAACTCCCGGAGGACGCGCATCGCCCGGTCGCGGCGCTCGTCCGGGACAGCCGCCCAGGTGGCGAGCAGCTCCACAGCGCCGTCTGCTAGCCGGGCCGAGGGCAGCTCGGTGTCCCGGGTCTTGAGCAGCTCCGACGGCTCTACGTCGAGCGCGGAGGCCACTTCACGGACCCGAGCCAGGCCAGGCCAGGCCAGGGAGAGGCTGGTCCGCCCGTGCTCAGCCCTCTGGATTGTCTGCGAGTCCGCGTCGTCGTCCGTTCCTCCGGTCGCCCCCTCACTTACCGCACGCTACCCGTTGTGAGGCGCACCAGCGCCACGGAGGTCTCCCCCGGGTGCCGCGGTCTCCAGACATCGACTTCAAGCGGATTGCTCCGAGGGGGGACAGCCAGGACGCGGCCTTCGAGGAGTTCTGCTGCCAGCTCGCCCTCGATGACGTGCCTGACCCCGCCGCCCTCCGCCGTGTCCGCGGCGCGGGAGGTGACGGCGGCGTGGAGTGCCTCTGGACAGCCCCTTCGGGCGAGGTGCACGGCTGGCAGGTCAAGTACATCTTCGACCTGGGTCGGGCCCTTCGGAAGGTGGCCTCGTCGTTGGCCACCGCACGACGGAACCACCCGAGCCTCAACCGCTACGTGGTCTGCCTCCCCTTCGACCTGTCGGGCTCCAAGGGTCGCAGCGGACGGAGCGAGCAGGAGAAGTTCGACGAGTTCAAGGAGCGGCAAGAGGCCGCCGCAGCAGCGGACGGCCAACACCTCACCATTGAGCTCTGGAGCGCCTTCCGGCTCCGTGATCGCCTCCTGCGAGCAGACCCGTCCGGCGGCCGGGCCCGGTACTGGTTCGACTCCGTCACGCTGAGCGCAGGCTGGTTCTCCGACCGGGTGGAGGACGCGGTGCGGCGAGCGGGGCCCCGCTACAACCCGAAGCTCCACACGGGGCACGCATTGGACGAGGCCCTGGCTGCCCTTGCGGGTTCCCGCGCCTGGTCTTCCGTCCTTGAACAGCGCCGGGAGGGAATCGAGGAGCATGTAGAGCGGTGGAGCCGCGCGCTCGCTTCCGGCAAGGGCTCCATGTCCGAGCCCTTTCCACCCTCAGCCAGGGCCTTCGGGCAAGAGGTTCTCGCCGGTCTCCGCGCGGCCGTCGAGTTGGACTCGGAGACAGGCGATCACGCCTCCGCCCTGCAAGGCGCTCGGGCCGCGCGGGAAGCTGCCGCCCGCTGTGAGCGGGTCCTGGCGGAGGACATCGACGAGCGTTTCGGTGCTGGACAGGCCGACTCCGTCCCATTCCGACACTTCCAGGCGGAGTATCAGTGCCGCTTCCCAGCGCAGCACCTTGACACCTGCCGGGAGCTTCGCGAACCGATCGCTGAGATGGTCGCTTGGCTGGAGGCACCCGCGGTGCGCGCCGCCGCCGAGCGTGTGCTCGTGCTCACTGGTCCGGCTGGCATCGGGAAGACCCACGGGCTGTGTGACGCTGCGGTCCGCCGCCAAGACGAGGGCCTTCCCACCATCCTGGTGAGCGGTGGACAGTTCGGCGGCGGGCGAACGGTGTGGGAGTCGCTGACAGCCGCGCTGGGGCTCGATTCAACCTGGTCCCCGGACATGCTGCTCGACGCCCTCAACACCGCTGGCGCGACGTCGGGGAGGCTGCTGATCTGCCTTGACGCCCTGGACGAGCGCCCGCATAGGACGCGCTGGCTGGACGAGATCCCCGTTCTCATCGCTGCGGTATCCAGGCGTCCGCACCTCGCCCTCTGTTTGGCAGTCCGCAGTGGCTACCTCGATCAGGTGCTGCGTAGCGATCTCGACTTGGCCGTCTTCGAGCACCCGGGCTTCGGCGGCGACGTGTTCGACGCCTGTTCGAGCTTCTTCCGGCACTTCGACCTCGATCCGCCGGTCGGGCCGCTCCTGGAGCCCGAGTACAGCAATCCACTCTTTCTCCTGGTCCTGTGTAGCGCCCTAAAGGCCCGAGGTCTTCGATCGGTCCCGGTGGGTTGGAGCGGGGCGAGGCGCGTCCTCGGCCAACTGTTCGCCGCCCGGGACCAGCAGCTTCAGGAGAAGCACCCCGCCATCGGCAATCGAGTCGTTACGGACGCGTTGAGGGTCGTGGCGGACGCATTGCAGGACGGCGGGCCGATTGCCTGGTCCCGAGCCGACGAGCTCGTGACCGCTTGCCTCCCTCAGTCGCAGCGCTCCAACGTGGCGCTCCTCGATCACCTCGTCGGGATCGGGCTCCTGCGCGTGGTGCCGGGTGAACCCGATGGTTGGAGGCGCAACGAGGACGGTGTCGACATCGCCTTCGGGCGCTTGGGGCATCACCTCCTCGCTGAGCGCTTGACAAGCGGCGCTGCACCGGCCTCGGACCATGAGCTCCGCGCTCGGGCCCTCGACGATCCCGGCTTGGCCCACGCGCTCGCCTTGGCCATGCCGGAGCTGGGGCGAGGCGAGCTTGTAGACCTCGCGGCGGAGGCCGGCAAGCGGTCGGAGCTACTCGACGCCTGGATTGCCGCGCTGCCCTGGAGGTCGGCCTCTTCGCTGGGCCCAGGGGTCGAGGCGCTCGTGCTCGAGGCCCTGCGTGAGGCCGACCTCGAGCACGCTGCCCTGGACGCCCTGCTCATCCTGGCAATGCGCCCGGGTCACCCCTACGATCACCGATACCTCCACGCCTTCCTGGCCCGACCCGCGATGCCGCTCCGCGACGCGGGCTGGTGCTGGTTCCTCCACCGCTCCTTCGAGAGGACCGCTCCCCCGTCGCCGCTTGTCCGCGTGCTTCGATCGCCGTGGGAGTCGGATCTCACGGGTGTCCAGCCAGACCTTCGCGAGGCGTGGTGCGTGGTGCTGGCGTGGTGCGGGGCTGCAGCAGACCTACGCGTCAGGGACCACGCCACCAAGGCGGCGGTCCGGGTGTCCGAGTCCGATCCCGCATGCTGGGCGGCGGTGATCGCGCGGTTCGCGGACATCGACGATGACGCGGTGGTCGAGCGGGTGCTGTGCGCGGCCTACGGCGCCGCGCTTCGGAATCCCGTGACCGAGGCCGTTCGAGAGCTGGCCGCTGCCGTCCGTGACTCTGTGCTCCTGCGCGCTGGCGGTCCACCCCGCCACGCCCTTGTGCGGGACCACGCTCGTTGCATCGGGGAGCTGGCGGCTCATCAAGGCGCGCTCCCCAAGGGCTCCCGCATCGAGGAGTTCCGGCCGCCCTTCGATGCGCCGGGTGAGATCGAGGCCCCCGAGGCGGAGGCGCTGAAGCGCTACGACGACCAGCGCGAGTACCCGCAGATCTTTGCAAGCGTCATGAGCGAGTGGACTGGCGACTTCGCGAAGTACACGATGCCCTTCGCGCTCGCCGGTCTCGAATCGCTGATCGGCAAGGACGTCTCCCGGCGATGGGTCATGGGCCAGGTCATCGAGCTGGGGTACGCGCCCCGGCTGCACGCACCCTACGACCACGAGATGATCGCCCGCTACGGGCACGGGCGCGGACGGCCGGGTTGGGCGGAGCGCATCGGCAAGAAGTACCAGCGCATCGCCCTGGGCCGACTGATCGGTAGCCTGGACGACATCGCGCGGGCCGAAGGCGCGGCTGAGCCCGGGCTTGCGGGGCTTCACCTACGCGCCATTGACCCCAGCATCGTCGCGCGTGGCTTGGAGTTCGGCGACCCCGGGCCAGCGTCGTCACGCTGGTGGGAGCCGGCGGTGCTGGACTTCTCCACCCACGCCGAGCTCACCGACGTGGAGTGGGTGGGTGCCGACGACTTCCCCGACCCGGCCGCCCTGGTCGGTGCCCTGGTGGACGCGGACCATTCCCGGGCGCGATGGCGGTTGCTCGAAGGCCACTTCTCGTGGAGCAACCGCGGTCCGCGTCGAAGGGAACGCCGCTACCGAGACGCGTGGATGATGATCAAGGGCTACCTCGTGCCCCGGCAACTCTCGGCCGAGTGCTTCGAGGAGCTCGCGGACGCCGACTTCATGGGCCGGTGGATGGTCGAGGGGTTCGACCTGGAGGGCCGCTGCTACCTGGGAGAGTACCCTTGGGCGGCACCGTTTCCGGAGCTCCGCGAGCCAGCCGAGGCGTGGCAACATGAGGCTGAGCGCTACGCGCGGTTCAAGCTCCAGCCGACCGCGAACCGGATGGTGGGCCTGTCGGACTCGTGGGCCCTCGACCGCGTCGCCGTCACACTCCCCACGGCGCCGCTCCTCGAGGCCACGGGTACTTGGTGGGACGGGACGTCGGGATTCCGCCGGGCGGACGGCCGCCTGATCTTCCGGGATCCCTCAGTGACCGGCGGCGGGCCCAGCGGCATCTGGATGGACGATGAAGTGCTCGCTCGCGTGCTTGAAGAGCGAGAGCTCGACCTGATCTGGACGGTGCTCGCCGAGCGCCGGATCATCGGGGACGACCACGGGGACGGTTTTTCCGGGATGAAGCACGCCAGCATGGTGATGCAGCTTGATCGAGGGCAGGTGGCCGTTCGGCGCGCTCGCGGGGAGCATCTCCACCCTGACCACACGAGGACCCCAACGTAGTCAGTGCCTTGCCCCCGCCCAGTGCCCCGCCGCTCGCCTTCCACCCTTGGCAACGCCCCTTCGCCCAGTCAGGGAACCGGTCGCCGTCAGCCTGGACCTCCGCGCCTTCAGCGGTGCATCGCTACGTGTTGTCGCACATCACGAAGGAGTTGAAGCAGTCGGAGCACTGGAAGATCCCATCTCCGGCCGGGTGGAACAGCTCGCCGCAGTCGCTGCACTCCCGGAGATCACCCTCGGCTGCGCCCCAGACGCAAGACATGCAGAGGGCCTCCTGCGGGTTCGGGCACGCATCGAAGCTGTTGCGCTGGTCGATGACCAGCGACTCCGACCCGCACTCGGGGCAGATCCGCCGCGGCGGCTCGCCTCCACCCTTGATGATCCGATACTCGCTCTCGCCGAGCACGCTCTCGACGAAGCGGCGTGTGTCAAGCGCCACCTGCATGGGACCACCCCCGCGCCACCAACTAGGGACCACCCCACAGCGAGGCTCGATCCCGCGCTGACAGGCGTCGTGTAGGCCTTTCACGAGGCCACGCTGTTCCATGTCGCGGTCTCGTGGAGGGTCCTGATGACCACGCTCGCCATCCTGTTCCCCAGCCCTCTGGGCTTCCACCTGTTCGTGCGCTGGCCGCGCGATCGACTCCGGCGCTGCTCGACGCTCGTCGACCCCAGCGACGTGGCCGGGGTGCTCGGTCCACTGGGGCATCCTCTCGTCGTCGTCCTCGTCGGTACGCGCCACACGGAGCTCGTCGCGGACCAGGTCCTCGACTTCGCCGACCTCGTCGCCATCCCCGCTTCGTGGCTGCGCCGCGTGCCAAGGAGCGACCTCCGGCAGCGCGCTACGGTCGCCGCCCGCATCGTCACGGCGCATCGAGCCGATCCGCTCCGGGACTACTTCGGGCGGGACACCATAGCGGCAGGGGAGCTGCCGTTCTGACCGCCTCAGAGATCCGGGGCCAGGCTCGGCTTCTGCCGCTTCCGGTACGACTCGCCCTCGATCACGAGGTCGTAAGCGTTGTTGGTGAAGCGGTCGACCAGGGCCTGGGCCAACAGGGGGTCGGCCAGGATCGACAGCCACTCCGAGGGGTCCCGATTCGAGGACATCACCATCGACCCGGCCTGGTGACGGGCGGTCACCAGCTCGTAGATGTCGGCTGTCTCGAGCTCGTCCATCGCGCGCAGCCCGAAGTCGTCGACGATGAGGAGGTCGACCCTGGTCAGGCGCCGCATCTCGGCGGCGTGGGTGTCGTCCAGGCGGGCGCCCTTCAGCCGTCGGAACAGCTTCTCCGCGGACTCGCAGTGCACCGAGTGCCCTCGGCGGATCGCCAGGTGGCCCAGCGCGTGCGCCAGCATCGTCTTGCCGACGCCCACCGGCCCCATGATCAGCACGTGGTGGCGGCGCTCGAGGAAGCCCAGCAGCCGAAGCTCGTCGAGGAGCCGGCGGTCGTAGGTGATGTTGGCGCTGAGATCCCACTCATCGAAGACCATCGACGGGTCCAGCTGCGCACGCCGCGCCCGCGCCACCAGCCGGTTGCGGTCGCGCCGCTGCACTTCGTCGGACAAGACCAGCAGCAGCACGTCCTCGGGGTCCATGCCGCGCTCCCGGGCTTGGCGAAGACGCTCCAGCAGCGTCGGGATCAGCTTGCCCAGCTTCAGGCTCTTCAGGACGCGGATCAGATCCCTGGACAGCTCACGCGGTGGCATCGGGACCTCCCAGCCGGAACTCGCTCGCGTCACGCGCGAACCGGAGGACCTTCCCGCCCCCGGGAGGGGCCGGCGGCGCGCACGACGACAGCAGGTTCCTCCGTACCAGCCCCTTCTCCAGCATCCGTTGGATGCGCATCACGTCCACCACGTCCAGCTCCAGGGCGCGGGCGCAGGCCTCGTCGGTCGCCGCTCCGCCGAAGCGTCGGGCCAGGCCCAGCAGGCGGTAGACGTGGCGGATGCGGCTCCAGGGCAGCGGCCCGTCGGCCAGCCGGCGCGCGTACTCGCCGACGTGAGGACCGTAGCGGTCGCCCTGCTCGCAGAGCGTCGTCGCGTCCCTGGTCGCCAGGGCCGCCTTGCCCGGGGGCAGGTCGGCCGGGTCGATCTTCGTACCGCCGATGGGCTGTCGCGGGTGGACCTTCACCAGCCGCGCGCCCCGGTAGAACCTCACCGTCTTGCGGTCCCGGCGCACGCGCAGGTCGCACTCGCCCAGCGCGTAGGGCACCGAGTAGAGCGCGTAGTCCACCACCACCGCGTGGTCGCGGCCCACGTGGTGGTCGCCCCAGACCGGCTGGTCGTACGGCTCGGTCGGGGCCGGCAGCAGCACCGGTTTCTCCTCGGCCTCGAAGACCTCGACCGGCCGCCGCCTCGTGCGGCCGTGCGTCCGCTCGCCAGCGAGCCGCAGTGACCAGTCGCGAGCCGCGATCCGGGCCTCCTCGACCGACCGGAAGCGCTCGCCACGGAAGAAGTCGTCTCGGACGAAGCGCACCTGGCGCTCGACACGCGCCTTGTCTTTCGCCTTCCGAACGCGCGCCGGGTCGGCCTCGAAGCCGCGGGCCTGGGCGTACTCCAGGAAGCCCTCGGTGAACAGCGGGGCGACCGGGTCCGCCCGCTTCACGATCGGGCTGCAGTTGTCCGGAACGATGAACGGGAACACCCCGCCGAAGAAGGCCCAGGCCGCCTCCAGCCCCTCGATGAGATCGTTCTGCGTCAGCCCGAGGCACGGCCACACGAACTGGTGACGGCTGAACCCGGCGGTGCACAGCAGGGCGTGCATCTTGCGCACCTTGCCCGTCCCGATCTCTGTGAATTCGCCGAGCTCCAGGAAGTCGATCTCGAGGAGCCCGGGATCGGGGTCCTCGACCCGCACGGTGTCGCCCTGGCCGCTTCGCACGCCCAGGTCCTCCGCCACGAAGCGCTGCACCGTGCGCAGCGGCACAGGCACGCCTGTCGTCCGCATCACCAGCCTGGCCAGCTTCGGTCCGTGGCAGCCCTCCTCGACCCAGCCGCGGATCAGCTCGGCGTGCGCGCGGAGGTGCTCGCGCATCGACCCCATCGGCGACGCCGAGCCTGGGCGCACAGCCTCCACGGCGTAGGCGACCAACTCGTCGTCGATGACCGCGTCAGCCCCGCGGGCGAGGCCGGCGGCCTCGGCCGCCGCGACGTAGCGACGCACAGTCTTGCGGTCGACGCCGACTCTCCTGGCCACCGTCCGGTACCCGTGCCCGCGGCTCCACAGCCGCAGCATCTCCTTGATCTCGACCACGTGTAGCTCCCGGAACGCCATCTCTTCCTCGGCTGGATGCCTGAGGAGACCGCCGACCCAGACGCCGCCCTGCGCGCCGCGGCAGGTGGTCCCTAGATCGCGGCGCGGGGGTGGTCCCTAGTTCGTGGCGCGGTGGGCGCTCGGGGGGAGCATGTCCGTGGCGCCCTACAGGCGTGCGATCTCCTCGCCCTCCCCGTGGTTGCGGCAGAACAGGCACGCCGGCCTGATGTCTCCCAACACCAGGGCATCCTGGAGGCAGCTCGGGCAGGTGGTAAGGCTGTGGGCCCTGTCGAGGTCACCGTCGATCTCGGCCATACGGTGGTCCACGAAGGCCTTGAACTCGCCCGTTCTCGCCCGGATTTCTTCCGACAACGCGGCGTCCTCGGCGCCGAGGGTCTCCGGATCCAACTCCTCAGCGATGAAGTCGAGCAGGATGCCGAGGGTCTCGGCAGCCGCGCCCGTGATGGCTGTTGAGGTGTCGACGATGCCGAAGTGCTCGACTTTGTTCCTCTTCTTCTTGAAGTTGGCGAGCATGTCCTGCGACTCCTTCGTCAGATGGACGCCGCACGACGACTCCAACCGCTTCAGTGCGCCGTCCAACCCCACGCTCTTGAACTCGCCCGCCTGGTACGCCTGCTCGGTCGTCTTCGCCGGGTTGACCACCACCAGCCTCCAGTCCTTGCGGCGGAGGCGCTCCTTCAAGATGAGTTCGACCGCCGAGGAGAGGAAGAGGATGGCGTGCTTGAGGTCGCGCTTCGTCGGTGTGCCCGCCAGACGCTCAAGGGCGTAGTGAGCGGAGTCGAGGCCGTTCTCCAGGAGATCGATCGTCAGGGGTCAAGGACATTGTGCACCGGCAGCGGGTGGCGGGAGCGCGAAACTTGGGGCCCGAACCCCCGTGCGTCAAGGCGGAGGGCGTGGTCCCAGCCGGCCTGACCGCCTCCCTCCACTCCCACAGCGAGGGCCGCCACCGCCGCTCACTCCGCCCGCCGACGCTCTGGCTCCAGCTCGATGACCTTGCCGCGTTCCTTGTGGGTCTCGGCCAGGGCCTCGCGCATCGCCTCGATGCCCAGGGGCACATAGACGCGCTCGGTCACGCTGTCACGCGGATGTCGGAGTGCCGGAGCAACCTCGACGCGATGTGCAGGCCCGCCCGCTCGGCGACGTGGAGGCCGGAGGTGCGGCGGAGGTCGTGGATGGTCACGTCCTGGACCTCTGCGTCGGTCCGGATCTTGTTTCACGCCCGCTTCAGGGTCCACCCGGTGCTTCTTGGGGTCGCGGCCGGGGACCAGCCAGGGGCCCAGGCGCCCCAGCTCCCGCAGGAAGGCAACGGTGCTCTCACCGAGGGGCACCACCTGGGGACGGCCCGCCTCGGGCGACGGGATCCGCCAGGGGCCGCCGAACCGTACACGGCCGCAATATCGCGTCGATCTGGATGCTCCCGAGGTTCAACGCCCGAGGGCGAGGACGCGCTCGGAGGACATGACCCCGGAGCACCGGCGGTGGACGAAGCGGGATAAGTCGAGGCGGAGGGCGAGGGGCCACGGCAGCGTAGCGGACGACAGACGTGCTCCGGCGCAGGACGGGCGGTGACGCCTTCCGCGTGAGCCCGGCCTCTGCTGTGCTGCGATTGAAGGCGGAGGGTCGGGGACCTGGCAGACACGTGCCGCGACTCGGCGTAGCTGGGAGGCTGGGCGGACCCGATCAGGGGCTCGTCAGATCCCCCGCGCACCCACCATCATGAGCACCAGCGCGGTACCGATGACGACGAGTCCGGCGCGCGGCACGATTCGCAAGAGGCGGATCACCTTGTCGGACAGGTCCAGGTCCCCTCGGTCCGCCGCCGAGCAGATCATCCCGTCGAGCCGGGGTTCGAGGATGAAGTGAAAGACCGTCAGCAGCAGACCGAGGCCGGCACCGGCCGAAAAGGCACGCCCGGGCCACGTGGTCCACAAGACCTCCGGGTTGGAGCCATACCGCCACCACGCGAGGTAGGCTCCCGTCACCACGGCCGTTCCAGAGAGCCAGGACGCCAACCGGAAGATGCGCGGGAAGACACGCGCCAGAAACCGCGCGCCTTCCTCACGTGGGAGCCGGGCGACGACGGGGACAAGCACGACATTGATCGTCACCACCTCACCGAACCAGGCCGTGGCGGCGAGGATGTGGAGCCACCGGATCATCAGGTAGGTGCTCATGCTCTGCCTCCTGCGGTCGGGGCCCTGCCCGAGCAACCCGAGCGCCCCGCGAGGACGAGGGCCTCGAGGAGGAGAAGCCGCCATGCGCGTGGCTCCGGCCGCACGGTCGGCAACCAGGCGCCCAGCGGTCCTTCATGGGCGTCGATCCACAGGACCGTGCGGAACCCTCCGCACGCGGGCCGCTGCGAGATTCTCGCGTTGCAACCCAGGGTCATGGCACAGCCCAGCAGGGCGCGCGGCGAGCACACCCGCCAACACCCGCCCTCGGCGTCCTCGACACCACAGAGGTCGAGCCCGCGCGCCGATGCTTCGGCCACGATCCATGGAAGCCAGTCGGACGGCACGACGCAGTCCTGTTGCGCGGGGTGTTCGAGCTCGTTCATGGTGCTCCCGGGCTGTCGGATGGGTGGTGTTCGCCGTGGAGCGCACCGAGGGCCACGTTCAACGAGAGGCCAACTCGGGCGTCCGTGCGCCTCGCCTCGGTGAGGGGCAGCTCGCCGCGAATCCTGATCGTGGTCCGCCCTGTCCCGATGTCGAGAAAGGGCCCAGCCGACACCAGCGTGCTGCGGGTCTCCACGAGCTCCTGCACCACATCGATCTGCGGGCCGAGGCGCAGCCAGTCCTGGCCGCGAGCCCGCGTCCACCCGGCCTGCCCGCGCAAGCGCAGCTCGGAGTCGGAGTGTGGGTTCACCAGCGGGGTGCCATCGTGCCCGTGCGAGTGGCCGTGCCCCGGGGCGACGGTCCTCGCCCAGCCAGCAGTGACCGTGAAGCCGAACGCGGAGCCCAAGGCTTCGACGCGCCCGTACGGCAACACCATGAGGTGGGCTTCGCCGAGGTCCCCATCGGTGGCCGTGGGAAGCTCCACCTGCGAGCCGACCGCGGCACGCCAGGTCGAAGATCGAACCGGGACCGCCCAGTCGACCACGACAACGGCGTTGCCGACGCCGGCGACCGTCCCCTCGGGTGTGGACAGGGCGACCAGGGGCAGGCTCCCGCCCAGCCGGACGGAGCCCGGCGCGAGGACCAGCGCGCCGACGTAGGTCTCGCCGTACCAGGCGCCGGTGGCTCCGGCTGCGGCCGAGACGCGAGTGTGCGAGCGAAGCGCCACGGCGGGTGCATCGGACGACGTGGGGGCCGCGTCGATCGGACACTGGTCCAGCCCGCAGCTCGCATGCGCCGGCGTGGGGGCTACCGAGCACAGCGCGACCAGCGAGCCCACGAGCAGCGCCCACGACGGCTCACGGCGTGGCGGCATCATCCCCCCCTTCGCCGACCCGGTAGAGCGCGATCATGCCCGCCTCGACGTGATCGGCCACGTGGCAGTGGAACAGCCACGTCCCCGGGTTCTCGGCGACCATGTCGGCCACGAGCATCGACGCGGGCAGCAGCTCCACGGTGTCGGTCCTGCGCCCTGCCTGGAGCACCGTGTCGCCATGCCAGTGCGGCGTGTGAAGGTCCACTTCGCTGCCCAGCGCGAGCAGGTACCACCGCACGCGATCACCCGAGACCATCGACAGCCCGTCCAGGTTGCCGAAGATGCGGCCGTTCATCGCGTGCATCAGGTCACCCTCTTCCTCGCCGCCGTCGCTGTTCTCGTCGTACACCTCGAACAGCGTCACGAACTCGCGGTCCACGTCGTCGGGCGTGCCTTCGGCGCTCGCGCGATCCGCCGATGTGACGATGATCGCGCCGGACAGGCCGGCGTTGACGTCCGCCGACGGGTTCACGTGGGAGTGGTAGAGCCAGACGACGGAGCTTCCGTCCTCCGGCCCAGGGCCTGCCCGCGGGGGCACCGACCACCGGTAGGTGTACTCGCCTCTGGGCGCGACCTGGTGCCCGGCACCGGGGATGCCAGCATAGGGGGCGCCCTCGTTGTCCTTGTCGTAGAAGACTCCGTGCGGGTGGATGCTGTAGGGCCTCGATGCATCGTTGCGGAAGTGGACCTCCAGGGTGTCACCCACGACTGCTCGCAGGGTCGGCCCGAGGATGCCCTCGTGTTCGGGCTGAACCAGCCGCTCGGTGAAGGTGGCGTCCGTGTACCCGACATACCGAACCTTGGGGTAGGTGCGCTGCTCGCCCCACACGCCGAGGCCCATCTCGGGTCGGATCCGGTTGCTTGCCGATGGCGCATAGTCCCAGTCCACCTCTTCTGCCGCGAGGAAGTACGTGCGCGTCGTGGGCGAGTAGCTCGACGGGGAAGCCTCTGGCGGCGGGTCGGAGGCGGGGTCGGTGCCTGCGCTGCAGGCGGTGAGCAGGGCGGCGAGCGCCAGTTGGTGGAGGAAGAACATCAGGATGGACCCGCAGGTGAGTGGGTAGGACGGAAGAAGAAGCCAAGGGCCGCGAGGAGATACCCCAGCCACGCGACCACCTGGACCAGCGAGGGGTCGTGGTCGTAGCCCAACAGCGACCGGGCGAAGGAGCCGACCGGACCGTGGTCGTCGAGCAACATCCCCGTGTCCCACACGGCATCGACGAGCACCGGGACGATGCCGGCCTCCTGCAGCTCGTGCAGCCCGTGGGCGAGCACGCCGGCGGCGAACACGACGAGCATCGCCCCGGTGACCTGGAACACGGCGCGGAGACTCAGGACTCGCAAGCCGCGATAGAGAAGGACGCCCAGCAGCACGGCAACTCCGAGGCCAACCAGCGAGCCCGCCCAGACAGCGCCCGCCGATGCGCTTCGGCTTGCGGCGTACAGGAACAGGGCCGTCTCCACCCCCTCCCGAAACACCGCCACGAAGGCCAGCACGCCAAGCCCGACCCCGGACCCCGCCCCCACGGCCCGGGAGACCCCCGCCTCCAGCTCACTCCGGATGGTCGCGGCGTGCCGCCGCATCCAGAAGATCATCCACGTGAGGACCGCTGCCGCGGTGAGCATCGCGAACCCCTCGAAGAGCTGCTCCGACGCCCCTTCGAGCCCGCCCACCGTCGCCGAGAGCCCCACGCCGACGATCCCGCTGGCGACGACGGCAAGACCCACGCCCAGCCAGACCGCCCGGTGGCGGTCACCGGCTCCGAGGCGGTCCAGACATCCGAGGACGATCCCCACGATCAGGGCGGCCTCCAGACCCTCGCGCAGCGTGATGAGCAGGGACGTCAACACGGGAGTTTCCGCACGCTGAAGCTCACTTCGCGGCGCTCTGCGATGGCTCCTCAAGCAGCCGCAGCGCCGGTCGCTCCCGGAGCCTGCGCAGCGCCAGGCTCCCGAGCGCCTCACCGAGCGTCTCGTAGAGGCAGGTGAGCGCGTCCTCGTCGAAGCGCAGCGTCACGTGGGCCACGGCCAGGTGCAGGGCACCGCAGCCACAGCGGTCGACGCGCATGTGAGCGGCGCGGGCCAGGGTTTCGCGTTCGGTGCAGTCATCGGTCATCGAGAGGGTCCTCGTTACGGGGTTCGGGGGATGGGAAGGGGTCCGGGCCAGGCGCTGGAGAGCCGCCAGCTCGAGCGCACCCTCGGCGCGACGCTCGAAGCAGCGCCAGGCCACGCCGGGGTGGCGGGCCGCGCACCAGAGCACCGCGGCGATACGGGCACCGTCTCCCGTCGTCATGGCGATGCGCAGCAACGGACAGAGCCACGCGATCGCGCGGGGAAAGTCCCCAGTGTGCGCGAAGGCCCGGTCCAGCGCCCCTTCCAGCCGTTCGGCCGCCGCCGGATCGCGGCGAGCGGTGCGGACGAGACGTTCGGCAATGGCAGGTGCGCGGACGGCCGGTTCGTAGGGCTCGTCGAGCAGCGCACACATCGCCCGGGGCGTCAGGGCGACGCAGACCAGGCGGCGCAGGGTCCCCTCCGCGATCTCGGGCACCGGGCGCAGCGTCATGACGGCCTCGGCTTCGGCACCGCGCCGATCTGGGCAGCCAGGACGAGCCACGTCTCGAAGTGGTCGACCAGCCGCGGGCAGGGGGGCGCCGTGCCGAGCTCGTCGAGGAGGGTCCGGGCCAGGTGGCCGTAGCAGCAGACGCGCCACCGGCCCGCGGGAGACCACAGCTCGAAGGCGCCACCGGTGAGAATCGAGCGCGTCAGGATCGAGAGCCCCGCCCTGGGGTTCCAGAGCTGGAGGTGCAGCATCCCGCGGGGTGCGAGGTAGGCGTGCTTGTCGTCGTTCCAGGCGAAGGCCCGGACCTGCCAGTCGCCGTGCTCGAACACGCAGGCCCGCTCGGCCGGATCGTGGGGCGGAGGAGGAGCCTCGGACCGAGCAGGGCGACCGACGACCGCGGCGTCTACCGTCATCGCTCAGTACCCCTCGACGGCGCTGGACTCGAAGCTCACCATGCCCGAGGTGCCCTGGCCGTCGTAGTAGTCGAGGAAGCGCAGACGGAAGTAGCCACCGCCGGTGCCATGCACGAAGTACAGGACGTCCGCCGGGCTCAGCGTGTGGGTGGTGCTGTCGTAGTCGTACCAGCCGCCCATGGCGTACTCGGGCACGTCGTCGCCGTCGGCGTCCGCCTCGTCGGTGATCCAGCCGTGCGGGGGCGCCTGCGTGTTCGTCTCGAACTCGTCGTAGTAGCCCTCGAAGGGCGCGACCTCCACGCCCCCGGTGCCGCTCACGCCGCCGTTCACGATCACGGTGGAGCGCAGGAAGCCGATGTCCCACTCGGTGGAGTCCGAAGGGTCGGACGGCTCGACGACGGACAGCGTGTCGAGGTCGAGGTAGACCCAGGTGTCGTAGCTGGTGGCGTCCACCGTCGTCTCGGTCACGGTGAGGTCGACGTCGGTGTCGGTGTCGGTGTCGGTGTCCGTGTCGGTGTCGGTGTCGGTGTCGGTGTCCGAGTCGGTGTCGGTGTCCGTGTCCGTCTCGGTCGTGGAGCCGGTGTCGTCGCCGGGCTCATCGCCGCAGCCGCCGAGCGCCAGGATCAGAGAGAAGAGAGGAGTGAACTTCATGGTGTGGTCTCCGGGTGGATGGAATCGTCAGGGCGACGCCACTGCGCCCCACCGGAAGGTCATGAACCCCGGTGTGCCAGCGTCGTCGTAGTAGCTCTCGATGCGGACCTTGAAGAAGCCGCCCTCGACCGAGCGGAGGACGTAGACAAGGTCGTCTTTGGACGACAGCACGTGGGTCGCCTCGTCGTAGTCGTACCAGCCCGCCATGGCGTACTCGGGCACACCGTCCTCGTCGGCGTCGGGCTCATCGGTGACGTAGCCGTCGTCCGGTGCGGTGGTGATGGCGTCGAAGTCGTCTCCCTCGAGCACGGCGACCTCCACGCCCCCCGAGCCGCTCACGCCGCCGTTGAGCTTCGGCAGGTAGCGCTGAAAGGCCAGGTCCCAGCCCTGCGAGCTCTCCGGGTCGCCCACGCTCACCGTCGAGGCGGACTCGAGCTCGAAGTAGACCCAGGTTTCGTAGTCCGTGGCGTCGAGCACGGTCGTTGTCGTCCCGTCCCCTTCGTCCACGTTGCCCTCGGGCGCGGCGGTGTCGGCAGCGGTGTCGTCGTGCCCCCCGATGTCGGGCGCGCAGGCAACGAGCAGCGCGGGTACTCCGAAAGCGAGCAGCAGGATCCTGGTCATGGCTCCGTTCCTCCTTCGGGGGCCCCGTGTCGGCGGACCTCCCATGGGTAGCGGCCGGTGAGCCCGGCGTAGAAGCTGCGCGGCGGCAGCGGCGTCCACTCCGCGTCCCCCGCGTCGAGCAGGTTGTCCGCGCCGGCGAAGAGCGACACGGCGCCCCACAGCTCCTTGCTGATCCGGGCGTCCAGGGTCGCGTAGGGCTCGGCGTCGGAGCGGTCTTCGACGCCGTCGCCGTCGACATCGAGGTAGTAGGGCCGGCTGCCCACGAGCGACCCGCGCAGCACGGCGAGGGTTCCCCAGGGCTCGTAGCGCCAGGTCAGCCGGAAGGTGCCGCGGTGCAGGGCACGCCCTTCGAGCGGTCGGTCTTCTACCAGGTCCCGCGTGTCCGTGAGCGCGTAGCCGAGGTCGACGCCGATCCCCGCGGGGAGCCCGAGGGCCAGCGCCGCCTCGCCACCCTGGGTATAGGCGTCGGCGACGTTGACGTAGCCGTACCGTGTGGGTGAGCCGGCCTCGGCCTCCTCGAGGGTCCCGGTGGTGATGAGGTTGTCGAGGTCGTTTCGGAATGCGCCCAGCGACAGCCAGAGCCAGTCGGTCGGCTCCCACTCCACCCCGAGGCTGGCGTTGCGCGAGGTCTCCGGCACCAGCTCGAGGTTGCCGGCGACGACGTAGCCCGCCCCCGGGTTCTCGAAGTACAGCAGCAGCTCCTTGAAGCTCGGGGCTCGGTAGCCCCAGCCGTAGCTGGCGCGGATCACGAGGCGCTCCACGGGATCGAAGCGCGCCGACAGCTTTGGCGTCGGGTGCACGCCGAACTGGGTGTCCAGGTCGAGCCGGGCGCCGGGCAGCAGGGTCAGACGGGGCGCGTCAGACAGGTCCCACTCGTCCTGGGCGAAGAGCGCCAGGCGCCATCGCTCGCCGGAGCCAGCCTCCAACCGGTCCGAGAGCATCCACTCGTTGAGCCCTTCGGTGCCCACCGTGACCAGGTGCGACTCGCCGAGGTAGCGGTCGTACTGCACGGCGAGCTGGGCCAGCCGCTCGCGCGTGTCCTCGTAGGTGTCCAGCGCGCTCGAATCGCGCTGGTCGCTGTCGTACTGGTCCCGGTACCAGGTCGCGTAGCCGGTGACCTGGAGTCGCGAGCGCCCGGTGGGCCAGCCGTCGAGTCCCAGGGCGACCTGCCCCTCCTCGGTGAGGTTGCGCCGGTCGAAGACGGCACCACCGTCGGAGGTGTCGATCCCGCGGCTGTCCCGGAACAGGTAGCCGCCGCGACCGATCACCCGCCAGTCCGGGCTCAGGCGCAGCTCGGTCCGGTTGCCGACGTCGAACCCACTGTACGCGCTGCCGCTGGTCGCCACGTCCCTGGGATCGAGGTCGTAGGCATCCGCCCGGTGGAAGCCACCGGTGAACATGGTGGACACCCGCTCCCGCCTGACCCCCACGCCCGCAGCCAGGTCCACTGCCGCCAACGTGCCGTAGCTCCCATAGAGTTCGGCCGAGAGCGGTGCCGTCGGACGGCGCGTGATGATGTTGATGACGCCACCCATCGCGTCGGAGCCGTACAGCACGGAGCTCGGCCCCTTGACGATCTCGACTCGCTCGATCCACTCGACCGGGTACCGGGACAGGTCCACGGCGCCCGCCTTGCGGCCGATCACGCGTTGCCCGTCGACAAGGACCAGCACCTGCTGCGGGTCGAGACCCTGCATCCGTATCGTTGAGCCAGCGAAGGAGCGGCTGACGTCCATCCCTGGGTGTTCCTCGAGCAGCTCGTCGAGGGTCTGGGCACCCGACGCCTCGATCTCGTCCCGGTCGATCACCTCGACCGCGACCGGACTGTCCCCGAGCGGCGTCTCGGTCCGCGTCGCCGTCACGACGATCTCCAGGATCGGCTCGTCGCCGACAAGCGCAGGATCGTCGGGCTCGTCCGGCTCGTCGCCGGCGTGGGCGACCGCCGGCCAGGCCAGCAGCGCCAACAGCAGGCCGTATTGAAAATGAAATTCATTTTCAATACGAGAGCGAACGAACCTGTGTCCAGGACGGGCGACCACACAGACCTCAGTGCCCTTCGTGCGCGTGGTGGCTGTGTTCGCCGTGCTCGGCACCGCCCATGCCGGGCGGGTCTGCCTGTTCGCTCGGGCCTGCTCCGTCGACGAGCTCGCTCCCGCCAGCGATCCCGAGCCGTCGGGCGCCCTCCGCGACCTGCTCGTCCAGCCATCGGTCGAACTGGGTGCTGGGCGCGAAGCCCTCACCGAGCACGTAGTCCAGGCCCTCGAGGAACTGTTCCTCACTGCCCTGCCCGGTGGTACGGGCGGGGATGACGATCGCCCGGCCCCCGTCCGCGCTCGCCGCCTCGACCATCGCGCGGATGGCCGCCACCTCCGCCTCGCGCTGGTCCGGCCAGTCCTCGCGCCAGGTCCCGGTCTGGATGGCGCGGAAGGAGTCGCCACCGTTGCTCCGCATCCACGTTGCGAGGTGGTCGAGCACCCCGCGCCAGTGGTCGTTGGTGGTGTCGTCGCCGTACCCATGGGCGACGAGGATGATCGTCTCCTTGCCGGGATCGGTCGACTGGGCCCGCGCCCGCTCGAGGAGGGCCTCGGCAAAGAGCGGGTGGGCCTCCAGGCCACCCACGGTGACCACGGGGGCCGCGGTCTCGATGCGCCCGCCCGGAGTCGCTCCGTGCCCGCCATGCCCGTGCCCGCCCATCCCGTGTCCGGCATGTCCGCCGTGCCCGCCCGCCTCGACGTCCAGGCCGAACATGCGCTCCACGGTGCCCTTGAAGCTCTGCTCCAGGCCGAAGATCCGCACGACCACGATGGCCCTGGCGCCGCGCTCCTCGAGGCGGCGCACCGCCTGCTCGATCACCGGCTGGTCCGCCATGCAGAAGGCGAACTCGACCATCACCCGATCCGCGAGACCCTCCGCGGCCTCCCGCATGGCCTCGTTCCACTCGTAGTCCGAGCCGTGGGCCAGGAAGACCACGCCGAGGTCCTCCCACCCGAGCCCGGTCGCCTTGCGCGTCTCGCGCGTCATCCAGGTGGCCAACGCCGGGTCCGTGCCGAGGTCGCCATCGACGAAGGTCACGCGGTCGGGCAGGTGCCGCTGAACGGCGGCGGCGAGGGACATCATGCTGTCGAGCTTGGGCCCCAGGTGGAAGAGCACGAGCGCTGGGCGGCCCGGCCCTCGCATCGCCGCGACCAGGTCCCGCCGCACTTCCCTCTCGCGCGCCTCCGCTTCGGCCCCTTCGGCGTCGTAGGCCACGAGCGCGGTCACCTGCTTGAAGCCCAGGCCGGCAGCCGCCCGGTCGGCGATCTGCTGGAGATCCCGCTCCATCGCCTCCCGGGAGGTCGGGTCGGCAGCCCCATACCCGAGCACCACGACCGACCGACGCCCGGCGTCCTCGATGCCGCGAAGCTGTTCCGCGAGCGCGTCGACGGCGAAGTAGGAGCCACCGAAGGGCGCGGCCCAGACGATGGGTGCCGTCGCGTCCGCCAGCGCCGAGCGCACCAGCGACAGGTCGGGGTCGCTGGGCGCGACGAACAGCGGGAGCACCGCCACGCGCTCCACCCCCTCCTCGTGGAGTGCGGTGACGGCGTGCTGGGCGCGAGCCACGCTGCGCTCGTCCGTCACGAAGACGAGGCGGGCGCTTTGCCGCTCGACAGCGACGAAGCTCTCGAAGGCCGCCCGGACCTCCTCGTTGCCCATGAAGCCGCGATCCGTGGCGAGTACCAGGATGCCCGGCGCTTCCTCCTGGGGCACGCCGGCACCTTGCAGCGGGTGCTCGTGTTCGGCACGCGCATCGGAGGGGGAGGGCCCGGCGTCGGACGCGACGGAGACGGCAGAGAGGCTGATGGCCGACAGGGAGACCAGGGCGGCGAGGAGGTGTGAGCGGGTCACGGGCGGTCCTATTGAAAATGAAAGTCAATTTCATTTAGAGGTCCAACTGGTACCCGTGCCCGCGGGGGCTGTCAAGGGGGATCATCCGCACCGCCACGACGGATGCGCCCGGCCTCCTGCACCACCAGGTCGAAGGTCACCTGGACGTCGGTGTCCCCGGGCAGCGACTCGAATCCGCCGGCCGCCAGGTCGTGGGCCAGGGTGCAGGTCTTAGCCGGCGCGTCGTCTCGGGCGGCAGGTGCCGCAGGGTCACGGTCAGCGCCCCGCTCCCGGAGGCGTCGGTCGTCACGGTGCTGTCGAGGCCCACCCCGCAGCCGTTCGCGTCGGTGTCCGCGTAGCCGTGCGACAGGAGGGGGCGGTCATGCCCTCGGCGTCGTCGAAGACCAAGGTCGGATGCGTGCCGTGCTGGTCGGTCCAGCTCCCGAGGCAGCGCTGGGCGTCGTCGAACATGTCGGTGCGATGGAGGCGCACCTTGAGCCCCTGCTGGCGGCACAGCGAGCGCATGAAGCCCGAGGGCGTGGTGGGAATCTGGCAAATGCGGAAGACGGCGTAGCGGTCCCGGGGCAGCTCGCGGACGAAGCGCCTCAGCGTGATGGACTTCCCAGCGCCGCTGGGTCCGGTGACCAAGGCGAGGCCCCGGACCTCGAGCCTGAAGCGCAGGCCGGCCAGCAGCTCGCGCTGGCTCCGTCGCGCCCCGACCAGGAGGGTGGACCGTGGGATGTTGAGCGACGGCGCTGTGCTCAGCAGGGTGAGTCCGCGTGCGAGTTGTCCGACTGCGGTTGCGGCCTCCTCCTTCCACCGCGCCAACCCGCCCGACGGGGGCAACCCCGCCGGGTACTCCTCCTCCAGCGGTCTCGGCGCGAGATGGTCGACCACGACCTGCCGAATGGCCTGCTGCCATCGCAGCCCATCGGGGAGCAGCCGGGCTAGCCAGCGCTGGGCAGCGCGGCGGCTCGGGCGCTCTTCGCCCCAGGGCCACTCCACGTGGTGCAGTCCCCGGTCGGTTTTCAGCCAGGTCCACACCGCCGTGAACACGGTCAGCAAGCCGTGCCGGGACCAGTGGATGTCCCGCGGAGGGCGGTCATGCACCGGCTGTCCTTCCGGGCCTCGCCAGCGCTGCTTGTGCACGACGAGCCTGCGGAGCCGCCCGCCGTGCAGCACCGACAGCGTCTTCCGCGTGTAGCCGTGCCCCACCCAGTCCCGGTCAGGACGAGCGCCGCGGCACACCCAGCCTCGCGCCTACAGGCGAAGCTGCGAGCTCGGAAGGACCGTGGTCATCCCAAACGTCTACGGGGGCGCCGTCCTCGGTCGCAAGCTCCCTGCGGGCGGCGCCCCGAGTCCTGGGGTCCCTACCGGGAGAGAGCGCTGGGACGTGGGGGCGGACGTCGGGATGAAACCGCGCTCAGGCGGGATGGGTACGCAGGATCGGACACGCATCAGACCCAGGCTGAGACAACGGGAGAACCATGCGCTCTGGCGCGATGGCGTCCACCACCTTGGCGAACTCCTCGTCGCTGAGGCGAGCCAGGGTTGGCCCGGCGCGCTGGCACAGGGGTTGCCAGAACGCCGAGATCGGGCCGTGCCAACAATGTACCAACACCCGTGGAGCCCCCTCGTAGAGCGCCTTCACGAGCCGATCCGCGCCCATTTCCATTGATTCGTAATCAGCAGGTCAGCGGTTCGAGTCCGCTTCTCGGCTCCATCCACAAGGCCCTTCCACGTCGCCGCGGAGGGGCCTCGCTCGTTCTGCCGGCCTTGTCGATCGCTGCTCCGGACTCGCCCTCCGAGATACTGCCGGCTCCAGCAACCGGAGGATTCCCATGCCTGACCGCGACGTCCAGCGTGACGTGACCACCAGCCAGTTCGTGGACACCTTGCGGCGCATCGCGGATGCCCTGGAGTCCGGGGAGCGCGTGCGGATCCAGGTCGGCGGGCACCGGTTCCGCGTGCCGGCCGGCGCCAGCCTCTCCATCGAGCACGAGGTGGAGGACGGCCTCCACGAGCTCGAGCTCCAGCTCCAATGGTCCAGCGCCGACGACGATTGACGCCGTGCGCGGAGCGGCGGAAGCGTCCGCTCGGAGCGGCGAGGCCGTCGACATCGGGATATCCGCGCGGGATGCTCAGCATGCTGCCTCTGTTGTGGACCTCCGTCGCGCACGCCGACGATGTGCTCGTGCCGGAGTTCACGCCCGAGACCATCAGCGACTTCGGCAACGCCTTCGTGGTCTACCAATCCTTGACCGACGACCTCGAGAGCCGGAACGTCTCGTTCGTGGACGCAGACCGCATCCGGAACATCTCCGGGGACCGTGGTGACGCATGCGCCGAGACCGACGACTGCCCGGCAGTGCTCTTCGGCGACTGGGATGCTCACTACGCCGTCGTCGGTTTCGTCGGCGGCGCAGACACCGGTGAGCTCCGCATCGTCGTGGAGATCCACGACGCCGTGAACAGCACGCCGGTGTGGCGCGTCGATGAGCAGGTGCCCGACGCGGGCCTGTACGACTTCACGGGGCGCGTGGCCGATCAGCTCGTCGAGCTGCTCGAGCTCGTGGCGCCCGTGGACGATGGCGCCCTCGTGATCGGTGGACTGCTCGACGAGCCGGTCGACGGGCCTGACGAGACCGCGAGCCTCGACGACTTGTTGGACGAGGCGTTCAACACCTCGGCGCCCGAGCCCGAGCTCCCTACGTTCGAGCCCGAGCCGCTGCCCGAGCCCGATTCCCAGCCCGGGGTGGAGACGGAACGCCCGACGATGATCTCCGGCAGCAAGGCCGAGCGGGAGCAGCTGGGCGTGGGTGAGCGGGGCTACCGCGCCTACCTGAACAGCGATCTGCCCAAGGAGATGTGGCTCGACAAGGCCAAGGTTCGCAGCGGCATGTTCACCGTCACTCTGGCCGGCGGCTACGGCCTGGGCGACGTCTCCCGCAGCTACGACGTGCGCGTGGCCGCGACCTACCCCGACTACGAAGTCACCGAGACCTACCAGGCCGACGGCTTGATCAGTGACGGCGATCTGACCGGCTCGGTGAGCCTCGGCTACCACGCGGCAAGCTGGGTCGAGCTCGGTGTGAGCGCCGGTCTCCAGCAAGGCAAGCACTACGCCAACACGGGCTACGAGTACTACATGGTGGACGGTGAGTCGGGTCCGGCGGCCGGTGGTGCCCTGGATCCGGCCGTCGCCTGGGCGGCGATCCTCCAGGCCTACGGTCGGTTCTATGCCGTGGGCTACGGCACCGTGAAGCCCTATGCGCTGTTGCTCGCTGGCGCCCAGATCCACGATGGACTCGAGGTGCCGCCGGACGGGGAGCTGACCTACCCATCCCGTCCCGGCGCCACGCTGATCTCGGGAGGGGCCGGTGGCGGTCTGATGATCGACGCCAACGACCACGTGGGCTTCTTCGTCGAGGTGCCCATCAGCTTCCTCTTCGGTGACGACATCACGCTGGAGGGCACGCAGACCGAACTCATCCAGGACGTGCCCACGCCGATGGGCGACTCGGTCGGATACGTCCTGCGCCCGTCGCTCGGGGTTCAGACGCGGTTCTGAGGACCGTCAGGCGAGGCGGGCGCGCGCGATGACGGCCCGCAAGAGCGCCCCATCGGCGTCGGGCAGATCGTCGCCAAGTCGACGCCGCACGGTGTCCGCCAGGCGATGCTCCAGGTCCAGGCGCTGGGCGGGATCGAGCCCACGTCGGGCGACGGTGTCCACGATCAGCACGAGCATGTCGGGTCCGAGCGAGACCCGCAGCCGCCGAGGCGTCCACGTAGCGGGAAGTGGGCAGCCCTGCCCGAGGGGCTCGAGATCGATCCGGGGGGTCTCACGGATGACGAGGGTGCCTGCGACCAGGTCGCCCAGGCGCCGTCGCTCCGGGTCCAGGCACGCCACCACGAGGCTTACGAGCCCGAGACCGGGCAGCATGTCGGCGGGCCGGATCAGGTTCCGCACGAGGGTCGCGCGCCAGCCCACCGCCCCTCCATCCCGCTCCACCACCCTGAGCCCGAGGGCACGCTTGCCGGGGGTCTGCCCTCGCCACGCCAACTCGAAGAAGGTGGGCCACGCCCAGACCAGCAGCACGCCCACCCCGAGGCCGAGCGCGGCTGCGAGGTTGCCTGCGGTCTGCCACGGCGCGGCCTGCATCGCGCTTGCACGCGTCGCGAAGGTCCCGACCAGTCCCAGGAGGCCGCCGAGCGCAAGCACCTGCACCACCGCGTCGATGAGGAACGCCGCTGCGCGGGCGGGCGGGCCGGCGGGCGACAGCAGGATCGGAATCCCCTCCGCGGTCGGCACGACGTGGTCGACGGGACCCATCGCGCCAGTCTACAGCGCGTGCGAGCATGGTGCGGTGAGCGAGCCCACCCGAAGCCTGCGCGCCGCGCTCGCCGCCGTTCCGGTGCGACCCGACGAGCTGGCCGCGGCCTACCGCGAGGCGGCCGCGGACCTGGCTGGAGTGCGCTCGGACCCGGCCCGAGCGGCCGAGGAGGCCGAGCTCCAAGCCCTGGTGGCACGAGCGCATGCGCGGCTGTTCCGACCGCCGCGGCCCCGGCTGGATGCGCTCGTGACCTTCGTCACGGGAGGGTGGGTTCGGGTGCTTGTTCGACGCAGAGCGGAGGTCTTGGCGGCGGCAGGTCTCTTTGCGCTGGCAGCGCTGGCCGCCTTCGGGGCGGTCCTGTTCGACCCGCCAGGGGCAGTCGAGCTGTTGTCACCCGCGGTGGTCGGCGAGGCCGAGGCTCGGCTGGTGAGCGGCCGTTGGCAGGCGCCTGCGGGCGCCCTCCAGGTGGTGGGGCTCGCCACCGAGAACGGGCTCACGGCCGTCGAGACGATCGCCTACGGCGTGAGCTTCGGCATCGGCAGCGCCTGGTCACTGATCAAGAACGGCGCCTTCGTGGGGGCGCTCTACGGCGTGGCTTGGCACCACGACGCCTCCGCGGTGTTGGCCACCTTCATGGTGCCCCACGCTCCCTGGGAGTTCCTGGCCATCGTCGCGGCGGGCGCCGGGGGGCTGACGCTCGGGGGTGCTCTGGCCGCGCCGGGGCGGCACTTGCGGCGCGACGCCCTTCGTGAGGTCGCGCCCGATGTGCTCGCGTTGGCTGGCTCGTCGATGGGCCTGTTGCTGGTCGCCGCCTGCATCGAGGGGCTGATCTCGCCCCACGTGTCGGGTCTCGGTGCCCTGCTCGCAGCGCTCATCGGGGCGATGACACTCGCCTGGTTTGCAAGGCGGGGTCTACGCCCCGCGTGACAGCACCGCCAGGCAAGCGTCGCGCACGCGGACCTCGGCCTGGGCCGCCTCCACGTCGAGCACGGTCACGCCGGTCCTGCGGAGCTGAGTGAGGCGCCGGCGACGACGCTCCAACAACCGGAGAGCGCTGGCCCGGGCATGCAGGTCGTCCAGGGTCTGCACAGGGGCCCTCGTGGGAGCGTGCCCCGCCAGCTCACGGAGCGCTCGGTCGCCGAGTGCCGCCACGACCACGCGGTGGCGGCGGTGGAGCAGGGGCAGCGCCCTCGACAGCTCGTCGCCCTCGGGGCACCCGATCACGACCACCAGGCTGCGCCGCCGCGTGTGGTCGTGCAGGTGACGCATGAGCTCCTGGTAGTCGGGCTCGTACGCGCTCGGTTGGAGTGGGCCGAGCGCTCGGAGCAAGGCGGCGCCGTGCCCTCGCGTCGCCGGCAGCGCGTCGCGAATCCGACGGTCGAAGATCACGAGTCCCACCCGGTGCTTCGTCAGGTGGGCGGCCAGCGCGAGGCTCGCCTCGACGGCGCGGTCCATCCGCGTTCGCTGCGGGCCGTCGGGTGCCCCCATGCGCCGGCTCGCCTCGATGGCCAGCAGCACCCGCGGCGCATCCTCGTCGCGCATGACCCGTGTGATCGCGCGCCCGAGCCTCGCGGTCGCAGGCCAGTGCACATGCCGAAGCTCGTCGCCTGGTTCGTAGGCCCGCAGGCGCTCGAGCTCGGTGCCCCGGCCTGCGCGCCGAGCCAGGTGCCGGCGACCCTTGGCGAGGCGGCGGGCCCGGGGGCTCCCCGTGGCGGCGGCTCGTGGAAGGACGGGGACGTCTTCGGCTCCAGGCCAGGCGGCGGCGATCTCGATCACGCCAGCGCCCACGCCGACCCAGGCGCGCAGAGGGCCCAGGCTCGCGAAACCACGACGTTCTGCCGTCACGGCCACGGCCACCGAGACCGCGTCGCCAGGCCCGACGGCGAGTGGTTCGAGGGCTGCCACCTGGATCCAGGCGGGCACGTCGAGCACGGGCGAGAGCCGCAGCGCCCTGGCGCCTGGGTTCTCGACCACCAGCCGGAGCACGGTGGGTCGTCCGAGCACGAGGGCGTCCGGTCGCTCCAGGGTCACGACCGGCGGGTCGGGCCTCGTCAGCCAACCGAGGGCCAGGACCAGGAGCAGGACCAGCGCGGCGGCTGCCGTGGTCAGCATCGGTGCGCCGGTGAGCGCTCCCAGAACGCCGGCCGCCACGGTCAGCCACGAACAAAGCGCGGGCAACCGTGCGCCCGGCCTCACCGCGGCACCACGCCCGCGCTGGCGAGATCGAGGAGCACGGCCTCGACGTCCAGCCCCGCGAGCTCGGCCTCTCCGTGGAGCACGATGCGATGCCGCAGCACGGGGGCGAGCATCGCCAGCACGTCGTCCGGGGTGGCGTAGTCCCGTCCACGAAGGGCGGCGCGGGCCTTGCTCGCCTCCAACAACACCGTCGCCGCGCGCGGGGAGGCACCCAGCAGGCAGCGGGGATCGGTGCGGGTTCGGCGGCAGAGGGCGAGCAGGTGGTCGAGCACCTCTTCCGCTACCCGGACGCCCTGCACCGCTTGCTGGAGGGCGAGCAGGCCCTGGGCGTCGGTGACCGCGGTCAGCGCGAGCTCGTGGAGGGACGATCGACCGCCGGACTGCACCCGTCCCAGCAACTCACGCTCGGCGCCCTCGCTCGGGTAGTCCACCTTCACGTGGAGGTGGAAGCGGTCGAGCTGGGCCTCGGGCAGCGGGTAGGTGCCCTCGTACTCCAAGGGGTTCTGCGTCGCGAACACCGTGAAGCAAGGCGGCAGCTCGTAGGAGCGCCCCTCGATGGTGACCTGGCGCTCCTCCATGGCCTCCAGGAGGGCAGCCTGGGTCTTGGCGGGCGCTCGGTTGACCTCGTCGGCGAGCAGGAAGGTGGTGAAGAGCGGTCCCTCGCGGAACCGGAAGCCGCCATCCCGCTCCAGCACGGAGCCGCCCGTCAGGTCGGCGGGCAGCAGGTCGGGGGTCATCTGGATGCGACCCGCGGGCAGGTCCAGGCACCTCGCGAGCGCCTTCACCGCCAGCGTCTTCGCAGTGCCGGGCGGACCCTCCAGGAGCGCGTTCCCCCCGATCAAGACTGTGACCAGCAGGCCCTCGAGGAGCTCTCGTTGCCCGACCACCGCGCGGCCCCACACCGCCTCCACCTCCGCCGCAAAGGCCTCCACTGCGCTCACGAACTCTCCTCCAGGGACCTGGCCAGGCCCAGCGCCTCGACGGCGGACGGTGTTCTGGCACCCTCTTCGTACCACCGTCGCGCCGCGTGGCCCGGCGGGAGACCGCGCCGGAGCCGATCCGAGACGAGCACCTCCAGAGCTTCCCCGTGGTCGCCCTGCGAGGCGCGGAGCGCTCCTGCGGCGCGCGCGAGTCCCACCAACCCCGCGGGCGTCAGGACGTGTCGGCGGTGAACCGCGCGGAGTCGGGCACCGGCCCGCCACGCAAAGCAGGTGGGTGCGCTCAGCGCGAACAGGACCCACGGCCCGAAGCCCCGGCGCCGAAGCCAGGGCCAGGGACCGTGGTCGCCTCGGAAGCCGTGCACGCTCTCGAGAAAGACCAGCTCTCCGGGCGCGTCGAGCAGCGCCAGGGCGAGCCGCCGGTTCACGCGGTCGCTCAACCCGGCATTCGAGAAGAGGCCGGGCAGCGTGACGACGATCAACTGGCCGTCGCCGACCGCCAGGGAGCCCACACGAACGCCAGCGTCGTCCGCGTACAGGGGAGCCAGTCCGGGAACCCGCTGGGCCGCTGCGGTGGACCCGTCGAGCAAGGGCCAGCCTGCGCGGGCTGCAGCCGACGGCACATCGGGCTTCGCATCGGTGTGGCGGCCGACGTCCTCGACCACCGCTCCGCGGGCGGTGAGCAGGTCCAGGGGCCGCTCCGTGGCGACGACCAGGCGAGCACCGGCCTCTGCCAGTCCGATCAGGTGCCCGGCGTCCGCCGCGCTGAAGTCTGTGGCGGGAGCGACCACGAGCACGGTCCCGTCCGTCGCCAGCGAGCGCACGCTTCCCTCGTGCCGGCGCACGTTGCGGCTGGCGTCCTGCAGGAGCGCATAGAGCGACGCGGTGCCGTCAGGACCCTGGGACCAGCTGGAACCGACACGGGCCCCACCCCCAGGAAGCATCGGCGCGAGCGCGAGCGTGGCCAGCACCACGGCCACCACGCAAGCCAGGCCGAGCCCGAGCAAGGCCGAGGTCTTCACCCGGGCTCCCGCACGGCGTCGAGGGCTTGCTCGACCGCCTCGAGGTCCACCTCGCGGGCGACGCCGTGGCCGTACCAGGTGCGTTCGTAGGCCCGCGCGGCGGGCCAGAAGCGCTCGGCGATCCGGGGAGGAAGGGCCCGTCCGATCTGGCCGTTGGTGAGCTGCCCCGGACGGGCCACCAGTCCGCGAGCGGAGAGCGCCTTGAGCACCGCCAGGAAGCGACTCCGGACCGCGAACCGCAGGGTGCCATCCGGACGGAGCTCGGCTGCCATCGGTGCTTCGGGGGGACGCAGCCGTGTCGGCCGCGGAGCGATCTCCCCGCGCATGAGCACCACGAGCGCCAGCCCGGTGGCACCGATCACGGCCGCGCCCGCGACAAGGGCGACGGGGCCGCCGGAGCCGCCCCGAAGCGCGGCCACCCAGGCCTGCAAGCGCCCCCGCGCGAGCCGGATGGCCGGCCGGTTGTCGCCCTGGCTGCCGCGGGTGGCCACCAGGGGCGCATCGAGCTCCTCTGGCAGGGGTGGGGCCATCGACAAGGCATGGGCTTCTCGCTCCAGCGCCGCGAGGTGACGCACAGCCTCGTGCCGTGCGGTGGCGTCGCCCAGCTGGACGCCCTCCGCCAGCACGGTGAGCACGGGGTCGGTGACCCGCGCGGTGCGGGGCCCGACGTCCACCTCCATGCCCTCGAGCAACGCGATGCGGCCCGACGCGGCCGGCAACTCGTCGACGACGGCTTGCCGCGCTTCGCCCACGGCCGTGGCCCAGTCCTCGCTGGTCTCGGCCTGTGCCCGGAACGGCAGGAGGAGCGCGAACACCGTGGCCAGCCGTGCCAGGCGCTTTGCGAGATCGCTGCCGGCGCGTTCGGCCGATGCACGGTGCCAGACGGCTGTGATCACGCCGGCGCGGAAGGGCTCGAGCACGACCAGGGTGGCGAGCCCCGCGAGGAGCAGCACGGCGTTTCCGGCCTCGAGGGCTTCCAGCACTCCCGCTGCCGCCTCGCCGAGGAACGGGCTCGCCACGATCCAGGTCAGCACCAGGTTCCCGAACACCAACACGGCGCCCGACCAGAGAGCCAGGTGTGCGAGCGCGAACGCACCTGCAGCACGGCTCGACAGCTCGAACCCTTCCGCGAGCCGACCCTCGTCGAGCACCGCCACTGCGCCGAGACCCGCGGTCAGCACCCGCGCGGCCGGAAGGGCCACACCCAGGGTGAACAGGGAGAGGGCCGTGACCAGCAACCGGGTGGCGCCGGCCAGCGCGGCTCGCGGCACCAGCCCGAGCGCGCGACGGAAGGCGGTTCCCAGCTCCAGGCGCTCTCGGCGCGCCTCGGCCGCGCAGATCGACAGCGCCGCTGCGTGGCTCCAGCACAGTCCGAGCCACACCACCGACGCGAGCGTTCCAAGGCCCAGCAGCGCCAGCTCCAGGGCCACGGCGGTGACCTCGGTGGTGACGAGGCTCGCGAAGAGCAGGCCCACCAGGTAGACCGGTCCCCAGCCGAGCACACCGCAGAGGAGCAGGCTCCACGGTCGGCGCAGCGCCAGCTCGAGCCCCGCGTCGAGCAGCCTCACGGCCCTTCCACCCAGACCACGATGTCATCGCCTGTGGTGCGACCGTCGAAGCCCCGGGCGCCGAGGTCCGTGGTGTCCACCCGTCCGTTCGGCCCGGCGCTCGCGACGTACACCCAGCCGCCCGGCTCCGACCAGTAGTGCAGCGGCGAGCCCCACGCGTCGAGGAAGCGTCCACGCACCCGGTCGTAGCCGAGGCCCCGGCCGAGCTGCAGGTAGGGACCCGCCCATCCGACCAGCCGACGTCCGTCCCCGTCGGGGTCCGCGGTGACCAGCGCTCCGAGGCCCTCGTCCCGGCTCGGGTAGCGCGTGAGGTCGAGGTAGAAGTCGTCGAGGGTGAAGCGCAAGGCCTCGAGCTGCTGGAGCGTGCGCGTCGCGGTGGCCTCCGCCCGGGCCTTCGCCGCCACCGCACCCACGCCCAGGATGCCGAGCACCAGAGACGCCACCACCGTCAGCACCCCAGCCGTGAGCTGCGCGTGCGCGGGAGGGGGAGAGGGAGGGGTCCGCGCGACCTCCTCCGCGACGCAGGCGGTGCACAGCGCTTCGCTGGGGGCGCGTGTCCTGCACGTGGCGCACACGCCACGCTCGCACCGCCGGCAGGCGGCCACGGCGGGGCGCTCGTGATGGATGCAGCGCTCGGAGGCCGGCAGCACGCCCTGAGTATCTCAGGCTTCCGAGAGGACCTCGCGGAAGTACGCGACCGTGCGCTCGAGCCCGGTGTCGAAGGGCACCTGCGGCGCCCAGCCCAGCTCGGTGCGCACCCGGGTGATGTCGGGCCGTCGCCGGGTGGGATCGTCCTTCGGCAGGGGGCGGTGCACGACGCCGGCGGCGTTGCCGGTGAACCGGTTCACGTAGGCCGCCAGCTCGAGCATCGACCGCTCGTCCGGGTTCCCGATGTTGCACGGCTCGTGGAGCTCGGACTCCATCAGGCGGATGATGCCGTCGACGAGGTCCGTCACGTAGCAGAACGAGCGGGTCTGGTGGCCGTCGCCGAAGACCGTGAGCGGCTTGCCCTCGATCGCCTGGCTGCAGAACGCCGGAATCACCCGGCCATCGTTGACGCGCATCCGCGGGCCATAGGTGTTGAAGATGCGCACGATGTGCGTGTGGACCTTCTTGTAGCGGAGGTAGGCCATGGTCAGCGCCTCCGCGTAGCGCTTGGCCTCGTCGTACACCGAGCGCGGACCGATGCTGTTCACGTTGCCCCAGTAGCTCTCGACCTGCGGGTGTACCGCGGGATCCCCGTAGACCTCGGAGGTGGAGGCCACCAGGAACCGAGCACCGTCCGCCTCGGCGCGGTCGAGGCAGTGCCGGGTGGCGTCCGACCCCGCGTACAGGGTCCGGAACGGGAGCTCGACGTAGTCGATGGGGCTGGCGGGGGAGGCCATGTGGAAGATGCGGTCGACCTTGCCCGGCACGGGGAGGCCGTCGATCACGTCCGCCTCCACGAAGTCGAATCGGGACTCGCGCTCGAGGCCGGCGAGGTTTCGCCTCGCGCCCGTGAGGAAGTTGTCGACGGCGACCACCTCGTGCCCGTCGGCCAGGAGCCGCTCGCAGAGATGGGAAGCCACGAAACCGGCGCCGCCGGTGACCAGGATGCGCATGGGGTCCTCCCGAGGCGCCCCTGCTAACGCTCCGTCGTCGGAGTCGCCGGGATAGGCCGAGCCCATGGACGCGGAACGTCAGATCCGGCCCACGACCGCCCACGTCGATCTGGGGCGGCTCGAGGCGAACTACGCGGCGGTGGCGGCGGCGGTCGCCGCTCCCGTCCTGGCGCCGGTGAAGGGCGACGCATACGGGCACGGGCTCGTGCGCTGTGCGCTCGCCCTCGAAGCGGCCGGCTGCCCGTCGTTCGGTGTCGCGCTGGTCGAGGAGGGCATCGCGCTCCGCGAGGCTGGCGTCTGCGGTCGCATCCTGTGCCTGGGCGGTGTCGGGCCGCGCGGCGCGGAAGCCGCGCTGGCGCACGGCCTCACGCCCATGGTCTACGACCTCGACGCCGCGCACGCGCTCGACGGCGCAGCATCGAGGGCGGGCGTTCACCTGCCCATCCACCTCAAGGTGGACACGGGCATGGGGCGGCTCGGGGTGCTCCCGGGTGACTGGGAGGGGTTCCTGGACCGCCTGGCCGATCTCCGGCATCTCGAGGTGGAGGGCATCGCCACCCACTTCGCGGAGGCGGACGCAGCGGACCCGACCTTCACCCAGGAGCAGGCCAGGCGCTTCCGGCGGGCGCTGCGCGCTGCGGCCACCCGCGCGTTCCGTCCAGCCATGGTGCACGCCTCGAACTCCGCGGCCGCGCTCGGGGGCTCCGACCTCCAGTTCGACCTGGTCCGCCCGGGCCTGGTGCTCTACGGCCTCCCGCCGCGCCCTGACCTCGACCCCGGTGTCTCGCCGGTCATGCGGGTCACCACCCAGGTGCTCTTCGTGAAGAACGTGCCCGCGGGTCAAGGCGTGAGCTACGGCCGACGCTGGGTGGCGCCGCGCCCCACCCGCCTCGCCACGCTGCCGGTGGGCTACGCCGACGGCTACCCGCGCGCGCTCACCAACCGCGGCCACGTGTGGATCCACGGGCACCGCTGCCCGGTAAGGGGCGCGGTCTGCATGGACCTCACCATGGTCGACATCACCGACGTGCCCACGGAGGTGCGCCCCGGGGACGCGGTGGAGCTCCTGGGCGATCGCATCCGGGCGGAGGAGCTGGCGGCTGCGGCGGGCACCATTCCCTACGAGATCGTGGCGAGGTTCTCCGATCGGGTCCCGCGCACCTTCGGCGCTCGCACGTGATCGTCGGGCTCGTCTCCCAGCTGGGAGCTCGGTTGCTCGCCTCCGTCGAGACCCTGGGCAGCGCTCTCAGGCTCGGCGTGGCAGGGAGCCTGGAGATCGTGCGGCCGCCATGGCGTTGGGCCGAGACCATGAAGCAGCTCGAGTTCGTGGGCGTGCAGAGCCTCAGCATCGTGCTGATCACCGGCGCGTTCACCGGCGGCGTCTTTGCCCTCCAGGGCTACGAGGGCTTCTCGATCTTCGGGGCGGAGGTGCTCACGGGAAGCACGGTCACGCTGGCGCTCACCCGGGAGTTGGGGCCGGCTCTGACCGCCGTGCTCGTGGCCGGGCGCGCCGGTTCGGCGATGGCGGCCGAGATCGGCACGATGAAGGTCACCGAGCAGGTCGACGCCCTGGAGTCGATGGCGGTCGATCCGGTCGACTACCTGGTGGCGCCACGCCTGGTCGCGGGCACCGTGATGGTGCCCGCCCTGGCGATGATCTTCACCGCGATCGGCATCGTCGGTGCCTACCTGGTGGGGATCTACGTGCTGCACATCCCCAAGGGGGCCTTCATCTACCGGATCGAGTGGTACGTCGATCCGGACGATTGCCTCCTGGGGCTTGCGAAGGCCGCCGTCTTCGGCTTCACGCTCGCGCTTGTCGGCTGCATGAAGGGCCTCGGCGTGGCAGGTGGCGCGGAGGGCGTCGGCCGCGCCACGACCGAGGCGGTGGTGCTCTCGAGCGTGAGCATCCTGGTCATCGACTACTTCCTCACGTGGTGGTGGATGACCTGATGGACGCCATCCGCTTCGAGGGGGTCGAGAAGAGCTTCGGGCAGCACCACGTGCTGCGAGGCCTGGATCTCGCCATCCCCCGCGGGTGCATCACGATGGTCATCGGGCGCTCGGGGACCGGAAAGTCCGTGATGCTGAAGCACGCGATGGGCTTGCTGCGACCGGAGAAGGGGCGCATCTGGGTCGGCTCCGAGGAGGTGACCGCGCTGGACAAGCGGCAGCTCCGAACCCTGCGTCTCCGCTTCGGCATGGTGTTCCAGCACGGAGCGCTGTTCGACTCGATGACCGTGCGGCAGAACGTGGCGTTTCCGCTGCGCGAGCACACCCCGTTGAGCGAGGCGGAGGTGCAGGAGCGGGTGCGCGCGGTGCTCGGGCCGGTCGGGTTGCTCTTCGCGATCGACAAGATGCCGGGGGAGCTCTCCGGGGGCATGCGCAAGCGGGTGGCCCTGGCCCGCGCTCTGGTCCATCGACCCGAGATCCTGCTCTATGACGAACCGACCACGGGCCTCGACCCCATCCTCACGGCCCAGGTCGACCGGCTGATCCGCGACACCCAGGACCGTCACCCCGACATGACCAGCGTGGTCATCAGCCACGACATGCAAGCCACCTTCCGCATCGCCGACCACGTGGCGTTCCTCCACGACGGCAAGGTGCTCCTGGCCGGCCCTCCAGGGCGACTGGAGACCACCGAGGACCCACGGGTCCGACAGTTCGTCGAAGGGCGCCTCGACGGCCCGATCGGCGTGGAGTGACGTAGGCTTGTCCACGATGTCGCGCTTCACCACGGAGTTCAAGGTCGGCCTGGTCACCCTGGTCGCCATCGTGCTGTGCGTGGTCCTGGTGCTCCGCACCGACGACCGCCCCGACGGCGCGATCGCGGGCTACGTGTTGACCGCGGAGTTTCGCAGCGCGGAGGGCATCTACCCCTCGACACGTGTCGCGGTGGCGGGGGTCCCGATCGGCTCGGTCCGCGAGGTGGTCCTCACCGGCACCGTGGCCACGGTCACGCTCGAGATGTCCGGCGACGTGCAGCTGGGCGTCGACTCGATCGCCGAGCTGCGCGCCGAGGGCATCCTCGGCGACCGGTACATCCGCATCCTCCCAGGGCTCGCGCCGGAGTTGCTCGGCGACGGCGACACGATCGACAGCCGCATCGGCGGACCCGACGTCGATGCTCTGACCGAACAGCTCGAGGACATCGCGGTCGACGTCAAGGCCATCACGGGCAGCGTGCGGGTCTACCTCGAAGACGAGTCGACCAAGGCCGCCATGCTGGCCACCGTGGAGAACATCCGCGCGCTCTCCGAGGACGTGCGCGCCCTGACCGTGGCGAACCGGGAACAGGTGGATGCCATCGCTCAGAACCTCCGCGAGGTCTCCGAGAACCTGAACGGCATCATGCGGCGCTCGTCCAGTGCGCTCGACAACGAGCTCGGTTCGCTCGAGGGCACCCTCGCGAGCCTGGACCGAACCGTTCGGCAGGTGGAGTCCATCGCGCACAAGATCGACGCGGGGGAGGGCACGCTGGGCGCACTCATCAACGACGACGAGCCGGTCCAGCAGCTGGGGGAGGCCTTCGTCGAGATCAACGACACCCTCGAGGAGGTCGGCGACCTGGTGGCCACGGTCAGCCGGCTGCGCACCGACATCGAGTACCACGGGCACTACTACGTGGGCGGGGACCCGACGAGCGGCGCCTTCGCCGACAACCCCGTCGCCGGCACCGCGAAGAACGTCATCGGCGTGCGCCTCATCCCACGGGAGGACTACTGGTACCAGATCGAGGTGGTCAGCCACCCGCTCGGCACGTTCGACCTCGAGGAGCGCTACAGCGGCGACATGGGCACGCTCTACAGCGAGTACGTGCGCACCGAGGACTACCGCCTCTCCTTCCAGTTCGCGCGGCGGTTCCACAACACCGTGTTCCGCCTGGGCCTGAAGGAGTCGTCGGGCGGAGCGGGCCTCGACCAGCTGATGTGGCGTGACCGCCTGGTCCTGAGCGTCGACGTGTACGACTTCACGTATGGCTCGTGGCCCGCCATGGACGGCTCACCGAACCTCACTGTCGGTCTGCGCGCCGAGCCGGTCCGCCACCTCTACCTGGAGGGTGGTGCCTACAACGTGGTGTTCGGCGCGCGGCACGGCTTCACCACCGCATACGCTGGCGGTGGCTTCAGCTTCACCGACGACGACTTCAAGTGGGTGGTGAGCGCGCTGCCGCTCCCCTGACCCCGCTCGCTTGATGTGGAACCGAGCGGGTGGTAGGAGGGACAGCATGACGCCCCCTCCCTTGATGGGTCGGGGAAGCTGCGCGCGCTTGGAGCACAGATGGCCAAGAAGAAGGACACGTCCCAGGGCTTCGACGACTTCGAGGACAACTTCTTCGCGGCGGGCGACGAGGGCGACTTCAACTGGGATGAAGACGAGGATCCGATCTTCGGCGGCGCCAAGGCCGACAAGGGCAAGAAGAGCGGCACCAAGGCCAAGACCGAGTCCAGCAAGCCCGCACCGAAGACCGGTGATGTGTTCGAGCCCAGCGCGGCGGCCAAGGAGCGGGCCGAAGCCGACGCACGGAAGGCGGAAGAGGACGCCCTCCGGAAGCGGGCCGAGGAAGAGGCGGCGCTCGAGGAGCAGCGGCTCGCCGCCGAAGAGGAAGCGCGGGTCGCGAGCGCGGAGGCGGAGCGTCTGGCGCAGGAGCGCTTGCTCGCCGCCGAGGAGGCGGCCCGCGTCGCCGAGGCCGAGGCCGAGGCCGAAGCGAGGGTGGCGGAGCAGGCAGCTGCGGACGAGGCAGCGGCGCGGCTTGCGGACGAGGCCGAGGCCCTCCAGGCTGCCGCGTCGGAGCCCGATCCCGACGCCACCGAGGTGGACGAAGACGCCTTGAGGAACCGGCCCACGCTGGTGGCCGATGTGAGCGAGGAAGACGAGCCGCCGCGCATCGACCTGAGCGGCACGACCCCAGCGCGGGTCGCCGACGAGCGACCCTCCGACACCTTGCCGCCGGTCGAGGCCGAGTCCATCGGCGTGCCGGTGGGGGCGGGCGTGGCCGCGGTCGCCCTCGGCGACGCGACACCCGGTCCGACCGCGCAGAGCGCCGAGCCGAGCCCGCCTGCGGTGCCGGCCAGCGACGACCCCGCGTCGGTGCGCTGGCGAGCGGTCTACGATCTGCTCGAGGCGGAGGCGCAGACCGACGTCGGAGCGGGCAAGGCCGCGCTCCTGGTCGAGGCGTCGCGCGTCGCACGGACCCGGCTGGGGGACCTGACCGCGGCCGAGGGCGCGTCGCGACGGGCCGTGGCCACGGGGGAGGGCGGCGTGACCGCGCTGCGAGAGCTCTCCGAAGTGCTGGGTCGCCTGCAGAGGTGGGACGATCTGCTGGTGGTCATGGAGGACCTGGCGGCGGCCGAACCCCAGGCGGAAGCGGCTGCCGAGGTCCTGCAGGACGCTGCCGTCCTGGCGCGCAACCACCTGCTGCGTGGCGAGGACGCCACGCGCCTGCTCGTCAGCTCCCTGGAACGGAACGAGGACGACTACTTCTCGTTGCAGCTCCTGGTGGACCTCTTCCGGACCCAGCAGTCCTGGGAGGCGTTGCCGGGCCTCCTGGAGCGCGTGGCCACGCTCGCAGGCGTCGAGCGCGCCGCGCGCGTCCACATGGAGCGTGCCCGTGTGCTCGAGCTTCGCCTCGAGCGGATCGACGACGCGCGCGCCGCCTACCAGGCGGCACGCGACGCGGATCCGACCTTTGCGCCCAGCTTCCTCGCGCTGGAACGGCTGGCCCAGTCCGCGGAGGACTGGGCGGCGCTGGCCGAGCTGTACCGCTCCGAGGCGGCTCGACTGGCGGACGCCGATGCGGTGTTCTGGCTCGTCCGAGCCTCGCGTGTGCAGTCCGATCGGATCGGCGACCCCGCCGCCGCCTCCAGCACACTGCGCGAAGCCATCGCCGCCGGGGCGGGCCCCGAGGTCCACCACGCACTGCAGGCGATGCTCGAGGCCGCCGGCGACTGGGAAGGTCTCGCCGCAGCCCTGGCCGAGGAAGCCGAGCGGCTCGACGGCGACGGTGCCGCGTTCGCTCGCTACCGTCTGGCCACCGTGCAGGAGGAGCGGCTCGACCGCCCCGACGAGGCCCTCGCCAACTACCTGATGGTCGCGCGCGAGCCCGCTGCGGTGCCCGCGGCCGAGGCGGCGGCCCGGATCCTCCAGAAGCAGGAGGACTGGGCAGGCTTGCTCGACTTCTGGCGCCAGCGGCTCGAGGTCCTCTCGGAGCCCGATCTTCGGGTCACGCTCAGCTACCGCATGGGCGAGATCTGCGAAGGTCGTCTGGACGACCAGGAAGGGGCGCGGACCTGGTTCGAGGCCATCCTCGACATCGCGCCGGGCTACCTGCCGGCCCTCGAGGGGCTGGAGCGGGTCTACAACCGCCTGGAAGCCTGGGACCGCCTCGCGGCCATCTACGAACAACGCGCGATCCTGGCCGAGGACGACGCGGCGGTCGCGTTGCAGCTGCACCGGGCGGGTGCGGTGTGCGAGCTCCGCTTGAGCGATCTGGAGCGGGCTCGCGACTTCTACCAGCGTGCGCTCGAGCACGTGCCCGACTTCTCGCCCAGCCTGGACGCGCTGGTCCGCCTGCTCGAGCTGGCCGGCGACTGGAGCGCTCTCGCGCAGGCCCTTCACACCGCCGCCGCGGGCACCCCGGACGCCAACGAGGTGGTGAGCCTCTACTACCGGGCAGGTCGGGTGTACGCGGACAAGGTCGATGATCCCGCCACCGCAGCCCTCTGCCTCGCCCAGTGCCTGGAGCTGTCACCGGCCTTCCTTCCGGCACGTGCGCTGCAGAAGGAGCTCGCGCGCGACGCGGGTGACTGGGAGCAGGTCTTCGCGCTCCAGGCCGGCGATGCCGCGTCGACCGAAGATCTGGACCGCAAGGGCTGGCAGCTCGTCGTGGCCGCCCAGCTCGCGGCCCGCATCGAGAACAGCGACGCGGTGCCCGTGGCGCGTCAGGCGCTGGAGTCCGATCCGTCCAACGCCGGAGCCGTGGCGCTGCTCGAGAACCTGCTCATTGGTCGTGGCGACACGGTCGGTCTCGTCGAGCTCTACCGGGCGGCTGCCGCCGGTGCGGACGACCACGCCAGCCGAGCCCGTCTTGCCGCCACGCTGGTCGGCTTGCTCCGTGATGCGGGCGACGGCATGGGCGCGATGCAGGCCGCCGGCGACGTGGTGGGAGCGGACTCCGGAGGCCGTCCGCTGCTGGCGTTGGCGCGGGTCTGCCAGGGCTTCGGGTACTGGGAGGTCGCACGCCAGGCGCTCGCTGCGGCGGGCGACACCATCGGGGTCGCGCGGCTGCAAGAGGATCACCTCGAGGCACCCGAAGAGGCGCTCGCCCAGTACGAGGCGGAAGGTGAGCCTGGCGAGGCGCCGAGCCTGGCCGTGGTCGAAGCTGTGCAGCGGCTGAACCAGCGTCTCGGAAACCGTCAGGGACTCGCCGCTGCACACCTGCAGCTCGCCGAGCTCAGCGAAGCGCCCGCAGTCCGCGTGGTGCATGCCACCTTGGCGGGTCACCTCTTCAATGCGCTCGGCGCCGTGGCGGAAGCGCGCAAGGCCTACGAGCTCGCGTTTGCCGCTCGCCCTGGGCGCGGCAAGGCCTTCGAAGGCTTGCGCCGCCTCCTGATCGCCAGCGGCGACAGCGACGGCCTGCAGGAGCTGCACCTGGCGCTGCCCGAGCCCGATCTGCACGTGCTCGCCACCGACCTCGACAGCGCCGGCGACCCCTCGGGTGCTGCCGACGTGCTCGCGGGAAGCGACGAAGACCTCGCAACCCTCGTGCTGCTCGAGGAGATGCTGGAGGCCGGAGGTCGAGGCGCCGAAGCTTTCGAGGTGCTGAAGAAGCGGCGTGAGATGTTGCAGGACGCGGCACAGCGCCGCGTCGCGGATCTGAAGCTCCGGCGGCTCCTGGCGGATCACCTCGCCGGCAGCGAGGAGGCCTGGGACACCTACCGGCAGCTCCACGAGGAGTCGCCCGAGGACGCCGAGGTGCTCGCGGCGCTCGGTCGCATTGCGGGGGCCCGAGGCGAGACGGCGCTCGCGGCGCAGTACATCGAGAGCCTGGCGTCCCTCGCCACCACCCCTGAGGAGGCCGCAACCTGCCAGAGGCAGGCCGCCGAGATCTACGTCGCTGCCGATCAGCCAGAGGAGGCACGCAAGTCCTACCTCAAGGCCCTCGACCACGACTCGGAGGATCGTGCTGCCCTCGACGGGCTTCGCGCCATCGCGGAGGCGGCGGAGGAGCACCAGCAGCTCGTGGGCGTGCTCGCCCGCCTCGCGGCCCTCACCGAAGGCGCAGAGCAGGTGACCACCTACGCCAACATCGCGCGTGTCTGGGACGAGTGCATCGGCGACGCCGCGGTGGCGGCGGACGCGTGGCGCAAGGTGCTGGATCTCGACCCGAACCAGACCGAGGCCCTCACCCGGCTCACGGCCATCACGGAGTCCAGCGGCGACTACAACGGCTTCGTGGAGTACGGGCAGCTACTCAGCGCCCACCTCGACGGCTCGGCGCGCACCGCGCTGCTCGGTCGCATCGGTGTGGCGTACGCCAAGCGCCTGCACCGAGAGGACGACGCGCTTCGCTTCCTGGACGCCGCTACCTCGGGCGAGGCCGCGGATCTCGATGCGGCGCGCGCCCTCGAGAAGATCCGCGTGAGCCGAGGCGAGTGGGATCTCGTGGTCGAGGCGCTCCGCCGCCAGGCAGCAGCCCAGGAAGGGGAGGCCGCAGTCGATGCCCTCCTCCGCGGTGCTCGCATCTTCCGTGACACGCTGCACAACCGCGAGGGCGCCGCTCGTGTGTTCGAGGAGGTTCGCCAGCTCGACACGGAGAACGAAGAGGGCCTCCAGTTCCTGGCAGATCACGCGTTCGAGACCCAGGAACATGCCCGGGCGGTCGAGCTCTTCAGCTCGTTGGAGTCTTTCACCGCCGACTGGGATCTCGACGACTTCGACGTCCGGGTCGATCTCTCGCTCTACTTCTACCGCTTCGCGGTGTCGCTGCGGATGACCCAGAAGGACGACGAGGCCGCGCTGAGGCTTCAGCGCGCCCTCGAGCTCAACCCCACGCACCTTCCAAGCCTGCAGGCCATCGGACCGATCTACATGGATCGTCAGGAGTGGAAGCAGGCGGAGCAGGTCTACCGGCAGCTCCTGCAGCTCATGGGCGGAACGGCCCAGGCGGAGCAACTCGCCGTGATCTACAGCCGGCTCGGAGAGGTCGAGCGTGCGCTCGGCAAGCTCGACAAGGCCAAGAAGCGCTTCAACAAGGCCCTGGACCTGCAGCCGAACAGCATCCAGGCCCTGCAGGGCATGGCCGGCGTGCTCTTCGCCGAAGAGGACTGGAACACGCTCCTGAACGTGTACAACAACATCATCTACCACGCACAGAACCGCGCGGACGTCGTCGACGCGTACATCACGAAGGGCTTCATCCTCGACCAGCAGCTGGGTCTGCCCGAGAAGGCTGCGCAGCACTACCGCAAGGGCATGGCCTTCGGTCCCGGCAAGTCGGCCGCGCTGCTTCGCCTGTCCGAGCTCTCGCTGCGCACGGAAGCGTGGGACGAGGCTGGGGATCTCGCGGCGCAGGGCCTGGCCGACGAAGGCACGGCACCCGCGGTCAAGGCCATGCTGCACTTGTCGCGCGCCGTGGCCCGTACGGCGGGCGGAGACGCCTCCGGTGCCGGCGAGGACGTGGGTCGCGCCGGTGAAGTGGACGTCACGGTGGCCGACAGCCTGAGCGGCGCCGCTGGCGTCGAGGGGCTGTACGGCGTCCTGAAGGCACGCCTCGAGGCCGGGCCGCGGCTCTGAACCTCGGCGGCGCCCTCTTTCGCGCACGCAGCTGGCTCCCCCTGCCTCTGCTGGCAGGCCAGCTGGCGGCGGCGCCATCGTCGGTCTGGTGGCCGGCGATCTGGATCGTGCTGGCGGGTGAGTCCCTGCGGCTCTGGGCGGTGGGGCACATCGGTCCCGCCTCCCGAACGCGCGATGACGGCACGCCCAGGGTGGTCGATGCCGGTCCCTACGGCCGCCTTCGAAACCCGCTCTACGTCGGCAACTGGCTGATGTGGGTCGGAGTCGGCGCCCTGTCCGGTCTCCTCTGGGCGGGTGTCTGGGCGATCTGGATGGCCGTCCAGGTGCACCTGATCGTGCTCTGGGAGGAGCGGAACCTCACCGGCGGACTGGGGGACGCCTACGCGGCCTACCGGGAGCGCGTGCCCCGTTGGCTTCCGCTGGGACCCGGTGGGGCGAGCGGGTGGAACGTGCGGGTGGCGCTGGCGAGCGAGCGTTCGACCCTGGTGGCGGTGGTCGTGGTGCTGGCGCTCTTCGGGCTTCGCTGACCGAGGGTCAGAGGATGTCGCGCGTGCCAAGGCGTGTCTGCAGGCTCGCGCCCAGCGCTCCGAGGCACAGCGGCAGCGCGAGCAGCCATCCCACCCAGGGGATCTGACCGAGGAACGTCAACACGACCACGCCGACGAGGAACGCGAGCCACCGGCGGGTGCCGCCTTCACCGAGCGGGAGCCGGTCGCCTGCGGCCTGGCAGAGGCCCACGAAGCCGAGCATGGCGGCCAGCGTGAGCGTGACGGCGAGGAAGAGCGCCACCGGCACGCCGGCGATGGTCACCGTGAAGAAGAGCATCAACAGGGCCGCGAGCGGCACGAGCACGAAGCCCGCTGCCACCGAGGTGAACGGGTGCTGATCCAGCTGACGAGCCACGTTGTCGACATGACGCGGAAACATGCCGACCACCATCACGCCAGCTCCGGCCAGGGCGAGCAGCAGGACGAGCTTTCGCGCCAGGCCCGTCACGAGATCGGTGTTGCTTGCCAGGCTGCCGACGCCTGGGCTGGGGATCAAGGTCTCACTGCCCTCGCCCAGGGTCACGCGGTTCCCGTCGATCTTGCCGCCCTCGTGCACGAGCACGCGTCCGCCGAAGCTCACGGCGTCGCCTTCGACATGGGCGCCGTGGTGGACGATGACGTCGCTCCCGAAGGAGACGGCCGAACCGAGCACGCGACCATGCACCTCGACCGGGCCGGCGACGGCCACGGCCTCCGGTACGGTCTCGCCAGCGGCGACCACCACGCCGCCCGTGCCAGCTGGCGTTGGCGTGGACCGGGCGAGGTGCCGCTCGACATCGAGCTCGGAGAGCCGCGCCTCGGCCTCGGCGAGGCGAGACTCCGAGCGCTCCAGGCGCGCCTCCAGCTCCGCGAGGCGTTCTTCGGTGGCCTCCTGACCGGTTCCGACCACCGGCGCCTCGGCGCTCGCAAGAGCGCCGAAGAGGAGAAACGCGGTCACCGCGCTCGCTCCCAGAGCCCACGCACACGCCGCACGCCCAGGACCCCGCCCAGCAGCAAGCCGAGCCCGCCGACGACGATGCTCCAGGCCGGCAGCAGCTGGAGTTGTTCGTGCACCACGGTCGTGCCCGTGGCCACGGCCAACGACGCGGACGCGGCTTCGGTCACGAGCGCAAGCGGGTCGCCGAGGGCCACGAACAGCAGAGCTGCCGCCGCCATCAGTCCCGTGGCGACCCAGATCTCCGAGGGAGCCTGCGACCTTGGACGTTGGGACTGCTCAGCCAGCACGGCCGCCTCGATCCGACCCGTGAGGTCCTCCGGCACGACCGGGTCATCGACCGATGCCCACGCGCTGGCCAGTGGGTCGGTCACTGCTGCCTGGGCCGCACACCGCGCACAAGCATCGAGGTGGACGGCCACGTCCGTCGCCGCCGCGAGCTCCAGATCACCTTCGACGAAGCGCCGAAGCAGGTCGTCGCCTACGTGGCTCACCCGTCCTCCTCCCCGTAGAGCGCGCGGAGCTTCTTCCTCGCGCGGAAGATGCGGTTCATCACCGTGCCGATGGGGATGTCCAACAGCTCCGCGATCTCGCGGTACTTCAGGTGTTGGAAGTGGTAGAGCACGAGCACCTCACGGTACAGCTCGGGGAGCTCGTCGAGCGCCGCATGGAGGCGGCTCGCGCGCATGCTGCGATCGACGTTGTCCGACGGAAGCGGGCGGTGGTCCTGGACCTCTCGCGCGGGTGCCGGAGCCACCCTCTTGCGGCGACGGTACTCGTCGATGCACGTGTTCCGGGCGATGCCGAAGACCCACGTGGAGAAGCGCCAGCGGGCGTCGTAGCGGTGGAGGTTCCGCATCACCTTCAACAGGGTGTCCTGGGTGGCGTCGCGCGCGTCCTGGTCGTTCCGCAGCATGCGGAGGCAGAAGCGGTACACCGGCGGCGTGAACTCGTCGACCAACCACGACTGGGACTCCGCGTCGCCCGCAACGGCAGCGAGGATGTGCTCTTGGGTGTGGTCACGACCTTGATGAAGCTGAAGGGCCAGCGTCGGTGCTCCTTACGGCGGGGATTCGCGTGTCACTACGCGCGCGCTGGGGCGTGTATTTCATGCTGGGCACAAGAGCTCCAGCGGAATCTGCTGGATCGTGCTGTGCGAGCGGCACGGCGTGCCGATGAGGTAGCGGCAGCGGTGACCGCGGTGGTAGGTTGCTTCCTGGGAGTTCAGCCGGATGGACAAGACCCGGAAGCTGCGTCGGTACCAGAAGAAGGACTACAGCCAGCTTGTGGACTTCCCGGTGGAGATCGTCGGCCGCGACGGCATCGTGCGCCGGTACACCTTCGAGGCGAGCGTGAGGCTCTACCAGCGTCGCATCGCGTCGGCCTCGAACCGCTACGAGGACGAGGAAGTCGTCAAGGCGGAGGTGCTCCACTGCCGCCGCCGGATCGAGCAGCTGCGCTTCTCGTACTTCCAGCGCTACGGCTGGACCTCGCTGCACAAGGACAACAGCCTCGCTGCGCTCGCGGGCGAGTTCGCTGGAGAGATCGCGGCCTTCCTCCGTCGGTTCTACGGCGCGCACGGCGAGCCCGAGCGGCTGGAGGTCCAGTGGGTGGAGGACGGCGCCCACGAGGTGGTCTTCTTCGTAGGAGGGGATGGGGTCAGCTACCTGCTCTACCTCTTCAAGTTCGCCACCCACGACGACTGCGAGGCACGTGACAAGTTCTTCGAGCTGCTGCAGTTGCTGCGTTCGGCCCGCGGCGAGGGCGTCGAGCGGCTCGCGGCCTTCCACCACAGCGCGGACTGTGGCCTGGTGCTCACCGGAACGGGTGTCGTCACACCGGCCGACCTCGGTGAGGACGGGCACGACGGGGAGGAGCTCGACCAGTTCTTCGTAGGGCGGCAGCGTCCCGATGCCTACTCCCAGGCCCTGGCTCTGTTGTCGGACGGCGACGCGGAAGCGGCCCTGGCCCGCTTCGAGCTGGCGGCCACCGGAAACCCCTTCCTCCGTCCCGCGTACATCGGCATGGCCGTGGTCGCCGACGCGCTCGGGCACGTGGAGGCGGCCGAGATGGCGTGCCAGATGGGCCTGCACTACTTCCCGGAAGACCCCGCCCTGCTGTACCACCACGGCCTGTCGCGGTTCCGGCAAGGCGACGCACAAGCCGCGCGTCAGCACCTGGTGGCGGCCCTCGGGGTCGACGAGAAGTGCTTCCCGGCGCACTTCCTGTTGGGCGTCATCGACCTCGCCGAGGGCAGCTACCTCGCGGCACGGGATCGGCTGGTTGCGGCCGAGCAGCACGCACGCCCCGAGGACGGAGAGGCCGTCGCCGCCACCGCGCAGGTGGTGCTTCGGCTCCGCTTGCGTCGGATGCTGCTCCTGGGGAGCGCGCTCATGGCGGTGGGGGGCGCCGCAGGGCTGGCGCTCGGCCTGTCCCTTGCCCCGTGGTTGTTGGGCGTGGCCGTCGGCGGCGGCTTGCTGGGCACCGTCGGCTTCCGCTTCTCGCTCTCGCGCACGCTGGCACGACCTGGCCAGCCGTCGGTTCGGCTCGCGCCCCCGGAAGCGCCGGGTCGTGCGCGCCGTGGGCGCGACGCGAAGCTCGCGTAGGCCGCGCTCGGGATAGGTCGCTCCCATGAGCTTGGGACGCGTCTACGTTCGCGCGCCGAACCACCTCGGAGACGGCGTCATGGCGCGGGCAGCCATCGCGGCGCTCGCAGCGGCCAGCGCGCGGGTCGTCGTGGCGGCTCCGCCCTTCGGTCCCACGCTCTACCGGGACCTCGGCGTGGCAGTCGTCGAGCGCGGCCACGTCCCCCCGGCCGACGTGGCGGTGTTGTTCGCGCCCTCGTTCCGAGCCGCTTGGGAGGCGCGCGGGGTGCGGCGGCGTGTGGGGTTGACCACCGATCGCCGAGGCCTGCTGCTGACCGACCGGGTTCGCCCGCTCGGTGGGCACCGAAGCGAGGACTACGCAGCGTTGGTGGAGGCCATCGGCGTCGAGGTGGGGGCGGCCCCACCCTACCTGCCCACCGACGACGAGCGGAGGGACGTCGAGGTACCCGACCAGCACACCGCTCTGGTGCCCTTGAGCCCGTCCGGCGCCACGGTCATGTGGACCGGGTTCGAGGTGCTCGGCGGTCTGGTGCCCCACCCCGTGGTGTACACGGGCCCCGGGGAGCACCTCGACACGCGCCACCAGGTGATCGCCAACCTGCCGCTGGGCCAGCTCGCGGCGCACTTCGAGCGCGCCGCGGTGGTCGTCAGCAACGACTCCGGCCTCTCCCACTTCGCTCGAGCGGTGGGCATCCCCACGGTCGTGGTCTTCGGCAGCACGGTGCCGGCGCAGACTGGAGCCGGCGGCAGCACCGCGGTGGAGGGGCCGTCGCCGTCCTGCCGACCCTGCTACCGGAAGCGCTGCAGCCGGCCCACCGTGGAGTGCCTCGACATCCCGGTGGAGCGCGTGCTCGCAGCGGTCGAGGAGCTTCGAGGGTGATCCATCTCGTCACCCTCGACTTCCCGCCACTCTTCGACGGAGGGATCGCCAGCTGGACGCTGGACCTGGCCATGGGGCTGAGCGAAGCGGGCGAGTCCGTCACCGTGCACGCCAAGTCCGGTCGCGGTGCGCGCGGCTTCGACCGCGGCATGCCCTTCACGGTGCGGCGGATCGAGGGCCGGAGCTGGCGCCGCTTCCAGGGCCTCTGGGTGGCGGCGCAGGTTCCGATAGCGCTCGAGACGGGGGATGCCGTGGTGTATGCCACGTGGCGGCTCGCCACGGTGCTGGCCCCGCGACTGGCGGGCCGTCATCGGCAGCTGGTGGCGTTCCATGGCTCGGACCTGAGCCGCCTGACCGACACGCCAGCGGCCCTGACCCGCGTGCTTGCGGCGGTCGATGGTGCCTTGCCCGTGAGCGGCTTCCTGGCCGAGCTCCTCGAGGACCACGGTCGGCTGGCGCAGCCGATGCCGATGCCGGTTCCCGTCGGACCCCAGCCGCCCGTCATGGATCCGCCCAGCAGCCTGATCGCCGTGGCGCGGCTCAACCGGTTGAAGGGCATCGATCGCGTGCTGCGGATCGCACGTGCGCTGGACTGGCCCCTCACTGTGGTGGGAGACGGCCCCGCACGGGAGCAGCTCGAAGTGGACGCGCGCGCGCTGCAGGTGGACGCTGAGTTCACGGGCCGCCTGCCTCGGAGCCACGTGCTGGAGCGCTTCCGCGGCCAGGGCGCAGCCCTCTTGCTGCCGCGTTCCGACGGCGACGGCACCGGCGCAGAGGGCTTCGGCGCCGTCCTGTTGGAGGCGATGGGGCAGGGGACTCCAGCGGTGGGGTGCCGCACCGGTGGCGTGGTGGAGGCGGTCGGACCGGGTCTGATCCTCGACGACCCCGACGACGCGGAACGCTCGGCCGACCAGCTGCGCGCCTGGCACGATGGCTCACGAGGACTGGAAGGCTGGCGGTGGGTGCGTGGCCATCACGGTCGGGAGGCCGCGGTGGGACACCTGCTCGAACAGCTGCTGGGACGGTCGGCGTGATCGAGGTCCTGCACCTGTACCGGCCCACCGTGCCCAGCGTGCGCGCGCAGTCCATCCAGGTGCTCGGGACCTGCCACGGTCTCGCTTCGAACGGCTGCCGCGTCACGCTGCTTGCGCAGGGGAGCGGTTCGGTCACCAACGCACTCGCGGCACACGATCTGGAGCCCGTCGCGAACCTGGACCTTCGGCTGGGTCCGGCCGACAACCCTGCCCTTGCCGGGTGGTGGTTCCGCGGCCAGGTGGCGTCGTGGCTCCACCGCACGCGGGGCACCAGGCGGGTCGTGTTCGCGCGCGCCAAGCGCTACGCCGATCAGCTCCGTTCGCTCCCGGTGAAGGTGCCCCTGGTGCTCGAGGCGCACGAGGTGGACAGCGCCCAGCTGCGGGAGCGCGGCCTGCCGAGCGAGGGCGCGCGCGCCCTCGAGGCGCGGGTGCTGGCGCGAAGTGCGGCGGTGGTCACCAACTGTGCCGGCACCCTGGAGCTGCTGAGGGCCACCCACCCCGACCTTCCACCCTGCACGGCCGTGCACAACGCCACGGCCGCTTCCCGTGTCCGGAAGCACCGGCCGAGCTCACCCTCGGTCGTGGGCTACGCTGGAAGCCTGAGGGCCTACAAGGGGCGCACGACGCTGGTCGCCGCCGCGCGGACGCTGGCTGACGAGGTGCGGGTCGAGCTGGTCGGTGGCAGCGCGGACGAACGGGCCTCGCTCGTGCACCAGGGGCTGCACCTGGTGGGGGAGGTGCCTTACCAGGACGTCCCGGATCGCCTGGCGACCTGGGCGGGCGCGCTGTTGCCCCTGGACGACGACCTGTTCGGGCGCCACCTCTGCAACCCCCTGAAGCTGTGGGACTACCTGGCTGTCGGTGTCCCGGTGGTGGCCGCGGACCTGCCGAGCGTTCGGGAGGTGCTGGGCGATCGCGAGGCGGCCTGGTTCCGCCCGCAGAACCCGGAGAGTCTCGTGGCGGCGATGCGCCGCGTGGCCCGAGGCGAACAGCCGGGTGTCCAGCGGCTCCGGACGTGGGGCGACCGCGCCCGGGAGTTGATGGCCGTCCTGGAGTCGGTGACGTGACCTGGCACTACTGGCTCCGGTACTACCCGACCCTGACCGAGACCTTCGTCTACGACGAGGCGCGTGGCTTGATCGAGGGCGGGCACCGTGTGCGCGCGCTGGCCATCGGTTCGCGCGACGACGGGGCGGAGACGCAAGGGCCGGGTTGGACGGTGCTCCATCCGCCTTCCTACCGGGAGGTGGTGGCCTCGTCCGCGAAGCTGGCACTGAGCTCCCGGGGGCGCGCGGCGGCGCGGTGGCTGGGCCGACACCAGCGCACGAAGCAGGTTGCCAAGGCCCTCTGGGCCGCCACGACGCTCGACCCGGCGGACCGGGTGCACGTGCACTTCGCGGGCGAGGCGGCGGAGTGGGCCCGCGCCGCCTGGATGGCGACAGGTGTGCCCTATGGCGTGACGGTGCACGCCGCGGACCTGTACAAGCCGCGGCCGTCCCTGGCGGCCGTGTTGGAGGGCGCTCGCGTCGTGGTGACCATCTCGCGCTTCAACCAGCGGGTCCTGCGTGAGCGCTACGGCTTCGAGAGCCACCTCGTGCGTTGTGGCATCGACCAAGCGGCCTGGCCGCGGGTCGATGCGGGCGCGTCGCGTCGCATCCTCTCGGTCGGGCGACCGGTGCCCAAGAAGGGCTTCGACCTGCTGCTGGAGGCCGTCGAGCAGCTCGAAGATGCCCAGCTCGATCTCGTTGGCGGGGCCACGTCCGAGCTCGCTGGCGTGACCGCGCACGGGCCGCTGAAGCGCTCGCAGGTCGCGGCGCTCGTCGGGCGGGCAGGGGTGTTTGCGCTGCCGTGCCGCACCGGCCCCGACGGAGACCGTGACGGGCTCCCCGTCGCGATGATGGAGGCGATGGCCGCCGGCATCCCAGTCGTCACCACCCGCCTGCCTGGCCTCTCGGAGCTGGTGGACGAGCGGTGTGGCTGGGTGGTTCCCCAGGAGGACGTGCACGCACTCCGGGACGCCCTGGCCGATGCGCTCGGGCGACCGGAAGAGCGCCGCCGACGCGGTGAGCGCGCCCGGGAGCGCATCGCCCGGCGCTTCTCCCTGGCCGGGCAGGTGTCCGGGCTGCAGCGTGCCTGGCAGGGAGCGTGAAGCAGGCCCTCACCGCGTGGCTCGCGGCGGCGGCGGCCACCGAGGATCCGGTTCAAGCGGCGCGTGCCGCCGCCGAGGCGGTGGCCGGCGACCCCTGGCGTGTCGTCACCACCGCCGGCCGCCTCGCGCGGTGTCGCCTGGACCATGCGGAGCGCGACCTGTCGCTCGGAGCGGCCCTGCGCCCGCTCCGGTCCGACAGCCCTCGTGGGCTCGTGCGCGTTCCGCGCGGCGCTCCGTACCCGGCGAGCGACGTGGCGGGCCGTCGCCGGCGCGGGGCCTGGGACACGTCCCCCGAGATGGCTCGCCGCCTGGTGGACATGGCCCTGACCGGACGCCCGCGGCTGAGCACGGCCCTCGATCCGGCGTGCGGCCCGGGGGTGTTCCTCGTCGCCGCGTCCGAGCGCGGGCTGCACGTCACCGGTGCGGACCTCGACGCGGCGGCACTCGCGGTGGCCCGTGTGGCCGTGCCCGCAGCGGAGCTCGTCCAGGCAGACGCCTTCCAGGGTGGGGAATTGGCCGAGTTGGTGGTGGGCAACCCGCCGTTCGTGCCGCCAGAGCGGCAGGACAAGGCGCTGCGCCGTGCCCTGAGGGCCCGCTACGACTGGCTCGAGGGACGCTTCGACCTCGCCGTACCCTTCGCGGCCGCGGCCTCGGAGAGGGTGGCACCGGGGGGGCGCTTGGCGCTGGTCCTTCCCTGGTCGGTGCTCGTCGAGCGCTACGGGAGGGGCCTCCGCCGGCAGTGGCTTCGCGGCGCGCGGATCAAGGCGTTGCCGGAACGCGAGCGCTTTCCTGGGGCGTCGGTCTACGTGGGCCTCCTGGTGCTGCAACCCGACGCCTCTCCAGCACCCCTCGCGCCCAGCGGCCTGGAGCCCTCTGAGCTCCTGGAGCTGGAGGACGCGCCCTTCGACCGTCACCTCCGGCCGGGTGACGTGGCGCTCCTACGGACCGCGCAGGCACGCTCACGTCCCCTGGCCAGCTGCTGCGTCATCGACACAGGTGTGGTGGCTCATGGTCCAGACGGCGGAAAGCGCCGCTTGATCCGGGACCATGCGGGTCCCGGCACGGTTCCCTTCGCCGATGCTCGCCAGTTCTTCTCGGGCGAGGTGCTCCACTTGACGTGGGAGCCCGATCGCATGCACCGTCCGAAGTCGCTCGAGCTCTTCGCAGGCGAGAAGGTCCTGGTGCAGAGGCTCCGTGGCGACGGTCCGATCCGGGTCGGGGTCGACGCGACCGGGCTCGTCCCCGGCCACACCTTGCTGGTCGTCAAGCCAGGGCCCGACTGCCCGGTGGACGCGGCCGCCCTGGCAAGGCTGCTCTCGGACCCCATCACCGCGGGACTCGTGCGGCTCGCGCGAGGGCGCCGTCTCGACCTCTACCCACGGGACCTCGGGGCGGTCTGTGTGCCCGACATCTGGTGGCGGGATCCCGGACGTCCGCTCGGCGCGGGTCTCGGCCTCACGCGTGCACAGGTCAAGCGCCTGCAAGCACTGGCGCCTGAGGCCGCGGGACCTTGACATTGCCGCGATAGCCAGGCACTCCTGCGCGCGGAGGCTCCATGCTGACCCTGTTCGTCACGACCCTCATCGGCTGCGGCTCCGGGTACCTGGATCGCAGCACGGCCTGCGGCTACGACGTCTTCGACTGGTGGGGCGACGTCAGCTGGTACGTGAACCGCGGCGAAGACGGCGCCTTCGACTTCGCCCCCGAGCCGTCGTACATCGATCGCATCTACGGCAGCTACGACACGATCGAGGGCGATCTGTCGTTCAAGGTGGACTACGCAGGCAGCTACTACCTGGTGCGCTCCCAGGCCGACGGCTTCGGAACCATCTTCCGCAACGGCGACGTGGACGTCCTCTACACCCAGGCCTTCGAAGACGTGCTGGGTGCCACCTGGCAGACCCAGCGCCGCGAGGAGCGCTGGGGCTGCAGCGGCGAGATCTCGAACTTCGAGGTCGAGGACGACGGCAGCACCGGCAACACCATCGACGTCCTCACCTACACCATCTCGGACGACCAGTCCGTCAGCTACCAGCGCGCCGCGGACTTCGAGGGGAGCACCTGGATCGAGCGGGGTTCCTGGTCGGCGGACTTCACCAGGAGCTACACCTACGAGTCGGTCGACGAGACCTACTTCGAGGAGGGCAAGTGGGGCTCGGGCGGTGGCTCGGAGGCCACGTGGACCAGCACCAGCAGCGACTACGACTACGTCGGCGCGACGAACTTCCTGCCGAGCGGCGGCTACACCTACGTCTACGACGGCCTGGAGTCGGGCACCGAGACGGTGGTCTTCAGCTACGACTGGACCTACAACTACGACGGCTCGGGCACCGGTACGTATGTCG
>Ga0114932_10000375_pt1 | contig 53212 bp, 47 predicted proteins | sample 2SBtaG_2_FD_87286 | JGI IMG/M metagenome (GOLD analysis project Ga0114932, IMG submission 87286) | Deep subsurface microbial communities from Kolumbo volcano to uncover new lineages of life (NeLLi) - 2SBTROV12_ACTIVE470 metaG | ecosystem: Environmental > Aquatic > Marine > Volcanic ...
AACACAGACGCCCGCAACCGGATGCTGAAGGGCATCAACGTGCTGGCTGACGCTGTGAAAGTCACCCTTGGCCCCAAAGGCCGCAACGTCATCATCGATAAATCCTTTGGTGCGCCGCGCATCACCAAAGACGGAGTGACCGTTGCCAAGGAAATCGAACTGGACGACAAGTTCGAAAACATGGGCGCGCAGATGGTCAAAGAAGTGGCCAGCCGCACCAACGACGAGGCAGGCGACGGAACGACGACGGCGACTATTCTGGCGCAGTCGATCGTGACCGAAGGCATGAAATCGGTCGCTGCCGGCATGAACCCGATGGATCTGCGTCGCGGTATTGACACGGCTGTTGCCAGCGTCGTTGCCAGCATCCAGAAAATGTCTCGCGAAGTGAAGGACAGTGACGAAGTTGCACAGGTCGGCACGATTTCCGCAAACGGCGAAGCTGAAATCGGCGGTCAAATTGCCGACGCTATGCAACGCGTTGGCAACGAAGGCGTCATTACGGTTGAAGAAAACAAGGGTCTGGAAACCGAAACAGACGTAGTTGAGGGCATGCAGTTTGACCGTGGTTATCTGTCGCCCTATTTCGTGACCAACCCTGAAAAAATGATCGCGGAAATGGAAGACTGCCTTGTGCTGTTGCACGAGAAAAAACTGTCGTCGCTCCAGCCCATGGTGCCGCTGCTGGAAACCGTTATTCAGTCCGGCAAACCGCTGCTGATCATTGCTGAAGACGTGGACGGCGAAGCGCTGGCCACTTTGGTTGTCAACAAGCTGCGTGGTGGTCTGAAAATTGCTGCCGTTAAAGCGCCCGGTTTTGGCGACCGTCGTAAAGCCATGCTGCAGGATATTGCTATCCTGACCGGCGGTCAGATGATTTCAGAAGATCTGGGTATGAAGCTGGAAAATGTCGGCATCGATATGCTGGGGTCCGCCAAGAAAATCGAGATCACCAAAGACGAAACCACGATCATCGACGGCAACGGCGACAAAGCCGAGATCGAAGCACGGGTTACACAAATCCGCGCACAGGTCGAAGAAACCACATCTGATTATGACAAGGAAAAACTGCAGGAACGTCTGGCCAAACTGGCAGGCGGCGTTGCGGTGATCCGTGTCGGTGGCGCCACCGAGATCGAAGTCAAGGAACGCAAAGACCGCGTTGACGATGCCCTGAACGCGACCCGCGCGGCCGTGCAGGAAGGCGTTGTTGTTGGCGGTGGTGTGGCCTTGATGCTGGGGGCCAAAGCGCTGGCCAAGCTGAAAGGCGAAAACGCCGATCAAGCCGCCGGAATCAGTATTGTGCGTCGCGCGCTTGAGGCGCCGCTGCGTCAGATCGCTGAAAACTCCGGTGTCGATGGTGCCGTTGTGGCCGGCAAAGTGCGCGAAAGCAACGATGCCAACTTTGGCTTTAACGCCCAGACCGAAGAATATGGCAACATGTTCGATTTCGGTGTGATCGACCCTGCCAAAGTGGTGCGTACAGCGTTGGAAGACGCGGGTTCTGTGGCCGGCTTGCTGATCACCACCGAAGCGATGGTCGCCGATAAGCCCGAGCCTAAAGGCGCAGCCGCTGGCGGCGGCATGCCGGACATGGGCGGCATGGGCGGCATGGGCGGCATGATGTGACACCCTTGAGGGTGTCATCCCGGACCTGATCCGGGATCGCTTGAGAAATTGAAAAGGGGCCGCCGGTGGGTGGCCCCTTTTTTGTTGGGTGTGGTGTGCGGACTTTACTGCCGTTGGCAGGCCGACCGGCATTTGTCGCGCGGTCCTTTGTCTCTTACCGCCCCCGCACTGACGCAATGTTCCGCTACGCGACCGCCTTGGGGCGGTTAGTCCGCGCCTCTTTCGGGGTCTCTACATCGCCCTCGACATAGGCTTTGAATTCTTTCTGCGCACCCTTGACGGTCTTGTGAAACTGCGGGCCAAGAATAAATCTTTCCATCAGCGCGCCGACCGGCCAGAAACGGGTCTTCAGGTCAACGAATGTTATGCCACGGGTTCGGTTTGCACCGGTTTCCTCCAACCGCCATCCGCCGCTCGCTTCCTTGATAAAGAACGGCAGTCCTTCCAGCGACAGGCGAAAGCTTTTCCCCTCGTCCCATTCCAGAACATTCTCGACCAGCGTTCCGAATCCCGGGACATCGCAGGTCCGGCCGGCGCCAATACCCCGCTCGATCTTGGTATGAAAGTGGGATTCTTTCACAGCTTTAGTCCAGTTTTGAATGTCGGCCAGATTGCTAATCTTGCTCCAAACCAAATCCGCTGGTGCGTCAATCTCAATTTTATGTTCTATATGCACAGTCTTCTCCTTTCGTACTTTCGTTTTGCGGGCTACTCGCGCGGTTTCATTCCGTTCACCACCAACCCAAGCGATTCCTGTATCCAGTAGGTGCGGTACTCCGGGTTCAGCGAAGTCACACCAAAGAATCGTTCGTGAGTGTGGGCGAACCGCACTTGATTGATCAGCCTGTCCAACAACGTGCCCGCAGCGATGTTTGTGTCGACGTCTGTGCGCACAAACCCCTTGTCCCTGGCCATCTGAATATAGTTCGCAAGCGCGTGATTGAGCCCGAGCAGTTCCCGCACGGTACTATCGTCGCTATCCGGTCCAAGTTGCTCGAATTCACGCAGCGCGATCAGCACTGTCTCACGATTTTCAAGATAGGTTTCCAAAAGCTGCGTCAGAAACATTTCCAGTCGGATTTCGAACTCTTCCAGCGATCTCAGTTCGGCTGAAAGCGCCGTTTTCGCCTGTTCAAGCAGCAACGCGGTAAACCGGTCCAGAATTTCCTGATAGAGCTTTTCTTTGCAGCCAAAGTGATAGGTGATCGCGTTCGAACTGGCCCCCGCGCGGGCGCAGATGTCGCGTACCGACGCGCCGCGATACCCATGTGCCCAGAACACGGGTACGGCTGCGTCCAGAATCGACTCGCGGGTGGTTATGGGACCTATATGTGACATACGTAACAATATATATTACGCATGTCACAATCGTCAAGAAGATTTTCAGATTTTGTCGGTTTCGCGCGGTGAAAACCTGCCCAAGAAATTTTCCGGCCCAGCCGCCCGTTTCGATGTTTGAGTGTTGACCGTCATAACGCTGGAAACCGGGAAGACAGCCTTGCGTGTATCGCGGTTGCAACGCAAAAAAGGTCACCGATGGTTGCCGTTTGGTGGCCCCTTTTATTTTTTTTGCATTCGGTTAATATAACGGAAAGTTGAACATTGGAGAGTACCCATGAGAATTTTTGTCGCCTTTTTGACCACTATTGTGTTTGCAACAGCGGCCTACGCCGACTCTTTGCAAATCTCAGTGCAAAGCAATCACCCCAATATTGTCAGTCTTGAATTTTACAGTCAGGACGGCAACCGTGCATGGCCCGGTGACGGACAGGCGTATATTTTGGACGATAGTCAGGTCCACGATTTCAATCTGCAATGTTTTTCGGGTGAACAAATTTGTTATGGCGCGTGGGTGCGCGGCAGTTCATCTACCTATTGGGGCGTTGGTCAGGGCGACCGACAGAGCTGTAGTTCGTGTTGTTTCCGGTGCGGTGGCGGTAGCACAAGAGTACAGGTTTTGAATCCCTAATAAGGAAACTTAATCCCGCATATTCGCGCCGTTGGCGTCGTAAAGCGGTGCCCCCTGCACTTCGGCGGAGTACATTTTCCCCAGAATTTCGACCTGCAGTTTGGTGCCGGGGTTGGACGTCGACGTGATGACGTAGCCCATCGCCACGGATTTTTTGACGCGGTGCGCGTAGCCACCCGATGAGACATATCCGACGGCCGCACCATCCTTCAATATGGCCTCATCTCCAGACACGTCGATGCCGTCCACGTCGATGACCAAGGTCACCAGTTTTCGCGCAGGCCCTTTTTGCCGCTCGGCCAGCGCCGCGTCTTTGCCAACAAAGTCTTTCTTCCAGTTGATGAACACGTCCATGCCGCTTTCTGCGGCCGTAAAATCTGGCCGGTAATCCAGCGTCCATGCTCCCCAGCTTTTTTCCAACCGCATCGACATCAATGCGCGCGCGCCGTACCAGCGGTAGCTCAGGTCGGCCCCTGCCGTTTCCACCGCTTCAGAAAGGCGCAGCAAATACTGCGGGCGGCAATAAATCTCGTAGCCCAATTCACCGGAAAAGCTGATCCGGTTCAGGATCACCGGCACCCCGCCAACATAGGCCTGGCGCACATCGCGGAACCTGAAGGTACCGCCGCTGATGTCGTCACGGCAAATGCGGGCCAAAAGATCGCGGGACTTTGGCCCCGACAAGGCGATGCCGTGCCAGTCGTCAGACACGTTGGTGTAGGTCACGTTGTCGGGCAGTTCTTTTTCAAACCAACGCCGGTGCGCCTCTTGCATGGCACCCGAGCCGAACAGCACAAAGTGATCTTTCGCCAGACAGGCGACCGTCAGGTCACCGTAAAGCCTGCCTTTGGGAGTCAGCATCGGAGTCAGGGTCAGGCGTCCCGGTTTGGGCACGAACCCGGCCAGTGTTTTGTCCAGATAGGCGCGCGCACCGTCGCCCTTAAATTCATGCTTGGCGAAATTGGCAATTTCGATCCCGCCAACAGAGGTGCGCACCGCATTGATCTCGCGCGCCACATAGTCGTGGGAACGGTTGCGCTCAAACGTGGGGACTTCATGCGCATTGTCCGGCCCTTCGGCGAACCACTGGGCGTTTTCCAAACCGAAACTCTGGTCCATCACCGCACCGCGCGCCACAAGCCGATCATAAAGAGCCGTGGTCTTTTGCATCCTTCCCTTGGGCAGTGTCTCGTTTGGGAAAGTCATCACAAAGCGGCGCTCGTAGTTTTCACTGGATTTGACTGTGCCCCAGTCAGGCGATGCCCAGTCACCAAACCGCGCCACATCCATAGCCCAGACATCGATCGACGGCTCCCCGTCGATCATCCATTCGGCCATGGTCAGCCCCACGCCGCCGCCCTGACAGAAACCGGCCATCACACCCACAGCGACCCAGTAATTTTTCACCCCCGGCACCGGGCCGATCAGCGGATTGCCGTCGGGGCCGAATGTGAAAGGACCGTTGATGATGTCCTTGATGCCGGTTCTGCCAATGGCCGGGATCCGTTCGAACGACATTTCAAGACGCGCCGCGATACGGTCTAGATCGGGTTGCAACAGCTCGTGGCCAAATTCCCACGGTACACCGTCCACCATCCACGGTGTCGATTTCGGTTCGTAGGTACCCAGCAACATGCCGGTGCGTTCCTGCCGGAAATAAATGTTGGCCTCGTAGTCAATGCCTGCGGGCAGACGGGTGTCGCGTGTGGCGATCTCGGGGATCTCTTCGGTGATCAGATAATGGTGTTCCATCGGTTGTACGGGCAGATGCAGCCCGGCCATATGCCCGACTTCGCGTCCCCACAGTCCGCCGCAGTTGACGATCATTTCGGCGTTGATCGACCCTTTGGCGGTGACGACGTCCCACGATCCGTCCGGGCGTTGATTGGTTTCCACCACCGGTGTGTGGGTGAAATATTGTGCGCCGTGTACGCGCGCCGCTTTGGCAAAGGCATAAGTCGCACCGGATGGATCGAGGTCGCCGTCCTGATCGTCCCACAGGGCGGCGTGGTAATGTTTGGGGTCGATCAGCGGGTGTCTTTCAGCCAGTTCTTTGGGTGAAATAAATTCCTGACTTAACCCCATATAACGCGCTTTGGAACGCTCGCGTTTCAGATAGTCATACCACTCGGGCGTTGAGGCGGCGTAAAACCCGCCGGTGATGTGCAGGCCGACCGAATGGCCCGAGAGTTCTTCGATTTCCTTGTAAAGATCAATTGTATAGGATTGCAGGCGGCTGATATTTGGGTCCGAGCTGATAGTGTGAATCTGCCCCGCAGCGTGCCAGCTTGACCCCGATGTCAACTCATCGCGTTCCAGCAGAACCACGTCTTTCCAACCGAATTTTGCCAGATGAAACAGAATCGAACAGCCGACCACGCCACCGCCGATAATCACCACTTTGGCGTGGCCGGGCAGGGATTTTTTATCGAAACTTTGCTCTGTTTGAATATCGGGCATTTCTTACTCCAAAGGTGGCTAGAGGTCTATTATCAGGCTGCGGGTGACCTGCATATGTTTGGTCAAACAGGTTTGCGTTTCATCTGTTGCGCCAGAGTCAAACGTGCGGATGGCGTGGTCGGCTGTGCGGCAATAAGGGCTTGTGAATAATTGCATTGGTGCGACCCCCGGCAAATTCGCTCGTTTTTCGTTGGTTCAGCTTTGACAAAAACCAACCCAGATATCCAGACGTCCAAGATAGATGATAAAATTGACGCTGCGTCTGAGAGGACAAGTCGCGATCAGGATTGCATTCGAATCAAACACTTTTACGTGCAATTCGGATTCATTTTGGGAATGCGCAGGCTGCGCGCTATCAGCGCAAGTTAGTGGGTCCAGATCAATGCATCGGGTCAATGGGCCGGTGCAGGTCAAAATTTTGTCCCAACCACTTACTGTCTGAAAAACTCAACAAGATGCTGAAAAGTAGCAATTAAAATCGAAAATGCCCACATTTTTTCAAAGTGGGACCACGCCAGACGCTGTCCGCCATTTTTGAACCATTGCCGCAAAACAAGATGGCGTGACAAAATGCGTCAATAAACACTGGATTTATCTATTCAGTTAAAGCAATGTGTGCCCAACACTAAATTGTGAGACCGCTGCGACCGACTATTTTGACTACAAACTCCCTAAAGATTGCGTAAGGATCTAAGCATGGCAATTGTAATTGTACTTGTCCTCGTTGTTGTAGGCTCGATTGGATTTCATGTCTTCAGTCCATGGTGGTGGACGCCGATCGCGTCGAATTGGGGGTTTATGGATTCGATGATAAACCTGACATTCTGGATGACAGGCATCGTTTTCGCAGCGGTTATTCTTTTCACCGCCTATTGCGTTTACAAATTTCGCCATGTCGAAGGCCGCAAAGCGGAATTTGAGCCGGAAAATAACCGTCTGGAATTTTGGTTGACTGTTGCGACGACCGTTGGCGTGGCCGGTTTGTTGGCGCCGGGTCTGGTGGTGTGGTTCCAATTCGTAACGCCGCCCGACGACGCGACCGAAATTGAGGTCATGGCGCAACAGTGGTATTGGAGCTATCGTCTTCCCGGTGCTGACGGCGAACTGGGTACTGTCGATCAGCGCCTGATCGACGGCGACAATCCGTTTGGGATCAATCCCGACGACCCAAAAGGTCAGGATGACGTTCTGATCGACGGCGATGATTTGCATTTACCCACGGACAAACCTGTAAAGATGTTATTGCGGTCGGTCGACGTTTTGCACGACTTTTATGTACCCGAGTTCCGCGCCAAGATGGATATGGTGCCGGGCATGGTCACGACTTTCTGGTTTACACCAACACGCACCGGTCAGTTTGACGTTCTCTGCGCAGAGCTTTGCGGGACCGGTCACGGACAGATGCGCGGCGCGGTGTTTGTGGATACCGAAGAAACATATCAGGTATGGTTGGCCGAGCAGGAAACATTTGCGACGGCATCTTTGCCTGCCAAAGTTAAAGTTGCCGATCTGGGCAAGCCTGCTGAATGATATTAATGCGAAGCTAGTTTCGCAATTTGGCGACGGGCAAAAAAACCCGACCGCTGACAGGGAGAGAAAAACAGATGGTTGATATTCAGGACCCTTCACAGCCGATCGGGCCGCTCGAAGTACAAGAGGTCGAGCTCTACCACGCGCATAGTTTCTGGACGAAATATGTGTTTTCGCAAGACGCCAAAGTCATTGCGATCCAGTACGGCGGGCTGGCCACTGCGGTGGGTATGATCGGTTTGGCGCTGTCGTGGTTGATGCGCCTGCAACTGGGTTTCCCTGATCTGTTCGATTTTATTACACCGGAAGCCTATTACCAGTTCATCACCATGCACGGCATGATCATGGTGGTTTACCTTTTGACCGCTGTGTTTCTGGGGGGCTTTGGCAATTACCTGATCCCGCTGATGGTGGGCGCGCGGGACATGGTGTTTCCCTATGTGAATATGCTTAGTTTCTGGGTATTTTTCCTGGCTGTGATCGTTCTGGTCGTCAGCTTTTTTGTCCCCGGAGGCCCGACTGGTGCCGGTTGGACGCTGTATCCGCCGCAAGCCATCCTGTCAGGCACACCGGGCAGTCAGGGGCTGGGCATCGTGCTGATGCTGGTGTCTCTGTCGCTGTTTATCATCGGGTTTACCATGGGTGGCCTGAACTATGTGGTGACTGTGCTGCAGGGCCGCACACGCGGGATGACAATGATGCGCCTGCCCCTGACCGTATGGGGTATTTTCACAGCCACGGTATTGGCGTTGCTGGCGTTCCCGGCGCTGCTGGTGGCCTCGGTGATGATGTTGTTCGACCGCCTGCTGGGCACCAGTTTCTTTATGCCCTCGCTGGTCGAATTTGGTGAACAGCTTAGCTACGGCGGCGGCAGCCCGATCCTGTTCCAGCACCTGTTCTGGTTCTTTGGCCACCCCGAAGTTTATATCGTGGCGCTGCCGGCCTTTGGCATTGTCTCTGATTTGCTGGCCGTTCACGCGCGCAAGAACATCTTTGGGTATCGCATGATGGTCTGGGCCATCGTCGGTATTGGCGCGCTAAGCTTTATCGTCTGGGCGCACCATATGTACGTCAGCGGTATGCACCCTTATTTTGGTTTCTTCTTCGCGACGACGACGTTGATCATCGCGGTGCCCACGGCGATCAAGGTTTACAACTGGACGCTGACACTGTGGAAGGCGGATATTCATCTGACCATCCCGATGCTGTTTTGTCTGGCGTTCCTTGTGACTTTTGTGAACGGCGGGCTGACCGGCCTGTTCCTGGGTAACGTTGTGGTTGACGTGCCGCTGTCTGACACGATGTTCGTGGTGGCGCATTTTCACATGGTGATGGGCGTGGCACCGATCATGGTGATCCTGGGTGCGATCTATCACTGGTATCCAAAAATGTCGGGGCGGATGCTGCACGAGGGCATGGGGCAGTTCCACTTCTGGGTAACGTTCGTTGGCGCGTATCTGATCTTTTTCCCCATGCATTATGTCGGTCTGGTGGGCGTGCCACGCCGCTATCCGGAGATGGGCGAAACGCTGTTCATTCCGGACTCTGTGCATTTTCTCAACAGTTTCATCAGCGTTTCCGCATGGGCGGTCGGCATTGCGCAGCTGGTGTTCTTCTTCAATATCTTCTGGAGCCTGAGAAACGGCAAGCCGTCTGGACACAACCCGTGGGGCGCGACCTCGCTGGAATGGTGCACCCCGGAAACACCGCCCGGGCACGGAAACTTTGGCGATGAACTGCCAATCGTGTACCGCTGGCCCTATGATTTCTCGGTGCCGGGTGCTGATAAGGACTTTATCACGCAGGATGATCCGGCAGGTGGCCTGAGAACCGAAGGCAGCACATGACCACTGTACTGCTTTTCATTTTCGTGGTGGTCGGAACCTCGGGCTGGTGGTTATCCCACCAGCGCCTGGGGTCCAAGCCATGGCTGGAAAGCGGATTGGACTCGGTGTCAGGTACCGACCGAATTGGATTACCAAAGGCCAAAATGGGCCTGATCGTATTCTTAGGTGTCGCAGGTATTTTGTTTGCCCTGTTCACCAGCGGGTTTTTCATGCGCTCCGAAATGGCCGACTGGAAAGACGTGCCGCTGCCCGGCATTCTTTGGGTTACTACGGGTCTGCTGGTACTGGCGAGCTTTGCGCTTCAAACGGCGCTCAGGGCGGCGCGTAACGGTGAACTGAGCGCGGTCAAAAATTGGTTGGCGCTGGCCGGGATGGTGACATTTGGATTTCTTGCAGGTCAATCGCTCGCATGGCAACAGCTGATGGGCAGCGGCTTTGTGTTTAACGGAAATCCGGCAAACAGTTTTTTCTATCTGCTTACGGGATTGCACGGCCTGCACATACTTGGCGGTGTCGTCGGCCTTGCCCGCACAATGGGGACCGCATGGAGCGACGCCTCTATCGGCAAACTGACGCTACGGGTCGATCTGTGCGCGCTTTACTGGCATTTTTTACTTTTCGTCTGGATTGCACTGGTGATCGCCATGCAAAGCTGGGCGCACGACCCCTTCATCGTATCTCACCACTAATAGAGACAGAGGACACCGAAATATGACTGATACTGCCTCAAATCCAATCGTCCATCAAAAGGGCTGGACCGGTGTAAAGGACGACTGGTCATCGGACCAACGCACGTTCAAAAATACCACCTGGCGCAAGGCCATGATCTGGATTTTCCTGCTGAGCGACACGTTCATTTTCAGTATCTTTCTGCTGTCCTACATGACGGCACGCAGTTCGACCAAAGTGGCATGGCCCAACGCCAGCGAGGTATTTGCGCTGCATATTGGACACACGGCTTATCCGTTGCTGTTGATCGCGATCATGACGTTCGTGCTTATTTCCAGCAGTGGCACCATGGTGATGGCGGTGAACTATGGCTACCGCAAAGACCGCAGGAAAACCGCGCTATTTCTGATCGTGACGGCCTTGCTGGGCGCGACATTTGTTGGCATGCAGGCATTCGAATGGACCAAGCTGATTGTTGATGAGGGTATCCGCCCGTGGGGTAATCCGCTTGGAGCGCCGCAGTTTGGCGGCATCTTCTTCATGATCACGGGCTTTCACGGCACGCACGTTTCGATCGGCGTGATATTCCTGCTGGTCATGGCCTACAAAGTCTGGAACGGCCATTACGACGAGGGCAAGAAAGGTATGTTCACGTCGCGACCCGGTGATTACGAATGCGTCGAGGTCATGGGGCTTTACTGGCACTTCGTTGACCTTGTCTGGGTCTTTATTTTCGCATTCTTCTATTTGTGGTGAGGTGAAATCATGTCAAGCGACGCAGCCGTAAGCGACGGCAATTCTGAACACCAGGAGCACCCGCTCAAGATATACTTTATCGTCTGGGGACTGCTTTTTGTCTTAAGTTTCTTTTCGTATCTGGTCGATTTTATCGGCTTTCAAGGTTATCTGCGCTGGACGCTGATCCTGACCTTTATGGTACTCAAAGCCGGCCTGATTATTGCGGTTTTCATGCACATCAAATGGGAGCGCCTGTCACTGACTTTCGCGGTATTTTTACCGCCACTTGCGGTGATGGTATTTGTGGCAATTATGGCAATTGAATCGGACTACGTGGTTCTGTCGCGGTTCCTCTACTTTGCACTGCCCAACTAGAGCCGCATCCTTTTTATCTGAATCAGCGGAGCGGCTCTATCCTTTTGATCTTGAGCGCAATTTATTCCGAAAACCGGTGCCCACTTTTCGGATTGCGCTTTAGGGCAGTACCTATCACGACAAGGGGTGCGCGACCTTCCATGATCGCGCACCCCTTTTTTTGTCACAGGTCCGTCGTGTGGTCGTTATTTGACAACTCGTCGGTAAAGATGCCATGTCGCGTGACCAAAAACGGGTAGCGCCACGATTAGCCCCGCCATGCCGGTCAGCACCCCTAAAAACAAACCCGCCGCCACAATCGCGCCCCAAAGCAGCATGGGAACCGGATTGACCTGCACTGCGCGTACTGATGTTTTTACAGCCGTGATCGCGCCCGTATCCCTGTCAAGCAATAGCGGGAACGCCACAACTGTTGTAGACAGAGCCACCAGAGCAAAGACAAAACCAATGCCGTTGCCGATGACAATCATGGTCCAGCCCTTGGAGGTCGTCATGACTTCCAGAAAAAACACGACCACGGACTCAGGGAACGCCGGACCATAGAGAAAACCATAAAGCATCTCGGCCACATATATCCACGCCAGAAACAAGCCCAGCAACATGATGCCCAAAATAATGATGGCGGGCATTGCCGGAGACAGTAAAACCGCTCTGGAGTGGCGCCAGTCCGTATCAAGATCGCTTTCGATACGTCGGCTCATTTCATACAGTCCCACGGCCGCAACCGGGCCGATAAGCGCAAAGCCTGACATCATCGGTAGCAGCAGGTACAGTTCATTGCGCCCGGACGCCCACATAAAAAGCGCCACACCCACCACCGGATAAATGATGATCAAAAACACGAAATGCGACGGCTTTTTCAGAAAATCGCGATATCCCAGCCGCAGTGACTCCCAAACGGCACGCGTGGTAATCTTTTGCACTTCAGGTTTTGCCGCCACAGACTCTCCGGCTGCAAGTACGTGAAATGAAGTCATAAAGAACTCTCCCTGGTTATTTGTTTTGTCGCGTGCCCATCCAATTCATCACAGTGAGCCGAAAGGACACCCAAAGTTGGCGGTACACTATACTAAAAACTATCGATTGTCGTGCTTTTTGAATCGATTTTCGCCCAGATGATATTGATGTCCTGCCGGGGGTGTCAGGCGCTGCGCACAAGCACGAAATTGCCGACCACCGAATCGACCGGTAGCGGCGAAAATATTAACATCCGGTACAGAACCGGGCCCCGGAACGAGTGTCGTTCAGACGTAAACGACGTGTCCTGTGGCGGCGTGGTGAATACGTTCCAAGAGCTTCGGATAAATATAGCCCAACGAACGCCGGCGGTGACGCCAAAAAAAATGCGCGAAACCCCGGACAGCCACGGCAGCAGCGTGACGGGCACAAGGATCAGCGCAAAGATAAATATCCGATTTCGCGTGGAACGTGTGCCCGCCACATTGGGCATCATCAGAATTTTGACGCTCGGCTTTTGGGCCGGGTTTGCCGTCTGTATGACATGGCTTTTTTGTGACGCTGCGCTTTGCACATGTCCTCTGTGGTTGGTTTAGTTGTGGTAGTGGCGATTTCAATTTTTTTATTGGCGACTTTTTTGCCGTCGCTGGCCGCGGGTGTATGCCAGTTGCCTGACACCGGCCCCAGCGGCTGTTGGGTTTTTGCTGGTTTTCGTGCCGGTTGTGCATTGGATCATTCTGATCGTCCGGTTCGTCACTGACGGGAACGCGGGTTCCAATAACTTTGGGCCTGATCCCAAGGGCGGTTCTGGCCAAGACACCGACGACGATGGCGCCGGTCGTTCCGCCCTGCCTGCGGTAAGGCGCCAAATCAATTTAACTACCCTGCCATTAGGGCTGGGCAGCGTTACGGTTTGGGATCAGTAACTATAGTCCTCGTAAATCCGACTTAGATCACCATTCCATTCGCCGTCATATTTTGCCAGTAGTTCGTCTGCAGGTGTTTGGCCCGACTCCACCGTTTCGCGCAGCGTGTTCAGGAAATGTGTCTCGTCCTGTGCCAACCCACCGACACCGGGGCGCGCACGCGCCTGCAAACCTGCGTGGGCGATTTCCACGACGTCCCGGGCCAAATCGTGCATCGATATTTTGCCCACCTTCGCCTGCATCCCGTCCACTGACGCGGCAACGCGCAATTTCGCGCGCGTTTCAGCGGACCAGCCATTGCAAATATCCCACGCCGCGTCCAGCGCGCCCTGATCGTACATCAATCCCACCCAAAAAGCAGGTAGCGCGCACAACCGCCGCCACGGACCGCCATCGGCACCGCGCATTTCCATGAATTGTTTGATGCGCGCCTCGGGAAAAATCGTGGTCAGGTGATCGGCCCAGTCGTTCAGCGTCGGTTTTTCACCGGGTAGCGCAGGCAATTTGCCCTTGAGAAAATCGCGAAATGACATGCCTAATGCGTCAATATATTGCCCGTCGCGATACACAAAATACATTGGAACATCGAGCGCGTAATCAACGTAGCGTTCAAACCCCATGCCGTCTTCGAATACAAATGGCAACATTCCTGTTCGATCTGCATCCAGATCGCGCCAGATGCGCGAGCGCCAGCTTTTGTGACCGTTTTTCCTGCCTTCAAAAAACGGCGAATTGGCAAACAGCGCCGTGGCCACGGGTTGCAGGGCAAGCGCCACGCGGAATTTCTGCACCATGTCGGATTCGGACGCGAAATCGAGGTTCACCTGAACCGTGCAGGTCCGGTACATCATCTGGGTTCCGTGTGTGCCCACGCGGTCCATATAATCGGTCATCAGGCGGTAGCGCCCTTTGGGCATCATGTCCATCTGATCGTGGGTCCAAACCGGGGCCGCGCCAAGGCCAATGAACCGCACGCCAATCCTGTCGGCTATGGTGCGAACCTCTTTCAAATGCGCGCTGACTTCGTCACAAGTTTCGTGGATGCTTTCAAGCGGCGCACCGGACAGCTCTAATTGCCCGCCGGGTTCCAGCGACACGTTGGCGCCACCTTTGGTCAGCCCGATGATATTTCCGGCCTCAGCAACTTCGGACCAGCCGTAGTGGTCGCGCAGACCTTCGAGCACCGCCTGAACCGATCGTTCACCCGCGTAGGGCAGCGGTTGCAGTGTATCTTTGCAATATCCGAATTTTTCGTGCTCGGTGCCGATACGCCAGTCAACCGAGGGTTTGCAGCCTTTAGCCAACAAATCCGCAAGATCAGAGTACTGCTCGATCGGTCCGCCAGCGGTTTGTGGAATTGACATAGGGCACGGTCCTTGGCGCGAAAAGCTTATCGATGTGAACTAAGTGACGCGCGCTGTAAATCAAGTCAAGGCACGATATTTGGGGTCTCCGCGCCAGACAATTTCGCGGCTGTTGCCGGTTGAATTCAAAGCGGAAATCAGGCGGGACGTGTCAATGCCCGGCAATATGGCAAACGCGTCAAACAGTTTTTCGGCCCCCGCCGCGCCGGTCGGGATGAACAGTGTCGGGCCTTCGGATTGCTTGAGCACCCACATACGTTCTGCGTTGACAGACGTGCGCAACTCCAGCCGGGTCATGGCGGCGATATCCACCGATGCGCCATCGTCCGACGCCAAATAAGTGATCTGGCGTTCGGTGACTTCGACCAGACCCGGGCCTTTGCGCGAATTGGCGAATAACGTGCGCTGATAACTGGCCAGAAACAACGCACCGCCCAGCAGCGCCAAGACCACGCCAATCGCCTGTGTAAGCCAATTATAGCGATCCAAACCGTGCAGGATCGTCAACAAACCCGCGAGCGACAGACCTGTCGCCAGTATTGTTTCGCGCCAGCGGATCATCCAGCGCGTCACTTCGGGGCGAATAAAACTCATGTCCAGTCCCCGTTCGTAGATTGCCAAAGCGTCAGCGCCGCGACCGCCGCTGTGTCGGCGCGTAAAATGCGTGGCCCAAGCGAAATTGGTGTCACGAAGGGGGCTGTGTTCAGAACGCCGCGCTCGACTTGTGAAAATCCACCTTCGGGCCCGATCAGGATGGCAGCGGCATTGCCGGTTTTTCCAGCACAAAACATAGACCTTTTATCCGTGCTATCTTCGTTACAAAAATATATCTGCCGCTCGTCGTTCCATTTTTCCAGAACGTCTTTTAATTTGGCCACCGGCGCAACGGTTGGCACATAAGTCCCACCGCATTGTTCGGCGGCTTCAACAGCGTGGGCTTGCAGACGTTCAATTTTAACACGCTCTGCGTTTGTGTGGTCAGTCAGAACCGGCGCAATCCGCGATGCGCCCAACTCGGTGGCTTTTTCGACGATAAAATCTGTACGCTGTTTTTTGATCGGCGCGAACAGCAACCACAAATCAGGCGGGTCCTGTTGTTGGCGGGTTTGGCTTTGGGCGGTTAGAATACCCTGACGTTTGCCCGCGCTGGTGACCTCGGCGCACCATTCACCGTCGCGGCCGTTGAACACAAACAACCGGTCCCCCACAACAAGGCGCATTACTGCAAACAGATAATGTGCCTGCGCCCGATCCAGGACCAGCGATTGCGCTTGGCCAAGCGGCTGTTCTACATAGAGCCTGATGTGTGTTGCTTTCCCCTGCATGGGCCATATTTATGACCGAGCCTGAACAAATACCAGAGCCCAATGACAAGGGTCGCGTGGCCGACGCCACCGACGCAAACTGGGTCGACCGGTACTGTCCTGCATGGTCGCGCCCGTATTTGCGTCTTTCACGCGCCGACAGGCCCGCAGGAACGTGGCTATTGTTACTGCCTTGCTGGTGGGGGTTGGGTTTGGCGCTGCTGTCAGAAGCAGAACGCGATTTTGGTTTGGCGCTTTGGATCGCCGCCGCTTGCGCGGTGGGGGCGTTTTTGATGCGCGGCGCGGGCTGTACGTGGAACGATATCTCGGACCGCGATATTGATGCCAAAGTCACGCGCACAAAATCCCGGCCCTTGCCGTCCGGGCAGGTGACCACGTGGCAAGCAGCATTTTGGCTGGCGCTACAACTGATTTTGGCGCTTGGTGTGCTGCTGACGCTGAACAGCGGTGCCATCGTTTTGGGGTTCATTGCACTGGCGCCGGTGGTCATTTATCCGTTTGCCAAACGCTTTACGTGGTGGCCGCAGATTTTTCTTGGTGTCGCATTCAACTGGGGCGCATTGCTGGGCTGGGTGGCTTACGCAGGGCACCTGGGCTGGCCCGCCGTGTATTTGTATCTGGCGGGAATTTCGTGGACGCTGTTTTATGACACCATCTACGCCCATCAGGACAAAGAGGACGACGCGCTGATCGGGGTGAAATCCACCGCGCGCCTGTTTGCCGACAACACACCGGCGTGGTTGCGGGGATTTTTGATGGGCGCTGTCGGCCTGATGGGATTGGCGGTGCTGGGAGCCACGATCGGCGGCAACAATATTCTGGCTATGGTCGTTGCGCTGGGCGGCGTCTGGGCCTTTGGCTGGCACCTGCTGTGGCAGTTGCAACGCCTGAATATCGACAGTCCCGAGGTTTGCCTGCGACTGTTTCGCTCTAACCGGGATGCCGGGCTGATTCCGGTTATCTTTTTCGTGATTGCGATGAGTGTTTGATTGATCGCGATGCGCCGAAGGGCTAGAGGTAGGCCGCTCACAGGGTGACGGAGCCTAACGCTAAATGCACAGAACAGTAATATTTCTTGGCGCGATTGCCCTCACGATTGCCGCCGCAATGAGCTATTTGGCAGCATCATTCGTGGCCGATCTCGTTGAAAACCGCACAGCACGGGACGTGTCGCAGGCGCTGAACGGCGCGGGTCTGAATTGGGCATCGGTGCGCACCGATGGAATGATTGTCAGCATTTCGGGTCTCGCGCCGGACGAAGCAAACCGTTTTGAATCGATGAGAGTTGTGAGCAAAGTCGTCGCAACACGTCGCATACACGACGACATAACCGTTGTGAATGCGCTGGCGGGCACGTCGCCGGTTTTTACGCTTGAATTGCTACGCAACGGCGACGGTATTTCGCTGATTGGCCTTGTGCCCGAAGAAACCGGGCGCGATCAGATTCTGGAATCGATCAAAGAGATCAACGTGGACACAGAAGTGACGGATATGCTGGAATCGGTCGCGCATCCTGTGCCCAAAGGCTGGGCCAATGCTTTGAATTTTGGACTGGCGAGTCTGCGAAACCTGCCACGTTCAAAAATTTCAGTGACGCGTCGGCAGGTGACGATCACAGCGATAACAAACAGCATCGACGAAAAAAATATCGTCGAAAATGCCTTGTCCAGAATGAAGCCCGACGGTGTGATTCTGGTGATGAAAATTTCCGCGCCACGCCCTGTTGTGTCGCCGTTTTCGCTGCGGTTGATCATCGATGAGGCCGAAACGCGGTTTGACAGTTGCACCGCAGATACAAAAAAGGCGCGCGACCGGATCGCCGACGCCGCTGTTGCAGCAGGTATCAAAGGACATGTGTCCTGTGCCATCGGACTGGGGGTTCCGTCACCGCGCTGGGCCGATGCTATCGAGGTGTCGATCGCGGCGCTTGTCGAATTGAAAGAAGGCAGCCTGACGGTGTCGGACGCGGACATCACGCTGGTATCGACGCCCGAAATCAGTCAGCAGGAATTTGACCGCATTATTCACAATTTGGAACAAAAACTGCCCGATGTATTCTCGTTGCACGCAGTGTTGCCACCTAAACCAATCGTCGAAGGTGAAGTGGCCGAGGTCGAAGTGCCCGAATTGCTGGCAACCAAAAGCCCCGAGGGGCAGGTGCAGATCAGGGGCCGGTTGCGTGACGAGCGCACGCGCGTCTCTGTGAGCAATTTCGCGCGGGCGCTTTTTGGCTCTGAAAATGTGTACAACACGGCACGCGTCGATCCCGGCGTACCCGACGGATGGCCAACACGCGTGCTGGCGGGGCTCGAGGCCCTGAGCTTCCTGCGCAATGGCGCGCTGGCGGTGCGGCCCGACATGGTTGAGGTACGCGGTACATCGATAGTGCCGGAGGCACGTTCCGAAATTTCACGAATTCTGTCAGTCAAACTGGGCGACTCGGCTGATTTTCGGATTTTGGTCACCTACGAGGAATCGCTGAACCAGAAAGTCGTGCTGCCGACGCCGCAGGAATGCGTCGACAGGATCAATGACATTCTGAAAGAACAGCAGATTACGTTTGCGCCGTCGTCGGTCAAGATCGAGACGGCTTCGCTGAACATCGTCGAAAAAATTGCCGCTGCCATGACAGATTGTTCCGAGGTCCCCATGGAAATTGGCGGTCACACCGACAGTCAAGGCAGTGAAAAACTAAACCAGACCATCAGCCAGGCCCGCGCCGAGTCTGTTCTGGATTACTTGCTCAGCCTTGAAGTCCTGACGACATTTCTCAGCGCCAAAGGGTATGGCGAAACACAGCCTATCGCTGACAATACCACCGAAGAAGGTCGCAAAGCCAACCGGCGCATCGCGTTTACGCTGATCGAACCATCCCAATCCCCAGACCCACAGGTCACAGGCAGCCAGGACCAAAGCACCGAAACGGAGAACCCCGATGAATAGAACCGAATTGATCGTCGTGGTTTCCGCGGTCTTGCTGATCGCCTTTATGTTGGGGTGGTCGGCGCGTTGGCTGCTGCACAAGTTCAACCGCGTCAGCACTGCCAATGTTGCCGATCTGGATCATATGGCCAGCGCGTTGCACGACGCAGAAGAAGCGCGCGATCAAGCAATGGCTTACGTCGAGGACCGTGAGGCGGAACTGACAAACAGACTCAGCCAGACCGAGGCCGAGCTGGAAACTGCCATGGATGGGTTGGGCGAAGCGCGCCGCGAAGCACAGGAGTTGCGGTCGTATATATCGGAAAACAGTCGGTCCGACACTGCATAGGCCTGTCCGCTATCGGGTTTGTTCCGCCCGGCCGACGCTGTCCGATTTTGTTGCCCATCGCGCCCGCGCAGACTAAGCGAAAGGTGTCAGTATTGCTGCGGACATTTCGGTTTGATGGTCGATTTCTGTCGCCGGCAATCCGCCAGGGGGCAGGTCGCGCAGCCAACGCCCATTTTCAACCGCCGGTCATGGGCGGAAAAAATGCAACCTCGCGGGCGTGCTTAAGGGGGGCGTCTTTGTCGACAAGCTGTTGGTCCACCGCAACCCGAATGGCCGAAACATCGGAAAATGCCAGCGCGTAGCGCGGATCTTTTGCGCGCAGTTCCTCGATAAGATCGTTTACCGTCAATGCCGAAGTTTCGAGGACCTCGCGCGGCACGCCGATGCGTTCACGCACCCATGCGAAATAAAGAACGTTGATCATTCCGCCTCCGCTGCACTCAGATAGGGCCTTGATTTGCGAAAATAATCCACGCCGGTTACGGCGGTTAATACCGCCGCGATCCACAACAGCGCCACGCCCAGATTATAACTGTAAATCCAGCCGTTATATTTCCATAAAAGTCCGAATTCATCGGCCTCGTTGCCGGCCAGCACCTCGTTGACGAAGGCGCGTTCCATCGCAAAGGACTCGATCGCGAAATAGTGCTCGAACAAAAGGACGGCAAATAAGACTGTGACCGCCGTCATTTGAATGGCGGTTTTCCATTTGGCCAAACGCGTCACCGCCAATAACCCGGCGTTCGCACCCAGAAATTCGCGAAGGCCCGAAATAAAAACTTCGCGAAAAATGATCAGCATGACTGGAACGATCAACACCCAATCCCCAACGAATAAGGGGTCGGAAACAGGATAGGTGACGATGCGTCCGTCCTGAAGAAATAAAAGCAAGAGCATCACCAGCGCGATAATCGTCATGGCTTTGTCGGCGATGGGGTCAAGCATCCGGCCAAAGGCTGTGATTTGTTTCCAGCGTCGCGCCAAAAAGCCGTCAAAATAATCTGTCAGCGCCGCCGACAAAAATAATGTGATTGCCGCCCAATCGGCCCAGGGTCGTGGTAAAATTTCGTAGACCGCCACCAGCGCCGGTGCCGCCAAAAGACGCAGCACGGTCAGTATATTTGGAAAATTCCAACGCATAGTTGCGATCCGATCTCATAAGTTAGTCAATCTTTAACCGTTCAGCCCTTGTCATGAAAGAAGTCGTGGATCGTTTCAGCGATATTTTCTGAAATTCCCGAAACCAAAATCAAATCTGCAAGCCCGGCGCGAGACACAGCCTTGGCCGACCCAAAATGCGCGAGCAGCGCTTTTTTGCGGGCCGCGCCCACACCCGGAACATCGTCCAGCGGGGTGGCGTTGATCGATTTGGCGCGTTTTGATCGGTGCGTTCCGATCGCAAACCGGTGCGCCTCGTCCCGAAGGCGCTGGATGAAATACAGCACCGGATCATTGTGGCGCAAGGCTTTTGGGCGTTTCCCCGTACGGTAAAATTCTTCCTTGCCGGCATCGCGGTCAACGCCTTTGGCAACGCCGATAAACGGTACGTCGCTGATCCCAAGACCATCCAGAATTTCCGCGACCGCAGATATTTGCCCGGCCCCACCGTCAATCAGCAACAGATCGGGCCAGCCGTCGCCCCGGCGGTCCGGATCCTCGGTGATCAGCCGCTTGAAACGGCGCTGCAACACTTCTTTCATCATGCCAAAATCGTCGCCGGGTGTCAGGTCAGGTGATTTGATGTTGAACTTGCGATAAGCTGATTTGATATAGCCCTCGGGGCCGGCCACAACCATGGCACCCACGGCAAATGCCCCCTGAATATGCGAGTTGTCATAAATTTCAATGCGGGCGGGCGGGTTTTCCAGATCAAAGGTCTCGGCCAGACCTGCCAACAGCTTGGACTGAGTGGCGGTTTCGGACATTTTCCGTGCCAGAGATTCGCGGGCGTTGCGCGTAGCACTTTCGACCAGCGATGCCTTTTCGCCGCGCTTGGGTACAATAATGTTGACGGCGCGTTCGCGTTTGTCGCTCAGCATTTTTTGCATCAGATCGGCGTTTTCAATGGCGTGCGATAGTACAACGACCGGCGGCGGGATTTTGTTGCTGTAAAACTGACCCAGAAATGCCTCGAGTATTTCAGCGGCTTCAGCACCCGAACCGGTGCGCGGGAAATAGGCGCGGTTGCCCCAGTTTTGGTTGGCGCGGATGAAAAAAACCTGAACGCAGGCCTGTCCGCCGTCCACATGCAGCGCCACGATATCGGCGGCCGCCACGGTTTGCGGGTTGATGCCTTGCGTCGATTGAACCTGTGTCAACGCGCGAATACGATCACGCAAGGCGGCGGCGCGCTCAAATTCCAGATTGGCACTGGCTTGCGCCATCATTTTTGCCAGATCGGCCTGCACGGTGCTTGAACGACCCGAAAGGAATCGCACCGCATCAACCACCAACGCGCCATAGTCGTCGCGGGAAATCTTGCCGACACAAGGGGCCGAACACCGGGCAATCTGGTACAAAAGACAGGGGCGCGTGCGGGTCGAGAACATGGCATCAGAACAATCACGCAGTAAAAACACCTTTTGCAGCTGATTGAGCGTCCGGTTGACCGCGCCGGCACTGGCGAACGGGCCGAAGTAATCGCCTTTTTCCGAGCGCCGCCCACGATGTTTCTTGATCTGCGGAAACTCGTGTTTGGCCGAGACCAGTATATTGGGAAAACTTTTGTCGTCGCGCAGCAAAACGTTGTACCGCGGTTTCAGCTGTTTGATCAGGTTCTGTTCCAGAAGCAGTGCTTCGGTTTCCGTGTGGGTGGTAAGAAACATCATCGATGCCGTGGCGCTGACCATGCGCCCTATCCGCGCTGTGTGGCCCGAAGCACGGGCATAGGACGACACGCGCTTGATCAGATTGCGTGCCTTGCCCACATAAAGCACCTCACCCGTGGCGCTGAGCATTCTGTAAACGCCGGGGCTGTTGTCGAGCGTATTCAGATACGAGCGAATGCACAAATAACCGGTGGGGCGTGCGCCATCTTTGGCGCGGCCTTCTTCTTCCAGATCCGGTGTTTCAATGGTGTCAGTCATATTCGGCAACGCCGCCCGGGCTCGAGGTTGATTCTTTGTGCAGTTCATCAAATTAGCGCGTTAATCAAGTTTTAATCTACCCACTTTTTCTGTGGATAAATATGCGGATAACTTTGGCTCAGTTGAAATTTACCAATTGAATCAAAGCGCTTCATCGATTCGCCTCATTTTTGGGCAATAAATTAAGGTATTGAAATCGCTATGTATTTCATTGAATTCCGGCAAATTCTTGAAATCATTAACAAAAATATAACGCGCCCGTGAGCCGAAGCCAGGATGGTGGACAATTTAACCTGAAATGCGGCTTGGCGGGCAATTCTACGCGGTGCTTTAGTGGTCGACGCTTTGAATATCAGGCGTCTGCCACGCCAGATGCTGACCGCCGTCGGTGCACAAAAGCTGCCCGGTAAATGCAGGTGAATCCAGAATGAAATTCATGGCGGCAACGATATCCGTGGGGTTGCTGCCACGCTTTAGAATAGTATTTTTGCGTTGGCGATCAAAGTGCTGCGCCGACTGGCGCGCGCCCCGGATCGTAGAACCCGGCCCGATCGCGTTTACACGAACATGCGGTGCCAGTGATCGCGCCGCCGTTTGCGTAAAGGCCCACAAACCCATTTTGGCGATTGTGTAGGACATAAATTCCGGCGTCAGCTTGCGCACCCGCTGGTCGATCATGTTGATGACGCAGGACGTCGCGGACAGCTCGCCGTTGTCCCCGACTTTTGCTTCGGGTGCCTGCGCGGCAAAAGCCTGGGTCAAAACGAACGGCGCCCGCAGGTTGCTTTCCATATGCCGGTCCCATCCGTCGCGCGTGGCGCTGCGCAGGGTGTCGTACTCAAAGATCGAGGCATTATTAATCAGCACGCCACACGGCTGCTTAAGTTCACGCGTGGCCCGCGCCAACAATTGTTGGGTCTCGTCTTCGCAGGTCAGGTCGGCCTGCAGCAGCACGACGGTCACGCCAATGGCGCGCAACTCCTGCGCGGTATCTTCGGCGGCGCGTGCGGAACCGGCGTAATGAAGCGCAATGTCGTGGCCGCGCTGCGCCAGAGACAACGCCATGGCCTTGCCCAGCCGTCTGGCTCCCCCGGTGATCAGTGCTGCATCAGGTTTCATGTATTTGCCATCGCGCTTAGCCCAGTAAGACAAACAGATAGGTGCCGTAAAGGATAAGCATCGCTGCCCCCCAGACCCGGGTTATTTTGAGACGAAAAAACACAATTGGCGCTAAAAGCAAAGACGATCCAAGCATCACCCACAAATCGAACGCCAAAATATTATGTGGCACCTCCAGTGGTCCGAACATACTTGCAACCCCCATGATGGCAAGAATGTTGAACATATTCGAGCCGATCACGTTCCCGATGACCACGTCGCCATGGCGACGCAGTGTAGCCATAACCGTGGTCGCCAATTCGGGAAGCGATGTCCCGACCGCGATCAACGTCAACCCAATCACGGACTCAGAAATACCCAGTTCGCGGGCGATCCCCAAAGCCCCGTCCACCAAAAGCGCGGCGCCGTAGGGCAGGCCAACAATCCCCAGCAGCAGATACAGACCGATTTTCCACGCGGCAAGATTTGGGTCGGCCTCGGATATTTCGTCATCGTCACAGCCGCCGGTTTCGCAGGTCCGGTGTCTGCGCGCCGATACGAAAGCCTCGATCAGCATGGCGCTCAATAATGATAACAGAATCAAACCATGCCAAAATCCGAACGGGCTCAAAAAACTCAGCGCAATGAAAATAATCGTTGCACCCATCATAAATCCATAGGTTTTGCGGCTGTCGCAATCGGCGCAATAAATGCCGGCGACCAGGGCAGGCAGACCCAGAACCAAAAGAATATTAGCGGTGTTTGATCCCACGACATTACCCAGCACAATGCCCGGCGAACCTGCAAGCGCGGCGCGAATAGCGATCAGCAGCTCGGGTGCAGACGTGCCAAAAGCAACGATGGTCAACGAAACGATCAGCGTGGGAATACCTAGCCGAAGGCCAAAATTTACCGCCCCGCGTACCAGTAAATCACCCGCCAGAAGAAGGATAATCAGCCCAAGAATTGTAAAAACAATGTCCATCGCAATCCCTGCGCCGCAGCTATTTTTTCCTGTGCGAACAGGCGCAGGGACCGGATCCCAGTATGTAGCTGCCGCATTTTTTGCATTTTCTGTTTTTCTTCAGGGTCGATTTGCCCAAAGGATTGCCTATTCTCGGGGCGCGCAACCGTCCAAACATAGCTAAAACGCCGATACCAATCAGAAATAATGTGACGGCTTTCACGATCATGGTTACAACCCGTACTGTCCCCAAAGCCCAATATCTTCCGCTGATCCAATGATTTCGCCAGTGACCTGGCTGCTGAAGCGGCGGAACAAAGAGCGACGCGCACCGAAAACCGCGAACCGGGTTTTGTCGCCGAATTTTTCTTTCATCAACGGCACCAAATGTCCGATCCCGTCGGCCAGCCCCAACTTCACGGCTTTGTCACCCACCCAGAATTCACCGGTGAATAAATCGCCACCGCTCAGGCGGTCGCCGCGACGACCCGTCACCTGATTGATGAAACTGTCGTGGATTTGCGACTGGATCGATTTCAGCCGCTTGACATCGGCAGGACGCTCGGCGCGAAACGGGTCCAACATGCTTTTGTCTTTACCCGCTGTGTGAACACGCCGTTCGATGCCCTGCTTTTCCATCAGGCCGGTAAATCCGAAAGAACTGGAAATCACCCCGATTGATCCGACGATCGAACTGGGGTCGATATATATTTCATCGGCCGCGGTCGCCAGCCAATAGCCGCCAGACGCCGCTACGTCTTCGACAAACGCGTAAACCGGAAGGGATTTTTCGCCGGCGAGGCGACGGATGCGTGCCGCAATCAATGACGACTGAACAGGTGAACCGCCCGGGGAATTGATCACCAGCGCCACGGCCTTGGGTTTGCCCCTTGAAAAAGCCTTTTCAAGCACCGGCGCAAGTGTGGCGTCGTTCAAACCTCTTCCTCCCAACCGACCATCGGGTGCGATTACACCGTTCAGGCGCACCACGGACACCACGGGGGCCGATTTGACAAAAGGAAGCCAGTGTAACATGCCAATTGATGTAGGGACTGGCATAGGCAAGAACAAGCGCAAACACCAGATATTGCGGGGTTTTGTGGCACGCACGCCATGGACCCTGTCGTTCGAAATTACCTGCGACTAAATCTGGCTGTTGTCGGGCAGAACGAATTAGGATTTACTCTGGGTGTGCACCGCGAAACATCAGACAGCACACCTTAATATCGCCGGAAAGCGGAAATGGTTTTGACCTGTATTGGTCAGCGTTTCGGTAAGGGACTCAGACACCATCGAGCAAGGAGAATTCACCATGACAACGGCCAGAAAAGTTGAACAAGGCCAATTCCCTGAAATAGATCAATGTCTTGACCGGCTGCACGCCAGCGCAGAGGGTTGGGCGCAATCGTCTGTCGAGTCCCGCACGAAGATCTTACAGCGGATCGTCGGATTGACCGGAGAAGTCGCGAAAGACTGGGCGAACGCCGCCAATAAGGCGAAAATGATTCCAGCCGGTTCATCGCTGGAAGGCGAAGAATGGATTTCGGGGCCGTTTGCCCTTATGGACGCGTGCAACCATTTAACCGAAACGTTGCGCGATATGGGCGGCAAACGTCACGTTAAAAAACTGGGTAAAAGAACACTGCAGAACGGCAATTTGGCGGTCAAAGTACTGCCGACATCGCTTTATGATTATTTGTTGTTCAGCGGTGTGCGTGCCGAGGTCTGGATGCAGGACGGCGTCAGCGCAGACAATCTGGGCAGCAATACCGCAAGCGCCTATGACATCCCCGAAAAGGACCGAAAGGGTCAGATCGCACTGGTTCTGGGAGCCGGGAACATTGCAGCGATCACGCCTCTGGATGTGTTGAATAAAACCATCGGCGAACACAAGGTCGTGATCCTCAAGCTCAATCCGGTCAACGATTATTTGGAACCGTTTATCACCAAGGCCCTGTCGCCGTTGATCGAGTCCGGGGCGCTTGAAATCGTCAAAGGCGGCGCAGACGTTGGTGCCTATTTATGCGAAAACAGTCTGGTCACCGATATCCACATTACCGGATCTGTCGCTACGCACGACGCGATCGTCTGGGGGACCGGTGCCGAGGCTGAGAAAAACCGCAAAAGCGCTGCGCCCAAATTGAAAAAAACCATTACGTCGGAACTGGGTGCCGTGTGCCCGACCATTGTCGTTCCCGGCCCGTGGAGCCAGGCCGACCTGCGCTTTCAGGCCGAAGAAGTGGCAACGCAAAAGCTGCATAATTCCGGGTTCAACTGTATCGCCTGTCAGGTGCTTATCATGCCCGAAGACTGGGATATGGGCGACAAGTTTGTAGCGGAAATCGAGAAAACTATCGCTAAAGCGCCGCGCCGTGGGCTGTATTACCCCGGAGCGGCGGATCGCCAGCAGGCGTTTGAAAAATCGACGCCCAACGCCAAGCGCATTGCACGCGGTTCTGAAAACGTGATCATGGCCCAGTTTGGCATACCGGAAAAATCCGCGATTGAAACCACCGAAGTATTTGCTCCGGCGCTCAGTGTTACCCACGTTGGCGGCTCGGACGCAGCAAATTACCTGCAAACGGCGATCGAATACGCCAACGACCGGCTGTACGGCACCCTGGGCGCCAATATTCTAATCCATCCGGCAACGATCCGCGCCATCGGCAAAAAACAATTCGAAGCACTGGTTTGCCGACTTAAATACGGAGCTATCGGGATCAACACCTGGACAGGTTTGGGATTCCTGACCACGCGCACGACCTGGGGTGCTTTCCCCGGGCACACGCTGGACGATATTCAAAGCGGTCTTGGCGTGGTCCATAACACGATGATGTTCGACAAAGCCGAACGCAGCGTCGTGACCAAAGCCTTCCGACCGTTTCCGCGCGGCGTGCTGAGCGGTTCGCTGGCGTTGTTGCCGCGTCCGCCATGGTTTGTTACCAACAGGCGCGGCCGGCAGCTGGGGATTGCGCTGACACGGTTTCAACAAAAGCCCAGCCTGCTGAAAATCCCGGGCATTTTCTATCACGCGCTTTTGGGATGAACACGGCAGAGGACTAACGCCGCACCGTCGGTATGTCCGATTTGCGCAGTGGCGGAGTGCCGGACGGCCCGCTACCGTCGTCAGGATCGTTGTCATCACCTTCGGCCCCGCGATCATCCGATGCCCCAAGCGGGTCCGGTCCATAGCCATTGGGGGCGGCGTCGCCCTCATCGGCCAGCCACAGGATAAGCACGATTATCCCGATCAGGGGGATCAACGCGATCAGCCACGACCAACCGCTGCGGTCGGTGTCGTGCAGCCGCCGTACCGTCACCGCCAGATAGGGCAGAAACATAGACAGCCCGAAAACCGTGCTCAGAAGGCTGACATCACCGTGCGCGGCGGCGTTTATTCCGCCCTGCAATTCAGCGATGACGACGTTGCCCATCTGGTAGAACAGCGCGAACCACCAGAACTCGGAACGCGGCGCGCGCCCCGAAAACGTTGCATACTTATTGAAACAGGTGCGGATCGATTGTGCGAATGTCATTGTCGTTCTTTCAACTGTTTGCCGGTGCCGATCTTTGGCTCGGTGCCTGCAAACAGGCGGCTTATATTGTCCTTGTGGCGCAAAATTACCAACAGCGCCAACACTGCCGCCAACCCGATCAGCTGGTGCAGGTCAAGGACAAACAGCCAAACGGGCACCAGTACCGTTGCCGCCAAAGCCGCCAAAGATGAAATCCGAAAAATCAGCGCAAACACCAACCATGTCGCGCAGGCTGCCAGCCCGGCCCAGAACGACAGCGCCAACACCACTCCCAAAAAGGTTGCCATGCCCTTGCCGCCCCTAAAGCGCAGCCAGACCGGAAAAATATGGCCGACAAACGCCGCCAGACCTGCCACCTGCGCGGCGTCCGGGCCCAACATTTTCGCACTGACCAATACCGCAAAGGCCCCTTTACCGGCATCAAACGCCAACGTCAGAAACGCCGCCGGCTTGCTGCCGGTGCGCAGCACGTTGGTGGCACCAATATTACCCGAACCGATGGCGCGCACGTCTCCCAGCCCCATGGCGCGCGAAACCACGACTCCAAATGGAATTGAACCCAGCCCGTAAGACAGCACCGCCACGAACAATAATGTCAGGGCAGGTGTTTCAATCACCGGGATCATGTGGTTTCGCTTTCAAATATGATATTGCCGCCAACCAGCGTTTTCAGCACCTTGCCCTGCATGACCTGCCCGTCGAACGGCGTGTTTTTCGATTTTGACATCAAAGTAAAGCGATCCAGTTTGAACGGTGCCTCCAGATCGAATACGATCAGATCGGCAGGCGCACCCACTTCGAGACGCCCCTGCGCCAGCCCCAACCGGCGGGCCGGATTAAGCGCCAGCGCTGCAAACAGAGACGGCAGATCAATGGCACCGTTGTGCACCAGACGCAGCGCGGCAGGCAGAAACGTTTCCAGTGCCACAGCGCCGCTGGCGGCCTCTTCATAGGGCAGGCGTTTGCTTTCTTCGTCTTGCGGTGTGTGCATGCTCGAGACAATGTCGATCAGTCCGGACGCCAGAGCCGCGACCACGGCCAGACGGTCTTCCTCGGCGCGCAGGGGCGGCTTGATTTTGAAAAACGTGCGATAACCGTCGATGTCCAGTTCGTTTAGCGTCAGATGGTGGATCGACACGCCTGCGGTCACGTCGAGCCCCGCGTCTTTGGCCCGTTTCAGCGCCGGAAGCGCTGCCGCCGTCGATATCTGGTCGGCGTGATAGCGCGCCGACGTCATCTCGACCAACGCCAGATCGCGTTCCAACGCCATGCGTTCGGCCATGGCGGACACGGCCGGCAGCCCCAGTTTAGTCGCCAGCTTGCCGCTGGTTGCGCAAGCCCCGTCACTGAGCACCGGATCCTGCACATGCGCGATCACCAATGCGCCATTTGCTACCGCATAAGACAGACACCGCGCAAATATCTGCGGGTCCGTGCAAACGGCGTCACCGTCGCTGAACGCTGCGGCACCGGCGGATTGCAGGAAACCAATTTCGGCCATTTCGCGTCCTGCGCGTCCCATGGTCAACGTAGCCATGGGTACGATACGTGCGTGGGTTTCTCCACGCGCGTGGTTCAGCACGAATTCCAGTTTTTCGGGCGTGTCGATGGCGGGGATTGTGTCGGGCCGCGTCACCATAGTGGTCACGCCACCCGCGGCCGCGGCCAAAAGTGCGGTCCGGAAACTTTCTTTGTGCCGTTCGCCGGGTTCGCCGATTTTGACGCCGATGTCGACGATACCCGGGGCCAGACAATGCCTGTGACAGTCTATCGTACGTGTGGCAACCAAATCGGTTGTTCCCGCTCCCATGGCGTTGATTGTACCGCCCGCGATATGCAGCCAGCCCACGGTTTCCGTACGGTTTTGAGGATCGATTAGACGCGCATTTGTAAATAGGATACTCATGGGTTCGTCTGCTGAATCGTATGAAAATGTTGGTAGACCTCTTCGCCGTCCTCGATAAGCTCAAAACCAATACGGACAAGGTAGCTGCCGTTGTTGGAGCGTTTTTTTTGCCTTGCGAAATAAATGGTCGCGGGGGGTCCGGGCAGATATTCCAGATCGGTTTCTTTGGTAATCGGAAAAGACTTCATGCTTTTGAAAAGCACATCTGTCGCGATAAATGCGCGTTTAGTGGTCAGCGTGTAAAAGGTTTTGCGTCGTTTGTAGGCGTCGAAAAAATGTACGCCCACAACCATATAGGCCCCAATCACCATAAACGGCAGGCCGAATAACGGAAAGATAAAATCGTCTGTCTGGGCCGCCATATTGGTCCAGTGAACAGCAAATCCGAAAAAGAACACGCCGAAAACCGATATCGCGATATTGCCCCATTTGAAGCGAAGATTCCCATTGGGGCGTCCCTGCCAGAGAATCGTTTCGCCGGGATCAAGAAAACCGGCCCACGGATCACCGGTTTTGCCACGGGGGGGCGCTTTGCCGGATCTCATGAATTACTCCTGCGTACTAAAAGTTCCATCGCCGCCATGCGCACTGCCACCCCCATTTCGACCTGATTTTGAATGACTGAACGGTTGATATCATCGGCCAGAGTGCCATCGATTTCAACGCCCCGGTTCATTGGGCCGGGATGCATAACGATTGCGTCGGCACTGGCGTGGCTCAGTTTTTCGCTGTCCAGTCCCCAGCGGTGATAATATTCTCGCATCGAGGGGATAAAGGCGCCGTGCATGCGTTCCTTTTGCAGACGCAGCATCATCACCACGTCCACGTCTTTCAAGCCGTCGCGCATGTCTTCAAATACTTCGACGCCAAATTCGGCGATCCCAGGCGGCATCAGCGTGCGCGGACCAATCAAGCGCAAACGGTTTTCCAGTTTTCCCAAAAGCATGATATTGGAACGCGCCACGCGGCTGTGGGCGATATCGCCGCAAATCGCGATGGACAGACGGTGAAGTCGGCCCTTGGCGCGACGGATGGTCAGTGCGTCGAGCAAAGCTTGTGTGGGATGTTCGTGCCGCCCGTCACCGGCATTGAGCACAGCGCAGTTGACTTTTTCGGCCAGCAAATCGGCCGCGCCCGAGGACGGGTGGCGCACCACCAGCAAATCGGGGTGCATGGCGTTCAGTGTCATCGCCGTGTCGATCAGCGTTTCGCCCTTTTTGATCGAACTGGCCTGCATCGTCATGTTCATCACATCGGCGCCCAGACGTTTGCCCGCCAGTTCGAAACTCGCCTGAGTGCGCGTCGAATTTTCGAAAAACATGTTGATCTGGGTCTTGCCGGCCAGCGCACTGCCGTGTTTTTTGTCGCCCGCGTTCAGCGTGACGTAGTTTTCGGAAAGATCAATAATGGACAGAATATCGTCGCGCGACAAAGGTTCGATGCCCAGAAGATGACGCGCTGAAAATCCCATGGTCTCCCCAAAAATCGGGCTGCAATATAGGGTTACTGCCGCGCCTTATAGGTCGCAGCGCCATCGCAAACAAGGGATTTACGAATCCGCTTGGCAGCGGGTAAATTGGGCGGCACTTTAAGGAGGCAAAAGTGACGCGAACGGCTCACCAAATGGAACTTTTGAAAGCGCTGAACTGGCAGGTGGAATCCGGAGTTTTCGACGCCGTTGGCGACACGCCGGTTGATCGGTATGCTTTGGCTGTTGCCGCGCCACCGCAAAAACCGCGCGCGGTGACGGCGGAAAAGACACCACGCGCACCGCTGACTGCACCGACAGGGGCAGACATCACCGTCGATGACGCGGTTAACCACGCAAGGTCGCTGGCGGCGCGATGCGGCGACTTGAATGAGTTGAAGTCGGCGCTGGCGGGATTCGAAAGCTGCGCGCTTAAAAAAGGTGCGCGCAGTCTGGTTTTTGCCGATGGAAATCCGGCGGCACGCGTGATGATTGTCGGCGAAGCGCCCGGGCGCGAAGAGGACATTCAGGGTGTGCCGTTTGTTGGGGCGGCGGGCCAATTGCTGGACAAAATGTTTGCCGCCATCGATCTGTCGCGTGCGGCTCCCGATCCTTCAAAATCGATATACATCACCAACGTGCTGCCGTGGCGCCCACCGCAAAACCGTGACCCCCGCCCCGAGGAAACAGCAATGATGCTGCCGTTTCTGCGGCGACACATCGCGCTGGCGCAGCCGGAATTTCTGGTGCTGATGGGCAATGCGGCCTGCATGGCGTTGCTGGGGTATCACGGCATCACAAAACTGCGCGGCGGTTGGGTCGAATGCGAAAACGTGCCGACCCTGCCTATGTTTCACCCCGCCAACCTGCTGCGTACCCCCGCCAACAAACGCGAAAGCTGGTCCGATCTTTTATCGCTACAGGCGCGCCTGAAGGGAAACCATTAATGCCGAAACAAAACCCTGATCGCGACTTTATCGCCCTGCGTATCGCAGTAATGACGACATCGGACACCCGCAGTCTTGACGACGATAAATCGGGTCAGACTTTGGTTGACCGTTTGCAACACGCGGGGCATGTGCTGGCGGAGCGGGTGATCGTGCACGACGATCAGAAGATCATCGCACAACAATTGCGCGACTGGAGCGCCGATCCCAACATCGACGTTGTCTTGTCAACGGGCGGGACCGGACTGACGGGGCGCGACGTGACGGTCGAGGCGCACCAAAGCGTTTATGATAAGGAAATCACGGCATTTGCCACTGCGTTTACGCACATATCTATGGCAAAAATCGGCATGTCGGCGGTGCAATCGCGCGCCTGCGCGGGCGTGGCACAGGGCACTTATATGTTCGCCTTGCCCGGCTCGCCCGGTGCGTGCCGCGATGCGTGGGACGACATTTTGCAATTTCAGCTCGATTACCGCACAATGCCGTGCAATTTTGTGGAGATTATGCCACGTTTGAACGAAAATCAGCGCCGGAAATAGGCTCACAAAACGTTCAAGTTCTGTATATTGGACTGTCGGCGCGGGCCTGCTAGACTGCGTCACTGATTTGAACACACTGACTATGCGGAGATCCGAATCTATGCGATTCATGCAGCGATCCCTTATGGGGCTGTTTTTGCTGGCTTTGACGCTTGGTTTGTTGGCGTTCGCAGGACAGTCAATCTTTTCCACGGTTCAGGACAGCCTGTCCAAGGAAAAGAAAAACCGCCCCGCGCGCGAACGCATTTTTGCCGTTAACGTGATCACTGCGCAAAAGGTTACCGTGGAGCCGATCATCGCGACCTTTGGCGAGGTGCAAAGCCGCCGACGGCTTGATCTGCGCGCTCCGCGCGGCGGTACTATTGTCGAATTGTCAGAAAATTTCGTTGACGGCGGTCAGGTGAAAACCGGCGAACTGTTGCTGCGCCTTGACCCCGCCGATGCGCAATCTGCGCTGGATGTAGCGCAGACCGAATTAACCGAAGCGCTGGCCGAAAAAAAAGAGGCCAACAACGACCTGACGCTGGCCGAAGACGAATTAAAAGCCGCAAGGCAGCAGGCACAACTGCGTGAAACTGCACTCAAACGCCGACAGGATCTGCTGGAACGTGGCGCAGGCACCGATACCGCCGTGGAGACAGCGACGCTGGCCTTGTCGTCGGCAGAGCAGGGCATTTTAGGCAAACGCAAAGCGCTGGCGCAGGCCAATGCACGGATCAACCGCGCGCTAACCCAACTTGATCGTCGCGAAATCCGCTTGAAAGAAGCCCAGAGACGGCTGGCCGATACAGTGGTTCTGGCGAAATTTGACGGTGTACTTAGCGGCGTCAACGCTGTGCGCGGCGGGTTGGTCAGCCCAAACGAAAAACTGGGCGCGCTGATCGATCCCACGGCGCTGGAGGCGTCGTTTCGCATATCGAACGCCCATTTTACCCGGCTGATCGACAGCGGCGGTAAACTGGTACGGCGACCCGTGGTCATTTCGCTGGATCTTCTGGGCGCGGAATATACCGCCACCGGCACAATTGACCGCGTGGGCGCAGAAGTGGGTGACGGTTTAACCGGTCGCAAAATTTTTGCCCGCCTTCCGCCGGATCAGACAGCGGCCCTGCGCCCCGGAGATTTCGTGACCGTGTCGATAGTTGAACCGGCGCTGACGGGCGTTGTGGTGTTGCCTGCTTTGGCGGTGAACGCACAGGGCACGGTGCTGGTTCTGGGCGACAGTGACCGCCTGCAGGAAGCCGAAGTCACGGTGTTGCGTAAACAAAAGGACGATCTGATTGTGCGCGCTGACGCTATTTTGGGACGCGAAATCGTGGTGGCGCGCTCGCCGCTTCTGGGCGAAGGGATTCGCGTCAAACCCCTGCGCAACGACGCTGACGCCGCGCCCGAAGACCCCGAAATGGTCGAACTGACGGCTGAACGTCGCGCCAAATTGGTCGCCTTTATCGAAGCCAATCCAGTGATGCCGCAGGCCGTCAAGGACCGTGTACTGGGGCGGTTGAACCAACCCAAGGTGCCCGTGCGAATGGTCGAACGCATCGAAGCGCGCATGGGCGGCTGACGTGGCCTATAAGCGCATAAAATCCGGCGAAATCGGCGGCGTATTGGGGTATTTCACCCGCCACCGAACATTGGCCAATCTGATCATGGTGCTGATGATCGCACTGGGACTATTGGCCAGCACCAAGATCAGGTCGCAGTTTTTCCCCGATATCATCATTGATCGGGTCACGGTCAGTGTAAAATGGCAGGGCGCCGGACCCAGCGATGTAGACAACGGAATCGTGCAATTGCTTGAACCCGCTCTGTTGGCGGTCGAAGGCGTCGAAACGGCAAACTCCACCGCGCGTGAAGGCAGCGCTCGTATCCGGTTGGAATTTCTTCCGGATTGGGACATGGCGCGTGCCGCCGAAGACGTCAAGGCTGCGGTCGACAGCGTTGTCGGACTGCCGGCAGAGGCTGACACACCGGTCGTGCGGCGCGGGGCCTGGCACGACCGCGTCACCGATGTTGTGATTACTGGTCCGGTGTCTTCAGAACAGCTGGCACGGTTTGCCGATGAATTTGTAGCGCAACTGTTTCGCGAAGGCGTCACCCGCAGCCGCATACGCGGAATTTCCGCCCCCGAAACGATTGTCGAAATTTCCGAAGTTTCACTGATCCGTCACAACATATCGCTGCGCCAGATCGCCGATGCCATCGCCGCAGAGGCCGACACCGATCCTGCCGGCGACGTGGCCGGTGGTGCGGCACGCGTGCGCACGGGCAGCGCCAAACGTTCCGCCGACGAGATCGGCGATATTGTGGTGCGTTCAAATATCGACGGATCAAAACTTTTGGTGCGCGACATCGGGCAGGTGCGCGTCAACGGCGTGACGCGAAACCGCAGCTATTTCGTGGGGGAAAATCCGGCGATTTCAATTCGCATTGACCGGTCAAACAAGGGTGATGCGATCGGGCTGCAAGCCAGCGTGCAAAAAGTTGCCGACGAGATGGAACTGACTCTGCCCGAAGGCGTCAGCATCGATCTGATCCGAACCCGCGCCGAAGCGATTTCTGACCGTCTTGAAATTCTGCTCGATAACGCCGCGCTGGGGCTGTTGCTCGTGGTCGGGCTGCTGTTTCTTTTTCTGAACGCGCGCACCGCTTTTTGGGTGGCGGCGGGTATTCCGGTGGCGCTTTTGGCGGCGATCGGGTTCATGTATGTTTTTGGCCTGACCATCAACATGATTTCCCTGTTTGCGCTGATCATTACGCTGGGCATCGTGGTTGACGACGCGATTGTCGTCGGAGAGCACGCCGATTTTCGCGCGCGGCGTCTGGGCGAGCGACCACAGGAAGCAGCAATCAATGCCGCACGCCGCATGGCGTCGCCGGTGTTTTCGGCCACCATCACCACGGTCATCGCATTTTTTGCACTCACAGCCGTATCGGGACGCTTCGGCGCACTGATCGCCGATATTCCCTTTACGGTCATTGTGGTCCTGATGGCGTCGCTGATGGAATGTTTTCTGATCCTGCCGCATCACATGAGCCACGCGCTGGCCACGGTGGGCAAGCGCCGGTGGTATGACCTGCCCAGCCGCATGTTTAACATCGGTTTTACGTGGTTTCGCGCCCGTATTTTTCACCCGCTCATGGGGTGGGTGGTGGTGTTCCGCTATCCGGTGATGGCGGCGATTATTGTTATTCTGGTATCGCAAATCAACCTGTTCATCAGTGGCGACGTTAAATGGCGGTTTTTTAATGCGCCCGAACGTGGCTCGATCACCGGCAATTTCGCCATGCTCCCCGGGGCGGGCCGTGACGATACATTGGCAATGATGCGTGAATTGCAGCGTGCCACCGATGATCTGGGCAAGAAATACGCTGCAGAGTTTGGCACCAATCCGGTCGAGTTTGTCATCGCCGAAGTGGGCGGCACCGCCGGGCGGGGTCTGTCGGGACAAGAGACCAAGGACAAAGAATTGCTGGGCGCAATATCGATCGAACTGATCGACGCGGACGAAAGGCCCTATTCAAGCTTTCAGTTCCTTGGCGAACTACAGGATACGGTCAAACGCCATCCGCTATTGGAGACGCTCAGTTTTAGGGGGTGGCGATCAGGTCCCGGTGGCGACTCGATTGACGTGCAATTGTTTGGCGCCAGCGCCGAGGTGTTAAAAGCCGCCTCGGAAAGCCTGAAAACCGCGTTGGCGAAAAACCCCGAAGTGTCCTCGCTTCAGGATGATCTGGCATTCGACAAAGACGAATTGATCCTTGATCTTACATCGCAGGGACAGGCGCTTGGTTTTACTATCGACGGCATTGGCCGTATTCTGCGCGCCCGACTGAACGGCATCACAGCGGCCAGTTATCCGCTGGGGACGCGCTCGGCGGATATCAGGGTCGAACTGCCCGACGACGCGCTTAACGCCGATTTTCTTGACCGCACGATGATGCGTACCAAATCGGGCGATTATGTCCCGCTGGCCGATATCGTCACCGTGTCGAATCGCATCGGATTTTCCACGGTGCTACGTGAAAACGGGTTGCGGGTTATTTCCGTCACCGGCGATATTTCCGAAGACGATCCGGCACGCGCGCAAGAAATATCCAACAGTTTACGCGATACGTTATTGCCGCAAATCGAACGTGATTTTGGCGTGGGCTTTCGTATGGCGGGCCTGTCGGAACAAGAAAGCAGTTTCCTGAATGACGCCAAGCTGGGCTTTATTTTATGTCTGATCGGCATTTACCTGACGCTGGCGTGGATTTTTTCCAGCTGGACACGCCCCATTGTGGTCATGGCAGTAATTCCCTTTGGCTTGGTGGGAACCATTTACGGCCACGCCGCGTGGGATGTGCCGCTGTCGATCTTTACGGTTGTGGGCCTGATCGGGATGACCGGGATCATTATCAACGATTCAATCGTGTTGGTCAGTACCATCGATGAATACGCCGAAGATCGAGACATGATCACCGCGATCAGAGACGGCGCGGCGGATCGTTTGCGTCCCGTATTGCTAACCACGCTGACAACGGTGCTGGGCCTGACGCCGCTGTTGTTTGAAACTTCAAGGCAAGCTCAGTTTTTGAAACCGACGGTGATTACGCTCTGTTACGGGCTTGGCTTTGGGCTGGTACTGGTGCTGTTGGTGGTGCCGTCGCTGTTGGCTATGCAAAGCGATTTATCCAAGCGGATCAAAGGACTTCGGCGCATCCTGGCGGGTCGCCACAAAGCAACAGCGCAACGGCTGATCGTGGCTGGGGCGGCGTTGGCGGGGGCGGGTCTGTTTGGCGTGACAATCGGTTATTTCGTCATGCGTGAACAGGTGTTTGCGCCATTGGCGCGCGTGATTTCGCCTTTGAATAACATTCCGGGACAGATACAGGTGACAATAGTATTCATCGCTGGCATGGCGTTTATTTGTGCTGCGGCGCTGGCGGTGTCGGCGGGCGTGTTCAAATTGGCCAAACGGCGTTAGCCGCCGGGGCAGCCATTGATTTCCACCGATCCGGACTGCCCAAACACAGTGATGCGAATTTTGGAACGGTCCACGACCATCGCGCCGCCACCGTAGTTGACCAACCGGCTTACAACCGTCAGATCGCGGCCGTCGCGGCTGGATTTGGCGTCTGAAAACCATACGTCGGGATTGTCCATTTCCAGCACGGCTATTTCGTCTCCGCCTGAAACAGGGGGCATGTCGATCCGCGCTGTCACGGTAAAGCCGTTTTTGGCTGGTGTCAGAGAACAGCGCACGGCGCGCAAACCGTGCGATTTTGCGCTGCGCGCCGTGGTGGCCAGTGCGCGCACTATTTTTTCGTGTTTGCGGCGGTCGCTGCTTTTCAATTCCGCGCTAAGATCAAAAGTTACGGGCACGCAAATATCGCTGCAAATACCCAGTTCGATCTGCCCGCGCACCTGCACGCTGTCGTTGGAGTCAACCGGCACGAATTCGAGAGGCAGAATAAGCTCGTTCTTGTAACCCAGAATCCTGTAGCCATATTTTGAAAATATCTGTGGGCGCGGCCAGTGCACTGTGACGTCTCTCAGGTTTTCCGAACCCAGCCAGCCGAAATGTGGCGGCGTACCTGTTTCGCCCGGCACGCGCCAGTAGGTGTTCCAACCCGGTTCCATGTCCAGCCGCAGCGCCGCCATATGGGTGCCGTTCGGCTGCCGCCAACCTGAGAGCAGCTCAAATTCTACGATGTCTGCGAGATCTTCGGCACGGTTCTGCGCGTCTGCTGGTCCAGAGGCGATCTGCACCGCCAAACTGCTTAGAACAGCCAAAAGGAATTTCATGTGTCTGCCCAAAGTTTTTGCTCTGCCCACCATAGTCAGATCACTGGTAAATCAGAAATCACAAATTGGCGAATGTTGTTACGGATAAAGATGGACCTTGAATCACGCAGTGCGCGGGGGCATCTATGAGCCATGAGTACACAGCCTGACGCCCACCATCTGGAAGGAAAACTGCTGATCGCGATGCCGTCTATGGGCGACATGCGGTTCGAACGCAGCGTGATATTTCTGTGCGCCCATTCAGACGAGGGTGCGATGGGGTTGATCGTCAACAAACCCGCGCCGGATTTGCGATTTACCGATTTACTGGAGCAGCTCGACATCACCCCCAACGACACCGCTCGCGAAATTCGTGTCCATTTCGGCGGTCCTGTCGAACACGGGCGCGGATTTGTTCTGCATTCTCCCGATTACGCGACCGAGGAAACGACTTTGGACGTTGCCGGCGGATTCGGGATGACGGCGACGCTGGATATTCTTGAAGATATCTCCAACGGTGACGGACCAGATTCGTGCCTGTTGGCGCTGGGATACGCCGGTTGGGGGCCGGGCCAGTTGGAAGACGAAATTCAGGCCAACGGCTGGCTGACCTGCGACGCGTCTTATGATCTGGTTTTTTCGCAGGGCGATCACGACAAATGGCGCGCCGCGCTGGGTTCACTTGGGATTGCGCCCAGTCATTTATCGTCGTTCGGCGGCTCGGCTTAACGCAACCCGTCATTTTTTGAAATGTCCGATACCTGCAACCCACCTACGCGCGCATGGATGCGCGGACCTCTGGTCATGGCCAGCGCAAGCAATAACTCATTGGCTTTGGGGCCGTCCGGCACGCCGACCTCGATTGCATCAAAGTGGCTGCGTACGTAGGCCGCGTTGATGTGGCCAAGCGGGACATCGATGCGGGTGCCGACGCCGCCGACTTTCATGGATGACGGTACGATGGCGCGCGCCTCTCCCAAACGTTCGCGCATGGAATATCCGCCCGGCACGTGCCACATGGCGGTGTGCTCCAGCTCTCCGGCTTCGCCAACCAGCGCCGCCTTGCCGTAACCATCGATGCCCTCAACGCCGCCCATGGCCGCAATCAGTTTATCGGTCATAGCAAGCCCAAGCGGTTTGAGATCGTCCATGGCGTTTTCAAGATCATCGTGGTGCCTGCCCGCGAAAGGGTTGTTGACCAGCGCGACAATTGCACCCCGCGCACGCGGTGTTGCAGCCTCGGGTCCACCGTCGTGGTGAATGTCCTCAATAAAGATCACAGTCTTACGCAGTTTGAAGTCGTGCATTGGTTGGTCCTTTGTGACTGCCGGGGAAATGTTTTGCGCCGACAATGCGGTGGGCATCGCCAAGAAACAACGCGGCGGCAATTATGTGCCCCTGCGCGCGCATGGCCTGAGCGGCATTGGCACCGGCGTCAAGCGCCCGGTCGATTTCTTGCGGCAGCAGCGCGCCCACATCAACCGTTACCGGTCGCGCGCCCAGATCGCTGTCCGGTGACAGTTCATTGGCGGCCTGCCGGACGATATTGGGGTGGGAAGGCACATCCACCGCGTTGGCGATAAGCGTCGCGGCCACATCTGCCGCGGCTGCGGTCGTGGCCAAAACAGTCACTGTGTCGGCGATGCCCAGCGAGTGACTGCGCCCGCGCCACCCCGATGTCGCCAGCCCGCGCACGGGTTGCGCGCCTGTAAGCGTGACGTTGCCCAAATGGCCACCACCGAAAATCCCGGCGTCCAGTCGCGCGTGTCCCTGCAAATAAACCGCGATATCGCCGCCATTGTTGACATAGGCTTTGCCGATATCTGTGCCTGCGCTCAGGGCTGTGCAAATCTCGTCGGCGACTGCACCTGCCACGGCTGCCATGGGCGTCACAAAGAGCGCTTTGCCAAAAGGACAGACGGCGGCGGCCATACGTTCAGCGACGGTGCCGTCAAAACGGCTGCCGGTCAAAGGCCTGCGCAGAGCGGGCAGCTCGGACACCAGTTCGTCGAGAACCGACGCAAAACGTGCCACTGCCTGCGTGTAGGCCTGCGCGCTATCGCCCCCCCAAATCTTGATAATAAGATCGATCGGCCCGTGGTTCAGGTGCAGCCGTCCACCCGTTAGCCAATTGGTTTGCGGCCCGATCATGAAAGCGGCCCGATGGCACGGATATCACGCCCGTATTCGCCGCCTTTTTCCAAAATATCCCCGACCGATCTAATGCTGTCGAGATGCCCGCCAAGCGCCGCATATTCCTGCCGTGACATGGTGAATTCCAGCGGGGCAACCACGGCGGGCGTCGGCACATAGCCAAACGACATTTGCGGCATTTTCAGCACGTCCACCATCAGGGTTATGCCGCCACCGGGCCAGATAAACACAGGTGCCCCACCGCAGGTGACGCGGGTCGCACCTGCGCGCACCGACCGCGTCAGCCGTACCGGATTTTCGGTTACTCCGGCGCGCAGCGACCCGCCTGCTCCTCCCATGAACATCACCGAACACAGCGCCGGCTCGCAGTTCTCGTCGATCAGCCGCACCGATTTCATCAGCCTGTCGGGCAGGGGGTGCGCCACCGGTTGCAAGTCGCGGTCCAGAACGAAATAGGCAAATTGCTCGCCTGTCGTTGACACCATCATCAGCCGCAGTCCCGGCCTTGCGCCTTTTTTGGCGTTCCAGTCGCCAAGGATGTCGAGCGGATCGTCGATATTGGTACCGCCCCAGCCCAGTCCCGGCTGTGCCACCTGAAAATACCGCCCCGGTGTGGAACGGCGCCCCAGTATCTTGATACCCGTGCTTTGCCAGCCGATGACTTTGCCCGCCTGATGTTCAGACACAACACCGGTGATATGGTCATCGACCACGACCACCTCGTCAACCAGACCGCGCCACTGCGCCGCGAACATGCCGATGGTGGCTGAACCACAACCGACCCGCATCCGTTCCTCGGGTTTGCCATCGATCAGCGGCGCCGCCCCCGCCTGTACCGTCACGGAAACGCCGTCATCGACGGTCATTTCGACCGCCGCGCCGTTACACAGCCGCATCAGTGCATCGCAGGTTGCGCGCCCCTCGGGTTTGGAGCCGCCAGTCAGGTGGTCGACGCCGCCCAGCGACATCATTTGTGATCCGTATTCGCCCGTCATCACATGACCAATTGATTCGCCCATTACGCGCACCGGCGCGGCCTCGGCGCCAACATGCCGGTCGGTGTCGATTTTGACCTTGGCACCGCAATAGGAAAAAATTGCCTCGGTAACCACGGTCACCATATCGGCCCCGTCGATCTGCTGCGACACGATGAAAGGTGCAGGCTTAAAATCGGGATAGGTGGTGCCCGCGCCGATCGCGGTGACATTTGTGGTGCCTGCTTGCGCCAGACTGTCCTGCCAGTCGGCCCCCAGAAACGGCTTAATCTCATCCCCGGCCGCAATGCGGCTATCCAAAATCGTCAGGGGATCGCAGCGGATGATCTTGCCGTTTTCGTTGGCGTAGCGGTCACAGGCACCTGTCCGCCCCTCGGCAACGTAGCACATAACGGGGCAGGCGTCGCAGCGGATTTTAACGCTTTTTTCACCCATTGTGCGCCTCATGTATGGCCTGCAACACGCGATATGGCAGCGCGGGCAAGGCGGTTATGCGCGCGCCGCACGCATGGCGAATGGCATTCAGAATGGCGGGTGCCGTGGGGATCAGAACGTGTTCTCCCAGGCCGCGCGCTCCGAACGGCCCTTCGGGGTCGGCCTTTTCTATGAAGATCGGCGTAATGTCCGGAATGTCGCCGAACGTCGGGATCAGGTAGTCATGCAGATTTTCAGTGCGGCCGGGGATATACTCTTCCATCAGTGCCAGCCCGATGCCCTGCGCGATCCCGCCCTCGATTTGTCCCTCGGCCAGCGTCGGGTTGATCACACGGCCCAGATCATGCGCCGCTACGATGTGCCGGATATTGACCGTGCCCAAACCAGTATCGACATCAAGTTCAACCATTTGTGCGCCGTATCCATACACCGCGTAAGGCACGCCCTGTCCGTTTTCGTCCAGCCCGGTTGTGGGAGGGTCATAGGTTTCTTCGGCTGATATGGAATACCCATACTGGTCAGGCGGCATTTCTGACAATTCAAGCCTGCTGGCCGCGCCTAGGCTGCGCACAACCAGCGACGTGCCTTCGATCGACAGCTTTGCGCTGTCACCCATATTTGACAGCCGCAATATCGTGGCGCGCAGCGATTTTCCGGCCAGTTCGGCGGCCTTGCCGGTGATAAATGTCTGGCGCGACGCCGAGGTTTTCCCGCAATCGGGTGTCAAAAACGTGTCGGGGCCGATCAGGCGGATATCGGCAATCGGCAGACCCGCTGCATCGGCGAATATCTGCGCGATCACCGTATTGGATCCCTGTCCGATGTCGGTCGCGCCCTGATGCAGCACGATCCGGCCATCCGCTGTAATCCCCGCACGAATGGTCGAAGGATTGGACAGGCCGGTATTGCCGCAGCCGTACCAGCAGCTTGCTATTCCGACACCGCGTTTGACCACTGTGTTGGAGGCGTTCCAGTCAACCGCCGCCGCGCGAGCGCGGCCCCAATGGGGTTGCAACGCCTTAAGACATTCAACGATCCCGACCGCGTTCAGTTTCTGCCCGGTGGCAGTCATGTCGCCGTCGACAAATGCATTGATACGCCGAAATTCCAGCGGATCGATACCCGTGGCCTGCGCCAGATCTTCAAACAACATTTCCTGCATGATCGCGACCTGAGGCACTCCAAAGCCACGAAATGCCCCCGATATTGGCCCGTTGGTGTGAATGGCACGGGCGCGGGCATAAATGTTGGGGACGCGGTAAGGCCCCGAAGCGTGGACGGGAACGCGTCCCGAAACCGTTGGTCCCCACGATGCATACGCGCCAGTGTTGTAATCACCATCGTAATGCAGCGCCGTGATACGGCCCCTGGCGTCGCACCCGGCCCGCGCCGTTGCGATCGACGGATGACGCTTGGTGGTCGTCACCATCGATTCCCGGCGCGAATACACCATCCGGCACGGTCGCCCGGTTTTCAGCGCTGCCAGCCCGATCAGCGGCTGCAACGACAAGTCGAGCTTGGCACCAAATCCTCCACCGGTTGCCGACGGAATAATACGCACCTTGTCGGGCGCAAGCCCAAGTATCCTGGCGGTATCGTCGCGGTCCATGATCGGTGCCTGCGTGCAGGCCTGAATATTCAGAACATCGCCGTCGATCCACGCCAGCCCCGCCTCGGGTTCGATATAGGCGTGTTCGACATAGGCGGTTTGGACAGACCCCTGCGCTGTAAACGCAGCGGCATTCAGCGCCGCCTCGGCGTCGCCGCGCCGCACCAACCCGCTGGTCAGGATATTTTGAGGCCGGTTTTCATGCAAAAGCGGTGCGTTGGGTTGCAGCGCGACTTCAGTATCCATAACGGACTCAAGCGGCGTCCATTCCACAGGAAAATCCGCCGGATCAAGCCGTTCAAGCCCGGTTGGATCACCTACGATTATTGCGACAACCTCGCCCTTGAATCGAACGGTTTCAGAGGAGATGGCCGGTTGATCGGCAAACGGCGGGATGACGCCGTAACAGTTTGTTCCGGCGATGTCTTTTGCGGTCAATATTGCGGCGATTCCAGAGTGCGCGGTTAGGAAAGCCGTCAGATCGCCAAAAGCAAAATCGGCGCGGTCGTGGGGCGATCGTATCGCAATGACGCCCAGCGCGTCGGCAGGTAGCCTGTCGGCCCCGAACACTTCGGAGCCGTCCACTTTGGGGGTTCCGTCCAGCCGCTGCACGCGCATTCCGACAGCGGCCCCAACGGCGGTTTCAATTGCCGGTTGCGGTGGCGCGTTGGCATCGCAAACCGCTGCAATTATCTTGGTATAGCCGGTGCAGCGGCACAGAACCCCGCCCAGAGCGTCTTTGACCTGCTGCGGTTTTGGGTGTGGGACGTCGCGCAGCAACGCCGTTGCCGCCATCAACATCCCGGGCGTGCAAATCCCGCATTGGGCCGCGCCGTGACGCAGGAAAGACTGCTGCAATTTGCTCAATGTGCCGTTAGACAATCCTTCGATCGTCGTCACATCGCGCCCGGCCACCTGCTGTAAGGTGGTCAGACAGGCGCAGACCGGCGCGCCGTCCAGCAAGACCGTACACGCACCGCAATCGCCGGCATCGCAGCCGACTTTGGTGCCAAGAAAATTCAGATCACTGCGAAGCACTTCGCTCAGTCGCCGGCCCGGCGCATCGGGAACGGTGTGATCGACACCGTTGACCGACAAGGCGCTCACGTCAGTGCCCGCTCTGCAAAACCGCGCAGGCAGCGCAGGATCAATTCGCTGGCGGCGTGTTTGCGATAGGCGGTATCGGCGCGTACATCCGAAATTGGCGCCAGATACTGCTTGATGTCCTGTGCGACGGCATGGGCCAGCCCGTCCAACGCAATCAATCGTTTGCCGATCAGATAATTTTCGACACCGGTCAGCCGCGCGGCCACCGGGCTGCACGCGCCCACCGCTATCGCCGCGTCGGAGATTTCACCGTTTTGAACGTCAATCCGAATTGCCACCATACACACCGAAATGACAAGATACGCGCGCGCGCCAAGTTTGCTGAAAACCGAGGTCCCATTGATGCTGTTGGCTGGGATATGCACGGCGGTTACCAATTCAGCGCGCTTCAAATTCGTTTGGCGCACTCCGGTGATGAATTCTGCCAGCGGCACCCGCCGCGTGCCGTTTTCCCCGCGCAGTTCAACCGCGGCGTCCATAACCAATAGCGCCGGTACCCCGTCGGCGGCAGGTGAGGCGTTACAGATATTACCGGCTATGGTTCCGGCATTTTGTATTTGCCATCCACCAACCTGTAGTGCCGCCATTTGCAACGCCTTGAACGCAGGGGGCAAATCGGTGCGTGCAATATCGCTCCACGTTGTGGCCGCGCCGATGGCCCAGCCGGACGGCGTTTGCGAAATGCCCTTCAGCGTGTCCAGGCCAGTGATATCGACGGTATCGCCTGTCACACCGGGGGCGGCAGTGGCCGCCATAACATCCGTACCGCCGGCAATAACCCGCATATCACCCCGACTCATAAGAGCCAGCGCGTCTTCGATATCGCAGGGGCGGTGATAGGCCATTTTGACAGGTGAGCAGCTAAATCGTTGGTATACAACCGGATTCTGAATGCTGTTGTCTTGCGTGTCAATTGGTTTCGAATTTCTGCTGGCGACGCGCCCTTAAAGTGCCTTGCGTGCCTTCAAAGCCGTCGAAATTGTGCCGTCATCCAGATAGTCAAGCTCGCCACCAATGGGCACGCCCTGCGCCAGAGTCGTGACTGTAACGCCAAGATGCTCTAGCTGATCGGCGATGTAATGGGCCGTGGTTTGCCCGTCGACCGTGGCGTTCAACGCCAGAATGACCTCGGATATGTGTTCGTCCGCCGTCCTTGCAACGAGACGGGGAATACAAAGATCGTCTGGCGTTACATTATCAAGTGCGGACAAAACCCCGCCCAGCACGTGATAGCGCCCGCCAAAAACAGCGGCGCGCTCCATGGCCCAAAGATCGGCAACGTCTTCGACGACGCAAATCTGCCCCGTCGCGCGTTTATCGCTGAGGCAAATCTCGCAGGTTTCTGACAGACCGATATTGCCGCAACTGACACATTCGCGTGCGGTCGTCGCAACACGCTGCAGGGCGCTGGCCAAAGGATCCATCAACCGCCCGCGTTTCTTGATCAGATGCAAAACCGCACGGCGCGCCGAACGCGGCCCAAGCCCCGGCAAGCGCGCCATTAGCGCTATCAGGTTGTCTATGTCGCTGTCGGGACCGGTCAAAACGGAAGTTTCATACCCGGAGGCAGGTTCAGCCCTTCGGTCAGGGAACCCATTTCCTGTTGCTGACGCGCGTTCGCCTTGGACAGGACATCTTTGATCGCCGCCAAAATCAGATCTTCGACCACTTCGCGGTCGTCGGGTTTGAACAGGCCAGGATCGATCGATAATGATTTCAGCTCGCCTTTGGCATTGGCTGTGGCCTTGACCAATCCCGCACCGGATTCACCGGCAACTTCGATCGTTTCCAGTCCCGCTTGCACGTCCGCCATTTTGGATTGCATTTCCTTGGCCTGTTTCATGATTTTGGCCATATCGCCAAGCCCGCCTAAACCTTTAAGCATTGTTTTTCCTTTTCTTAATCACGTTCAAACGGATCCCAGTCGTCCTCGTCTTCAGGCTCGACAGGGTCCAGCGCCGCGTTGTCTGTATCGTCGCTGGTCTTGATGTCGCGGATTTCCGCGCCGGTAAACGCCTGCATGACCGCCTGAACCATTGGGTGCGCCGCCGCCAGCGCGTGCAGGTCGTTCCGCTTTGCTAAGTTTAACTCTCCCAACGTTTGCCCGCCGCCTTCGGTGACGACCGAAACAAACCAGCGCACACCGGTCCAGCTTTGCAGACGACTGGCAAGGCGCGGCGCCAGATCTTTGGGCGCAGACGCGGTCATCTCAAACTCGATGCGCCCGGGGCTGTATTTTGCCAGCCGCAGGTGGTCTTCGACTTCGACCAGCAATTTCATATCGCGGTTGGCACGGATCAGATCAGCGACCTGTGCGAAAGTCGCAAATCTGGCCAGCCCCGGTTGGGTTGCTGGCTGAACAGCCAACGCTGTAACGCCACCTCCGCCACCGCTGACAGGGGCCGGGCCGGGCGCAGGGTGCTCGGTTTGTATGGTCGGGCGTGAAGCGGTTGGTTTGCCGCCTCCGGATGGCGGCACAGGGTCGGCAGGGTCATCGAGGCTCTTGATCAAATCGGCAGGGGTCGGCAGTTCGGCCACATGCGTCAGGCGGATGACCGACATTTCCGCCGCCATCATGGCGTTGGGCGCAGCGGCCACGTCTTCCAGCGATCGCAGCAGCATCTGCCACATCCGCGACAGCACACGCATGGGCAGTTCGGCGGCCATTTTCATACCGCGTTTTTGCTCTTCCGGGCCGATGGCGGGATCAGAGGCCGCGTCAGCATTGATTTTGATCACCGACGTCCAATGGGTAATTTCGGCCAGATCGCGCAGAACCGCCATCGGGTCGGCTCCTTCAGAGTATTGTGCCGATAATTCTGCCAAAGCCCCTGCAGCATCGCCCTGCATGATCAGATCAAACAAATCCAGCACGCGACCACGATCCGCCAGCCCCAACATGGCGCGCACCTGCGCAGCAGAAGTTTCACCACCGCCATGCGCTATTGCCTGATCCAGAAGCGAAAGCGCATCGCGCACCGACCCTTCGGCGGCGCGCGTAATCAGTGCCAAGCCTTCTTTGGATACTTTGGCATTTTCCAATTTGGAAATACGTTGCAGATTTTTGATCATGACGTCCGGTTCGATCCGGCGCAAATCAAAACGCTGACAGCGCGATAGAACCGTCACCGGAATTTTGCGGATTTCAGTGGTGGCAAAGATGAACTTAACGTGCGCGGGCGGTTCTTCCAGTGTTTTGAGCAGCGCATTGAACGCGCTGGTCGACAACATGTGGACTTCGTCGATGACGTAGATTTTGTAGCGCGCCGAGGCGGCGCGGTAATGCACAGAATCGATGATCTCGCGAATGTCGTTGACACCAGTGCGCGACGCCGCATCCATTTCCAGCACATCGACGTGGCGGCCTTGTGCGATGGCGAGGCACGGCTCGCATTCTCCGCAGGGATCAATGGTGGCCCCGCCTTTCCCGTCCTTGCCGACACAATTCAGGCCCTTGGCGATGATCCGCGCCGTTGTGGTTTTTCCGACTCCACGCACCCCCGTCAATATAAAGGCATGGGCGATGCGGTCGGCTTCAAACGCATTTTTCAGAATCCTCACCATGGCATCCTGACCCAGCAGCGCGTCAAAGGTGGCCGGGCGGTACTTGCGCGCCAAAACGCGGTACTCGGGATTGTCTGCGGGTTGATCTGTCATGTCTCAAAGCGATGCTGCATAGGCACGCGAACATAACCACCGGCGACACGAAATGCGAGTCCCGGCTGCGCGATATTTGCAAGCGATTGATTGTTTTGAACCCACTCAATTTCGCACCGCGTTTTGGTGGGGCCATACCTTGCCTAGAACGAGCGAAATACTTTGGCTTCAAAAGGTTTTAGCACCGGCAACGCGGTTCTGACCTCGCGTGGGACGCCATGTTTCAGTTCGGGGAACAGCGTGTACAGCTCTGCGACGGCGTCACGGTTTAGGGCCTCCATCGTCATTTCGCCGGGATAAAGACTTTCGCTTGGAGCACCGTTGGCAAAAACGATCTGATGACTGTCAAACAACAGGTGAAAATATTCCACGCGGCTGATATCCCGCTCTGCAAGGACCGAAGTTTCATCAATCAGATGCTTTGCAGCGACCAGACATTCCTCGAATCCAAACAGCAATTGTGTTTGCGGGCCGCCTACGACCATCCGGTGCTGCGGCGAAACCAAAAGATCTTTGTTGGGCAAACCATCGCCAAGCGCGCCTGCGGTGATGCGGACGGGGTACAAATTTGGATGACGCGTCAATTCGATAGAATCAAGCACGCGGGTGCCGATCCACCGAACGGGCTGGTAGCCGTACCCACGGGTCAAAATGCGGTCACCGACGCGCAGGTCCTGAACGGCAACATCGCCACGGTCTGTTTCAATCAACGTATTTTGCGTGAAACAAACAACAATTGGCGCCTGCGCAGCCGTGAAATCCTGTTGGCCGGTGTCCTTTATGTGGACAAAACCCGTGTATCGGACGCCGTCCTCGCCCACGTAACTGAAGGTCAGTTTCGATGAATCCAATGGGTCGACAGCCAGATCAGTCGCACCTTGCAGGATCAGTTGGTCGGACGGATCGTAATTCTTAACCTCGATGTGCAGGCCGTCTTCGTCAAATGTAGACAAATCGACCGTGACAACGTCGCTTTGACTGTCGTTGTCTTTCAAATTGATTTTTATTTTCCCGACGGTGTCGTCGCCGGCGGGGGCCTGCAACGTGACAAAACCACCACCGGGAATATCGATCTTGGCGGTGTCGCCATCACCAAGTTGGTATGTGCCGCTGGTGGTGATATTGATCTTGGCCACGATTGGTCCTGAGAATTACGCGTTAAAGGTCCGGTCATTGGTGCGAATGACGAAACAATGCGGCCATTTTGTGGAAATTTATCAACGTTTTTCTGCACCGTACGGGCTAATAAAACGTTGATTCAAAGGGCGTTTAACTCCGCCAGTCGCCGGGTTCGGACCCATTGAGCCGCGGCCGTGAAAATGGGACCGGACGCGTTGAATTTGCGTTCGCGTACACAGGGAAAAACCGCTAGACGGATATATGTATGGATTTTGAAATTGCCACGCTGAAACTAAACGGCGGTGCCCGTCTGGGCATTTGCCCCCTGCCGGGGCGGTTTGGTTTGCTGAAAACCGATATTGCAACGGTTGTTCGGTGGCAGCCCGACGCGGTTCTGACTATGATAAGCAACAACGAATATCGGATCGGGCATGCGGCGCGTCTGGGCCAAATCCTTAAAGACCAAGGTGTTGCGTGGCATCATCTGCCGGTAAAAGATTTTGGGGTTCCCCGGGGCGCATGGGTAGACACGTGGCCGACGCTGTCCACCGCCCTGCGTTCGATACTGGACAAAGACGGTGCGGTGCTGGCCCACTGCTTTGGCGGGCGCGGGCGCGCCGGCATGATATTAATGCGCCTGATGGTTGAATACGGGATCGCGCCCGATGACGCGCTACGGCGTTTGCGCGCCGTGCGGCCCGGGGCTGTGGAAACCGACGCTCAGCAAAGCTGGGCCAGTGACGGGTCTGCTGAATGAAAAGGTGAGAGGCTGGACAACGACCCAAACGAGAACTCGTTACGGCTGCTTCCTTCCGGATCTGACCGGGTTGGCGAGGCGCCTGCCCGCGCCAACCTCTCGGGGTTATATTAATGTCTTTGAACGGTGGTTTCAAGCCAATGCGCGCGCGCGCAGCTGTTGCAGAATACCCATAGCTTTTTTCAGATTTGGCTTGGCTATTTCGTCGTCGTCGTAGCGCCGCGCCGCATGCACCCCCGCAGGCGGCGGGGTCGGCGCGATGGGCAAGTCCACAGCCCGGCCAAGTGCTGCCAAAGACGTGTCGGGGTTGGCGCAAAACCCGTCGTAGTCGAAAAAATGCACGCGCGGCGATTGCCGCTGCAGCAGCGCAGAATAAACGGCGCTCCAGTAGTTGCACAGATAGTCTGCGGTGACGTCTCTGTCGACATCAGAGGGCGCGTTCACCCCTGCCGCGCCAACCGGTTTGAAATAAGGGCCAAATTCGTGATGGCCAAGCCACGACATGTATCTTGCAGCGAACCGGTCCGAGGTGTGGCGCGCAAGAAACGCGCGGTGTTGAGCCAGAGTAGACCCCGCGAAATGCACCGGATGGCGAAACGGAACCAATACCGTGGCCGTGTCTGCGGTAGCGAGCAACGCACCGATGCGCGCAACATTATTGTTGTTTTTTGAAAGATACCGCTCTGGTCCGGCGGCGGTGACGCTGGTCATGAACAGGCGGAACTGATCCACGTCGGATTTCAGGATTTTGTCGTTGAACGGCAGCAGCGCTGTGTTGGCGGGCTGAGTTGAAACCGCACGCCAGAACACTTCCTCAAAGGCCTCTTCGCTGTCAAAGCCGTGCTCCATTCCGTCGCCGTGGGCGCGGTCGGTCAGGGTGGCCGCCTTCTGATGTTTTTGCGACGCCCGTGACCACATCGAAGGTGCCAGAACAAAAGGCATGTGCCGGTACGTTGAAGTGGAAAACCGACCGGTAGCCATCAGGCGGTTGAGCAAAAGCGTAGAGCCGGATCGCGCCAATCCGCAAATAAAAACCGGCGCAGTCTTCCCGGCGTCAAAAACTTTGGTCCGCCATTTTCTATGTTCCATGGCCATGGTAGCGCGCATGACCGCTGGAGACCCAAGCGCCACACGGTGCATCAGCCTTGAAAAAAACCCGTATTCAGCGCCGGACATTGGCGCGTAACCACAGGTAAACCAGCGCGACCAGCACCGAGGCGATTTGCACATCAAACCGTGCAACCGCCGTGGTCACTGAATTTTGCGGATCAAACAGCCGCAATCCAAGCACGAAAACCAAGGCAAACCCCGCAAGCGCCGCGACAATTATCAACAGCAGCTTGACCGACCCCACCATCGTATTAAGCGAGGCTTTAGCCATACGCGCCTGTTTTTCGTCGTCATCAAGCGACCGGTCGCGCATCAGGGCCGTCGAGGACTGCATCACAGATATCCATTCTCCGGCCACTGCACGAAATCGCATGGCAAAAACGATTTCAACTGCCAGCAAAGTTGCCGGCAGGCACAGCAACAGCGCGGCATCAACCGTCATCGGGAAGTATTTCGGGGCTCGTGGTTTTCTTTTTTGAAAACAGTCGCTTAATTGGCATCCAGACAAAGGCGAAGAACGCCAGCACGAATGAAAAAATCAACCCGAGCACCACGCCGATGGCCCCCAACCCCAACCCGGGGCCAACGTAGGCCTGCGCCGGAATTGCAGATATTCCCAACAAGATCAGGGCGGGAAAGAAAGTGTATCGCATTTTGGCAATCCTTCAAAATAGTTAAGAGGCAGGGCGATGGCCTCGGATATCAGGCCACGCAGGCCTGCGCCGTCATCATAGGTATTGATGAATTCAAAAACGATTTTACCGGACGCATCGACTTCGAATACCCGGCCTTGTTTGCTGGACGTGATCAACAGATCATCACCGAATTTCTGTACTTTGCCGCGGTTCAGCGAATGGAAGTCGTAATCAGCACCATTCAACAGGGTGCTGGCCCGATTGGTCGCGGGATCAATCAAAGTGATCTTTGACGGCGGGTTGGTCCAGCGGTTGTCAAACACCATTATCTTTCCGTCCGCGCGCCAGTCCGGATCGTGCTGCTGCTGCGTAAGGCCCTGCGCCCACCATTTAACCTTTAAGGTATGCGGGTTAAGTACAAACAGCAGGTTAAGGGCGCGAAAGCTGATCAGCAGATCGTCGGTCTCAAACTGCGGAAATGCCGCTGCCATATGCGCCGGTAGCGGCTCGATATCGTTGCCGTGCCACGGATCGTGCAACCAGTAAAACCGCTTTTGGATAAAGTCGCTGCGCGGGCTAAAAATGCCGATATCGGGGTTATTAGCCACCACGTCGTTCATGGATATGGAGCGTAAGACCGCACCGGTCGCCGGATCAATTTTATCCAGCTTGCCCGGGGCACCCGCCAGCGTCCAGATATTGCCGTCGCTGTCTTTTGACAACGTGTGATTATAGTCGCGACCGCTTTCTCCTGACCAGATATATTGCCCGCAGGCGTCTACTTTGGTGATGGTCGAGCCAAAATCGAAAATGAATGTCACAGCGCCGTCCGGGTCGACGATTACCCCGTGCGGGTACAGACGCACATTGGGTTGGGCGTTCAGATTGTCGGGGTCTTCCTTCAGGGTCCATCGATGCGTCACCTGACCGGTTTCGTCCAGCAAGATCGCGCCGTGCAGGCCGTCGGTAAAGTCAAAAACCCCGTAAATAAATGTCAGCTTGTCGCTTCGGTCCGGGGAAATTTTTATTTGCGGCACTTGCCTGCGGGGGTTCAGCCCGTCAATCGGCAATGCACGAAACCCGTCGCCGATGCCGCCGCCACCGTCGCGGGTTAGTAGACGAAAGGGCGTCATGCCCAGATCATTTTGTAACCGCTCGGTAAAACTGGCGGTGTCAAAACGCTTGTCAAAAGCGTAATTATAGACTTCATTCAGCGCGGTTGCAGGCCAGACAGAAAATTTGAGCGCCGCCACGCCC
>Ga0114932_10000376_pt1 | contig 53211 bp, 39 predicted proteins | sample 2SBtaG_2_FD_87286 | JGI IMG/M metagenome (GOLD analysis project Ga0114932, IMG submission 87286) | Deep subsurface microbial communities from Kolumbo volcano to uncover new lineages of life (NeLLi) - 2SBTROV12_ACTIVE470 metaG | ecosystem: Environmental > Aquatic > Marine > Volcanic ...
GCGACCATCGGATCCTGGACGTCGGTGCTGGCCCGCGGCAGGACCCCCACCGGCTCTGGGTCCACCTCGACGAACTGGGTCCAGAGCAGGACGACCTGGGTGTCGCGCTCACCCTGGGCCACGACCTCGAGCCGCCAGACCCCGGGCTCGTGGAAGGCGTCGACCCAGCGGGCCCGGGTGGCGTCCAACGGGTAGGACTGGACGGGCCCGTGGGGCGGGGCGATGAACAGGATGGGGTCTGGGATCCGGCTCATCGGGTCGGTGCTGGTGGGCGCCAGGACCTCGAGCTGGACGGGCAGCAGCTCGTCGAGGTCCAGGTCCCGCGGGATCGGATCGACCAGGACCGGCCGCTGGGCGATGCCGGCGATCCACAGCGTGGTGCCGTCGCCGTGCACCCGCCGGGCCAGCGCCACGTCGACGGGCTGGGGTGTGCGGTTGACGACGTCCTGGAGCTGGGCGACGAGCCGCTCGGGCCAGCCGCCGCCGGTGAGCTCCCGGGCGAAGCGGGCGTGGCCCGGGTAGCCGGCGATGGCGGTGGCGCGGGCCATCGCGCTCGGGGTGAGCCGGGCGCTTCGGTCCGTGGCGGCGCTGGTCAGGTGGAAGACCGCGCGAGCCAGCCCCTTGTCCCAGGTGGCGTCGGGGAGCCGATCCAGGAGCCACTGGGCCTCGGGGGATGCCGCCACCGGGTCCGGGCGGAAGCGGACTTCGAAGCGGCGCTCCGCGGCCGGGGTCGGCGGCTTGCAGGCGGCCAGGACCAGGGCGGCGAGTACCCAGAGGGCGCTACTCCTGGGCAAGGTCCACCACCAGGGTGACGCCAGCCGGCCCCAGGGACGCGGCCACACCGGCCCAGGCCAGGACCGGATCGACCAGCTGACCGCGGTGGTCGATGGACCAGTAGAGCCCATCCAGGCACTCCGGCACCGTGGGCGCGGTGCAGGAGAGCTCGTAGAGGTGGCCCGTCAGGCCCAGCTTGCCCAGCCGGTCCGCCGCGGGAGGCAGCGGCTGGCCGTTCACGCGGGCCGTGAGGGCCCGGCCCGCGGCCTTGTCCAGCAGCGGGTCCCGCTCCAGGCTGGGGGCGTCGAAGGTGGCCCTGAGCTCGTCGAGGACCTCTAGTGCCTGGGCCTGGGCCTCGTGGGTGCCCTGGGGCGGGGCCATCACGTGGGGGTAGGGGGCGTCGGCAGGCGTGGGACCGTCAACGTAGACCGGGACGATCCAGGTCTGGTCGGCGGCCGTCAGCTCCACGAGCCACTCGCCGCCCTGGTCCAGGGTCACCTTGTCGCCGGCCAGGGCGCCGTCGGGGGCGGCTGTGCGCACGACGAGAGGGCTCTGGTCCTGGGTCGCCAGCTCGAGCAGGTGACCCAGGGGCAGCTCCCGGCGGAAGGGCTCCAGAGCCACGGGCGGAGTCGAGGTGAGCCAGACCCACGCGTCGCCGCGGGCGCCCCGAGCGCGGGCGACGCCGACTGCGCCACCAGTCAGTCCCGGTGGCCGCTCGGGCATGTCTCCGTTGGCCACCGTCTGGACCACGACTTCGTCCAGGGGGTAGGGCCAGCCAGCGCGGTACGCCGCCCAGCGGGCCTGGGCCCGATCCACCGGATCCCCCTGGGTCGCCGCCAGCGCCAGGAAGGCGGCGGCCCCGGACAGGGCCTCGTCCCACGGCAGGTCCTGGGCCACCCGGGCGACCGCGGCGTCGGGCGGGGCGCCGCGGGACCAGGTGTAGAGCGGGGCCTCCATCGCCGGGAGCACGGGCACGGCGGGGCCGAGCGAGGCGGCGTCCTTGGGGGGGCAGGCGAGGAGCGTCAGCAGGAGCACAGGCGGCCTCCATAATGCAGCAGCCGCCCCCACAACCCGTGGGCCTCGGGGATGTCACCCATTGTTCAGAACGACCCTTTGCGGGCCCCGGGCCCTCACGGCGATAGCTTGGGGCTCCAAGGAGGCCCGATGGCACCCACCAACCCCCTCGCCAACCTGCTCGGCGGCAGCCACAGGCCCTTCCAGGGCCTCCAGGAGCACATGCGGGCCGTGACCGCCTGTGTGGACGAGGTCCCTGGGCTCTTCGACGCCCTGGCGGCAGGGGACGACGAGCGCCTGCACGCCCAGATCGACAAGATCTTCGCCCTCGAGGACAAGGCCGACAAGCTCAAGAATGGGCTGCGCCACCGGCTCCCGCGCAGTCTCTTGATGCCGGTCAACCGCCGGGATCTGCTGGAGATCCTGCACAACCAGGACTCCATCGCCGACGTGGCCCAGGACATCGCCGGGCTCATGGCCCAGCGCAAGATGGAATTGCCGGACTTCATGCAGGCCGAGGTGATGGCCCTGGTGACGGCGAGCATCGAGGTGGTCGCCCTCTGCGCGAAGACCATCGAGCAGCTGGACGAGCTGCTGGAGGTGGGCTTCCGCGGCCGCGAGGCCAGCAAGGTCGAGGAGATGCTCGACGCCCTGGGCACGGCCGAGGACCACGCCGACGACCTGGAGCTGGCCCTCACCAAGAGCCTCTTCGCCCACGAGGACGAGCTCAAGCCCGTGTCGGTGATGCTGTGGTACCAGCTCATCGAGTGGATCGGGGACCTGGCCGACTTCGCCGAAAAGGTCGGCAACCGCCTCCGCGTGACCATCGCCAGCTGAACCGGCTCGAGCCCACCACGCGCCAGGAAGAGCGCAGGGAGTCCCGTCATGGAAATCATCGCCCAGCACGGCCACATCTTCATCGGAATGGCTGCGGTCTTCGGGCTCTACATGTGCTGGGGCATCGGCGCCAACGATGTGGCCAATGCCATGGGCACTTCGGTCGGTTCCGGCGCCATCACCCCGAAGCAGGCGGTGTTCCTGGCCGCGATCTTCGAGTTCGCGGGCGCGGTGCTCGCCGGCGGTCACGTCACGAAGACGATCCGCAAGGGCATCATCGACCCCAGCTCCATCGCCCACACGCCCGAGATCCTGGTCTTCGGCATGCTCGGGGCGCTCCTGGCGACCGGCGGCTGGCTGATGGTCGCGTCGGCCAAGGGCTGGCCGGTGTCCACGACACACTCCATCATCGGGGCCCTGGTCGGCTTCTCCATCGTCGGCATCGGGCCCGACGCGGTGAACTGGGGCAAGATCGCGACCATCGTGGCGAGCTGGGTGGTCAGCCCGATGCTCGGCGGCGGCATCGCCTACTGCCTGATGCTCAGCCTGCGCCGCTTCATCCTGGACACCGACAGGCCCTTCGAGAATGCCCAGAAGCTGGGGCCGCTCTACCTGTTCCTGGTCGGCTTCCTCATCGCGCTGGTGACCCTGTTCAAGGGCCTCAAGCACCTGGACGTCGAGCTGAGCGTGCCCATGAGCTTCCTGGCGGCCGGGGGCGTGGGCTCGATCACGGCCCTGCTGGGTCGCATGCTGATCCGGCGCGTGCGCATCGACCCTGCGGCCGATCGGGACTTCCAGTTCCACAGCGTCGAGCGGGTCTTCGCGCCCATGATGATCTTCACGGCGTGCGCGATGGCGTTCGCCCACGGCAGCAACGACGTGGCCAACGGCATCGGCCCCCTGGCGGCGGTGGTGAGCATCGTCAGCAGCGGCGGCGAGGTCAGCCAGAGCGCCGGGCTGCCGTTCTGGATCCTGCTGCTGGGCGGTACCGGAATCGTCGTGGGCCTGGCGACCATGGGCTACCGGGTCATGCAGACCATCGGCAAGAAGATCACGGCGCTCACCCCGACCCGGGGCTTCTGCGCCGAGCTGGCGGCCGCTGCCACGGTGGTCCTGGCCTCTCGGACCGGGCTGCCGGTGTCCACCACCCACGTGGCGGTCGGGGCCGTGATCGGGGTCGGACTGACCCGAGGCCTGGCCGCGTTGGACCTGCGGATCATCGGCACCATCTTGCTGTCGTGGTTCATCACGCTGCCCATCGGCGGCCTCGGCGCTGCGCTCTTCTTCTTCACCCTGAAGGGCATGTTCGGGGGCTGATCGGGCTCACAGGTCGAAGCCCACCCCGGCTGCGGTGAGACCGAGGCCGGCGAGCTGGGCGTCGGCCAGGCTCCGTGCCGCGGCCTCGCGCTCGGGGCGGCCGGCCAACTGGGCTGCCCTCACGGCGTACAGGTAGCAACGGGCCAGGTCGACCTCGCGCATGTCGCTCAGGGCCAGGCCCTCGCGGACCTGGTCCAGGCTCTCTCGCCAATGCTCCGGGTCCCGTTGAAGGGCCCGAGGGGCCAACAACAGGGAGTGGGCACAGGTCCGCAGCAGCGCGTCCTGTTGGGCCTCGGCCTCGCGCAGGGCCCGCCGACCGGCGGCGGCCGCGGCCTCGAGGTTGCCCAGCTCCAGGTGCACCATGCCCAGGTTCAGGGCCAGCCCGCACAGCAGGCTGCGGTCCGCTGCTTCGGCCAGCGGCTTGGCGTTCAGGTAAGCCTGGGCCGCTCGATGGAGCTCGCCCTGCTTGCGCAGCAGCTCGCCCAGGATGTTGAGCGCCGACGCGGCGTTGGCCCGGTCCCCGGCCCTGCTGAAGAGCCGGGCAGCCCGTCGCGCTTCGGCGATGCCCACGTCGAGCTGGGCATGGCTGGCCCCCGGGGTCAGCACGGACTGGGCTCTGGCCTGGGCCGCCGCAGCGCTGCGGCCGGCCTGTTCCCAGGCGTCGGCTGTGCGCCGCTGGGCGTCCAGGGCTGCGTCGAGCTGACCGGCCCAGGTCAGGCAGTAGGTCAGGGCCTCGCCGGCCATGCCCCGCAGGTGCGGGTCCTGGGCCTTGCGGGCGTCCTGCCACGCCTTTCGGGCGAGGGGGACCGCGTCGGCCGGGCGCTCGCGCGCGATCCAGCGAGCGCGGACCGCGCCGGCCACGGCCCGAGCGCTGGGGTCCCGGGCCGTCAGCAGGGCCTCGCAGGCGGTGGCGGCGGTGGCCATGCGGTCCTGATCCAGGGTGTTGCCGCCCAGGAAGTAGGCCGCGCGGGCAGCGTCAGCCTGGATCCTCGGCGGAGCTCCTTCGAGCTGGAGTCCATCGAGCAGCTCGGCGGCGGCCCGCACCTGGCCGGCCCGGCGGGCCTGGGCTGCAGCCCGCAGCAAGTGGGGACGGGCCTCGGCGATCCGCCCCGCCGCCAGCAGGTGCTGCCCCCGGCGGCGGTCCGTGCCGGGACGGCCCTTGGCCACTGCCGCTGCGCAGGCGGCGTTCAGCGTGCGCCAGCGCGAGTGGGCCCGGGCCCGCTCCAGCAGGGACTCCTGGAGCAGCCGGTGCACGAAGGTGAAGCCCCGCGGTGCGGTGCGCACCAAGCTTGCGCCCTTGAGCCGGGCCAGCAGAAGCACGAGCCCTTCGGGCGCGATGCCCAGAGCCTGGGTCGCCCGGCGCCACTCGTCGTCGTGCACGCTCTGGCCCAGCACTGCGGCCGCCTCCAGCGCCGTGCGGTCGCTGGGACCCGCGCCGATGGCCCGGGCCAGGCGGCGGTCCCACAGCTCGTGGATGTCGTCGGGCACCTGGGGCGCGGCGCCCGGGGACAGGCGGAACCCCGAGAGCGTCTGCTCCAGGAGCCCCGCCGAGACCCAACTGCTGACCAGCTGCGTGGCGATGAGCGGGTTGCCGTCGGCCCGCTCGGCGACCAGGTCCTCGACCTGACGGTCCAGCACCAGCAGGCCCTGGACCAGCTCGCGCACCTGGTGCCGGCTCAAGGGGAACAAGCGGACCCGCTGGCAGTCCGGCGACGCCAGCAGGCGGGACAGGGCCGGCGAGCCGTGCCCTTCCGGATCCACCCGATGGGTCAGCACCAATAGCGCGGGCACCGCGCTCGGGTCATCCAGCCAGGCGCGGGCGAAGGGCACGGCCTCTTCGCTCCACTCCACGTCTTCGAGGACCACCAGGGGGACCCGGGGCACGGCCAGGGCGCCCAGGGCGCGACGGGTCAGGGCGTGTCGGGAGTGCGCGGCTTCGGGCGTGTGGTTCAGGCTCGCGGTGGGCCGGAAGAGGTTGAGCAGCGCCTTGCGCTCGATGGGATTGGACGGTGCGCGGCCCCGGCCGGCCTCGCGGCGGAGCATGCGCTCTGCGGCGGAGCGGGTCACCCCGTGGGTGCGGTAGGTCTGTTCGAGCAGGGCGGCGAGGCCGTGGAGCGGGGAGGGGCCCGGGCCGTGCTCCGTCCGGAAGAACTCCACGCGCCCGTCCTCGTGGGCTCGCCAGGTCAGCCATCGCGCCAGGCGGGTCTTGCCCTGCCCGGCCTCCCCCTCCAACAGGACCACCTGGGTGCGCCCGGTGCTCTGCACCCGCTCCAGGGCGTCCCACAGGGTCCGTCGGGCGTCTCCCCGACCGATCATCGGCGGCGTGCGCAGTCCCAGTAGCCCCTGGCCCAGCCCTGCCAGCGTCGGGTGCATGCCCGTCTGGGGTGGCTCGGACGGCGACCTCGGGGGCGTCCGCTGACCCGGACTCATCGCGTCGAGCGCGTCGGCCGCCCGCCCGAAGCGGGCCAGGGGATCCTTGTTCAGGAGCTGCCGGCACCAGGCCTCGAAGTGCGGCGGCACGGCAACTCGCGGACGGAAAGGCCCCGGCTCGTCCAACATCTGGGCCGACCACACCTGGTCCGGCGCCAGGTGTCCAAAGGGCGGTGAGCCGGTGACGAGCTGCCACGCCAAGCCGCCCAGCGCATAGAGATCGGTCCAGGGTCCGAGCAGGCTCCGCTGCGCGTTCATCTGCTCGCGCGGCATGTACAGGGGTGTACCGACCACGTTCAGGCGGCGGTCGTCGAAGGCGCGCCGGGCCAGGCCGTAGTCGGTCAGCTTGATGCCCGGTCGAAAGTCCCGGGGGTCCTCGGCCAGCACGTTGGAGGGCTTGATGTCCCGGTGCAGGACTTCGCGCGCGTGGCCGTGCGCCAGAGCCTGGAGCAGGGCCGCCAGGATGGCCTCGACCCGCTTCCAGGGCAGCCGGCCACACAGGGGGAACAAGGTGCCGCCGTGGGCGAACTCGGTGACCAGGTAGGGGTGGCCTTCGACCAGCTCGCCGCCAGACCCCGCCGCGTCGCCGCTGCTCACCAGCCCGTGGTCGAAGACCCGCACCACGTGGGGGTGATCGAGGGACGCCATGAGGCGGACCTCGTCCAGGAACTAGGCCTGCTGGGCGGCCGGGTCGCCCGGCACCGGGTGCACGGTCTTGATGGCGACCGGGACCCCGGTGGCCACGTGGGTGCCCGCCCAGACCACGCCCATCGAGCCGCTGCCGATCAGGCGCTCCAGCTGCATCCCGCCCAGGCGGAAGGGTGCTGTCGCGGACTGATCTGGCGGCTGTCGGCCCAGCGCGACCCCCCTTTGGGCCGCAGTCTACCGAGGGCCGCGGATCAGGGCTGGCGGTCTCGCCTGACGAAGGGGGCCCGGCCGCGGATGGTGGTGTTGCGAAGGGCGGCGATCACGCGCTCGGCTTCTGACGCGGGCACTTCGACCAGCGAGAAGCGCGGCGTGATGCGGATCGCGCCGATGGCGCGGCCCGGCAGGCCCGTCTCGCCGGCGATGGCGCCGACCAGGTCCCGGGGTCGGAGCCCCACCCGGCTCCCCAGTCCGACATAGAGCCGGGTCCACTCGCCCGAGGGCGGGGGCCGGCCCGATGGGGGTCGCGGACCGTCGTGGCGGCGCTTCCGCTCCCGACGCTCCTGGCGCTGGCGCTCTTCCCGGACGGCAGGGATCTCCTGCTCCTCGCCCAGCATGCCGGCGGCGTCGGCCAACATGCGCAGGGCCGCGGCGGCGACGTCCTCGACGTCCAGCTCGTCGGTCAGATCCTGGACCAGGCCCTTCCAGCGCTCCAGGTCCTCGACGCTGGCGGCGCGACGGACCCGGGTCCGCAGCTTCTCCCGCCGAAAGGCCCGCAGGTCGTCGACCGAAGGCAGCTCGCCCACCGGCAAGATGCGCTGCACGTGGCGGGAAATGTTCTGGAGCATCCGGCGCTGGCGGGGCTCGGCCAAGGTGATGGCCACGCCTGTGCGGCCCGCCCGGCCCACTCGGCCGATCCGGTGCACGTAGGTGTCCGGCGTCCTGGGCAGCTCGACGTTGATCACGTGGGTCAGCCGGTCCACGTCAAGACCCCGCGCGGCCACGTCGGTGGCCACCAGCACGCCACAGGCCCCGCTGCGCAGACGCTGCAGCACCCGGTCGCGCTCGGACTGGGTCAGGCCGCCGTGCAGCGCTTCGGCCCGGATCCCGCGGTCGTCCAGGCCCTGGGCCAGGCTGTCGACGTCGGCGCGGGTGCGGCAGAACAGCAGGGCGCCTTCGGGCTCTTCGAGCTCCAGCAGGCGCTGGATGGCCGCGAGCTTGTGCTGGCGCCGGACCAGGAACACCAGCTCCTTCTGAGGCGGGGCCTCCTGTTCGCCCCGGGGCGCCTCCAGGCGCACGGGATCCCGCATGTGGGCCTTTGCGATGGCCTTGAGACGGTTGGGGAAGGTGGCCGAGAACAGCGCCGTCTGGCGCTCGTCGGGGGTCGCGTCGAGCAGGGCCTCGATGTCCTCCTGGAAGCCCATGTCCAGCATCTCGTCGGCCTCGTCCAGGACCAACAGGCCGACCTGGCCGAGCATCAGGGACCCGCGCTCCAGGTGGTCCAGGGCCCGGCCAGGGGTGGCCACGACCACCTCGACCCCACGGTGCAGGGACTTGAGCTGCATGCCCATCGAGGCGCCGCCGTAGACCTCGAGCACGCGGACCCGCAGGCCCTTGCCGTAGCCCCGGAGCGCCCGGCCGGCCTGGCGGGCCAGCTCGCGGGTAGGCACCAGGACCAGGCCAAAAGGCGCCCCGCCCCGATCCTCGGCCCGGGTCAGCAGGTCCAGCATCGGCAAGCTGAAGGCCGCGGTCTTGCCGGTGCCCGTGGCCGCCAGGCCCAGCACGTCCTTGCCCTGCAGGAGCTCGGGGATGGCCTGGGCTTGGATGGGCGTGGGCTCGGTGTAGCCCAGGGCGTCCACGGCCTCGACCAGCGGGGGAATCAGGCCGAGATCGGCGAAGCCGGACATCCTGGGCTCCTGGAGAGCGCCGGTTGTAAGCGAGTGCGGTCCAGGGCGCCTCCGGGCTGGTAGGCTGGCCGACTGGCCGAGGGGGATCGATGCAGAGACGAGCGGTGCTTCGCGGCGGCTTCGCACCGAGCTGGTCTTCTTCACGAACACCCGCACCGTGATGCCCCACGACAACAGCGAGTTCTGGGCCCGGGGAGAGCTCCGCGTCTGGGTCTACTGGGACGTGGTGGAGCCGCCGGCCGACTCGGGGCTCGACACGGGAGCGCCCTGAGGCTCCGGGACCGGGATGGCGACGTTCGCTGCTGGCCGGGCCCACTCCTGCGCGGCCAGCGGCGCAGGGCCAGGGGACCGCGCCGACGCCCTGACCGGTGCGCTACTCGGCGCCCAGGAACCTTGCCAGCGCCGCCGTGCTCGCGTCGCCCCCGGACAGGGTCTTGAGCTGGTCCTCGAACGACGTGCCGGTGCTGACGGGCACCACCAGTTGGTCCCGCAGCCACGGCCCGAGCTTCTCGTTGCCGATCAGCGGTGCCCCCACGGCCTTCTCTGCGGCCTCCCAGAGGGTCGCCTCGGTCGGGTAGGCGTACAGGTAGTTCTGGACATAGGCCGGGAAGTTCAGCATCAGACTCGAGCCCAGGAACGAGGTCCAGGCCAGGCCTTCCTCGGTCACCGGTGCGTCCCAGCTGTGGGCCCGCAGGGTCTTCTCCAGGGCAGCGGCTTCCTTGGCGACGGTCTGCCACGCCCCGGGCATCTCATAGAGGCGACGCTCGACCTGGGTGCAGCCCAGGTACCAGGTGATCACGTCGACCGCGTCCTGGCGTACGCTGGCAGCCAGCGCCGCCCGGTGGTCCTCGGGCACGTCGGGCACGTAGGTGCCGTGGTAGTCGGGCATGTAGACCATGCGCTCGAAGAGCTGGCCATAGCCCTCGAACCATGCGGTGGGCGGCTGCCAGGCAACGGGCGACGCCGCGGCCTGCTCGGGCAGCATGCGCCACCAGCTGGCCAGCCCCAGCTCGTGGGTCAGCGCCCGGTAGGGCCACAGTCCCCAGCGGGAGTCCACGCTCATGACCACCGCCGCGTGATCCGCCGGCTTGAGCGGGTAGCTGTAGGCACCAGGCCGGGTGTAGCGGGTCGGGCCGGTGTAGATCTGGACCCCGTCGATGCTCAGCCCCAGGTCCTTGAAGGCCTGGGCGACCCGGGACTCGGCCAGGTCCGCGTCGAACCAGCCCTCGGCGGCGCTGGTGTCCAGGTCCAGGCCCGCGAGCCGGCGCAGCTTGGGATCGTGGGTGAAGTCGTGGGGCAGCCGGTGCTCCAGGGCCATCTGTGCTGCCCGGGCATTGGCGGCCGCGTTCATGGGCTGGACCAGGGCCTGGAGCTCCGAGGCCATGGCGTCGACCCCGCCGGGGGTGAGTCCGCGGTGGAACAGCGCGAGCTCCCAGTAGGACTTGAAGCCCTCTCTGCGTGCGACTTCGTTCCGCAGGCGCAAGAGCTCCTCGAGCTCCGGTCCGATCCAGGCCAGCCGGTGGTCGACCCAGGCCTCGGCCAGCTCTCCCCGAAGCTGAGGGTCCAGCCCGTCGGCGTCTGCAGAGACGCCGGGCCAGCGCCCGCGCAGACCGATCTCGGTCTCCCCGTCAGCACTGGTCCAGCTCGCCTCCTCGCTGCGCAGCTCGTCGATGGCTGCCAGCAGCTCGGTCTCCCGGGCCTTCTCGTCCTCGGTCCAGGAGCGCAGGAACACCGCGTGTCGCTGGTAGGCCTTGGCCCGGGCCGCCACCCAGGGATCCGCGTGGGCCTGGGCCTGCTCGAGCACGGTGCCAAAGGCCGTGTCCTGGAAAAAGGCCACGCGCACCTGCTGGTGCCCGATCTTGCGGTCGCGGGCTTCCTTGTTGAGCACGTTGCGCGTCGTGTCGGTCTCGGCGACACCGAGCCGGTTCATGATGCGGGCGTACTCGGCGTCGTAGGCGGCGAGCGGGTCGCTCGAGCCCCCTGGTGCGCCTGTGGGCATGCAGGCCATGAAGAGGACGAGCGACAGGCTGGGACCGGCGATCATGGGCCGATGCTACCGCGCAGCGACTACGATCCCGCCGATGGCTGAGCTGCGCTTGCTGCCCCGACGGGATCGGGGATCCGGCACCGGGGAGGTGCTCGATCTCGCCGAGGCCCGGCTGGTGCGCCGTGCCCGGCATCGGGACCCCCAGGCGCTCGGAGCCTTGTGGGAACGTGTGGTCGACGATGCCTGGTCGGTGGCCATCGCCCTGGTCGACGAGGACCAGGCGATCGCCGTCCTGCTCGCGGCGCGGGAGGCGCTGATCAGCGGTGCACCTGGCCTGAGGCCGGACGCCCGTTGGGTCGAGCTGCCCTTTGGCACCGTCTTCGACGAGCTCCACCGGCGGCTGGAACTGCCAGCGCTCGACAGCATCGATGGATCCGAGTGGACCGTCCCGGGCCCGCCACCGGATCCAGTGGCGGTGCCGAGGGACCCTGAGGCGGCACGGCGCGCCGTGCGCTTCGCGCCCCCGGCCCTGCGCTTGATCTACCTCTTCACCCTGCTGACACCCTGCACCCTCGACGGCATCGCCCGGATGGCGGGCATCCGGCCGTCCGTCGTGCGCCACGCGAGGACGGCCGCCACTTGGCGGGTGCTCCGGGAGCTCCAGAAGTGACCGCCTCCGAACGCGCCGAGATCATCCGCCTGCTGCCCTGCTACCGCATGGAGCAGCTCGAGCCAGACGCCGCCGACCGCGTGCGACGCGCCCTGCACGAGGACCCGTCCCTGCGGGAGTTGCTGGCGACCATCACCGATGCGGAGCGCTTGTGTGCTGCCACCCTGCGCCAGGGCGCCCCTGCGGGCCTGCGCAGCCTGGGCCCCACTCCCGAGCCAGCAGTCCGGCTGGGAGCCGGCTGGGCAGGTGTGTCCGGACTGCTGGTCGCCCTGGTCCTGGCCATCCTCGTCCGCTCTGGACAGGCCGCCATTCCAGCGGCCGGTGCCCTGGCGCCCCTCGAGGACCTGTTGATCGAAGCCCGGGTCGGTGGCGAAGGCCTGATCGCGGCATCGACACCCACAGCGCTCGCGCAGCGACTGCAGGACGCGGGGCTGCTCCCCCCCGGCGCAGGAGTGACCGACCTGGGCGCCCACGGCCTGGTCCTGGATGGCGCCATGGTCCAGGGCGATCTGCTCGCAGTCGTCTGGCGAGACACCGACGGTGGGGTGGTGTTGGGCGTGGTGGGTCCGTCCCTGGCCATCCACCGGACCGCGGACCAGATCCATCGTCCGGACACCGGGACCGGGCCGGTGCTTCAGGGCCACTCGCTCCAAGGCCATGCCGTCGTCTACTGGGATGTCGACGGGCAGGGGTGCGCCCTCGTGGCTGCTGGGGGCCTCGATGCCCTGGTCGCCCTCGCGTTCCGGGCCGTCTGGAGTCCCGTCGGGTGACCCGGATCGTGTAGGATCCGGGGCGGCTCGGGCGCGCACGGCGCTCGCTTCCTCCCGACCCCCCAGGAGCGTCCTCCATGGCTGAAGGTCCCGGTTCCCAGCGTCTCGGTGAGCTGCTCGTCCGCGAGAAGCTCATCACCCCCCTGCAGCTCCAGTCCGCGATGGAGGAGCAGCGAGGGCAGGGTGGTCGACTGGGCTACCACCTCACCAAGCTCGGCTACATCGAGGAGAACGAGCTCACCGCCTTCCTGTCCAAGCAGTACGGCGTTCCGAGCATCAACCTGGCCGAATTCGAGATCGACCCCGAGGTGCTCAAGCTGGTGCCCAAGGAAGTCGTGATGCGGCACCAGGTCATTCCGGTGAACCGCGCCGGCAACACGCTCATCGTGGCGATGGCCGACCCGTCGAACATCTACGCCATCGACGACGTGAAGTTCGTGACCAACCTCAACATCGAGGTCGTGGTCGCGTCCGAGCAGTCCATCGCCGAGGCGATCGAGAAGTACTACACCTCCAACGTCACGTTCGAAGACGTGATGATGGACTTCGCCGAGGAAGACGAGGAATTCGAGATCGAAGAGGTCGAAGAGGACATCAACGTCCTGGACCTCGAGAAGTCCGCCGGTGACGCCCCGGTCGTCAAGCTGGTGAACCTGATCCTGCTCGATGCCATCCGCAAGGGCGCCAGCGACATCCACTGCGAGCCCTACGAGAAGCAGTTCCGGATCCGCTACCGCATCGACGGCGTGCTCTACGAGGTCATGAAGCCGCCGGCCAAGCTCAAGCACGCCATCACGTCCCGTCTCAAGATCATGAGCAACCTGGACATCGCCGAGCGGCGCCTGCCGCAAGACGGGCGCATCAAGCTCAAGATGGGCCGCGGCAAGGAGATGGACTTCCGGGTCAGCGTCCTGCCCACGATGTGGGGGGAAAAGGTCGTCCTGCGGCTGCTGGACAAGTCCAACCTCCAGCTGGACATGACCAAGCTCGGCTTCGAGGAGTCCGCGCTCAGCCACTTCAAGACCAACCTGGCCCTGCCCTACGGCATGATCCTGGTCACGGGCCCCACGGGTTCCGGCAAGACCACCACGCTGTACTCAGCGCTGAGTGAGCTCAACAAGTCCACGGTGAACATCTCCACCGCCGAGGACCCGGTCGAGTTCAACCTCTTCGGCATCAACCAGGTCCAGATGCACGAGGACATCGGGCTGAACTTCGCCGCGTCCCTGCGGTCGTTCCTGCGGCAGGATCCGGACATCATCATGGTCGGTGAGATCCGGGACTTCGAGACCGCCGAGATCGCCATCAAGGCCGCGCTCACCGGCCACCTCGTGATCTCGACCCTGCACACCAACGACGCGCCCAGCACCGTGTCTCGAATGCTCAACATGGGCATCGAACCCTTCCTGGTCGCGAGCGCGGTCAACCTGATCGGTGCCCAGCGTCTGGTGCGCAAGCTCTGCGTGGACTGCAAGCAGAACGTCGACATCCCGGCCGAGACCCTGATCGAGATCGGGGTGCCGCCGGACCAGGTCGACGACTTCCAGGCCATGCGCGGCGCCGGCTGCCGGACCTGCAACAACTCCGGCTACAAGGGCCGCATCGCGGTCTACGAGATCATGCCGCTGACCGAGGAGCTGCGCGAGTTCGTGCTCAACGGCGCGTCCACCATGGAGCTCAAGCGAGAGGCCATCCGCCAGGGCATGAAGACCCTGCGCATGTCGGCGCTGACCAAGCTGGCGGAAGGCATGACGTCGATGGAAGAGATCGTCCGGAGCACGGCACCGGACTAGGCGGCTCTCCCTACAGGTCCAGCAGCTTGAAGCTGTCGTGGTTGAAGCTGCGGATCGGTTGGTCCTGTTCCACGTCGATCAGGATCTCGGGCGTGTCACCGGTGGTCAGCTCGGCCCGGCTGTAGGGCTCGTCGGCCAGGTACTCCCGGACCTCGAGGATGTGGGTGCCCTGGGGCACGAAGGCCTCGGCCTCTTCCTGGTTGCGGATGCGGGCCAGCAGGGCGCCGTTGACGTAGATGTCGGCCCACTCGCCGTCCAGGGAGCGGATGCGCAGGCCCACACGGTCCTGGCCCTGGCTCAGGTCCCAGCCGGTGGAGATGTCCCAGCCCTTCTTCTCCCATGGGGGCACGGGACGGTCCCGCCCGGGCTGGAAGCCCGCCAGGGCGCCGGCGCGGGGCCTGGCGGCCGACGACGACTTGCGGGCCTCGATGTCCATGGGCCACAGGCCCCCGTCGGCCATGCAGTTCATCAGCTGGGAGTCGGCGATGTTGATGCTGATGAGCTTGGCGTCGCCCGTGTCCATGCGGCCACGGCAGTAGCCCTCGCCCCCGAGCTGCATGACCTCGATCACCAGGGCGCCGGCGGGCACCAGGACCTCCTGTTCCTTCTCACCGTTGAACTCGACCACCGGCTGGCCGTTCGCCACGATCTCCAGGCGGTCGGCGTCCAGGTTGCGCAGGCGCAGGCGCAGCTTGCGCGTGCCGACGTGCTTGGGGGCTCCAAGCGTGTCCCGGCGCTCCGGTCCCAACTCGGACATGTCGGGCCTGTAGTCGCTCTCCTGCCACTCCCGGGCCGACCGCCTTCGCTCCTGCCGCGGCGCCTTGCCGGCTGGGTGGGAGGCCGTGGCCGACGGCGGGCCGTCCCAGTAGGACACCGAGTCCGGGTCCTGGACCGCGTCGACGACGCTGGGTTCTTCCCGCACGTCGCTGACCTCGCTGGGCGGCGCAGTGGCGAGCTCGTCTTCGACCTCGAAGTCGAAGTGGCTGGCGTGTTTCGACGCGATCTCGGCGACCTTTTCTTCCTCGGTCAGCTCGGCGTCCTTGGTCTTGGACTTGGTCTTGTCGTGGCGGCGCTCCGCCTCGCGGCGCCGTGCCAGCTCTTCGGCTCCTTCGAGGCGCATGCGGCTCTTCTTGTCCAGCCCGCGCATGGCTTCCCGCTCTTCGTCGTGGCGGGTGCGGCGGACCGAGGTCGAGCCCTTGCGCGTGAAGCGACCGATGCGAAAGTCGGTCATCTGGGCGTTCCGCCACAGCCGGTAGCCCAGGTACCCCGTGAGGCCGACGATCAGGACCACACGGAGCCACAGGAACCAGCCGGGACCCGTCATGCTTGGCTCATCCCCCGATGCTCTCCGTGGGAGTGGCCATTCTACGTGGTGCCTGTCAGGAGATCACGCCGGGCCGCTGGCAAAGCACGCTTCGACCATTGCCACCGTGGCGCGTGCTTGCAGCGGACAGGCCGATTCCAGTACAGTGGCAGGTGGGCCTGTCAGCCCGGAGGTCATCCCCATGCCTGTCTTCGCCTACGAAGGGCGCACCGCTTCCGGTGAGACCAAGAAGGGAGAGGTAGAGGCCGCCGACCAGGACGCTGCGCGGACGCGCCTGCGGGCCATGCAGATCAGCCCGACCAAGGTCAAGGCCAAGGGCGGCATGGGCGGCAGCATCTCGCTGCCTCAGTTCGACTTCTTCAAGCCCAAGGTCACCACCAAGGACCTGGTCATCTTCGTGCGCCAGTTCGCCACGATGATCGACTCCGGCCTGCCGCTGGTCCAGTGTCTGGAGATCCAGGCCAGCCAGGCGACCAACCCCACGCTGCGCGAGCAGCTCTCGGTCATCAAGGAATCCGTCGAGTCGGGGACCACCTTTGCCGACGCGCTCAAGAAGTTCCCCGGGACCTTCGACGACCTGTTCCGCAACCTGATCGCCGCCGGCGAGGTCGGCGGTATCCTGGACACGATCCTCAACCGTCTCGCGACCTTCCTCGAGAAGAACGAGAAGCTGAAGCGCCAGATCAAGGGCGCGATGACCTACCCGCTGATCGTCGTCAGCGTCGCCATCCTGGTCGTCACGGTCCTGCTCCTCAAGGTCGTGCCCACCTTCGAGTCCATGTTCATGGAGTTCGGTGGTGCGCTCCCTGCGCCCACCCAGATCGTCGTGGACCTGTCCAAGTTCATGCAGAAGAACTTCGTGTTCATGTTCGCGGCCATCGGGGCCTCGCTCTACGCGATCAAGTTCTCGTACGGCACCTCCAAGGGCCGGGTCATCTACGACGGCATCTTCCTCAAGCTGCCGGTGCTGGGCGAGCTGCTCACCAAGGTCGCGGTCGCCCGGTTCTGTCGGACCCTGGGCACGATCGTCGCGTCCGGTGTGCCCATCCTGGACGGCCTCGAGATCTGCGCGCGGACCGCGGGCAACAAGATCATCGAAGCGGCCGTGCTCCAGGCGCGCGAGGCCATCTCCGAGGGCCGGAACATCGCCGAGCCGCTGAGTGAGTCCAAGGTCTTCCCCGAGATGGTCTGCCAGATGATCTCGGTCGGAGAGTCCACAGGCGCACTCGACATCATGCTCACGAAGATCGCCGACTTCTACGACGACGAAGTCGACCAGGCCGTCGAGAACCTCACGTCCATGATGGAGCCGCTCATCATGGTCTTCCTGGGCGTGATCGTCGGCGGCTTCGTCGTGGCGATGTACCTGCCGATCTTCACCATGGCGTCTGCCATCGGTGGCTGAAGACAGCGCGTCGGCGGTCCAAGGGTCCCGCCAGCTCGTCAGCGACGAAGGGCTCAAGCGCAGAGTCGTCTTCTACATCCTGATCCGCCTGCTGCTGGCGACCGGCCTGCTGGGCCTGACCGCTGTGCTGGTCTTGGGCGGCGAGAGCCGGCTGCTGGATCCGCGGCGCTACTTCGCACTGGTCGCAGTGACCTACCTGGTGATGGGGCTGTCCGCCGCAGGGCTGCCCGCGGTGGGCAACCTGCACCGCTTCGCCTGGCTGCAGCTGGCCGCCGACACCGGCATCATCACCTCGCTGGTCTCGCTGACGGGCGGCACGAGCAGCATCTTCACGCCGCTCTACATGCTCTCGATCGTGGCGTCGTCCACGCTGGTCTACCAGCGCGGGGCCTTGATCCTCGCCGGCGGGAACAGCGTGGTCTTCCTGGCTCTGGGCCTGCTCCAGGGCATGCGGGTGGGGCCGCTGGACGAGGTGCGCTTCGGCCCGAATGCACCGGTCTACGCAGAGGTCCTGCTCACGATCTTCGGGTTCTTCCTGGTGGCGATGCTGGCGGGCCAGCTCGCTGAGCAACTTCGGGCAACGGGCCGCCAGCTCCAGGCCGAGGAGGCCCACAGTCGGAGCCTGCAGGCCGAGCTGGCCCAGGTGGCCCAGACCATCCGCTCGGGCCTGGCCGTGATCGGTGCCGACGGTGCGCTGCGGTCGGCGAACCAGCGCGCCCTGGAGCTCTTTCCCGAGCTCGAGGTCGAGAGCGCACCGAGGGCCATCCCCGGATGGCTCGACGAGGAGTCCGGCCTGTGGGAGGTGTCCGTCCCGGCCGGGGACATGCTGCGTCACGTTATCGTGACGCGGTCCGACATGGAGGACGGCCGCAGCGTGCTCACCCTCGAGGACGTCACGTCTTTGCGGGAGATCGAACGGCAGCTCCAGCGCGAGGAGCGCTACAACGCGGTCGGCCACCTTGCGGCCGCCATCGCCCACGAGGTCCGCAACCCCCTGGCGAGCCTGTCGGGCGCCGTCCAGCTGCTGAGCCGGGACCGGGACGACGAGCCCCTCCACGAGATCATCCAGCGCGAGGTCGGTCGCATCAACGACCTGGTGACCCAGTTCCTCGAGACCACCCGTCCCGCCGAGCTGACCCGAAGACTCTCCGACCTGGGCCCCCTGGTCTCCGAGGTGGCCGAGACCTTTGCCAAGGACCAGCGCTACCGCGAGGACATCCGGGTGGTCGAGGAGATCGACGACCTGCCACTGTTGGACCTGGACGGCGAGCGGGTGCGCCAGGTCCTGTGGAACCTGCTGCTCAACGCCGCTCAGGCCATGCCCTCGGGCGGCATGATCCATGTCAGCGCGGTGGTGGTGGGGGAGCGCGTGCGCCTGATGGTCGCCGACGAGGGCGTCGGCATCGCCGAAGAAGACCTCCAGCGGGTGTTCGACCCGTTCTACACGACCCGCCAGGGCGGTACGGGTCTGGGCCTGGCGACCGTGGAGCGAGTCGCCCGGGAACACGGCGGCTCGGTGTGGGTGCGGTCCGAGCCCGGTGGGGGCACGGCCATCGCGATCTGGCTACCCGTCCCAGAAGACCCGCCGACCGATGAGCGGCGGCTCGAGGATCTCGATGGCTGACGAACGCATCCTGGTGGTGGACGACGACCTGTCCATGCGGCAGCTGCTCCGGATCCTGCTCGAGCGGGAGGGGTACAGGACCACGCTGGCCAGCACCGGCGAAGAAGCGCGGACGCTGTTCGAGCTGAACCTCTACGACCTGATCCTGACCGACCTCAACCTGCCTGGCCTGAGCGGCATGGACCTGTTGCGAGACGTCCAGGTCCATGGCGACCGCGAGGTCCCGGTGATCCTGATCACCGGCTACGGCACGGCGGCTTCGGCGGTCGAGGCCATGAAGAACGGCGCCGCGGACTACGTGCTCAAGCCCTTCGACAACGATGAGCTGCTGATCAACGTGCGCAAGGCGCTCGGGCTGCGTCGGCTCAAGGAAGAGAACCTCCAGCTCCGCAAGGAGCTCAAGGAGCGGCACTGGTACGGCAACCTGCTCGGCCGATCCTCTGCGATCCAAGAGGTCTACGACATGATCCAGCGGGTCCGTGACACCCGGATCAACTGCATGCTCTTTGGCGAGAGTGGGACCGGCAAGGAGATGGTGGCCCGCTCGATCCACTACTCGGGTGTGCGCCAGAAGCACCCCTTCGTGGCGGTCAACTGCGGCGCCATCCCCGAGACCCTGATCGAGTCCGAGCTCTTCGGCTACAAGAAGGGCGCCTTCACCGGCGCATCCAGGGACAAGGTCGGGTACTTCGCGGCCGCCCATCGCGGCACCCTGTTCATGGACGAGGTGGCGGACATGCCGCTCCACACCCAGGTCAAGGTCCTGCGGGCCATCGCCGAGCGCAAGGTCGTGCCGGTGGGCGGCACCGAGGAAGCGTCGGTCGACGTGCGGCTGATCGCTGCGAGCAACAAGGATCTCCAGGTCGAGGTCGAGGAGGGTCGCTTTCGCGAAGACCTGTACTACAGGCTCAACGTGGTGCGCATCGACCTGCCGCCTCTGCGGGCTCGAGACGGCGACGTGCCCATCCTGGCCAGACACTTCTGCGAGGAGTACTCCGAGGAATACACCAAGGACCTGCGGGGCATCTCGCTGGACGCGATGGCGGTGCTCGAGGCCTGGCACTGGCCGGGCAACATCCGGGAGCTCAAGAACGTTGTCGAGCGGGCGGTGGCCCTGGAGTCCGGCCCCGAGATCACCCCGGCGTCACTGCCCCGGGCGCTGCGAGAGGCCAGCGCCGGCGCGGCCATCGCGACGCGGGACCCTGGCCGTGCGGCCCTGCCCGAGGAAGGCGTCGACCTGGACGCCCTCCTGGGAGAGCTGGAGCGGCGCTACCTGGAGCTGGCCCTGGAGCGCACCGGCGGAAACAAGACCCGGGCGGCGTCGATACTGGGCATGAGCTTCCGGTCGTTCCGCTATCGGCTCGCCAAGTGCGGCATGGACACCGAAGCCTGAAGGTCCACGGGGGGGAGCGTCAGCGCCCTCCTTTGTCCAGCAACCACTCGACCTGGGCCTCCAGAGGGGCGGCGTCGCCGCCAGGCCCCCGCGCCGCCCAGCGCTCGAGCTCGCTCGAGTCACCCCGCCTCAGCGCCGCCGCCGACAGCACGACCGGTGCCAGGCCCGTGGGGTCGGGGAGCGCCTGGCGAGCATGCTGCTCGGCGGGCCCCCAGTCCCCGGTGGCGGCCTCTGCGATCGCCAGCGGTGCCAACAACTCGGGGCTGCCTTCGCACCCCTGGGCGAGCGCCAGCCGACCCATGGCGACGGTCTCGTGGGGGGCGCCCTGGTCCAGGAAGAACCGGGTCGCGGAGTAGCAGCAGTACTGGGCGGGTGGGGATGCGACCGCTCGGGCGAGCCAGCCCGCGGCCTCGGGCTGATCCTCCAGGGTCTTGAACACCCCGCAGGCGCTGCGCGGGGACGGCCCCATGGCCCAGCCCCGAAGCCACAGCGAGCTGGAGTCCTGCCACTGGGACCCCTCGGACATGGCCAGGGCCCCCAGGGCCACGGCCAGGCCCACCCCGACTCGCCGCGACAGCTGCGCGGGCCACACCGCGTGAAGGGCCACCGCCAGTCCGGCCAGCGGCACCGTGAGGTAGCGGTAGGGCATCTGTCCCGTGGCGGCCACGGCGGGCAGGCAAGGCAGCAAGGTGGCGAGGGCCCAAGCCAGGCCCAGCCAGGCCTGGGGCCCACCGCGGCGGGCCAGGGCCGCCGTGCCCAGCACGGCCAGGGCCAGTGGCAGCCAGTGGGGAGAGACGGCGTCCAGGTAAGCGGTGGGCGAGGTCGTCCATGGCGCGGTGAGGATCGCGGCCGAGTGGGTCGACCAGGTCCACAGCGACTCTGGCACCTGCAGCTCGGTGTCCAAGGCCAGGGCCAAGCGCAAGCCGATCCAGGCCACGACTACCCCGCCCAGGGCCGCGTGGCGGCGCCATCCCTGGGTCTTCTCCCCTCGCAGCCAGTCCAGTCCGACCAGCAGGACCGGTGTCGCGATCGCGACCTCCTTGCTGAGCAGAGCGCAGGCGAACAAGGCTGCCCCCCCGGCCAGGCGCGCCGGACCCACGCGCAAGGGGAACAACACGAGCATGGCCCCGACCATCAGGGCCGCCGCCATGCTGTCGTTGCGGGCCGCTGTGAACGCCACGACCTCGTTCTGGAGGGGGTGGAGGGCGTAGACCGCGGCGGCGGGGAAGGCGAGCCATGCACCCGGCCTGAGCCGCTGCAACAGGCGGTGGAGCAGCAGCGCTGCCGCCAGGTGCCAGCCCAGGTTGTGCAGTCGGTGCAGCCATGCCGCGGGCGGGTCGATCAGCGCCCGATCGAGCCACAGCTCTACGAGCATCAGCGGCCGATAGAAGTGCCGATTGGGGTCGACCACCGGCGTGGTCTCCCACAGGGACAGCGTGAAGAAGCTCGGAAGATTCCGCCAGTCCCCGGTGTGGGTGTTCTCCAGCACGAGCAGTGGGTCGTCCCACACGAACTCGCCGCCCAGCTGCCGCGCAAACGCCAGGGACACGAACAGCCCCAGCACGACCCAGGCCGGGAGCCGGGGGATCAGATCTGACACACTGCGTCAGTGTGACGAGAATTGTCACACGAGACGTGCCCAAATTTGTCAGTCGCGGGAGCTCCCAGATGCTCGAACCGCATGTTCAGGCCTTCCGTCGATCTGGCACGGGTCTTGTAATGAAGGCGTGCGTCCACCACCACAAACGGACACCAAACCAGTACAACCTGCCTGGGAGAATCAAATGCTCAAGTCCCTGCGTAAGGGCTTCACGCTTGTGGAGCTCATGATCGTCGTTGCCATCATCGGTATTCTGGCGGCCATCGCTATTCCCAACTTCGTCGAGATGCAGTACCGCGCCAAGCGGGCTGAGGTCCCGGCCAACGTCGATGGCATCAAGACTGCTCAGATGGGCTACGACGCTGCTTTCGATGAGTTCATCAGCTGCACCGACCACCCCGGCGCCGCGGGCATCGGTAAGAAGCAGGTCGACTGGGCCGGCGGCAACTCCGAGTTCCAGAAGCTCGGTTGGTCCCCGGACGGCAAGGTGCGCGGTACCTACAGCGTCACCACCACGACTGCTGGCTCCACCGCCAAGGGCGCGGACTTCACCGTGACCGGTATCTGCGACGTCGACGCTGACGGCAACACCGCCGACTACAGCGCCACCAAGTCGATCAACACCGTCTTCCGCGACAACAACGACACCTACTAGGTTCGCTGTCAAGGTCGACTGACCGGAGTGGGGCGGGTGCGCGAGCATCCGCCCCCTCCTGCGTTTTGGCCCTCCTGACGACTTCCGGTAGACTATTTGCGATGTTGAACGGGACACCAAGGAATCGCAGACCGGGGTTCACGCTCGTGGAGCTGATGATCACCGTCGCCATCGTCGGCCTGCTCGCGTCGATCGGGATTCCTCACTACATCGACATGCAGTACCGGTCCAAGCGGGCCGAGATCGAGTCCAACACCCACGGCATCATGTACGCCGAGGTCGGCTACGAGGCGGCCTACGACTTCTACATCGAGTGCCTGCCCTATCCGACCGGCGTGCCCGGCAAGAAGACCAAGGACTGGAAGGGTGGCAGCGCCGAGTTCAAGGAGCTCGGCTGGTACCCCGATGGCGCAGTGCGGGGGCAGTACTCCGTCACGACCGTGCCGGGCCCCAAGAGCGACATGGACTTCAACGCCATCGGCAACTCCGACATCGACGGCGACACCAACTACGCCAAGTTCACGGCGACCAAGAGCGTCAAGGCCATCATGATCACCGGGGCCGACACCTACTGATTTGAGTCAGGCACCGTCAGAATCCGGCCTGGACCTGGAACGCAGCGCCCGCGTGGGCGCCTTGGCGCTGTTCGTCGTCGTGGCACTACTCTACGGGGCGCTGGCACTTGCGGAATTCGTGTGGGACGACATCCCGCTGATCGTCCAGAACCGGATCACCGGGGACTGGCACAACCTGCCCCGATTCTTCAGCGAGGACCTGTGGCTGTCGAGCGGCGTCAGTGGCCACGAGAGCGGCTACTATCGGCCGCTGATGCTGGTCAGCCTGGCCGTGGATCGGTCCCTGTGGGGCCTGTCGGCCGCGGGTCATCACCTGCACTCCGTGGCCTGGCACCTGGCAGCTGGCGGGATGCTGCTGGCCTTGCTGCGACGGCTGGTCTCGCCGCTGCCAGCCCTGGTCGGCGCGGCGGTGTTCCTGCTCCATCCGCTCCAGAGCGAAGCGGTGGCCTGGGTCGCGAGCCGCAACGACCCCATGGTGACCACCTTCACCCTGGCGTCGGTGCTGGTGCTCTTGCCCAGGGACTGTGGCCCGCGTCGGCTTGCGCTGGGCGGTGTGCTGGTGCTCGCCGCGACCCTCTCCAAGGAGTCCGGCATCCTGGCCCCGGTCCTGCTGGTGCTGCTCGACCTGGCCCGGTGGCACCGGTTGGGATCCTTGCGGCGCTACGTGGCCGCTGGGTTGGCGCTGGCGATCTGGTTCGCCATGCGCCAAGCGGCCGGCGTCTATGTGTCGGACCTGCCGGACCCCGGGGGCGTCGAGATGCTCCTGGCCCGGAGCCACCTGGTGCTGGCCAGCTACGGTCAGCTCCTGGTGTGGCCCACCCCCTTGAGCACCGGGCGGACCCTGGAGCTGCTGCGCGATCCGCCGCTCCAGGTGGCGCTGGGCCTAGCCACCGCGGGGCTGCTCGTGTTCGTCCAGCTCCGGCGAGGCAGGGGGCTGGGCGCAGCGGGCGTCGCCTTCACCCTGCTCGCGGTGGCGCCGTCGCTGGTGGCGATCGCAGGCAAGGGGCAGCTCGGCGAGCGCTACCTGTACCTGCCGATGGTTGGGCTGGCGCTGGGGCTCGCAGCCGCGCTGCCAGCCCGAGGTCGCATCTACGCCTTGACCTTGCCGGTCGCGATCGGGTGGGTGGCGGTGCTCCACGACCGCCTGCCGGACTGGCAGAACGCCCTGGAGCTCTGGGGGGCCGCGGCCCACGACACGCCCAATGGCTACGCGTTCACCGGCTACGCCCACGAGCTCAACCGCGCGGGTAGACCGGACGAGGCCCAGGAGTGGTTCCTCAAAGCCATCGAGGATCCGCCGCCGATGGAAGACGCCTGCGCCAACGTCTTGCGGGGCCCCATGGGCCGCGGCCAGCCCCAGGTAGCGCTTGCAAACGCCCGGACCCTGAAGGGCAAGGGCTGCGCGGCCACGCCGGCCTTCATGGGGGTGCTGGCCGAGGTCCTGGCGCGCAACTGCCTGTGGGAGGAGGTCCGGGATGTGGTGCCTCGGGCCCACGGGGATCCAGCGGCCCGCAGCCTGGTGCTCATGGGCGCCCTGGCCCTCCAGGACGACCAGCCTGACGCCATGCTGCAGCTCGGGCTCCAGCTCCCGGAAGGGCCAGAGGAGTACCGTCGCAGAGTGCAGGAAGCCCTGGACGAAGGGTGCCGCGGCGACGTGGTCGCGCCCTGAGTTACGTCCTCCTCGATGGGCACACGTCGTGCAGCGCTGGTCGTCCTGGGGCTCGGGGTGGCCGTCGCGGGGGCCGCCGTGGCCCACTTCGGCCACGTGCGCAACGACGCCGTGCGCCACGAGACCAGTGCGGCCGTCGAGCTCCTGATGGTGCCCAGCGGCGAGGCCCTCGACGTAGGGTCCCTGGGCTACGCCGTGCACCTGGCCGACCTGATGTGGGTGCGCAGCGTGTTGATGTTCGGCGAACGCTTCGCCGAAGAGCCCGACCCCGACTGGCAGCAGTGGCTGGCCCGCATGCTCGACGCGGTGACCGTCCTGGACCCCCAGTGGCGCACTCCGTACTTCTATGGCGGCTCCATGCTGCGGGTCACCGGCGACGTCGACGCGTCCACGGCCCTGTTCGAGAAGGGGCACGCGGCGCTGCCGGACGACTTCTTCTTCCCCTTTGCCATCGGCATGAACTACTACCTGGACAAGGAAGACCCGGTCCAGGCCGCCGAGTGGGTCCAGCGGGCGGCCGGCCTTCCTGGGGCCCCCAAGTGGTACCGGGCTGCCGCACGAGGCTTCCTGATCGAGTCGGCCCAGCGCCAGGTGGCGATCCGCTTCCTGCGGGAAGAGCTCGAGCTGACCACGGACCCCGAGCTGCGCGAGCCCCTCGAGGCCCGCCTGCTCGGGCTGATGCACGAGGAGATGGTCGACAAGTTCGACGGGCTCATCGCCACGTTCCAGGAGCTGCACGGCCGTCCGCCCGCAGAGCCCCGCGAGCTCCTCCAGGTCACCGATCTGCCGGACCTGCCCCCGGATCCCTTGGGCGGCACCTGGACCGTCGACGTCGATGGTCGGATCCGCTCGACCGTCGACGTCGAAGACCTGACCCGCCGAGCCCGGGATCGGGAGCGCCAGATGCTCCTGACGCACAAGCTGCGGTTCTAAGCCTTGCTCGACGCCGTCCTGGGCTTGGGCGCCAGCCTGGGGGGCCGACGCGCGAACCTGGCGCTCGCCGTGCGCCTGCTGGACGCCGATCCCCGCAGCCGCGTGACCCGAACGTCTCGGATCCTGGAGACAGCCGCTGTGGGCGGGGTCGCCCGGGGCCCATTCCTGAACGCCGCCGTGCGGGTCGACTTCAGGGGTTCGGTGGGGGAGCTCCTGGGGCTCTGCCAGGACGTGGAGCGGCGCCTGGGTCGCCAGCGTGCACCCCGCTGGGCCGATCGTGCCATCGACGTGGACGTGTTGTGGATCGCCGGCCGGCGCGTGAGGCTACCCGAGCTCCAGGTCCCCCACCCCCGGCTCCAGGACCGCCCCTTCGCCCTGGGGCCGCTACAAGACGTGGCTCCCGGCGCACGCTGTGCCCACAGCGGCCGCTCCCTGTTCGCTGACACACGTCAAGAGGTCGTGCCCCACGCGGTCGGAGTGCTTGCCGGCCCCGTGGCAGGGGTGTACAGGGGGCTCCCTTCGCGGACCCCCCTTCGCGCCGGAGGCGCCATGAAGTTCTTCCTCGACACCGCGAACCTGGACCAGGTTCGGGAGATCGCTGCCTGGGGCATCCTGGACGGTGTCACCACCAACCCGTCCTTGATCGCCAAGGAGGGCGGAGACTTCGTCGAGACGGTCGCCGAGATCTGCACGATCGTGAACGGCCCGGTCTCGGCCGAGGTGGTCGCCGAGAACCCCGACGACATGGTCACCCAGGGCCGGCTGCTGGCACGGATCAGCGACCACGTGGTGGTCAAGGTCCCCCTGACCGTGGCCGGCATCACCGCCACCGCGCGGCTGTCCGCCGAAGGCATCCGGACCAACGTGACCCTGTGCTTCCAGGCCAACCAGGCCCTCATCGCAGCCAAGGCCGGGGCCACCTACATCTCGCCGTTCATCGGGCGGGTCGACGACATCTCCACCGAGGGCATGCAGCTGATCGAGGAGATCGTCTCGATCTATGCGAACTTCCCCGAGCTCGACACCCAGGTGCTGGCGGCGTCCATCCGCCACCCTCTGCACGTGTCCCAGTCAGCGCTGGCCGGGGCAGACGTGGCGACGATCCCGTACCCCGTCATGAAGAAGCTGCTGAACCACCCCCTCACCGACAGCGGCAACACCAAGTTCACCGCGGACTGGGCCAGCGTGCCGGACTCGGACATCGTCGGCCAGGTCCAGCGCTACCTCGACAAGACCGGTCGGTAGGGCGTTGACGTCAGCCCCCAAGCGAGCCGACAAGCGTCGCGCGATCCGCGAGGCGGCGACCGAGGTCTTCGCCGAGAAGGGCTTCCACCAGGCCCGGGTGAGCGACATCGCGCGCCAGGCGGGCGTGGCAGACGGCACCATCTACCTGTACTTCCGCAACAAGGAAGACCTGCTCCTCAACATCTTCGAGGACGCCATGGAGCGGCTGGCCACCGAGCTCGCCGAGGCCCTGGACGGCGTCGAGGATCCCCTGGAGCGGATCCGCGTCTTCGCCCGCAACCACTTCAGCCAGGTCCGGGATCACCGGGCTCTGGCCGAGGTGATGCAGGTCGAGATCCGACAGTCCAAGAAGTTCCTGCACGACTACCGCCCTGAGAGCCTGTGGCGCTACCTGGGCCTGTTCGCAGAGATCCTGCGGGACGGCAAGGGCACCGGCGTCATCCGCGAAGACGTGGACCCCTTCATCCACATGTGGTCTTTCTTCGGTTCCCTGGACGAGCTCGGCATGCAGTGGGTGCTCTCGGCTCGCCGGGGCAAGGACCTCTTCAACCTCGAGACCGCCGCCGAACAGATCGCCTCGGTGTTCATCCGCGGCGTGACGGTGTCGACCCGATGAACCCCCTCTCAACCCCTTCCCTGGAGGAAGCGTGAAGATCGGTGTCTGCCTGAAGCAGGTTCCGGCCACGGACAGCGCCATCAAGATCAACGCCGATGCGACTGGCATCGTGACCGATGACGTGAAGTGGATCGTGAACCCCTACGACGAATTCGCCCTGGAGGCCGCTCTGCAGCTCAAGGAGGCCGGCCAGGCCTCAGAGGTCGTGGTGCTCAGCATGGGCGCCGCCGACTCCGAGGCCCGCATCAAGGACGGCCTGGCCCGCGGTGCCGGCTCGGCCGTGCGGCTGCACGATGACGCCTTCGCCGGCTCGGACTCCCTGGGCATCGCCCGGGTGATCGCCGCCGCCTGCAAGAAGGCCGAGATCGGCCTGCTCCTGTGTGGCCGCCAGGCCATCGACACCGACAATTGGCAGGTGCCGGCCATGGTCGCCGAGCTGCTGGGCTGGGGCCAGGTGAGCGCCATCTCGACCCTGGCGCTCGAGGGTGAGACCGTCACGGCGACGCGGGCCGCGGGCAGCGGCAGCAGCCACCTGGTCCAGACCCGGGTGCCGGCCGTCTTGACCTGTGACAAGGGCCTCAACACGCCGCGCTTCGCCACGCTCAAGGGCATCATGATGGCCAAGCGCAAGAAGATCGCCTGCTGGGGCGCCGCAGACCTGGGGCTCGACGGTGGCGTCGGTGCAGCAGGCGCCCACGTGACGGTGAGCGGGTACGCCCCGCCGGCCGCCCGGCCCGCGGGCCGTGTGATCGACGGGGACAGCCCCGCGGCCAAGGCCCAGGAGCTCGTCCGCCTGCTGCGCGAGGAGGCCAAGGTCATCTGACCTGGCCCTGCGCGACCCCCCAACTCTCTCACCTCCAGGAGGTCCCCCATGGGATCCGGAATCCTCGTCTTCGCTGAGTCCGACGGCGGCCAGGTCAAGAAGACCGCCTTCGAGCTCCTCACCAAGGCCCGCGAGCTCGCGGGCGCACTGGGCGGCGGCGTCAGCGCCGTCCTGATCGGCGGCGGCGACACCGCCGGCCTCGCGGCCCATGGCGCGGACACGGTCTACACCGTGGCCGGCGACGCCTATGGCAACTACACCACCGGTGCCTTCACCCGGGCGCTCCAGACCGTGATCGGCCAGGCCGACCCCGCGGTGGTCCTGGGTGCTGCGTCGCCGGTCGGCAAGGACCTGCTGCCCCGTCTGGCGGCTCGACTGGACGCTGGACTCGGCACCGAATGCACGGCACTCGACGTCGTGGACGGCCAGCTGGTGGGAACCCGGCCCGTGTACGCGGGCAAGGCCACCGTGACGGTGACCATCTCCAGCAGCCCGGCGGTCTATTCGGTCCGGCCCAACAGCTTCTCCATCTCGGCCGGAGCCGGCGCCGGCTCGGTGGTGGCCGTCGACGTCGCTCTGGGGGCAGACGACGTGCTGACCCAGGTGGTCGAGGTCAAGGCCAGCAGCTCCGCCGTGGCGGATCTGACCGAAGCCGAGCGCATCGTGAGCGGCGGTCGCTCGCTCAAGTCCGAGGAGAACTTCCAGAGGGTGATCGTGCCCCTGGCCCAGTCCCTCGGTGCCACGCCGGGCGCCTCTCGCGCCGCGGTGGACGCCGGCTATGCCCCTCACTCCTGGCAGGTCGGCCAGACGGGCAAGGTCGTGAACCCCGAGCTCTACATCGCGGCCGGCATCTCCGGGGCCATCCAGCACCTGGCGGGCATGCGCACCTCCAAGGTCATCGTGGCCATCAACAAGGACGCCGAAGCCCCTATCTTCCAGCACGCCAGCTACGGCATCGTGGACGACCTCTTCGACGTCTGTCCCGCGCTGACCGAGGCCTTCGGAGCGGCGTTGGGCGACTGAGGAACCTCGGGGGTTATGCTCGGGGCCCCCCTGCGCACGCCCATGTCTTCCACCCAACCCGCCGGGCCTGTCACCGCCGACCAGGCACGTCTCCTGGAGCGGGCCGTCGTGCGCCTGGAGGCGTCGGCCGAACCCAGGATGCTGGTCCGGCTGGTCGAGAAGTGGGCCGAGCTCGGCCACCCGCCTGCCCGGGTGCGCCTCAGCCAGGCCAGGGCCTTCCTGCACCTGCGTCTGATGGATCGGGCCTGGGTGCGCCTGCGCGAGGTCGGCGACAACCTGGGCGACGACCCCGAAGTGCTCGCCCTGACCGCCGAGATGTTCGTCGAGCGGGGCTGGCCCGTGCGCGCCCGCAAGGCTGTGGGCAGCGCCCTGGCCCAGGACCCGTCGAATCCCCGCCTGCACGACCTGTTGCGGCGGGCCCACCAGCCCCCCGTCCAGCCGCCGTCCAACGCCCGCGAGCTCGAGCGGACCGGCACGCCACCAGAGCTCTTGCGTCTCGCTGAGCGCTTCCTGTGCGCCGGCTCCTTCCTGCGCGCCCGGAGCATCCTGGAGAAGCTGCGGCGACAGCGTGGGCCCTGGAGCGGCCGGGTCGAGGACCTGTTGTGGGGCCTGGAGGGCGACTTCACGTCGGGCGTCGATGACCCGGTGGCCGTGGCCCAGGCGCTGTTGTCCACGTCGCCCCTGGCCGAGGTCGGGGACATGACCGACCACTCCGAGGTCACAGCCCACGGCGACGCGTCCGTTCCGGACCACGAAGACGTGGCGTTCCCGTCGCTGTTTCGGCGGGTAGACGACGACAGCACCGACGCCGCCGACTTCACGGGCGAGGTGACCCGGATCTCTCGGATGGCGGCGCCGACCGAAGCCCAGGCCGTGGTCCCCGGCGACGACACGGACTCCGGCGCCTGGAGCGAGGACGTCCCCATGGACACCCAGATCCAGGTGGTCGTGAACAAGGACGGCGGGGGTCCGCTCCACCACCGCAAGGACGAGACCGACGACAGCTACGACCTCAAGAAGTCGCTCAACCTGCGCGAGTACCAGAATCAGATGGGCATGGGGGATCTGGGGGCCGATCTGGCGGCTCCGGACATGCCCACGGCGGACAGCGATCTAGCGGACTACCTCCAGGACGACTCGGAGTTCCTGGAAGAAGAGGACGACGACCTGATCGTCATGACCCGGCGCGAGGCCGATCCGTCGGAGCTGCCCGACGAGCTGGACATCCCGTCGGGGCCGATCGAGGTGATCGAGCGTCCTCTGGGGCCGCCCCCCCGGCCGGTGCCCGAGCCAAGCCCTCCGCCGGCCCAGGCACCCCGGAGCTCCCCTGCGCGGCGTCGCGCTCGCAGTCCGGGGTTGGCGAAGCTGGCCGGGGGCAACCTGCTCGTCGTGGCTGGGGCTGGCCTGCTCTGCCTGGTCCTGCTGGTCTTCCTGGGCACCAGGCTCTACGGTTCTTGGGTCGCGAGCAGCGTGTGGGCGGACACCGCCACCGTCCTCGCCCAGGGCAGCTACAAGGACCTGCTCCAGGAAGAAGGGCGGCTCGAAGCCCTGCTCAAGTCCGAGGAGCCGCCGCGGGGGACCTACCTGGCCGCCTATGCCGTGCTGGAGCTGGTGCTCTATGGCGAGTTCACCGGAGGAGAGCCGCGCCTGACCGCCGCCCAGGAGACCACCGTCGAGGCGGTCGAGCACGGCGCTCGCGGCGAGCTGGTGGCCCTGGCGGCGGCGTGGCGTGCCCACTTGCTCGGCGACGACACCGCCGCCCGGGGCCTGCTCGATCAGCTCGATGACTCCGAGCCCGAGGTCAGCTACCTGCGCTCCCTGGTGGCCCTGGAGAGCGGCCACTTCGACGACGCGGTCGATGCCGCGCGGCGGGCGACCGAGTCGTCTTCGGGCAGTGCCCGCTACCTGCTCGGACTGGCTCGGGCTTGTCAGAAAGTGGGAGACAAGGCCTGTGTCGACGGCGCCTTCGCTCGGGCTGCCCAGGCCGGCCCGACCCACGCCGCGGTCCGGCTGGCTTCGGTGAGCTTCGGAGGGGGCGATCGCCAGGCCCAGCTGGGTTCCCTGGAGCGGTTCCTGGACGACTCCGGGCGGCTGGCGCCTCGTCTCCAGGGCCGCGCCCACGCACGGAGTGCCGAGCTGTTGCAGGCCGAGGACCCCGCCGGTGCAGGCCTGGCCCTGCGCCTGGCGCTGGCGGCCGACCCGGACAACCCACAGCTGCTGTACCGGGTGGCGGCCGTCCGCTTGGCGGCCAACCAGCCCCAGGCGGCGATCCGAGAGCTGGGTCGATGTCTGTCGCTGCGACCCCTCGACATCGGCTGCCACGCCGGGCTGGTCCAGGCCCGGCTGGAGCTGGATCGGGTCGACGAGGCCGAGGCCGGGATCGTGGCGATGCCCGACGCCCTCCAGCGTCTCCCACGGACCCACCTGATGCGGGCGTGGACTGCGGCCACCGGACGCGACGCTGCCGAGCAGGCCCGGGAGCACCTGGACGCCTACCTGGCGGCCGGCGGCGCCGAAGACGGCGAGGTCATGTTCCTGCGGGGCCTGGCCTTGGCGCTCGGCGACGACGTCAGCTCGGCGGTGGCACAGCTCGAGGCAGCTGCGGCTCGGCTGGCCCAGGACGCCGATCCGCTGCTCCAGCGCCTGGCGCCGAGGGCCCTCGCCGTGGCGGCGCTGGTGGCCGGACCGGTCGACGGACGGCGCCTGGCGGTCCAGGCACTCCGTGCCGGGTCCGAGGACGCCTGGGTGCACGTGCAGCTCGGTCGCATGGAAGACGCCGGCGGCAACCGCAAGGACGCGGAGCGGCACTACGGGCGTGCGATCGAGCTGGGATCAGACCTGGCTCTGGCCCACTACCACCGCGGGAATTTCTTCCTCGACGATCCCCGCCGGGGAAAGCGGCAGGAGACTTGGGCTTCATGGCGTCGCTACCTGGCTCTGGACCCCACAGGTCCTCGGGCCGAGCGGGCGTCCCGCCACCTGGGGTATCGCTGAGCAAAGCCCCGGTCGCCCCGAGTTCTGGCCCGTTGGCCACCGTCCTCGGCGACGTCGTGGAGAAACCGCAAAGGGCTTGTGTGGCCCGGTTGCCAACCTTCCGCCCATGTGGATATGGTGCGCCGCCCCGCCACGGGAAGACCGCCCGGCCAAACCCCATTCCTCGGCCGGAACCCCTCGGAGACGACACATGCGCCTTGACAAGCTGACCATTCTGCCACTGTTCCTCGGCGGCATCGCCCTGGGCCTCACCGCCTGCGGCGACGACACCACCACGGGCACCGACACCGGCTGGGCCGATGCCGACACCGACTCGGACGCCGACAGCGACACCGACGCGGACGGCGACAGCGACAGCGACACCGACACGGACACCGACACCGACACCGACACGGATGCCGACTTCTTCGACACCTACGCGGTCGGCTTCAGCTTCTACACCGGCTACCACGACGACGAGCTGACCTCGGTGTACTTCAGCGGCTCCGAGCAGCCCCCGCTGGTCGAGGTCGTCTTCTACGAGGAGAAGTACTTCGACGCCGGCGACGACCGCTACACCTGCTACTGGATCGGGACCCCGAACCTGAACGGTCTGGACAGCCTGGAGCTCGGCGACAACCTGTGGCTCGGCTGGGACATCTCCCTGCAGCTGCCCAGCACCGACTACACCGACTGCACCGACTTCGACTCCGAGCTCTGGGGCTCCGAGGACCCCACCGCAGTGCTCGAGGCCCTGCCCTTCGGCATGGGCTGGGGCCCGACGTCCGACGACTTCTACACCGAGGTCCACGACTACCTGATCAGCGCGGGCTGGTCCGAGACGGACTGGAACGACTACATGGGCCCCTACATGTACTCGCACTACCTGGGCTTCTGGGATGACTCGGCGGGTGGCCTGGTCGGTCTCGAGGCCGGCATCGGCCGGACCCTGATCACCGACGACGCCTACGAGGTCGTCTACGACTCCGATGGCTACGCCAGCTACCTGGAGCTCGACGGCGCCGGCATGCCCTACGGCTACTCCTTCAACATCCCGTGGTCCCTCTGGTACGCCGAGCAGCTCCTGCTCCAGTAGACCGGGTTTCGACGGACAGTCTCGGCCGCCCTTCGATGCACTCGGGGGGCGGCCGGCTGCCTCTGAGGCTGATCTGATGACGCTCTGGATCCTCCTGACCGCCTGTAGCGGCACCCCCGACGACGGCTCGCCGGCGTGGGCCCTGAACACCGCCACGGTGACCCCGGCCGAGGACGGCCTGACCGGCGCCCACACGTGGAGCTTCTACAGCAGCACCTGGGAGACCAGCCAGTCCGACGACGAGCTGGTGTGCGAGATCGTCCAGGAGCTCACCGGGTCGGTGGTCGGCGCGATGACCGGGTGCCCCAGCTGCACCGCGACCTACGATGTGTCCTTTGTCGAGGTCGTCAGCGACTGCTCCGACGGGCTGTCCGCCGATCCGGGCCTCGAGGCCTTGCTCGGCTTCGCTTTTGGTCCCGTGCCGGACAACGTCGCCGACGACGATCCCCACCCGGACGTGTCCGCCGGTTGGTACCTGACCCTGGACGACACCGTCATGGAAGGCCACGGCTTCGCCTACCCCTCGGCCCTGGACCGGGACGAAGAGGTCAGCTTCAGCGGGTGGATCGTCGGCGAGACCTACACGCTCTCGCCGGCCTATGCCTGGCAGCTCTGAGCCTCGGTGATCGGACTCTGGCTGTGGGCTTGTACCGGGGCCTCTACGGGGCTGGACAGCGGGATCCCGGGCGACACGTCCGTCGACACCAACCCGGACGGCACCTGGTTCGACACCTATGCGGTGGGCTGGGACCTCTCCGCCGGGGCCGACGGGGACGGACTGCGGGCCGCGGTGGTCTCGGGCCTGTCCCAGGAACCGCTGTTGGAGGTCACCTTCTACGCCGAGGCCTGGTTCTCGACCCAGCTCGACGAGCACCGCTGTTCCTGGTTGGGCCAGGTCACGTCCCAGCAGAGCGACGGTCTGGGACTCGGCTCGGCGTTGTGGGTCGGGTGGTCTGTGGGCCTGAGCCTGGTCGAGACCGACTGTGCGGGCTTCAGCCCGATTCGCTGGGGCAGCGAGACCCCGACCGAGGTCCTGGAGGCGACGCCTCTGGGGATCGGCTTCGGCCCCAGCAGCCAGGCCTTCGAGGACGAGCTCCACGACGCCCTGACCCAGAGTGGCTGGTCCGAGTCAGACTGGGAGGCGTCGTTCGGACCGTTTCTGTACAGCACCTGGTTCGCTGCGCCCGACGGCGACGGCGCGTGGGCGGCGGCCGAGATCAACATGACGCGGACCTACCAAGTCGACGATCAGTGGGCCGTGCTCCTGGATGACGGGGGAGCCTCGGTGCCTGTGCCCGTCGAAGATGGCCTGCCCGCTGGGTACGTGCGGAGCCAGTCGTGGAAGCTCTATGACGCGCGGGCCTGGTTCCCTGTGGTCGGCAGGTGAGTGCGGCATCGGCTATGCTGAGGGCCCGGGCAGGGGCAGGAGGGCGTGTGTCTCGCCACCTGGCAGTCACCTTGAGCGCCGCAGTCCTGATGAGCGGCTGCATGAACGACTCCTCACTCAACGTGCGGGCGGACACCGCAGGTGCGCCCGCGTCTGGCGACACTGGCTCGGAGACCGATGCGACCACGGCCGACTCTGCCACGCCGCCTGCGGATCCGGAGTGGTACCGCCTGGACGCCACCCTCACGCTCGAGGAGGGCCTGCTTCTCGGCTCCGCCGTGACGCTGGAGTTCCTGGATCGCGACCTGCACGTCCTGACGGACTGTGGGGAGACCCGCGAGACCCTGGGCGTGGTGGCGTCGGTCGAGACGCCGGACCCGAGCATCTTCCACTGGTGGCAGATCGCGCTGGGGGACTCGGCCGCCGCGTGCGACGGGACCGACACCCTGCCGTCCGAGCTCTTCCTGGGCCTCGGCCAGCTCCACCCCGAGGTCGAGGCCCAGCTGCTGTCCCTGGGCCTGGACCAGGTCGCGGGGTCGCTGTACGGCGCGTACGTGATGCTCGATCCCGACCAGGCCCAGCTCGACGCCCAGGACCAGCTGGCCCTGGCCTATGGCTACGCCGGCACCCTCGAAGACCTGGCTGGGGAGACCACGGCCCGCAGCGCTGCCCCACTGCCCGACGGCGACTATGCGGTCAGCGGGGTCTACCTGTTGCCGTTGGGTGCGACCGACTGATCACCAGTTCAGGGTCGCCTGGCCCGAGAAGCCGGCGCTGGCGAAGACGCGGCCGGTCTGCTCGCAGTAGTGCCAGTCCGTGTCGACCCCCGAGATCGTGTCCTGGGTCGGCTCCTCGTTGCAGTAGGGGAGCACGCCGCCTTCGCTGTCGGTGAGGAAGTTGCCCGGCAGGCCCCCCACGAAGAGTCGGGCCATGACCTCGCCGTCTCCGTCTCCGTCCAGGTCGTAGTGGTTGTGCTGGAATTCGACGATCGTGGGCCAGCTGCGGTGGGTGGCACCGTTGTCGGCCATCGTCTCGTGGGCGGCCTTGAGGGCCGTGCGGAGGTCGCCCAGGGCGATGCGCGTGCGGTTGCGTTCTTCTTCGGTCGGGATCCGGTCGCCGCTGGGGGGCGGGGCCGATGCGCTGGCCGTCGGAGGGGGCTTCAGTGCGATCCACAGTCCGGCAGCGGCCCCGCCAAGGCCAACGAGCACCGCACCCAGGCTCAAGACCTGGGCCAGTCGGAGGGTCGCCAGGGGACTCCCCCGGTCGGGCAGGCGGCGGGCCAGGCGCGTGACTCGCGGGCCCCCAAACCAGGCGCCATCGGCCAACAGGCGGCGTCGGGCAGCGGCGTCCAGGCCGCGGGCACCGCCGAAGTCCGCGCCATCCACCCTGGCTCCCCGCAGGCTGCCTGCCGCAAAGGTCGCCCCGCGAAAGCGGGAGCCCCGCAGATCGGCCCCCGCCAGGTCACAGTCCACCAGGTGGGCGTCGCTGAAGTCGCAGCCGACGGCGCGAGCCAGGTGCACCCGCACCAAGCGAGCCCTGGTCAGGTCACACAGCTGGAGCGCCCCCAGATCCAGGTCGGTCAGGGTGGCGCCGGGCAGGGCACAGCACACCAGCTCAGCCTCGGGACCGGCGCCGCCTGACCACTGGACTTCGCTCAGGTCGCAGCCCAGGATCCGCGCACCGGGTCCCAGTTGGGGCGCGACCAGGATCGCCCCTCGCAAGGAGCTGAGCTCGCAGCGCCCCACCAGGTGCGGTCGCTCCAGGCGGGCGCCATCGTAGGAGCACCGGATGGCCCCTTCGACCGGGACACCACCCTGAACCGGGCCGGGGTCGCACACCTCTTCCAGCACCACGCCTTGGGCGCCTCGGCGGCGACGGGCCTGGCCGCTGGCGCCCAGGTGCAGGCCCCACTCCGGATGGAGCAGCCCGAGCAGGCGATGGACCACGGCGGGGACTGCACGCATCAGCTTGCAACGGTACCACCCGGCTCGCGCTGGGCCGGTGGCCGTGCGGACGCCCGGTGGGCTGGCTACGTCCAGGGGCCGGAGCGCCCATGGCCGACCTGACCAATGACTTCACCTGGAGCTACAGCCGTCACGGCCTGTTCGCGGAGTGCAAGCGGAAGTACTGGCTGAACCACTACGGCTTCTGGGGTGGGTGGGATCGCCAGGGTGCCCCGGAGCGCGTGAGGGAGCTCTACATCCAGAAGAACCTGGCGACCGTGCCCATGTGGGTCGGCACCGTCGTGCACGACGCCGCAGAGGCCTGCCTGAAGGCCCTGATCCAGCGGCGCGTGCCCCAGCGCGAGCGGGTGGTGGCCCAGGCCTTGGCGCGGGCCCGGCGCAACATCCAGGAGTCGCGGGAAGGAGCGTGGCGCTGGGACCCCAAGCGCAAGGGCGCGTTCCAGCGTCACTACTATGGGCTCGACGAGCAGCCCCAGGAGCTCGACGACGCGCTGGAAACGATCCGGGCCCAGGTGGAGAACCTGTTGGACAGCCGGATCTACCGCCAGATGGCGCGCTTCCCGGAGCGCATCCTCCAGGTCGAGGAGCTGCTGCAGATCGACGTGGCGGGCGTGCCGGTGTGGGTCAAGCTGGACGGGCTGATGCGGGGCAAGGACGGGGGCGTCGTGGTCGTGGACTGGAAGACCGGCCGCTTCCATGCCGACGCTTCGGTCGATCGTCAGCTGGGCGTCTACGGGCTCTACGCGCTGCAGCGCTGGGTCGCGTCGCCGGAGCTGATCAAGGCGATGCACGTCAACCTGCGGGAGGGCAAGTGGCGGACCTTTGCCCTGGACCAGGATCACCTGGACGACACAGCGGCGTTCATCACGGCGTCGGCCGACGGGATGAAGGCGCTGCTCCAGGACATCGACGAGAACACAGCCCTGGAGGAGGACTTCCCCATGCTCGACGAGGGGGATCGCCGGTGCGGCCGATGTCGCTTCCGCAGGGACTGTCAGAGGGAGTGAGGACCCCTTTTATGAGGGCCCGGACAAAAAATGGTCTCCGCGGTGGTCATATGTTCAGTGTAAGACCTGCACAGAGGCCTCCATGGTTCCCCGCCGATCCCCCCACACCCCCACCGCCATCCCTCACCTGGTCCCCCTGGAGCGCTCCCCTTGGGACGACGGCGCCGCCTTTGGCGTGCGCGACGGAGGCGTCGCTGGCGACCTGGTCCTCCACGGCGGAGACGTGCTTCTGACCGGCGGCGACGCTGCCCGGCGCGATGCCTGTGTCCTGGTGCCACGCCGCATGGGCCGCCCCAAGGTGGGCCGCGTCACCGCCACCGGTGGACTGGTGGCCGAGCCGATGGGCGTGCCCTGCCACCCGGGCCGCTGGAGCCCCTCGGGTCGCCTCCTGGTGGTCGTGCGCTCGCGGCCCCGCCGGACCCCCCTGGTCATGCAGTTCCCCGGGGTGGTGCCCTCGGGTCGCCGCTACCTGGCGATCGAGCTGCCGGCAGACCCGGCCGCGCTCACCTTGATCAGCCGCCGCCTGCCCGAGCTCGATCCGGCCACGGGCGTGGCCCCCGTGCCGAGCGACGACCACGCCGAGCGGCTGCTGGCCGACCTGCGGGATCACTTCGGCCTGCCGCTCAAGGGCGCTGTCGCCGACACGCCGGGGGCGGCTCGGGCCGCCGTGGACCTGGCTGGCCTGGGCGCCCTGGCGCTGGTCATGCCTGGGGCAGACGGGGCCCTGCTGGCCCGGCAGCCCGACCCCACGGACCGGCGTCAGCTGGGCCTGTTCGCAGCGGCCGTCCCCGGCTCCGACCCGATCCTGGGCAGTGCTACCGTCCGCGGGTGAAGCCCGCTGGACTCCGCCCGCTCCTGACCGCCCATCGCCCTCTCGTCGGGGTGCTCCACCTGGCCCCGCTACCGGGGGCCCCGACACCCGGCCCTGGGCTACGCGGTGTCGTGGACCGGGCCCTGGCCGACGCCGAAGCCCTGGCCGAGGGGGGCGCACTGGGCCTCATCGTCGAGAACCTGGGGGACGCCCCCTTTGCGGCCGGTGCGGTCGAGCCCCACGTGGTGGCCAGCCTGAGCCGTGTGGCCAGGGCCGTGGTCGAGCGCTTCGGCACGGACCTGTGCGTCGGGGTCAACGCCTTGCGCAACGACGCGGTCGGCGCACTGGGGGCGGCCGCAGCCGCCGAAGCGGGCTTTGTGCGGGTCAATGTGCACGTTGGCGCCATGGTGACGGACCAGGGTGTCATCCAGGGCCGCGCGCGGGAGACGCTGCTCTACCGTCAGCGGGTCGATCCGGCCTTGGGCATCGTGGCCGACGTGATGGTCAAGCACGCGGTGCCCTTGGGCGATCAGCGACTGGAAGTCGTCGCCCGCGACACCTGGGCGCGGGGCCGCGCAGATGCCCTGATCCTGTCGGGCAGCGGCACGGGCCAGCCCACCTGCCCAGACGACCTGGTGCGGGTGCGCGCGGCCGTGCCCCAGGCCCCCCTGTGGATCGGATCCGGACTGAACCCGGACACAGTGCCCCAGCTGGGGCCGCTGGCCGACGCCGCCATCGTGGGCACGGCGCTGCACGAAGGCGAAAAGCTCGACCGGCCTCTAGACCCAGAGCGGGTCCGTCGGATGGTCGAGCTTTTCGGGGGATGCGGGTAGGGGGATGCGGGCGCTCCCCCCGGGGGGTCAGGAGCAGCCGCTGGTGGCGCCGCAGTTGAAGCACTTGTAGCAGCTGCCCGAGCGGACCATGATGCTGCTGCAGACGTGGCAGGGCGGCGAGTCCGCCTGGCTCACGAACACCTCGTGCTCCCGCTCGGCGGTGGCGGCCGCGTCGAGGATGGCTGCGGGCTTGGGCAGCGCCGGTGGGGCGGTCTGGGTCTCGGCGGTGGCCTCGCGGCTGGCTTCGCCGAAGCGCAGGTCCAGCCAGCGGAAGATGTAGTCGGTGATCGACTTGGCAAAGGGGATCTCGGAGAAGCCGGTGTACCCAGAGGGCTCGAAGCGGCTGTGGGCGAACTTGTCGCACAGCACCTGCAGCGGCACGCCGTACTGGAGGCTCAGGGAGACCGAGGTGGCGAAGCCGTCCAGCAGGCCGCTGATCACCGAGCCTTCCTTGGCCATGACCAGGAAGAGCTCGCCCGGGGTGCCGTCCTCGTAGAGGCCGACGGTGATGTAGCCATCGTGGCCGCCGACGCTGAACTTGTGGGTCATCGCCTGGCGCTCGACGGGCAGCTTGCGCCGCACCGGCCGGTACTCCACGATGGTCTCGACGGTCTTGGCAGGCGCTTCGGTCGAGGCGCCGGTGTTGAGCGGCTGGGTGCGCTTGCAGCCATCCCGGTAGACGGCGATCGCCTTGAGGCCCATGCGCCAGGCCTGGATGTAGGCGTCGGCGATGTCGGCCGGGGTGCAGTCGCTGGGCAGGTTGACCGTCTTGGAGATGGCGCCGGAGAGGAAGGGCTGGACGGCACCCATCATGCGGATGTGGCCCATCGCCTCGATGGTCCGGGAGCCGTTGCGGGCCTGGAAGGCGCAGTCGAAGACGGCCAGGTGCTCCGGCTTGAGGCCCGGCGCACCCTCGATGGTCTCCTGGTCGTCCAGGTGGGCGAGGATGGCCTGGCGCTCGCTCTCGGTGTAGCCCAGCACGGTCAGCGACAGCGGCACGGTCTGGTTGACGATCTTGATCAGGCCGCCGCCGACCAGCTTCTTGTACTTGATGAGCGCGATGTCGGGCTCGACGCCCGTGGTGTCGCAGTCCATCATGAAGCCGATGGTGCCGGTCGGCGCCAGGACCGTGGCCTGGGCGTTGCGGTAGCCGTGGGCACGGCCCAGATCCAGGCAGCTGTCCCAGGTCTGGTGGGCGATGTCGAGAAGGTCGGCGGGGATCAGGGCCTTGGAGAGCTCGTAGGCAGCCTTGCGGTGCTTGCTCATGACCCGCAACATGGGCTTCTCGTTGCGAGCGTAGCCGTTGAACGGGCCCTTGAAGGACGCCAGGCGGGCGGACTGCGCGTAGGCCTCGCCGTGCATGATGGCGGTGATGGCGCCGGCGTAGGCCCGGCCCTCGTCGGAGTCATAGGGCAGGCCCCGGGCCATGAGCAGCGCGCCCAGGTTGGCGTAGCCCAGGCCCAACGGCCGGTAGTCCTCGCTGTTCTTGCCGATGCGCTCGGTGGGGTAGCTCGCGCGGCTGACCATGATCTCCTGGGCCGTGAGCGTCGTGCGGACGGCCTGCCGGAACCGCTCGGCTTGGAAGGTGCCGTCGGCGGAGCGGAACTTCATCAGGTTCAGCGACGCCAGGTTGCAGGCCGAGTCGTCCAGGAACATGTACTCGGAGCACGGGTTGCTGGCGTTGATGCGCTCGGTGTTGATGCAGGTGTGCCAGTCGTTGATCGTGGTGTCGTACTGCATCCCCGGGTCCCCGCAGAGCCAGGCGGCGTCGGAGATCTGGCTCATCAGATCCCGGGCCTTCAGCGTCTCCACGGCGCTGCCGTCGGTGCGCCCGCGGGTGGTCCAGTCGCCGTCGGCCAGCACGGCCTCCATGAAGGCGTCAGAGACGCGGACCGAGTTGTTGGAGTTCTGGAAGAACACGCTGTCGTAGGCGCCGCCGGGCACGTTGAACCCGCCGTCGTAGCCGGCGTCGATCAGGGCCCAGGCCTTCTGCTCCTCGTCGGACTTGCAGTTGATGAACTCCACGATGTCCGGGTGGTCGACGTCCAGGATGACCATCTTGGCCGCCCGCCGGGTCTTGCCACCGGACTTGATGACGCCGGCGAAGGCGTCGAAGCCGCGCATGAAGCTGACGGGGCCAGAGGCCGTGCCGCCGCCGCGCAGGTGCTCGTTGGAGCCCCGGATGACCGAGAGGTTCGTGCCGGTGCCGGAGCCCCACTTGAAGAGCAGGCCCTCGGTGCTGGCCAGACCCAGGATGGACTCCATGGTGTCGTCGACGCCGTTGATGAAGCACGCCGAGCACTGGGGGTGGGTCTCGCTGCCGACGTTGAACCAGACCGGCGAGTTGAAGGCCATGTGCTGGTGCAGGCACAGCCAGGTCAGGTCGTCGTGGAAGGCCTTGGCGGCTGCGTCGTCGGCGAAGTAGCCGTCCTCGATGCCCCAGCCGGTGATGGTGTCGCTCACCCGACTGATGAGCTGGCGCACGGAGCGCTCGCGGGCGTCGGTGCCCAGGTGGCCGCGGAAGTACTTGGACACGACCACGTTGGTGGCGGTCTGGGACCAGCAGGTCGGGACCTCGACGTTGCGCTGCTCGAAGACGTTGTTGCCCGACGCGTCGCCGATCACGGCGTCCCGGAGCTCCCAGGTGACGGTGTCGAAGGGCGCGGTGCCGTCGGGGCAGAAGGCGCGGGTCCACGGCAGGCGCGGCGCGCCGTCGACGCCGGTCTCGGCAGGCCGGCTGGCCTTGGGGGACTTCTTGGCCGTCACAGGGCTCGAGGCAGAGGGCGGGGGCGTGACGGGCGTCGTTTCCATGGGAGCTCCAGCAGGGTCGAGCAGCGGCCGGTGGACATCCGGCCTTCAGGGTCTACAGCACAGCCTCAGCGGGATCGGGCGCGATCCGTCGGCCATGAACAGGACTACTGGACCAGGCGTGACCGGTCAAGACTTTTTGCCACTACATCTTGTGGTCCTAAGGGCCTGGAACCCCTACATATTGTGGTCCATGACGACCTGTGGACAACTCTGTGTGTCAAGAGCTGAATCGGCCCCTCAGGCGGGGTGGCGTGCGGCCGCCCCTGTGGATGGGGCAGTGGATGAACGACCGGTCAACCCCCCCTGCCAGGGGGTTTCCACAGGGCGAATTCTTGTTGTTGGCCGATTGTGGACGACGGCAGTTTCCGCTGGAAGTACGGTGCGTTGTGCGGTTGAATTAAGTGTGGAGTCCAGACGGGACATTGACGGGGAAAGATGGCTTTGAGGTGGCGGCTGAGGGGGGACCTGAAGAGCGTGGACGGGCCTGGGCTGGTCCGTCACCTGCGCAGGTCCCGTGCGCCGGTCCGGGTTCGGGCGGCGCTGGAGCTCGGCCGAAGATCCGAGCCCCAGGCTGTGGAAGCCCTGCGGAGAGTCCTGGGGGACGCCGTGCCGGCCGTGCGCCGTGCCGCGGCACTGGGACTGGGACGAGCCGGTCATCCACAGGACGCCGAAGCCCTGGGGATGGCCTTGCGCCGGGAGCGCACGGTGACCGTCGCCACGGCGCTGGCGGTCGCACAGGTCCGCTGTGGGGTGGCCGCGGCCCAGGTCCAGGCCGAGCTGACCGCCAGGGTCGGCCGCAGCCTCCACACCGCCCGAGGCCCCCGCGAGGTCGACGGCGCCCTCGGGCTGGGGGCCCGGATGGCCGAGCGGGAGCTGGTGTTGGCTCTGTGTCCGGATCAGGCTGGCACGACAGTGGTGGACTGGGACGGCCTGGTCCTGGAGACCGCCGAGTCCCTGCGGCGCCGACAGCTCGCTGCGTTGGATCTGGAAGCCGACAGCGCCGCGGGCCGGCAGGCCGTCGAGGCGCTGTCGGCCCACGGACGGCCAGACGACCTGGCCCGGATCCAGGCCCTGCGGCGAGAGGCCGGGCGCCGGACCGACCACGCCTGTGTCAATGCCCTGGGGCGCCTGGGAGACCCGCGCGCCGCAGCCGAGCTCTTGGACGCGCTGGTGGAGATGGACGTGGACCCTGGACGGGCCTTTGCCCACCGCCGTCTCGGGGCCATCGCACTGGGTCGGTTGGGACTTCCGGGCCTGGCCCCCAAGCTGCAGGCTGCCCTCACGCGAGAGGCGCGGGAGCACGAAGGCCGGCCCGGCGCCGGTCTCGGCATCCAGTTCCCGGTGCGGTCCAACCTGCTGTGGGCCCTGGGAGAGGTGCAGTCCCCGCGCTCAGCAGGGGTCCTGGCGCCGTACCTGGGGGACCTGTCCGGCAGTGCGCTGGGGGGCTTTCACCTGACGGCGATGGGGGCCCTCGTCAAGCTCGGTGACGCCGCGGTCGCACCGACCCTCGCGGTCGGACGGGGGCCCGCGGGGGACGCTGCGCTGAACGCCGTGGGCGTGTTGGCCGGACTGGCGGCGGAGTTCCCCGCGGCGAGCGTCGCCCTGAGGGAGCTGTCCGAGCGACAGGACGGGATCGGAGAGGCCGCCCGCGCGCTGTGCGCCTGACACTGCCTGTGAGCCGATCAGCTGGGCGGGCCGCTGGTCTGGTCGGTGCCACCCACGTCGGAGTCGAAGCCCGAGGACAGCGTCGAGTCCACGCGGACCATGCCGCCTCGGTAGATCCGCACCCAGTACTCGTCGGTCAGATTCTTGAGCAGGGCTTGCTTGTTGACCCAGACCAGCCGGATGTCGCCGTCGGCCTGGAAGTCACTGGCCGGGTTGGCGATCCAGCCCTGGGGGTTGAACACGATGGTGTCGCCGCAGGTACACCAGGACGGGCCTCCCAGAGCGCCCGTGCGGGCGTAGTCCAGGGAGACGTCGCGCTTCTCCTGGCCCGCGTCCTTGGACAGGTCGTAGCTGCTCGCGTCCAGGGTGGACCAGGACGTGCTGTGGAAGTCGCTGTTGCCGACCTCGATCCGGAAGGCGCCGTACCAGTTGCCGTCGTAGGTCGTGGCCGACGCGTCGTAGTCGGCGATGACCACCCGGGTCTCCTTGTTCCGCTCGATGGCCACGATGCGGGCCAGCTGGACCGCGTTGGCCAGGTCGTGGGCGGCGGCCCGGGCCCGGAAGCGCGGGATGAGGTCCCGGGCGCTGTAGATGGCGAGGGCCGACAGGATGCTGATCAAGGCCACCACGAACAGCATCTCGATGAGCGTGAAGCCTTGGCGCATGCGCTGGATGATCATGGGTCCTCGGGGCAGGGTCGAAGGCGCAGGGTGAGCCGCTCCCTGGGAAGTATAGCGTCTGGGACAGTCGATCGGCTGCAGCAGTCGCTTGACGGTGACCCCACGACCCCATAGATCGCCGGGCTCCAGCGGATCCTCGCTGGAACCCCCGCGGCCGGGCCCACGATCCTCCGGATCATCCCCCCGGATCGCATGATTCGAGCACCAAAGGAGCGTGCAATGGCGCGTTATCGTGGACCCCGGCTGAAGAAGTGCCGGGCAGTGGGTACGGTGCTTCCTGGCCTGACGACTGCAGGCGCACTGGAGCGGCCCTACCCGCCCGGTGTGCACGGCCAGCGTCGGCGTGGGAAGCCCTCTGACTACAAGGTTCGTCTGGCGGAGAAGCAAAAGGTCCGCTGGCACTACGGCGTGCTGGAGAAGCAGTTCCGCCGCTACGTCAAGGAAGCGAGCCGCCGCAAGGGCCCGACCGGGCGCATCCTGGTCACCCTGCTGGAGAGCCGCCTGGACAGCGTCGTGTGGCGGCTGGGCCTGGCCGCGACCATTCCCGCGGCCCGCCAGATGGTCGTGCACGGCCACATCACCGTGAACGGCAAGCGGGTCGACCGCCCCAGCTTCGCGGTCAAGCCGAACCAGACCGTCGGCGTGCGCGAGGCGGTCAAGACCAAGCCCTGGATGGTCGAGCGGCTCGAGGCTTCGACCGGTCGCGTCCGGCCGGGCTTCCTGGAGTTCGATCCCGCGAAGGGCGAGGGCCTCTTCACCACCGAGCCGCAGCTCGAGGACCTGCCGTTCCCCGCGAACATGCAGGCGATCGTCGAGTTCTACTCGCAGACGCTGTAGGAGCACCCGATGGCCAAGAAGGACGGCAAGGGCCGCATCATCATCCACCTGGAGTGCACCACCTGCCGCGCCAGTGGGATGCCCGGCGTGTCCCGGTACCACACCAAGAAGAACAAGAAGAACACCCCCCACCGCCTGGAGTTCAAGAAGTACTGTCGCTACGAGCGGAAGCACACGCTCCACAAGGAAATCAAGTAGGGCCACCGCCCGACTCGGACGTTCTTCAAAGGGCCCGGCGACGCCGGGCCCTTCGTGATTAAGGTACGCGCCATGGGCGTCTGGAAGGCACTGGTGGCACCGACCCTGGGAGGCAAGCAGCTCTGGGCCGACGTGTTCGCCCGGGACGGCTTCTGCATCCAGCGCAACGTGTTCGGGGACCACCACCGGCTGCTGGGCCCCGGGGACCGCCGGCTCGCCTGGGGCTCCTTCGACGACTGCCTGGCGGCCTTCGACGCCGCCGAGCGGGAGCCCTGGGCGGATGGTACCCATGTGGTCCTGCTGCTCCACGGCTACCTGCGGGCCAAGGACGCCTTCAAGCCCATGACCCGGGCCCTGAACGACGCGGGCTTCGCCGCAGTGCCCATCAATTACCCGAGCATGTGGCGCGGCCTCGACGCGCACTCAGCCCAGCTCCGCGGCGTGCTCGACGGTCTCCAAGGGCGCTTCACGGTGTCGTTGGTCGGCCACAGCATGGGCGGCCTGATCGCCCGCCAGGTGCTGGCCCAGGAAGGAGCCTGGCGGGAGAACCTGACCCTCAACCGCCTGGTCATGCTGGGCGTACCCAACCAGGGCGCCGAGATGGCCGATCGGCTCAGCGACTGGTGGCTCTACCGCACCCTGGGCGGTCCCGCGTCGACTCAGCTCACCACCTCGGTAGTGCCCGACTTGCCGGCACCGACCGTGCCCTTTGGCAACGTGGCGGGGGTGCGCGGGAACGGCCGCGGCTGGAACCCCCTCATCCCGGGCGAGGACGACGGCATCGTGACCCTGGAGAGCACCCGCATGGACGGGGCCGAGGACACGCTGGTCCTGCCGTGTGTGCACGCCCTGCTCATGCGCCACCACCGGGTGATCGACGCGACGCTGTCCTACCTGCGGACCGGCCGCTTCGAGGCCGCGGTCGGGGACGCCGAGGGGGTCGCGGCGGAAAGCCTGCTAGGGTAGCTCCCCTGGATGCGCCGACTGCTGCTGGTGTTGCTCGCCCTGCTCCTGGTGGGGTGCAGCAAGCGCACGACCCGGATCTACCGGGCACCGACGGTCAAGTCCGTCGGCATCCAAGAGGACGCCCCCTGGCTGACCCGGTTCTTGCGGGGCACGTCGAACTACAACCTGCGGGCGGCGATGGTCCAGCCGACCAGCTCCTTCTGGGCCTACAAGTTCGAGCTGGCCAACCCCCGGGTCGAGCTGGATCTGGCCGAGCTGTACCGCGACGCTTGGCGGCTGGAGCTCTGGTACGCGCACCACGGCTTCTTCGACGCCGAGTTCGTGGCCTGGGACGTGCGGCCGCACCGGACCTACCTGCGGCCGCGCCTCACGCCGTCGGTGGTCGTGATCGGCCGCGTGCACGAAGGGGAGCCGAGCCTGGTGCGCAGCATCGTGCTGGACGGGGTCGACGATGGGCTGCAGCCGATCGTGAACCTGGCCTTGAAGAACGCACCCCTCCAAGAAGGCGCCCGCTTCGACCTGGTGGCCTACGAGTCCACCGCGGACGACATCCGGCGCGCCCTGGCCGCCCGGGCCTATGGCAAGGTCCAGGTGGCCCCCAGCGTGGTCGTGCACCCTACCGAGCTGGCGGTCGACGTCACCTATGCGGTGACCCTGGGGCCAGCGTGTCGCTTCGGACCGATCACCGTGACCGGCCACGAGCATGTGCCCGAGGGGCTGATCCAGGACGAGATCACCCTCCGCGAGGGCGCCAAGTACTCCAGCGACGCCCTGGCAGAGACCCAGATCCGGCTGTTCGGACTGGGGGTGTTCTCGCTGGTCAAGGTCCGTCCCGACCTGGCCCTGGACGGCGACGTGATCCCGGTCGTGATCGAGCTGAGCGAGGCGACCTTTCACGAGATCCGTGTCGGCACCGGCGTGGGCTTCGAGTCCGGCGAGCAGTTGGGCCAGGTCAGCGCCCGGTACACCAACTCCAACGTCAAGTATCGACTGTGGACTTTCGAGGCCGAGGCCGCTGCTGGCTACAAGACCTTCTCCAGCCGCATCGTGCCCGTGCGCGAAGACCTGAGCACCAACAACGCCGGTCTGTTCGCCCTCACCGAAGCGAGCCTGGTGATGCCCCGGTTCCCCCGGCGCAACCTGGAGCCCCGCATCGGGGCCACCGGCGAGGTCGGCCGGGACCAGATCTCCACCTTCCTGCGCGGAGAGCTCGGCCCGGCGCTGACCTGGCGCTTCCGCCCGCGGCACAGCGTGACGGTCGGCTACCACATCGAGCGCTGGACCGGGGTGCTCGACGACGCCATCGAGGACGCCGAGGTCATCAGCGCCGACGTGGATCTGTACAACGCCAAGACCACGTCGGCCGAGGCCTGGTTCCTGGACCAGCTTGGGATCGTGGGGGGCGGCAGCTACAACCTGACCTACTTCGACCTGCAGTACCTGTGGCGCTCGACCAAGGACCTGACCAGCCCGCGCAACGGAGAGTACGTGAGCGTGGGCGCGACCATGGCCGGACTGCCGACGGGGTTCTCCTTCTGGCGGACCCAGGCGGACCTGCGCCTCTACCGGTCGCTCCTGCCGCTGGTGCCCCGGCGCTTCCGCAGCGTTCGCCAGATCCTGGAGCGCTACCGCCCGGTCTTCGCCGCCCGGGTCGGCGGTGGCTACGCCCGCACCTACCACCTGGACTGGGGCCCGCTGGCCGACAACCAGCCCTATGTGCACCCCAACTACCGCTTCACCCTGGGGGGCTCCAACGACGTGCGGGGCTGGGCTTCCAACCAGCTGGGCCCCAAGGCCTGCGCCTTCACGACCGGCCCCGAGGGCGGCAGCCTGGTCCAACCCAAGATCTGCGTGCCGACCGGCGGCGAGCTGTACATGGTGGCCAGCCTGGAGCTTCGCTTCACGGTGGTGGGGGACTTCGGAGTCGCCGTGTTCAACGACTGGGGCATGTCCTGGGTCGATCCGGGCGTGGTCGGTGGGCAGCTCCCGCCGCAGCCGACCGTCGGGGCCGGGCTCCGGTACGCCACGCCCATTGGCCCGATCCGCCTGGACTTCGGCTGGCGCATTCCCATGGGCGCGACCGCCCGCGACGTGGACGACGTGACCTACCGCTTCCCGGACGAGCAGCGCTGGGCCGTGCACTTCGCGCTGACCGAGGCCTTCTAGGTGACCTGGTTCAAGAAGCAGCTCAGTCGGGCAGCGATCGCCGGGGTGGTGCTGCTGCTCCTGGTGCTGATCGCGGCCGAAGGGCTGGTCCTGTGGCTCCAGACGCCCAGTGGCAACCACGCCCTGCGCCGTCTGATCAGCGAACAGGTGACCGGGCTGATGAGTGAGGGGGAGCTGCGGGTGGGCGACCTGTCCACCGACCTGTTCACCCACCTGCGGCTGAGCGACGTGTCGCTGGACGACGGCAGCGGCCGCCCGGTCGTCGCCTTGGACACCCTGACCGTGGACTGGCGGGCCACGGCGCTTTGGAACAAGGACGTGGCGCTGGACCGGGTGGTGCTGCAGGGACCGGTGGTGGACCTGCGCACAGACGAGCAGGGTGAGCTCGACCTGGTGCGGATGTTCCCCAGCGACCCCGACGCCGAGCCCGGTTCGTGGGAGGGCCTGCCGGTGGACATCCTGTTGGGGGAGCTCCAGGTCGAGGACGGGCGGGTGTCCTACAGCGACGGCGAGACCCAGGTGGCCATCGAGGACCTGGCCATCGGGCTGCGAGCGTCGACGGATGGGCGCGACGTGCACGGGGACTCCCTGGTGGTCTCCGGCCAGCTGGGGGCGCCGTTGGCCCTGCCGATCAGCGTGCGCGGCGGCACCCGCTTCACCGACGGCGACCTGGTGGTGGATGGCTTGGTGGCCGCAGTGGGCGAGGACGCGGTGCGGATCGATGGCACCGTGCGCGACCTGGAGGACCCGGACGCCCTGGCTCTGGAGGGGGTCCAGATCCGCGGAGTAGGGCTGGACCTGGACCGGGTCGAGACCTGGGCCGGTGAGCTGGGCCTCAAGGGCACGGTGGACCTGGAGGTCGAGTCCACCGGACCACTGGAGGCCGTCGCGGTGGTGGCACGGATCCGCACCCCCGGGGGGCGCATCGAGGCAGCCGCAGCCCTGGACCTGGCCGCCGAGACCCCCACGTGGACCGCGCGGGTGGACACCCAGGGCTTCGAGTGCGAGGAGCTGGTCGACGCGGTGACCGAGTCGCTCTACTTCAACGCCACCCTGGACGCCCGGGGCACCGGCCTGGCGTTTCCCGACGGCATCGACGCCACCGGTGAGCTGGTGGCCCGGCCGTCGGTGGTCTGGGGCTACCCCCTCGACGACGCCAGCGCGGCCTTGCGCTGGACCGACGGCCAGGGCCTGATCGACGCCTTCGAGGCCAGCATGGGCTGGGGCGCTGCTTCGGGGAGCGGGGTCCTGACCCTCACAGGCACCCAGCTCGACGTCCAGGCGCGGGTGAACGACCTGCAGGGCCTGGCGGTGTTCGGCGTGCCGGACATCGGCGGGGTGGCCAACGCCCAGGGCGAGCTGGGCGTGGACTGGAGCGGCGTCGAGGCCGAGGTCCTGTTCGACGGCACCACCCGGGTCCAACGGGTCGACGTGATGGAGGTGGTCGACGTGGGCCACTACCGGGGCACGGTCACCGCCCAGGTCCTCGGCGCCAGCGTCGAGGTGTCCGGGTCCGGCCGGGCCGAGGGGGTCGACGTCTCAGGGGCTCTGCTGGACGGGGTCGACGTGTCCTGGGGGGCCAGCGTGCGCGAGGACGGGGCGTTCCGGTGGGAGGCCGACCTGGACGGGGGCGCCCTGGACGTGGCGGGCTTCTTGGGGGTCGTGCACGTGTCCGGGACTGCCACGGGCGAGGATGACGGCATCACGGATCCGCAGATCCTGGCCCGGCTGGCGCTGAGCGAGGTCCACCTGGGGGCCATCCGGGGCGACGCCGGGGATCTGGTGGTCGGACTCCAGGGCGACGCGCTGAGGGCCCACCTGCAGCTCGCCGAGGAAGGCGCCGACCGGCTGGCGCTGCGGGCCGAAGGCGACCTGGCGACGGGGCGCTACGAGGTCCCGCGGCTGGAGCTGGTGCCGCCGGACGCCGCCCCCTGGGTCAACCCAGAACCCTTGCGGGTGCACGTGGTCGACGGCGGGGTCCAGGACGTGTCGGTGCTGCTGGCCAGCGACGCGGGCCAGCTGGCGATCGAAGGCGACTTCCTGGCTGGGGAGCGGGTGGACCTGAGCGCTGCGGTCGAGGGCTTCCAGCTCGACTGGATCGAGGCGCTGGTTCGCGACTCCACGGGCGGCTGGGGGGGCGTGGCCGCGGCGTCGCTCAAGCTCGAGGGCGACGCGTCGTCGACCCGCCTCGACGCGCAGCTCGGGGTCCAGGACATAGTCATCCCGGACCAGGTGGACGGGGTCGACGTCGAGGTGTCGGTCCGGGGGCTGGATCAGCAGATGGCGGTTCAGCTGCGGGCGGCCGACGACGAGCACATGCTGCTCTGGGGCGGGGGGGACGTGCCGATCTCGGTGGACCTGGACGCGCCGGGGCCGGTGCCCGACGGGGAGCTGGGCGTGATCCTGACCGGTGGGCCCTGGGACCTGGTGGCGCTGGGGGCCAAGGTGCCCGCCCTGGCCGGGCTGGGGGCCGGGCAGGCCAGCGGCGAGCTGTCGCTGGGAGGCGCTCTGGTGGCGCCGGTCATCGATCTGGCGCTGGGCCTGGAGCTCGGGGTCGGTGCGCCGCCGGAATACCTGCGCATGGATCTGGACCTGCACAGCGAAGGGGGCGCGATCGTGGCCACGGGCGAAGCCCGCCAGGCCGGGCAAGCCCAGCTCCTCCTGGACGGCACCGCGGCGACCGGGCTCGAAGAGGTCCTCCGCGGCGCCCTGGTCGCCGATGCGCCCCAGCCGGACACCGGGCGGACCGACACCTGGGTCAGCGAGCTGGACGTGCGGGTCGTGCCCCTGAACGTGGATCTGGCCACCTGGGCCCGGGCCCTGGACCTGGACGTCCAGGTCCAGGGACTCATGGCCGGGGGCCTGCGGCTGACCGGCCAGGCGGACCGGCCCGAGCTGGCTCTGGGGCTCCAGGTGACGGACATGGTCCTGGGCGAGGTGCCGGTGTCCCCCGCGGTGGTCGCGATGGCCGCCGACACGGGCGGCTACCGGTCGACGGTCGTGCTGGGCGCCGGCGATGGCTCGCTGTCTCTCGGCGGACTCGTGCCCTATGACTTCGAGAGCACCGCGCCCCTGGACCTGGACGTGGAGCTGGCCCGGCCGGGCCTGGATCTCGCGGTCTCGGGCTCCGACATCCCCGTCGCCCTGTTGCAGATCTTCGATCCCGGCATCACCGAGCCCAGCGGCGTGCTGGAGATCATGGGCGTGGTCGAGGGTTCGGTGGCCGCGCCGGACCCGGTGGTGTCGTTCTCGGTGGCGGACGGGGGGTTCAACTACGAGCCCCTGCTGGTGAAGTACACGGACCTGGACCTGCTGGTGGTCCTGGACCACGAGCAGCTGACGGTGGAGCAGGGCACGGTGCTCACCGAGCCGATGTACACGGACACCCGCTCGGCGATCCGCGACCTGACCCAGTCCGCACTGGAGCGGACCGGCGTGGACGACACCCGCTTCGCCCAGGGCATCGCCACGGGTGTGTCCGGGGGCCAACGGGCCGACCGGCCGGAGCCCGAGGGCGGGCTGGCCATCGGGGGCTCTGCTCATCTGGGCCTGGACGGGCTGCGGGACGTGCAGCTGGACGTGGGGTCCAACTTCGCCTGGATCATGGACACCCAGACCCTGGTGCTGGCCTACACCGGGGACGTGTCGGTGTCCGGGGACTGGCCGGACCTGGTGGTCGGCGGGGACCTGGGCTTCGACAAGTTCCGCTACGTGCTCGACGCCCGCGCCTACCTGGGCCAGGAGGGGCTGCGGCTGGACCCCACCCTGACCATCTCGCGGCCGGACCACGTGAGCGTGGCCCTGGCGCCGCCGGAGCCGGAGTTCTGGGAGAGCTGGGACATCCAGGCGGCGGTGGACCTGGGCTTCAACACCAAGCTCAAGGTCGAGGTCCCCCTGGACACCAGCTACGGCACCCTGACCGCCAGCGCGTCGAGCGTGCAGTTCGACAGCTTCGTGCGGGGCGAGGTCGACGTGAGCGTCCGCGGCTACGACGTCTACGCCGAAGGCGCAATCGAGACCTACGAGGGCACGACCCGCATCCTGGGCAAGTCCTTTGGCATGGAGCGAGGGGTGGTGACCTTTGCCGGCAGCGACATCGCCAACCCGGCCCTGGACATCGAGGCGACCCACGAGACCACCCAGTACGGCGACATCAGCGTGAAGATCTCCAACAACGTCGAGCAGCTGGCCATGGCCTTCGACTCGAGCGAGGGCTGGTCCGAGACCGACATCGTGGCGATCCTGTTGCTGGGGCGGCCCACCAGCCAGCTGTCCCAGTCCGAGGGGGGATCGAGCGTCGAGGCCCTGGACATCGCCCTGGGCATGGTGGCCGGCCAGGTGGAGAAGCTGGCGGGAGACAACCTGGTCGACACCATCGAGATCGAGACCAGCAGCGAGGCCGCTCTGGAGGGGGTCAAGGTCGGCTGGGCCCTGGGGCGGAACCTGTTCTTCACGCTGAACTACACGGCGACGACCGACGACGACGAGAACCAGATCGAGGGCACGCTGGAGTGGATCCCGGTGAGCTCGGTGCACTTCACGGCGACGACGGGGGACCAGGGGCAGTCGGCGCTGGAGGTGTTCAAGGTCTGGAAGTTCTGAGGGGGGGCGGTGCTCGCGCAATTCCGGCCGATGTCATTCCGGAGCCGCCGCGTCGAGGCCACGAGCTCGGGCCTGATCGATCCGGAGCCGGACCACCATGGCCAGCAGCAGGCACGCCCAGGGCGCCGGGCCCCCGCTCCGGCCGGTCGTCTGTGCGCACCCCTGACAGCCCGCCCCGGAGCTCAC